>CDZG01000004.1_pt1 | contig 106426 bp, 101 predicted proteins | sample 557741 | NCBI WGS metagenome assembly CDZG01 (sample SAMEA3182086, study PRJEB8094) | gut metagenome | biome: human; feature: gut; material: Stool; isolation source: human stools | place: Canada | collected 2013-01-21
TCCTCCCGGTAGGTGACGACGTTTTTCGCCGTGGTGCCGTTCAGTCCCGCTACCCGCTGCAAAAGGGAGGGGGACGCCGTGTTGATATCCACGCCCACGGCGTTGACGCAGTCCTCCACCACGCCGTTGAGGGCTTCGTCCAGCTGCTTGGCGGGCATGTCGTGCTGGTACTGGCCCACGCCGATGGCCTTGGGGTCGATCTTCACCAGCTCCGCCAGCGGATCCTGCAAGCGCCGGGCGATGGACACGGCGCTGCGGAGGTTCACGTCGTACTGGGGGAACTCCTCAGCGGCCAGCTTGCTGGCGGAGTAGACGGAAGCGCCTGCCTCGGACACGATCATATAGCTGACGTGAGCGCCGGTCTCGTTCACCTGATGGATCAGCTCCACCGCCATCTGCTCCGTTTCCCGGCTGGCGGTGCCGTTGCCGATGGCGATGTGCTCCACGCCGTGCTTGCGGATCAGCTTGGCCAGCGTGACAATGGCCTCCTTCTTCTGCCGCTCGCCGTAGGTGGGGTACACCACGGCGGTATCCAGCACCTTGCCGGTGCCGTCCACCACCGCCACCTTGCAGCCCATGCGGTAGCCGGGGTCAAGACCCATGGTGACCTTGCCCTTTACCGGCGGCTGCATCAGCAGGGGCTTCAGGTTCAGGGCGAACTGGCCGATGGCGCCCTCGTTGGCGCTGTCCGTCAGCGTGGAGCGGGCCTCGCGCTCCAGCGAGGGGTAGATGAGCCGGTCGTAGGCGTCCTCACAGGCGGCCTTGATGAATTCCATGGCGGCGGAGCCGGGCTTCACCACGGCGCGGCGCATCAGCGGCAGCGCCGCGTCACGGTCCAGCAGCACGGTGACCGCGAGGAAGCCCTCCTTTTCGCCCCGGTTGATGGCCAATATCTGATGCCCGGCCAGCTTGGACAGCGGCTGCTCGAAGTCGTAGTACAGCCGGTAGACGCTGTCCTCCTCCACGGCGGCCAGACTGCGGAGGTGGCCCTGCCGCGTCAGCAGGCTCCGCAGAGTCTTGCGGATCTCCGCGTCATCGGAAAGCATCTCGGCCACGATGTCGTTGGCGCCCTGCAGGGCGTCCGCCTCCGTCTCCACGCCTTTCTCCGGGTCGATATAGTCCTGCGCTGCCAGCTCCGGCGCAGGACTATTTTTCTCTTGAGCCAACAGCAGCAGCGCCAGCGGCTCCAACCCCTTCTCCCGCGCCGCCGTGGCGCGGGTGCGGCGCTTCTGCTTACTGTACCGTAACGGAGGTCTGCTGGTGCCGGACGCAGAGCAAGCAAAACGCTGGCTGGAGCTATTAGCGCGGGGACTGCCAGACGCACAATATGCCTTGGGAAAGCTGTACCTCTCGGATGATCCGGATATCCATGATCCCGCGAAAGGTCTCTACTGGCTGCAACAGGCGGCAAACAGCGGACACGAGCACGCTGCCTACCGTTTGGGGAAGGAATATCTCACCGGAAAGAATATTCTCAAAGACACCGCACGAGCGGCAGTATACATACGACAAGCCTCAGAACAGGCCAATCCCTACGCGCAGTATCTGCTGGGGAAGCTCTGTCTCATGGGTGAGGGCGTTCCGATGGACAAAGGCGAAGCTCAATACTGGTTCTCTATGGCAGAGAAGAATGGCCATGCCTACGCCGGATATTTCCTCGACCGCATGGAGCGGCAGGAGGATTTGCCGCCGCCCAATATTCTGTTGTCCGCCACACGTCTGCTGCACCACATGGGCAATATCTTCCGGGATAATGCGCCGCGTCCCGCAGCACCCACAGGTATCCAGATCGACCACAAGCGCCTACAGCGCCTGCGGGAAAAGAAGATGGCCATGGGCCACAAGTGGAACGACCACGAAACCAAGCAGAATCATGGCATGGGTGGAATGAGCTTGTAAGCGGCGTAAAATCTGCGTCACAGTAAGCAAAGAAAAATCAAAATCTTTTCCTAGCTATTCTGTCTGACTTGTGGTATGTATGTTGGCTAACAAAAAGCAAAGGAGTTGATACCATGTCCAAGAAACGCGCCAACGGTGAGGGCAATATCCGCAAACGCAGTGACGGTCGCTGGGAGGGCCGCTAGTCGTCCCGCACTGCCAATACATCTGCCATTTGATAGCATCTCTCCCTCCTTCTCGAAAAACTCACCGTGCGCTTTTCAAGTTTTGGGATATTATCTCACATCGTTGGGTGAGATGCCATGCGGGTGGTTATTGTGCGCTTACAAATGACCCCTTCGCTTGTAAAGCGTGGATTTACCTGTCATACTTAAAGTGCAAACAAAAAGCACACAGGAATCACCACATACAAGAGGAGGAGTCATCATGACAAGTATAATCTATGTAGGAATGGATGTCCATACCACAAATTACACGCTTTGCTGCTACAGCATGGAAGACGACCGCTTTTTTGCCGAAGTTCAGGTCGAGCCGGACGCGAAAAATATTCTGAAATACCTTGCTCGCATTGAAAAGCAGCAGAGTCGGGATTGCCGCATTGTCTGCGGTTACGAGGCGGGATGTCTCGGTTATTCATTGTATCATCAATTGCACGCTCATGGTATTGACTGCGTGATTCTTGCGCCGACCACGATGATGACAAAGCCAGGCAAGCGCATCAAGACAGATCGCAGAGATGCCCGCCTGATCAGCAAGTGCCTTGCTTTCCATACTTACAGCCCTGTATATATTCCGACGGAAGTGGACGATGCAGTGAAAGAGTATATCCGTATGCGCGATGACGCCAACAGCGCATTGGCTCGCGTCAAGCAACAGATCATTGCATTTTGTATCCGACACGGCAAGATTCACGATGGTAAGAGTTATTGGACAAACAAGCATTTGGAGTGGCTCTCAAGTTTAGATCTCGGCAACAAGATTCTGTCCGAAGTGTTGCAGGAGTACCTAATCCGTTACTACCAGCTGCGGGAGCAGGTGGATATGTATGATATGCGCATCAACGAACTTGCACAGGCAGAGCCTTACCGGCAAAAGGTGGAGAAGCTGGGCTGCTTTCGCGGTATCGCCGCGCATACGGCATTGCCTTTCTGTGTTGAGGTAGGAGACTTCCGGCGGTTTGCGACTGCGCAGCAGTTTGCGTCCTATCTTGGACTGGTGCCGGGAGAATGCTCCAGTGGTGATAAGCAGCAATATACCGGTATTACAAAAGCCGGCAATTCACATCTTCGCAAACTACTTGTAGAAACGGCTCAGGTATTTGGTCGGAGCGCAACAAAAAGCGGAAAATCAGTAGCGCTCAAGGAACGACAGGCAAAGTGCGATTCATTGACTGTTGCCTATGCGGATAAGGCAAACGCACGGCTAAAGAAAAAATACTTTAAAATTGTAATGCGATCAAAGGTAAACATTGCAAAGACTGCTGTGGCAAGAGAAATGGCTTGTTTTATCTGGGGGATGATGACAGATAACATTTCTTGTGCATGATTCCTTGATAGAGCGTATTGCGTAAAAATCCGTGCGTCAAGGATGCTTTGCACCGCTGCGCGGCTTCGTCCTTGACCCACATATTTTTACGCAATGTATTATATTCAAGGAATCCATATACATCTGTGCTGCCAAACGGCATCTGGAAGGGGCTAAGCGGTTTATGAAGGTTCAGCAATCTACGAAATAGCTATGGCGGCGCCCTTGTGGCGATCCACGAGGATAGACGGTAGTGCTGGCGGAGAACCATTGTCCTGTGGTAACCAATCCACGTATAACAGAGTGGCCAATGCCGGAAATCTGCATCGTCTTAGCCCTTTTCAGATGCCGTTTGGTATTCTGCACAATTTGACAGGTAAAAGTTCGTTGACTTTTTCGATTGAAAAATGTCATTTCATAACAGCTATTTCCTGGTTGCACAAATATCAACATTTCGTTTGGATTTTTTATTTACCGAAAAAGTGAAAAGCAGTAAAGAAATTGTTCAGAAACAGCGCCATTGCCAGCAGGTCGGCGCTGCCGCCGGGACTGAGCCACCGGTCGATAAGGGCATCGTCCAGCGCTTGCGTCAGCGTGACGCGCTGTTTCGGCGGCGCGGCCAGAATGGCGGCAGCCTGCTCTTTTACAAAGGTAGCGCCCTCGGCGCCGCCTCGGTGGTAGAGGTTGGTGTCCTCTGTGTGGGCCATCAGCCAGAGAAGCGCCGTCAGGGGATCGTGGGTTTGCAGCAGCGCGGCGGCCTGCCGCGCGGTGGGGAAGCCTGCCAGCGCTTCCGACCGTGCGCCGCCCACCTGATGGTGTGCGGCCACCGCCGCGCCGTGGGTATCCTGAGGCGGCGTCAGCTCCGCAGCCAGCGCGGCGGCATGGGCAAAGACGTCGCCGCCCTCCGCCAGACATCGGCCCAGCGCCGCCAGCAGCACCGAGAAGGAGAACAGCGCCCCCTTGTGGGTGTTGACGCCGCCGGTGGCACGGAACATGGCGGCCTCGGCCTCCAGCCCTGCCGCCTGTAAGGCGGCGGCATCCGCGCCGGACAGGCTCCGCGCTGTGATCCGGCGGAACCAGGGCGTCAGCGCGTCGATGCTGCGCAGGAACAGAGGAAGATCCATATCATTGTGCGCACCGTTATTGCGTTCGTCCACCAGCCCCGGCTTTGGGGTCAAGCGTACCTCCTCCGTCAGCGCTTTTGCCGCCAGACCGGCCAGATGTCCGGCGGCGAAGTCCGCCAGGATTTCATGGGTACGGCCCACGATGGCATCCAGTCCGTGGGCGCGGCTGCGGGAGCAGACCGTCACCGGTCCGCCGCAGATAAGGCAGGTGCGCGGCTCCGGGCGGGACAGCTTGCTGCCGTCCGTGTCCAGCACGTCCAGATCGTACAGCCGCCCTATGGGCGCGGCGGTCTCCAGCGTCAGACAGGCGGCTTTCAGCTCCGCCGCCGGACGGTCATAGACCAGCAGGGCCTCGCAGCCGGTGGCGGGGCGGATGACCTCTGCTGCCGCCGGCTGGCCCAATGCGTCATACAGGGCCTCCAGCCCCGCGTCGAAGGCCAGCTCGATCAGCGGGGAGGACTTCACCGGCCCGGCGATATTCATGGTGAAGGACACCAGCGGCAGGCGATAGGCCCGCAAAAGCCGACGCTGGGCATTCGCCCGCGTGTCACGGGCGCGGAGGATGTCCTCCAAAGTGACGTTGACAATAGGCATAAGTGGTCTCCGGTACAAGTGGTTGGATGTCGGCAAGCCGCCCCTCCGCCAAAAGGCGGCGGACGGCGGTGGCGGAGATGTTCTCCAGACGGGGGATCTCCGTAACGGAGATGCCGTAGGTGGGGAGCATTTCCTTCATTCTCCGGTTATAGGCGGCGGTGGTGGGGGAGAAGGGTTCCTCGCCTACGAAGCGCTGCGTGATATGGAGGGCCGGGGCAATGTGCTGGCCGAACAGCGTCAGATCCAGATCACACCGTGCGTCCTCTGACTGCTCGTCCCGCAGAAAATAGGCAGGGAAGGTGGTTCGGCTCACCAAAAAATCGCCGCCGGAGCACACGGTCACGTTGTTGAGGTGGGCTGTTCCCTCCCGCACCAGCGCCAGCCGGTGGTCGGCGGGGAAGGGGCCACCCCCCTCCGCCACCACGAACACCAGCACATGGTCACACTGCGCCGCTGCCGTGGTAATCAGGTGCAGATGTCCTCTCGTGAAGGGGTTGGCGTGGCACACCACGCAGCCGGTAACGCCCTCCTGGCAGCGGGGCAGGGGTGCCAGAAACCGCCCCAGCGCGTCACGCTGGCGGCACAGCATCACCATGTCCGCCGTCTCGGCCACCGGATAGAACCCCAGCGAGCGGAACAGCCGTGCGTTTTGGGGCTTGGTGAACAGAAACGGGTAGGGAACGTTCCGCTTTACCGACTCCTGCACCAGCGCCGAGACGATGCGGGCGCATACGTCCTGCCCCTCAGCGGCGGGAGAGACAGCCACCTGACGGATGACCTTGCCGCCCAGGGAGCCACAGCCCAGCAGGGTATCGTTCTCCGTCAGCAGGGCGGTGATATCGGCGTGGCCCTCGTCACGCAGACCGCCTTCGGCCAGCAGAGCGGCATAGGCCGTCCCCCACCGGGGAGGGACGGCCTTGCAAAGCAGTAATTCACGCATCTTCGTCGATCTCGCGCACCACGTCGATGATGGTGTTGTCGCGGTACATGACCACACCTACGATGCGATCCTTATAGCGGATGGGTTCAGGTACGCCCACCAGCGCTTCAGCTCGCCGCTGCAGTTGCTCAATGGTGAACACATGCAGGCCGGCGGCCTCGATCTTCTCTTTCAGATCGGGGCGGCGAGGATTTACGGCGATGCCCTGCTCCGTCACCACCACGTCCACCACCTCGCCGGGGGTGACCACGGTGTTGACGTGCCTGACGATGGTGGGGATACGGCCGCGGGTCAGCGGAGCCACCACCACCGACAGGCTGGCACCCTCGGCGGTGTCGGGATGGCCGCCGATAGCGCCGCGGATCACACCATCGGAGCCGGTCAGTACGTTGACGTTGAAATCCGTGTCGATCTCCAGCGCAGAGAGGATCACGAAGTCCAGCTGATCCACCGCTGCGCTGATCATATGGCTGGCGTAATACGTCGCGCCGATCTGGTGGTGGAAGTGGTTGTTTTTCAGCGACAGCGCCGCGTCCAGATCAAAGCTCTGGACATCCAGCACGCGGTCAATGAGCCCTTCCTCATGCATGGCGGTGATCTGGCCGGTGATTCCGCCCAGCGCGAAGCGGCAGCGGATGTGCTGATCCAGCATCTTCTGCCGCAGGAAGCGGGCGGTGGCCAGAGACGCACCACCGCTGCCCATTTGCATGGAGAAGCCGTCGTACAGGTAGCCCGTGGCTTCAATGACATTGGCGGCGGTCTTGGCAATCAGCAACTCCTTAGGATCCTTGGTGTAGCGGGTAGCCCCGGACATGATGCCCTTGGGATCGCCGATGTCGTCGGTCAGCACCACATAGTCCACGTCATATTCGGGAATGGCCCACGGCGCGTTGGGATAGGCCACCAGATGGTTGGTGATGATGATCACGTTATCGGCATACTTGGCGTCGGTGCGGGCATAGCCCAGCGAGCCGCAGGCAATGCCGTCGTCATCGTCCCGGCTGTAGCCGTTGGCGTTGCCGTAAGGGTCACAGGAGGGCGCGCCCAGAAACGCCACATCGATGTGCAGATCACCGCTGCGGATGGCGCTGGCCCGGCCGCCGTGGGAGCGGAACACCACCGGGCAGTCCATAAGGCCACGGGAGATTTCCTCCGCCAACTCACCGCGCAGGCCGGAGGTCTCAATATGGGTGATGACGCCATTTTTGATATGCCGGACAAGAGGCGCATGGACGGAAGCCAGCGAGGATGCCGCCAGCGTCAGGTTCTTGTATCCCATCTCCGCCAGCTTGTCCACCACCATATTGATGATGTGGTCGCCGTTGCGGAAGTGATGGTGGAAGCTGATGGTCATACCGTCTTTCAGTCCTGTGCGGCGGATGGCCTCCTCCAGCGAAGGAACGACTTTGTTCTGCTGATGATACCGCTCACGGAAGGTGGCGGTCTTTTTTTGTCCCGCCCCGGCAAACGCGCCGTGGTTGCTGATCTCATTGATATGGGGAATCTTGTTCAGTTCTACCATGTTACAGTTCCTCCACTTCATCGGCCTTGCTGCCGGCTTCGTACAGCTCCAGCAGCCGCTTGGCACGGGTGACCACAGGCTTGTCGATCATTTTGCCGTTGAGGCTGGCCACGCCGCTGCCCCGTGCGTTGGCCTCGGCGATGGCCTCCATAATGGCCCGCGCCTTGTTCAGATCCTTCTCACTGGGCATGAACACCTTGTGCAGCGGCTCAATCTGACGGGGATTGATCACGGACTTACCGTCAAAGCCCAGCTTTTTGATGAGGGTGGCCTCGGCGATGAAGCCCTCCTCGTCGTTTACGTTGGAGAACACCGTGTCCAGCGCGGCGATACCGGCGGCTCGTGCGGCGTTCAGGATCATGCAGCGGGCAAAAAGAAGCTCAACACCGTCGCTGCGGGTGGTTTTCAGGTCGGTGACGTAGTCCTCCGCACCCAGCGCAATACCGATGAGACGGTCGCTGGCCTTGGCGATCTCTACGGCGTTCAGCACGCCGTTGGCGCTCTCAATGGCGGCCATCATGCCGGTCGTTCCAACGGGGATACCGGCTTCCCGCTCAATGCGTTCGATCATCTGCTCACAGTCGATGACATCCTGCGCATTGTCGGTCTTGGGAAGGCGCACCACCTGTACACCGGCTCGGACGACAGCCTCCAAGTCCTCGACACCGAGGCCGCTTGAAAGGTCATTGATGCGTACCACCGTCTCCTTTGTGCCGAAATGCAGCGTTTTCAGCGCGTTATACACCAGAAATCGAGCTGCGTCCTTCTCGGTATAGGCCACGCTGTCCTCCAGATCGAACATGATAGAGTCCGCGCCGTAGATGTGGGCATCCCGGATCATGCCGGGGTTGTTGCCGGGCACGAACATCATGCTGCGGCGCAAGCGATCCTTCTTATACATCCTGCCGCACCTCCCATGTATAGTCGCGGCATTGCGCTGCGCGGGTCAGGGCAGCGGCCACCCGAGCCCGGACGGTGCAGTCCAGCGCGCCCTTGTCTACGGCAGTGATTACGGCATTCTTCACGCCGTATTCAGCCGTCGTCTCCTTGATAACGGCGATGATCTGCTTGCCGAACTGCTGATAAACACTGCTGGTCAGATCCACCTGCACGCCGCCCGCATCGGACGGCTCCACGGTGATCATAATGTCGTTAGATTCCATAGTCCCGGCATTGCCGGTGGTGATCAGTTTCATAGACGGCCTCCTTACAGCGAAGCTTCCAGATTACGACGGATGGCGGCGATAAAGCCGGCGGAGGTAACGGCGTGAGCCGTAAAGCCCTCGTCCACCAGGCCGGCCAGATCCTTGGTCATGGTGCCCTGCTCCAGCGTGGCGAGGCAAGCGGCCTCCAGCTTGTCGGCAAAGGCGGCCAGATCATCCAGACCGTCCAGCTGTCCCCGCTTGCGCAGGGCGCCTGTCCAGGCAAAGATGGTGGCCATGGGGTTGGTGGAGGTCTCCTCGCCCTTGAGGTGCTTGTAGTAGTGGCGGGTCACGGTGCCGTGCGCGGCCTCGTACTCCGTCACCCCGTCGGGGGACACCAGCACGGAGGTCATCATGGCCAGAGAGCCGAAGGCGGTGGAGATCATGTCGCTCATCACATCGCCGTCGTAGTTCTTCAGCGCCCAGATGAAGCCGCCCTTGGAGCGGATGACACGGGCCACGGCGTCGTCAATGAGGGTGTAGAAATAGGTAATGCCCAGCTCGGCAAACTTTTCCTTGTAGTTATTCTCGTATTCCTCCTCGAAGATGCGCTTGAACTCGCCGTCGTACACCTTGGAGATGGTGTCCTTGGTGGAGAACCACAGATCCTGTTTGTTGGCCATGGCATACTGGAAGCAGCTCTTGGCAAAGGCGCGGATGCTCTTCTCCGTGTTGTGCTGTCCCTGCCACACGGCGGGTCCCTTTACGGTCTGGACGGTCAGGGTCTTTTCCGCGCCGCTCTCACCCTTGAAGGTCAGCGTGGCGGTGCCGGGCTCGTCGGTCACCATGTCCACGGCCTTATACATGTCGCCATAGGCGTGACGGGCCACGGTGATGGGCTTTTCCCAGTTCTTTACCACCGGGTGGATAAAGGGCACCACGATGGGAGCGCGGAAGGCGGTGCCGTCCAGATAGGCGCGGATGGTGCCGTTGGGGCTCTTCCACATCTCGGTCAGCTGAGGATATTCCTCCATGCGCTGCTTGTTGGGGGTGATGGTGGCGCACTTCACCGCCACGCCCAGGCGCGCCGTAGCCTTGGCGGCCTCAATAGTCACCTGATCCTTTGTCTCGTTCCGGTGCAGCAGGCCCAGATCGTAGTATTCGGTTTTTAAGTCCACGAAGGGCAGGAGCAGTTCATCCTTGATCATCTGCCACAGTACGCGGGTCATTTCGTCGCCGTCCATCTCCACCAGCGGCGTCGTCATTTTGATCTTATCCATAGTGCGTCCTTTCATATGTGTGTTGTTGGGTGGTGTGGGAACCAAAGCCTCCCCTGTGTAAGGGGAGGTGGCGCGAAGCGCCGGAGGGGTTGACGGACAATCCCTCAGTCACCTTCGGTGACAGCCCCCTTTACACAAGGGGGCCTTTGGAACCGCTGCATAAATCGTATTCTCAGATCCGCTTGGCGTAGTAATTCATCAAACAGCCGTCCAGCAGGATCTCCTTCTCGTCGGCGGTCAGCCCGCGGACATGCAGCAGCAGGTCGTGGACGCTGCCGTCCCGACGGATCACCTTGGCGGGGATGTCCTCGCTGCCCTCCTCAATGGCCTTGCGGATGCCGGGAACAAACACGCAGTCGCCGGGCTGGTAGTCAAAGGCGGTATCCCTGTCCAGCGTGAAGGGCAGGATGCCCCAGTTGATGCAGTTGCTGCGATAGCGCTTGGTGGCGAACTCGTAGCAGATGTTGGCGAAGCCGCCCAGCACCTTCTGGCAGGAGGCCGCCTGCTCACGGGCGGAGCCGTCGCCGGGCTTGTTGGCAAATACACAGGAGCCGAACTGGGTGCTCTCCGCCAGCATATCGGCGTCACCAACCTGAGAGAGTACCTCCCGGAGCTGTGCCGGTATGTCGCCGCTGCGCCGCTGTGATTCCAGCGCGGCTGCGGCCTTGGCCCGGGACACGTAGTCGGGGACGCGGCGGCTGAGGGTAAATTCTGCCAGACGCAGGGGGTTGGAGCGGTAGGAGGAGGTCTCACCGGAGGGGATCAGCTCGTCGGTGGTAGTCACCGGATCGTGGATCACGGCGGCCAACTCTACCAGCAGATTCTCGGTGAGGTCGTACATTCTGGGCCAATCGGTGATGTTGGGGCCCATCACCAGCTCCACGCCGGGATCGGCCTTGCCGAAGCCGTAGTACAGCCGGTTGTCGTACACGGATTTATCGAAGTGATAGGCGCGGTGCACCGGCGCATAGTCCACATCGGTGGCGGCGGTGATGCGTCCGCCGTTGGCGGCAGTGGCGGCGATAGAGCGGGCGTCCATCAGGCACACGGCGGCGAACTGACCCTCGCCGGGCTTGGAGCCCTCGCGGTTGGGGAAGTTGCGGGTGGTGTGCCGCAGGCTCAGGCCGTTGTTGGCGGGCACATCGCCTGCGCCGAAGCAGGGGCCGCAGAAGCTGGGCTTGATAACCGCGCCGGTGGTCAGCAGATCGGCCGTCACGCCGTCGCGGGTCAGCTCCAGCGACACGGGCACGGAGGTGGGGTACACGTCCAGCGTAAACGCGCCGTTGCCGGTGCTGCCGCCCTTGAGAATGTCCGCCGCCTCGGTGATGTTGTCAAACAGGCCGCCGGCGCAGCCGGCGATGACGCCCTGATCCGCCCACACGCCGCCGTCGTGGATCTTGTCGGTAAGGTGGGGGTGGGTCTTGGGGAAGCGCTTGGCGGCGTCGGCCTCCACCTTGGCCAGCAGCTCCTGTGCGTTCTCCAGAAATTCGTGGATCGTCCACGCGTTGGAGGGGTGGAAGGGCAGGGCGATCATGGACTCGATCTTGCTCAAATCGATGGCGATCATCCGGTCGTAATAGGCCACCTTTGCCGGATGCAGGGGCGCGTAGTCCTCCGGCCGCTGGTGGGCGGCGTAGAAGCCCTGGGTCTCCTCGTCCGTCTCCCAGATGGAGGAAAGACAGGTGGTCTCGGTGGTCATCACGTCCACGCCGTTGCGGAAGTCGATGGGCAGCTCACGGATGCCGGGACCCACGAACTCCAATACCTTATTATTCACAAAGCCGCTTTCAAACGTGGCCTTCACCAGCGCGATGGCCACGTCGTGGGGGCCGATGCCCCGGCGGGGCTTGCCGGTGAGATACACCATCACCACCTCCGGCATAGGCGCGTCCCACGTGTTCTTCAGCAGCTGCTTGGCCAGCTCCGGGCCGCCCTCGCCCACGGCCATGGTGCCCAGCGCGCCGTAACGGGTGTGGGAGTCGGAGCCAAGGATCATGGCGCCGCACTTTGCCATCTGCTCCCGGGCATAGGAGTGGATGACGCTCTGGTTGGCGGGTACGTAGATGCCGCCGTACTTCTTGGCGGCGGAGAGGCCGAACACGTGGTCGTCCTCATTGATGGTGCCGCCCACCGCACACAGGCTGTTGTGACAGTTAGTCAGGGCGTAGGGGATGGGGAACTCCTTCATGCCGCTGGCTCTGGCCTGCTGGATGATGCCCACATAGGTAATGTCGTGGGACACCATGGCGTCAAACCGGATCTGAAGTCTCTCCGGATCGCCGGATACATTGTGGCCTTGCAGGATACGCCATGCCATGGTGCCCTGCCGCGCCTCCTGTTGGGCAACGTCCGCCTGCTCACAGGGAACGCCGTCCACCAGATACATGCCGTGGTTCGTCAGTTGGATCATAGTTGATAACCTCCTCGGGTACGTATATTCATTGCCCCTATTTTATACGCATCGGGCGGCAAATGTAAACTGCTTTTTCGCCAAAAAAGCGGCGGCGGCGTGGATTTCTCCCTTTTGACGGTATGACTGTCCTTCCCGGAAAGGCAAATGGTGGATTTTGTTTCTTGTAAGTAAATAATTCGTGAGAAATGTTGACGAACGATAAAATTTGTGCCATACTGTATGGTAACATACCGCCCTATATACTTTTACAGGGCGTCAGAGAGGAAAGGAGTGACCACCCTTTGAGCAGACTTGATATCAAGACGCCCAGCAAAGCGCAGACTGTGGTGGATAACCTTTACCGCGACGTTGAGCGCCGCATCGCGGCCTCACCTCCCGGCCTGTGCCCGGTGGATATGTCGCTGACCTTTTTGCAGCTGTGCCATGCCCAGACCTGCGGCAAGTGCGTGCCCTGCCGTATCGGACTGGGCCAGCTGACCAAGCTGATCGAGATGGTGCTGGACGGTCAGGCGGACATGTCCACGCTGGCGATCATTGAAAAGACCGCCAGCAGCATCGTCAACACCGCCGACTGCGCCATCGGCCGTGACGCGGCCCGTCTGGTGGTGGACGGCCTGGAGGGCTTCCGGGACGATTATATCGAGCATATCGAGCATCACCGGTGTCTTGCCAGCCTGGCCCTGCCGGTGCCCTGCGTGGCGCTGTGCCCGGCGGGCGTGGACGTGCCCGGCTATATGGCACTGGTGGGCGAGGGGCGCTGTGCCGACGCAGTGCGCCTGATCCGCAAGGATAACCCCATGCCTACCGCCTGCGCCTATATCTGCGAGCACCCCTGCGAAGCCCGGTGCCGCCGCGACATGATCGACGCGTCTCTGAACATCCGCGGCCTGAAGCGCTACGCCGTGGACAACGCCGGGGACGTGCCCCAGCCGGAATGCGCGCCGTCTACCGGAAAGACCGTGGCCGTCATCGGCGGCGGCCCCAGCGGCCTGAGCTGCGCCTACTATCTGGCGCTGATGGGCCACAAGGTGGTCATCTTCGAGGAGCGCCACCAGCTGGGCGGCATGCTGCGCTACGGCATCCCCAGCTACCGCTTCCCTCGGGAGAAGTTGGACGCGGAGATCCACTCCATCCTCTCGCTGGGTATCGAGGCCCACACCGACGTGACCGTGGGCAAGGAGATCACCTTCGAGCAGCTCCAGCAGGAGTACGACTGCCTGTACATCGCCATCGGCGCCCATCAGGGTAAGGGCGCGGGTATCCCCGGCGAGCACAGCAAAAACGTCATGTCCGCCGTGGAGATGCTGCGGGGCATCGGCGACGGCGATATGCCGGACTTCACCGGCAAGCACGTGGTGGTCATCGGCGGCGGCAACGTGGCCATGGACGTGACCCGCAGCTCCATCCGCCTGGGTGCGGAGAAGGTGTCCTGCGTCTACCGCCGCCGCATCGAGGATATGACCGCCCTGCCGGACGAGGTCACCGGCGCTATGGCGGAGGGCGCGGAAATGCTGACGCTGATGGCGCCTGTCCGCATCGAAGCCAACGAGAACGACGAAGCCGTTGCCCTGTGGGTGCAGCCCCAGATCCCCGGCGAGTCCGACAAGACCGGCCGTCCCCGCCCGGAGAAGGCCGATCTGCCGGAAGTGCGCGTGGAAGCGGACGTCATCGTGGTGGCCATCGGTCAGGGCATCGAGATCGCCGGGTTCGAGCAGTCCGGCGTGCCCATCAAGCGGGGCACCTTTGTGGCCGCCAGCTCCAGCCAGGTGGGCAATATGAATAATGTGTTCGCCGGAGGAGACTGCGTCACCGGCCCGGCCAGCGCCATCCGCGCCATCGCAGCCGGCAAGGTGGCCGCCGCCAATATCGACGAGCATCTGGGCTTCCACCACGATATCACGGTGGAGGTGGACATTCCCGCACCGCGGCTGAACAACTCCCCGCCCCATGGCCGCATCAATACCACCGAGCGGGAAGCCGCCCAGCGGAAGAACGACTTTGAAGACATCGAATGTGGTCTCACCTGGGAGGGAGCCTGCACCGAGGCGTCCCGCTGCCTGCGCTGCGACCACTACGGATACGGGATATTCAGAGGAGGTCGGAACAGCAAATGGTAACGTTGACCATCGACAAGAAAACCATCTCCGTGCCGGAGGGCACCACCATTCTGGAGGCCGCCAGAAGCGCCAACATCAGCATTCCCACCCTGTGCTATCTGAAGGGCGTCAACGAGATCGCCGCCTGCCGCATCTGCATGGTAGAGGTGGAGGGTCACGCCCGGCTCGTCCCCTCCTGCGACAACGCGGTGGTGGAGGGCATGGTGGTACATACCAATTCGCCCCGTGTCCGTGAGGCCCGGCGCGTGAACCTGCGGCTGATCCTCAGCCAGCACGAGAACAACTGCACCAAGTGTACCCGCAGCGGCAACTGCAAGCTGCAGACCCTGTGCAACGACTATAACCTGCTGGGCGACCACTATATCAAGGATCTGAAGAACATCCCCACCGACTTCTCCAACCCCGTGGTGCGCATCGAGAACCGCTGCATCCGCTGCATGCGTTGCATTCAGGTGTGCGAGAAGATCCAGGGCATGAACATTTGGGACGTGGTGGGCACCGGTATCCGCACCACCGTGGGCGTGGGCCGGTTCCGCACGCTGGGCGAGTCGGACTGCACCTTCTGCGGCCAGTGCGTCACCCACTGTCCCGTGGGCGCTCTGCAGGAGCATGACGACACCGGCAAGGTCTGGGATGCGCTGGCCAACCCCAACAAGATCACCGTGGTGCAGGTGGCCCCGGCCGTCCGCGCCGCGTGGGCGGAGTACTATCACCTTGACCCCAAGTTCGCCTCCGCCCAGCGGATGGTGACGGCGCTGAAGGAGATCGGCTTCGACTACGTGTTCGACACCGACTTTGCCGCCGACCTGACCATCATGGAGGAGGGCAGCGAGTTTTTGCAGCGCTTCACCCATCATGACCAGTATAAGTGGCCCATGTTCACCTCCTGCTGCCCCGGCTGGGTGCGGTTCGTCAAGGGCCAGTTCCCGGAATACACCACCAATCTCTCCACCGCCAAGTCCCCGCAGGCCATGTTCGGCGCGGTGACGAAAAGCTACTTTGCCGAGAAGCTGGGCGTGGATCCCCACGATATCTGCGTGGTGTCCATCATGCCCTGCACCGCCAAAAAGGCGGAGCGGGCCATCCCCAATCTCAACAGCGCCTGCGGTGATCCGGACGTGGACGTGGTGCTGACCACCCGCGAGTTCGTCCGCATGCTGCGGGGCGAGCAGATCAACCCCGCCGTCATGGAGGAAACGCCCTTCGACAGTCCTCTGGGCACCGGAACTGGCGCGGCGGTGATCTTCGGCGCCACCGGCGGCGTCATGGACGCGGCGCTGCGCAGCGCCTACTTCATGGTGACCGGTCACAACCCCGACCCCGACGCCTTTACCGCCGTCCGGGGCATGGACGGCTGGAAGGAGGCCGCCTTCGACATTCCCGGCGCAGGTCGTGTCCGGGTGGCGGTGGTCAGCGGTCTGGGCAATACCCGCAGGCTGATGAACGCCCTGCGCAGCGGCAAGGCCAGCTATGACTTCGTGGAGGTCATGGCCTGTCCTGGCGGCTGCGCCGGAGGCGGCGGTCAGCCCATCCGCGACGGCGTGGAGCTGGCGGGATCCCGCGGCGATATCCTGTGGAATCTGGACAAGAACGCCGATATCCGCTTCTCCCACGAGAATCCGGAGGTGCGGGCGCTGTACAACGCCTACTTCCACAAGCCGCTGAGCCATCGCTCCCACGAGCTGCTGCACACCGACCTGACCGCGTGGAAAATGCCCACAGAGGAGTAAACGCTTTCTGACGGAGGTAACGCCATGAAAAGACTGATCGCCTTGCTGCTGACCGCGCTGTGCGTTTTCGCACTGGCGGGCTGCGGAAGCAGCACCGAGTGGACCATGATAGACATAAAGGGGCAGGAGAGTCGGCTCTCCGCCCAGGACGCCGCCGCAGTGGATCGCTGCTTGAAATCCAAGGACTGGCAGGACGACCTGAGGGACTGCATCATGGTGCGTCTCACTGACGGCAGCGGCAGGCGCATCGACTACTGCGCCGACTGCGGGGTCTTCAACGATCTGGCCGCCGGACGGCACCTGGAACTCAGCGACAGTGCCAGAGATGACATGAATACCCGTCTGGGCCGATACGGTTCGCTGTGGGTCACGGGTTAAATAAAAAAGGAGTGCTTCCCATCGGGAAGCGCTCCTTTTTTGCCGAAAGAGTCTGTCATTGCGAGCCGGTGTTTCCGACTGCCGCACGGTGGCTGCACCGGGTGCGCTGAACCGTTGTAGGGACGGACGACTCTGTCCACCCCATTTCTGTCATTGCGAGCCAGTGCGCACACTGGCGTGGCAATCCGTTTCCTTGCCTCCCCTGTGTAAGGGGAGGTGTCAACGCAAAGCGTTGACGGAGGGGTTGTCCATTACGGGGACAATCCCCCAGTCAGCTTCGCTGACAGCCCCCTTTGCACAAGGGGGCCAAATTACGGATTCCGAACCAGTGACCAACGTCACTGGTTCGGAATGACAGTTTTTTTGACAAGTTTTTACCGGTTCCTCTTCGCCAACGCCGACAGCAACGGGAACTTGCCCATGATGTACTCGTAGCTGCCCCGCCCGTGGGGCAGCATACAGGCGGAGCAATCCTTGATGCCGTTGGGCAGCCACTGACAGTTGCCGCCGCACTGGCTGCCCAGCGCGTACAGCGGGCAGTAGCAGAACAGACAGTTGAAATCCTCCGGGTGGCTGGTGGCGTGACAGGGGAAGAACTCGCATTTCGTGTGCTGCACGAAGGAGTAGTTGCACTCGCTGGGCTTCTTGTCAAATACGTTATCGCTCATGTGATGATCGACCTACCTTTATCCTGATGTGCCCTCATTGTACCAGCCATTGGTGGGAAAGTCAACGGGAGGGAAGGAATCCGGGGTTGCATTTTCGCGGCGGACTTTATATAATAATGCCACTTTACCACACTTTCTGGAGGTGGAGACATGGAGAAGAAACCACATCCCGCCCTTGCCGCCGTGCGCGCTGCGTTTCCCAGCACCGTCCCGGTGCTGACGGGATATCTGGTGCTGGGCATCGCCTACGGCGTGCTGATGCAGACCAAGGGTTACGGCGTGCCGTGGGTGCTGCTGATGTGCTGTCTGGCCTACTGCGGCAGCATGCAGTTTGTGGCCATCACGCTGCTGGCCACCGCGTTCGACCCGCTGCAGGCGCTGCTGATGAGCCTGATGGTCAACGCCCGCCACCTCTTTTACGGCGTGTCCATGCTGGGCAAATACCGGGGCATGGGCGCGGCCAAATTCCCGCTGATCTATACCCTCAGCGACGAGACGTTCTCCATCGTCTCCTCGGTGGAACCGCCGGAGGACGTGCCCCGGAAGGACTTCTATCTGGCGGTGTCGCTGCTGAACTACGGCTATTGGGCCGCCGGTTCCGTGCTGGGCGCGGTGGCGGGCCGGTTCATCACCTTTGACACCACGGGCCTTGACTTCGCCCTGACGGGCCTGTTCGTGGTGCTGTTCATCGAGCAGGTGAAGAACCCCCAGAACCGCATGAGCGGCGTCATCGGCCTTGTCTGCTCCGCCGCGGCGCTGGCGGTGTTCGGCGCGGACAATCTGGTGATCCCCGCCATGGTGCTGGTGCTGATCGTATTACTGTTGGGGAGGAAGAAGCTATGACATTGACAACGACGCAGGCGCTGGTGATCGCCGGCGCGGTGACGCTGGGCACCATCATCACCCGCTTCCTGCCCTTCCTGTTGTTCCCGGACAACAAGCCCATCCCCAAGGTGGTGGAGTATCTGGGCCGCACGCTGCCTGCCGCCATGATGGGCCTGCTGGTGGTGTACTGCCTGCGGAATGTGGACATTGCCGCCGCACCCCACGGCCTGCCGGAGCTGATCGCGCTGGCGGTGGTGACGGCGCTGCACCTGTGGAAGCGCAATGTGCTGCTGTCCATCGGCGCAGGCACGGTGGTGTACATGCTGCTGGTGCAGCTGGTATTCGCGTAAGCTTGGCAAAAAGAGTATCCGTACTTGGCCCCCTCTGTGAGGGGGCTGTCGAGCGCAAGCGAGACTGGGGGAGAGAATTTGAGGTGGTGCGGTATAGCACTAGATGGATGCTGCGGCGGCATAGCCGCCGCGATCGGAGGCTAAAAACATGCCACCGGCATGTTTTCTTAACGCCCCGACTCCCTCCGGCGCTTCGCGCCACCTCCCTCTCAGAGGGAGGCAAGGGTACGGCAGATTATTGTAGGGGCGGACGACTCTGTCCGCCCGCAAATATGCTGAGAGCATTTTCAAATGCTGCCCTCTCCAAAATTATTTGGAAAAAATTGCAAAAAGGTCTTGCCAAATGAATAGGACTGTGTTATACTGCTTACAGTTCCAGTAGGGAACTGCTTGAAAGAACTGCCCCGCCCGGCAGCTTTTTTAAGACCGATCGGTTAGACAGTGCTAACTAAAAGAAACGGGTCACTAAAACAAACTGCCATCCCTCCGGCAGCTTTTTTAAGACCCAACAGTTAGCTAATGCTAACTAATGAATAATCAAAACGATCCCCCAACATACTAGCAGAAGGAAGGAGGCGGCGTATGTCAGAAGAATTGCTGGTCAAACAGTGTGCCCCTACACTGGCAGGCATCAAAACCGGAAGCCTGTTCCCCTGCCCCTGCGACGACCGTGAATCGTTGCTGGCGGACATCCGCCGCCTCAACCGTCTGCTGGTGCCCAAGGGATTGTGCCTGCTGCCCATTCGCTACCGGGACGATCACGCGCTGCTGTATCTGTACCGTCCGGCGGAGCTGCGGCGGGATCTGGAAAGCGGCATGGCCCGGGACATTCTGCAAAAAGCAGGCTACCGCTGCGACGGATGCCAGCGGTGCGTGGCCCGGCTGATCCGCCGCTTCCGGGAGGAGGGCGAATTCCCCCACGAGGTGGGCCTGTTCCTCAGCTATCCGCCGGAGGACGTGCAGGGCTTTATCGAGCACCGCTCCCGTGATTTCAAGTGCGCCGGTCTCTGGAAGGTCTACGGCGACGAGGAGAAGGCGCAGCGGATGTTCGCCCGGTTCCGCAAGTGCACGGAGGTCTACTGTGCCATGTGGCGCGCCGGTTCCGATATCGGCCAGCTGACCGTGAAAAGCTGAAAATAATAAAGTAAATAATAATTTAGTAATAAATAGAAAGGACAAAAACCATGAAAAAAACTGCTGTAATTTACTGGAGCGGCACCGGCAACACCGAGGCCATGGCCAACGCTGTGGCGGAGGGCATGAAGGAGGCCGGCGCTGAGGTCACCGTCATGACCGCGGATCAGGTGGACGCCAACGCCCTGAGCTATTCCGCCATCGCCTTCGGCTGCCCCGCTATGGGAAGCGAGGTGCTGGAGGAAGTGGATTTCCAGCCCATGTTTGACGGCTGCAAGAACCGTCTGGGCGGCACCAGTGTCGCGCTGTTCGGCTCCTACGGCTGGGGCGACGGCGAATGGATGCGCAGCTGGGAAAAGGACTGCAGCGACGCCGGCGTAAATCTGGTGTGCGAAAGCGTCACCTGCTGCGAAGCCCCCGACGACGCTGCTCTGGCCGCCTGCCGTGAGCTGGGCAAGGCCCTGGCAAAATAAGCAAAAACTGTTCCTAAACAATCGTTTACTTACCAAATCGGATACTCACTTACTCACACTTACTTAATTTTACCCCCATTGTTCTTCACCTTTTAGTTTCTATTCCCCCTTGTCTTTATCCCCCTTTGTATTCACCCCTTTGATACATTTTCTTACTCATTAAAACCCCAATCAAATTTACTCACCTCTCTTCTCTATCACTCTTACGGAAAAAGCGGCCTGCGTCGGAAACAGGCCGTTTTTTCTATTTCCAAATGCTGCCATTGCGAACCAGTCCTCAGACTGGTATGACAATCCGTATTTGGCCCCCTTGTGTAAAGGGTGCTGTCGAGCGTATGCGAGACAGGGGGAGTGTCGTCCATCAGACAACCCCTCCGTCAACGCTTCGCGTTGCCACCTCCCCTTACACAGGGGAGGCCTTGGTTACGGATTTCCTGTTGCGGTGCCCAAAATTTTGCAGCGGCATTTAGCTGCTGAAATTTTGACCGCTGTCACTCATTTCTTGTGCTTCCTCTGCCACCGGCGGCGCACAGCTTCACTCCTCGGAATGACAGGATACGCGGGGGCGGTCACTCCGCCTTGGTGGCCAGCAGCACCCTGGCGAAGCCGTCGGCGAAGATCCGGGCGCTGTTCAGCGCCTCGTCCAGCGAGTTGCCTGCCGCGCCCACCTCCACCAGCATGGAGCCCAGGGACTTGTGCTGGTTATAATTGGAGTTCCGCAGCGTGATGGGCCGCATCACCGTGGGATAGTCCGTCTTTATCGCTTCCGCCACCGCCACCGCCAGCTTCAGGTTCTCCTGCCAGCCGTCGTGGTTGCTGCCCATGATGAAGCTCAGCTGGGCGGCGTTGGGATCCTCCAGCGAGATCAGCTTGTATTGCCGGTGCTGGGCGTCCTCCACCGCGTCCCGGTGAATGTCCAGAATAAAGGTCAGGGAGGGGTACTTCTCCAGATACCCCTCGATGCCCTCCACCGACCGGCCGTAGGCCCCCTCGTACAGCGGATCGTCGTACAGCGTCCGGTCGTGCAGCACGGAAATGCCGTAGTCCGACAGCACCGACGCGATCTCGTCTCCCACCCGCACCACGTTTTTGGTGGTGTCGCTGGTGCGGCAGGTGCCGGTGGCGACGTAGCCCTGCCCCTCCGGCATGGTGTAGGCCTCGCTGCCGTGGGTGTGCAGGATCAGCACCTGGGGCGCGTCGCCGGTCAGCTGGGCGGCAAAGCCTTCCGCCGCCAGCGTGTCGGCGTCCAGCGTCTTGTTGGAGCCGTTCTTGATGCACACGCCACGTACCACGGTGTAGCCCGCGGTGTTGGTGATCTTCACCGTCTGGGAGGGCACGCCGTTGTCCTGAAAGGCCAGCGCCGTCCTGGGCGATGCCGGGAGCGGCGTCTGTGGGTTTACGGCGGGCGTGTCCGGCTCCTGCTCCTGCTCCGTTTCCGGTTCCTCCAGCGTGTCCTGCTGTCCCGCCGTGAAGTCGGCCACGTCGCTGCGGGCCGACAGCAGCAGGGGAGACTGTCCCAGCACCAGCGCCGTGGCGGGGGACAGCCCGTCCGACGGCAGCCAGCTGCCCAGCGTCCAGCGCAGCAGCCATTTTGCGGCGCTGCCGCCATCCGGGGTGCTGTCGTCTGCGGCGGCCACCGTCACCAGCGTCACGGCCGCCAGCACCAGCGCCGTACCCCGGCGCAGCCATCGTTTCACCATGTGCATCACCTCGGACAAGTATATGCGGGGCAGGGGAGGGTTTATGACAGGAGTATTTCGTGCCTGTGGGCATCGCCACTACGGATATTTTCCGGTGGCCGTTTTATTGCCTCCCTCTGTGAGGGAGGTGTCAGCTACAGCGGCATAGCCGCTGAGATCGGGGCTAAAAACATGCCGCCGGCATGTTTTCTTAACGCCCCGACGGAGGGAGAGAACAAAAATCTCAGATTCTCTCCCCCAGTCTCGCTTGCGCTCGACAGTCACCTCTCAGAGGGGGCCAAGGAGTGAGACGCGGAATGCTCCAAAAACTCCCCCTTGCAAAACCTCACATCCTATGGTATCATAAACTTATTCAAAGGAAACTCATATAGCCGTGCCGGAACGGGGCGCGGCGTTTCTACGGCGTCACCGATGACGCCACTATGGGTGCTTTGCCGCGTGGTGCGGCGGGGCGCTCATTTTATTTTGTCTGAAAAGAGGGATCGTTCCATGACACAGGTCTTGAAGGGCCACATCGTTCACGCTCCGGCGCTGGGGCGGATGGACATCACGGAAAACGGCTTTCTGGTGCTGGAGGACGGCGTCATCGCCGGGGTCTACCACACGCTGCCGGACTGCTACGCCCACGCACCGCTGCGGGATTTCGGCGACAAGCTCATTATGCAGTCCTTTGCCGACATGCACCTCCACGCGCCCCAGTACCCCATGCTGGGTATGGGCATGGATCTGCCGCTGCTGGACTGGCTGAATACCTACACCTTCCCCACCGAGTCCCGCTTTGCCGATTTGGACTACGCCCGCCGCACCTATAAGCGGCTGGCCAGCGACCTCATCACCAACGGCACCACCCGCGTCAGCATGTTTTCCTCTCTGCATACCGAGGCCACGTGGGTGCTGATGGAGGAGCTGGAGAAGGCCGGTGTCACCGGCTATGTGGGCAAGGTGAACATGGATCGCAACGGCCTGCCCGGCGTTTTGCAGGAAACTACGGAGGAGTCCGTCCGTGAGACGCTGCGCTGGCTGGAGGGCTGCCATTTCGAGCATGTGAAGCCCATCATCACCCCTCGCTTTACCCCCAGCTGCACCGATGAGCTGATGGCGGAGCTGGGCCGCATCGCCAACGAAAAGGGCCTGTACGTCCAGTCCCACCTGTCGGAGAGCCTGGGCGAGATCCGGTGGGTGCAGGAGCTGCACCCGGAGTGCCGGCGCTACTGGGAGACCTACGACAAGTACGGCCTGTGGAAGGATCACACCCTGATGGCCCACTGCGTCCACTCCGACGAGGTGGAGCGCAAGGCCATCCGCGACGCCAATGTCGTCGTCGTCCACTGCGGCGACTCCAACGTGAACATCTGCTCCGGCGTGTGCCCGGTGCGGCGGATGCTGGACGAGGGCATCTGGGTCACGCTGGGCAGCGACATCGCCGGCGGCGCGCAGCTGCCCATGTACAAGGTCATCGCCACCTCCATCCGCACCTCCAAGGTGCGCCGCATCACCGACGACTGGCACACCGACTTCCTGACGGTGGGCGAGGGCTACTATCTGGGCACCACCTCCGGCCACAAGTACTTCGGCGCAGGTGAGGGCTTCGCCGTAGGCGACAAGCTCCACGCCATCGTGGTGGACGACAGCGACTTCCCGGAGGCCAGCCATTCCCTCAGCGTGGAGGAGCGGTTCGAGCGGATCATCTACATGACCCACCGCCACAACATCGTGTCCGTCTGGTCGGACGGCCGGGAAGTGGTGAAGCGGTAGGGGAGCAGCCTGAAATGTCATTGCGAGCCAGTGCTCACACTGGCGTGGCAATCTAAGCCACTTTTGTTATCCGGGGAACGGATTCGCAAAATATTTGTAGGGGCGACCGCAAAGGTCGCCCCTACGGCATAAAGAGAGGGCAGATGCAACGCATCCGCCCTCTCTTTCACGTTAAATACATTCAATTCTGCCGCACAAAGATCGCGTTTTCCATCAGGTCGATCTTCTCCAGCTTGCCCACCACGGCGGTGGGAACGCCCAGAATGTCGCTGAATACCAGCTTATCGCCCTCGACCGTCATGGAGGCCACGTTCTTGCAGACCTCCTGCTTCTCGTTCCCCTTCAGGGTATATACAGTGGAAAGACACATGGCTCTTACTCTCCCTTCAGCAGCTTCAGCGCTTCGTCCAGCTTTTCGTTGCCCAGATTGAAGTCCAAAATCGCGTCGTGGATCAGCTGGGCAGGCTCGTCCTCCATGCTGTGGGCCAGCTCGTGCAGCTCCTCGGCGTGGTGGCGGTTGTGCTGCACCATATAGGCCAGCAGCGCCAGCGCCTCCTCCGGAGAGTGCTGCGCGTGAGTATGTTCATGACCATGGTCATGGTCATGGGTGTGCTCGTGGCAATGGTCGTGGGTATGGGGGTGGGTATGGGTCACGCCGTCGGCGTGGGTGTGTTCATGGTCATGGCTGCACATAGGAGAAACCCTCGCTTTCATTTTTTTTCAATTCTACCACGTTCCGTCCGGCAAGTCAAACCGTAAACGGCAAATCCCCCTACCCCCCTTGCAAAAACCGACATTTTGCGGTATCATAAACAGCAGAAAATATCCCGCAAAGGAGCGACCCGCCATGTCCGAACAACCCCACACTCACGCCGACGGCACCACCCACACCCACGGTGACGGCCACGGCCATACCCATTCCCACGCCCATACCAAGGCAGTGCTGAACCGGCTCAGCCGCGCACAGGGTCATCTTGACGCGGTGCGCCGCATGGTGGAACGGGGCGAGGACTGCTCGGCGGTGCTGGTGCAGCTGTCCGCCGTGATCTCGGCGCTGAACTCCACCGGCCGCGTGATCCTGAAGGATCACATCGCCCACTGCATCGTGGACGCGGTGGAGGACGGCGATACCGCCGCCATCGACAGCCTGAACGATGCCATCGACCGCTTCATGCGGTAACGGGCGCACGACAATGATAAAGAGGTGAGACAATGCCGGATCTGAAAACCGTTGCCAAGGTAGGCGGAAAGGCGGTCAAGGCCGCCGGAGACGTGCTGCCCAAGCTGGCGCTGCTGGGGAAAACGCTGGCCGTGATCTCCGGAACCATGACGGCACTGACCGTGGCGGGCTGGGTCATCACCCGCGCCAACGAGAAGCGGGAGCAGGAATAACGCTATCCCAAAGCCTCCCCTGTGTAAGGGGAGGTGTCAAAAATTAACGATTTTTGACGGAGGGGTTGGCTGATAATGTAACAATCCCCCAGTCGGGGCGTTAAGAAAACATGCCGGTGGCATGTTTTTAGCCCCGATCTCGGCGGCTATGCCGCCGTAGCTGACAGCCCCCCTTACACAAGGGAGCCTTTACCTGTGCAAACGGTAATATTTATTGCATTGGCTATTCCACAGAAAGGACGAATCTACATGCGTAAAAAACAATTCAAAGCCGAATCCAAGCGTTTGCTGGATCTGATGATCAACTCCATCTATACCCACAAGGAGATCTTCCTCCGTGAGATCATCTCCAACGCCTCCGACGCCATCGACAAGCTGTGCTACCTCAGTCTGACCGACGACAAGGTGGGCCTGAACCGGCAGGATTTCCGCATCCTCCTGGCCGCCGATCCCGACAGCCGCACCCTGACCGTCAGCGACAACGGCATCGGCATGGACGAGGACGATCTGGAGCACAATCTGGGCGTCATCGCCAATAGCGGCAGCTTCCAGTTCAAGGGCGAGCTGGAGGGCAAGGAGACTCCCGACACCGATATTATCGGCCAGTTCGGCGTGGGCTTCTACTCCGCCTTCATGGTGGCCGACCAGATCACCGTCATCACCAAAAAGTACGGCTGTGAACAGGCGTACCGCTGGCAGTCCGCCGGTGTGGACGGCTACACTATCGAGCCCTGCGAAAAGGACGCCGTGGGCACCGATATCATCATGCACCTGAAGCCCGACAGCGAGGAGGAGAAGGACGAGTACAGCCAGTACTTGCAGGAGTATACCCTCAAGCGGCTGGTGAAGAAGTACAGCGACTATATCCGCTTCCCCATCCGCATGCTGACCACCCACTCCCGCCGGAAGGACGGCAGCCCCGACGACAAGCCGGAGTACGAGGACGTGACCGAGTGGGAGACCCTCAACTCCATGGTGCCCCTGTGGCAGCGAAAAAAGAGCGAGGTCACCAAGGAGGAGTACGACAAGTTCTATCAGGAGCGCTTCGGTGAGTTTGCCCCGCCCCAGTCGGTCGTCACCGTGTCGGTGGAGGGCGCCGTCACCTATAAGGCGCTGCTGTTCATCCCCTCCCGCATGCCCAACCAGTATTTTACCGAGGATTTCAAGCCCGGTCTGCAGCTCTACAGCTCCGGCGTCATGATCATGGATCACTGCGCCGACCTGCTGCCGGAGTACTTCAACTTCGTCCGGGGCGTGGTGGATTCCCCCGACCTGAGCCTGAATATCTCCCGTGAGCTTTTGCAGCACGACCGGCAGCTGAAGGTCATCGCCGCCAATCTGGAGAAGAAGATCAAGGCGGAGCTGCTGCGGATGCTGAAGGACGAGCGGGACAGCTACGAGACCATCTACCGCAGCTTCGGCCGCCAGCTGAAGCTGTGCGCCCTGAACAACTACGGCGCCAACAAGGAGAAGGTGCAGGATCTGCTGCTGTTCTACTCCTCCAGGGAGAAGAAGCTGGTAACGCTGGACGAGTACGTGGCGCGTATGCCGGAGAGCCAGAAGTTCATCTACTACGCCACCGGCGAGACGGTGGATGCCATTGACCATCTGCCCCAGACGGAGCTGGTGAAGGAGCACGACTATGAGATGCTGTACTTTACCGACAACACCGACGCCTTCATCCCCGACCTGTTCGTCCAGTACAAGGACAAGCCCTTCCGCAGCGTGGTGGACGGTGAGCTGGAGCTGGACGATGAAAAGAAGCCTGACGAGACGGAACGCTACAAGGACGATTTCGCCTTCATGAAGGAGGTGCTGGGCGACAAGGTGACGGAGATCAAGGCCAGCACCAAGCTCAAGACCCACCCCGTGTGCCTGTCCAGCGGACAGGGCCTTACCTTCGAGATGGAGAAGTACTTCGCCGCCGTGCAGCCTGACCTGAACATGAAGGCTCAGCGTATTCTGGAGATCAATGTGGATCACCCCGCCTTTATCACCTTTGAAACGGCCCGCATCACCGAGCCGGAGAAGGCGAAGAAGTACGCGGAAATCCTCTATAATCAGGCCTGCCTCATCGCCGGTCTGCCTATCGATGATCCCAGCGCCTACACCGACCTGCTGTGCAGCCTGTGGCAGTAAGAATAAAAAACATTCCCCGGCCATCGCCGGGGAATGTTTTTTATTCGCTGATCCCGCAGACCGACTCATACAGCAGCTGCAAATCGTACACGTCGATAGCGCCGTCACCGTTGATATCGGCGGCTTTCCGGAAGTCTGCGGCGGACAGGCCGCCTGACGCCTTGCCGGTCACCAGATAGTCGTACAAAAGCTGTACATCCGTGCTGTCAATGCCGCCGCTGCCGTTCAGCTCCCCGATCTTTACGGTGAAATCGGTGGGAGAGAGAAAGTGCTGTCCCATCACGGCGGCGCTCTCCCCGTCCGGCTGGTGATTACTGAGACTGGCTTTCAGGTAGTGGCGATGCACCTGCGCTCCCGCGTCCCACGCGGCGTCGGCCTGATACCATCGTACCCCCAGCTTGACCAGATCCCAGCCGTGGGATTCGGCGTTGACGCTGCCCGACACCACGCGGACGTCCACCCCCGCCGCCAGCGCCAGCCGGTACAGCAGCAGGGCATAGCCCTGCGATACCGCACGCTTGTTCACAAGTGCCGCGTAGGCGGAATACTTCAGCAGATTCGTGGTATCGTTCCGGTTTTCGCTGTTATTTTCCACATGGGCGCAGAGCCAGTCATAAATGGCCGCCAGCCGCTCCTCCGGCTCCGCCATCCGCGCCACCCCCAGATAGTCCAGCAGCGACGCAGCGGTCTGCTCCAGCTCCGTTTCCTGCCGGGCGGTGGTGAAATAGGTAAACGCGATGGTCACACCAAAGTAATTGCCGTCCCACGACGCGGAGTAGGTGACGCTGCCATACTGATAGCGCATGTAGTCGCCGCCGGTGGGATCCTGCGGATCATGGCGGAACACCTCCGGCAGCAGCTGCTGCCGCACCAGCGTGGTCAGATACTTGGCGAAGCGCCGCCGCAGCAGGATACCGGCATGGGACACGCCGTCCGCCGCCAGCTGCTTCTCGCTTTTGCTGTAAGCCGCCGCGGCCTCCTCCGCCGTCAGCTCCGAAAACGGCCCGTCCGCCGGATAGCCGGTGTAGAAAAACAGTATCTGCTCCCGTGCCTTGAACTGCTGGTGCACATAGGCGGCTACGTCCGTCAGGCTGTCGTAGCGACCGCCGTCGCCCATGGCGTTCGTCTCCGCCAGCATTGCCGTGCCCGGCGCGTCATAGGTGACGCTTTCCGTCACGCCCAGCTCCGGATACAGGGGATTGCTGCAGACCACCGTGGCGGACAGCGGCGCATCCTCCGCGCTGTACATCTCCGCCCAGACCTGACCGGGCAGCAGCGTGACGGCCATCAGTACCGCGCACAGCAGCGCCGCCAGACGCTTTCCTTTCCTGTCCACCTGCTCCGCCTCCTTTTGCTTAGATTCCCAATAATTGTCATTTTACCAGCCTGACCGCCGCTTGGCAAGCGGAAAAACCTGGAAACGGGAAAAAGAAAAGCGGCTTTCGCCGCTTTTCCGTTTTATCAACCGTTACAAACCGTCTCGTACAGCAATTGCAGGTCGTACACGTCGATGATAGTATCCCGGTTCACATCTGCGTTATCCAGAAACTGTGCTTCCGTCATCACGCTGGTGATCGTGGGCCGGCCTGTTGTCAGGTATTGATACAGCAACTCCACGTCCAGAATGTCAAGCCCGCTGGAACCGTTCAGCTCTCCGGGAGTCTTGGACAGAAACTCACCGGCAAACCACAGCACGATCTCTCGGCCAGAGTAGCTGTAGCCATATTCATAACCGCCGTCCACTTGCATAGCACGGGCGATGGAGACGATATTCTCATAATACCACTCCCGTGCAGCCATAACGGGATTGCTGTCCGTCACATACAGGTGGGCTATGCCGCTGTTGCGCTGCAGCAGGTCGGCGACCTTGCTGACAAGGTCTGTGTCGCTGGTGGAAACGGCGGTATGATTGACATTGTGATAGAAGGCGTCAGTGGCGGTGCAATCCTCCAGCGGTACGTTGTACGGCTGCCCGGAAAGGGTGTGATCCTCCGCCATCATTTCGGCGGAGAGGTTGAAGTATGTGTGGAAAGGCGAATAAGCGGAATCGCTGCCGCTGCCTGTCAGGGGATCGTCCCACGTGGCGTCTACATAGTACCACTCTCCGTCGATTTTTGCCAGATTCCATGCATGGTTTTCTCCTGCGTAGCCTACCACATAGTAGCTCTGGATACCTGCGCGCATCAACAGATATTGCAGCGCAAAAGCATACCCCGCGCAAACGCCCTTGCCCTCCACCAGTGTGGTATAGCCGTTCTGCTCCTCCAGCTTACTGTAGGTATACGTGACTTTCTTGATCAGCGCGTCGTGCAGGTACAGCTCTTTCTCATAGTCGCTGCCGGTGGGCATACCCGCCAGGATCGTTTCAGCAGTCTCCAGAAACAGCGGCAGTTCGGTATTCAGATTGTAAATATGACTGTTGTAATTCAGTTGAATTTCACTGCAAAGCATGGTGTTTTTGTTGTACCAGAACGACGGCCGGGCCCAGAACAGCTCCGGATAGTCAGAGTAAAACGCAGCAGTAACAAGCCAAGCTTCATCATGGGTAATTTTCTGGTTTGTAGGAAGCGAAACCTTGTCTACGGTAAAATTCTCTGCCATTTCCAGCAGCCGATCATAAATTTTCAGGTAGACCGTACTGCGGGACATTTTTGCCAGCTTAGCACGGCCATACCGTGTCACGGATATGATATCGAAATAGGAGCTCCCGCTTTTATTACTGGTCAGAGCATTATTCAACTCAGCAGACGTAATCTCCGCATCCGCAGCTTCCTCTGCTGAAAACTGCTCAACCTCCAATTCGTGGCTGATAGGATCCAGTGTCGCCCTGCATAGCACATCGGAATCATCGATATTGTCAGTGTCCTGATTGTCCACTTCCTGCTCCGGCTCCTGAGGGTCGGCGCTTTCACTCTCCTCTGGAACTTCCGCGTCCGGCGTTTCATCGTCGGTGGGAGCGGGCGTCTGGTCGTCGGCAGGCTGTCCGTCTGTGGCGGTTTCCTCACTCATGGCAGGCTTGTCGCTCACGATCGGTTCTTCCAGCGCAGCGGCGCTGCCGCCGTCCGTCCCATCCGTCGCCCACACCTGCGTCGGCAGCAGCGTGACGGCCATCAACACCGCACACAGCAGTGCGGCCCATCGCTTCATCTTTCTCATAGTTTTCTCTCCCCTTTGTCGAAGATTCGATAGTACTATTTTACCAGCATACCCGGCATTTGGCAAGTGATTTGTCGGGCATTTTTAGTTTTTTCGGTGCGCCGCTTTGCAAACGGCGGCAAATACGGTATAATAGCGGCAAAGACTATCACACGTAAGGAGGACGCGCCTATGCTGTCCATCTGGATCGGCCGCGCCGGCAGCGGAAAGTCGGCGCGGGTGCTGGAGACCATCCAGCGTGAGCGGGAGAACCGTTCCCAGCTGCTGCTGGTGCCGGAGCACACCTCCCACGAGGCGGAGCTGGATCTGTGCCGCTTCTGCGGCCCCACCGCCTGCCGCAGCGCCGAGGTGCTGACCTTTCAGAGCCTTGCCACCCGCGTACTGGGCGAGACCGGCGGCCTTGCCGACGTGACGCTGGACAACGGCGGCAAGCTGCTGACCATGCGCCGGTGCTTACAGGAGCTGCACACCCAGCTGAAGGTGTTCGGCCGCCCGTCCCAGCGCTCGGCGTTCCTGCACCAGCTGACCACGCTGGCCGATGAATTCTACGCCTATCAGATCGCGCCGGAGACGCTGTACCGCCATGTGGAGGACATGGAGGGCGCCATGGGCGATAAGCTGCGGGACGTGGCGCTGATCTTCGCCGCCTACGACGCCAGGCTGCGCCACGGCGGCACCGACACCCGTTCCCGCGTGCAGAAGCTCCACGACAGCCTGCCCCAGTCCCACTATCTGGACGGGAAGGACCTGTATCTGGACGGCTTTTCCTTCTTCAACAAACAGGAGGAGAGCGTGCTGGCGCTGGCGCTGCGGCGGTGCGCCAGCGTAACGGTGACGCTGCTGGGCGACAAGACCGGCCAGCAGTTCCAGAACGCCGCCGCCCAGAAGGAACGCCTTGTCCGCATGGCCCGTGAAGCGGGCGTCGAGTGCCGGTTGACCTACCTGACCCGGCAGGACGACAGCCCGCTGGGCCACCTGGAGCGTTGCTTCTTCGGCCATGACGCGGCCTGGGAGGGCGAGACCGACGCGGTGGCGCTCTATCAGGCGGCCACCGCCTACACGGAGGTGGAGTACGTCTCCGCCCAGATTCGACGCCTTGCCCAGCAGGGCTATCGCTACCGGGACATGGCCGTGGCCGCCCGGACGCTGGACGCCTACGGCCCGCTGCTGGAGTCCATCTTCCTGCGGGACGGCATCCCCGCCTACGTCAGCCGCCGCAGTGATATTCTGGAAAAGCCGGTGATGACGTTGCTGCTGTCCGCCGTGGACGCGGTGACAGGCGGCTTTGAGTACGAGGATATGTTCCGCTACCTGAAAACCGGCATGACCGGCGTGACGGAGGCGGAGTGCGACCTACTGGAGAACTACGTGATCCGCTGGGAAATTCGGGGCAATATGTGGCTGCGTGACGTGCCGTGGACGCTGAACCCCGACGGCTACGGCCGGGACATGACGGAGGAGCGGGCCGCCCGCCTGCAGGAAATCAACCGCATCCGGGAAAAGGTGCGTCTGCCGCTACTGGCGCTGGCTACCGGCCTGAAGGAGCGGCCCACCGCCCGTGACAAGGCCCGGACGCTGTACGAATTCGCGGCGGCTGCCGGTGTGCCGGAGGCGCTGCGGGACAAGGCCGACGCACTGCTGGCGGCGGGACAGGTACAGCTGGCGGAGGAATACGCCCAGCTGTGGCAGATCTTCTGCGGCGTGCTGGATCAATTCGTGGAAATTCTGGCGGACACGGAGCTGGACGGCGAGGAATTCGCCCGTCTGCTGCGGCTGGTGCTGACCCAGTACAGCGTGGGCACCATCCCCGCCACGCTGGATCAGGTGAAGGTCAGCGAGATCACCCGCAACGACCGCCACCGCGTCCGCGTCCTGTTCCTGCTGGGCGCCAACGACCACCTGCTGCCCCAGATCGACAAGGACGGCGGCGTGCTGGACAGCGACGACCGGCAGGCGCTGGCTCAGCGGGATATCCCCCTGTCCGACGCCACCTTCGACGCGCTGGATAACGAGCTGCAAAACATCTACGCCTGTCTTGCCCAGCCCACGGAGCACTTACATATCAGCTGGCCCGTCACCGACGTGACCGGCGCGGAGCTGCGGCCCTCCTTCGTGGTGGAGCGTGTGGCCCGCCTGTTTCCCCGGACGAAGATACGCCGGGAGGACGGGGCCTATCGCCTGACGCTGCCTGCCGCGGCCCTGTGCGCCGCCGGGGATGACCCCCAACTGTGGCAGTACTTTGCCCAAAGTCCCCGCTACGCCGCCGCCCTGTCCGCCATGGAGCGGGCGCGGCACATGGAGCGGGGCAGTCTGTCGCCGGAGGCGGTGCGGTCGCTGTACGGCCACTCCATCGCCATGTCCGCCAGCCGCATCGACCGGGTGAAGTCCTGCCATTTCGGCTACTTCATGGAGTACGGTCTGCGGGCAAAGGAGCGGAAAAAGGCGGGCTTCGAGGCCCCGGAGATCGGCACCTTCCTCCACTATCTGCTGGAAAACGTCAACCGTGACGTGAAAGCGCAGGGCGGCTACGGACAGGTGGCCGACGAGGAGCTGCGCCGCATGGTGCGGAACTATGTAAAGCGCTACGCCGACGAATGCATCGACGACTATCCCCATAAATCCGCCCGCTTCCGGTATCTGTTCAGCCGTCTGCGGGAGACGGCCTACAGCATCATCCTCAGCATCGCGGAGGAAATGCGGCAGTCGGACTTCGCCCCGGTGTCCTTCGAGCTGAGCTTCGGCGGACGGGACGGCGACCTGCCCGCCATCACCGTCCGGGAGGGCGGCGCGTCCCTGTCCGTCTCCGGCAAGGTAGACCGGGTGGACGGCTGGCTCCACGACGAGAAGCTCTATCTCCGGGTGGTGGACTACAAGACCGGCCAGAAGAGCTTCGACCTGACGGATATCCGCTATGGTCTTGGCATTCAGATGCTGCTGTATCTCTTTACGCTGGAGCGGGAGGGCGCGTCCTATTTCGGCCATCCCATCGTGCCCTGCGGCGTGCTGTACCAGCCCGCCCGCAGCGTGATACTGCGGCAGGATCGCGGCATCAGTGACGAAAAGCTGAAGGCCGCTCTGCAAAAGGAGCTGCGCCGCACCGGACTGGTGCTGGGCGAGCCTCAGATCCTGCAGGCCATGGAGCACAGCGCGCTGGAGTCCCCTTGCTATCTCCCCATCGGGGTGAAGAAGGACGGCGGCGTCACCGGCAGCGTGGCCACGGCGGCGCAGCTGGGCCATCTGGGCCGGTATGTGGACAAGCTGCTGCACCAGATCGCCGGGGAGATCGCGGGCGGCAACATCGACGCCGACCCCTATGCCCGCGGCCCACAGGACAGCGCCTGCACCTACTGCGCCTTTGCCTCGGCCTGCTATTTTGACGACAGCCGGGACAAGCGCCGTCCCCTTTACAAGACCGACAGCGACGAATTCTGGGCCCTGATGGAACGGGAAAACGGAGAGGAGGGACACCATGGCCGTTGAACTGACACTTGACCAGCGCACAGCGGTGGAAAACCGGGGCGGCAGCCTGCTGGTGTCCGCCGCCGCCGGCTCCGGAAAGACCAAGGTGCTGGTGGAGCGCCTGTTCCGCTATATCATGGAGGAGCAGTGCGCCGTAGACGATTTTCTGATCATTACCTATACCAAGGCGGCGGCGGCGGAGCTGCGGGGCAAGATTGCGGCGGAGCTGTCCAAGCGGGTGGCGGAGCATCCGGACAACGCCCATCTGCGCCGCCAGCTGTTCCGGGTGTATCAGGCGGATATCAAAACGGTGGACGCCTTCTGCGCCGCGCTGCTGCGGGAAAACGTGTACCGTCTGCCGCCGGTGGCGGGTCATACCCTGACGCCGGACTTCCGGGTGCTGGACGAGCAGGAGGCCGCCATGGTGAAGGAGCGTGTGCTGGAGCGGACGCTGGAGGATTTCTACGCCGGCATGGACGACCAGCGCCGCCAGCTGGCGGAAACGCTGGGCGCGGGCCGGGACGACCGGGCGCTGGAGCAGCTGGTGCTGGAGCTGTACCGCAAGCTGCAAAGCCATCCCTACCCGCTGGAATGGCTGGAAAAGGTGCGCCGCGGCTGGGAGACGCTGCCGGAGGACTTGAGCCAGACCCCCTACGGTCGGATTATCATGGAGGACGCCGCCGCCAAGGCGGATTTCTGGGCGGCGCTGCTGGAAAAAACGGCGGACGGCATCACCGACGAGGTGGTGGCCGCCGCCTACAGCGACCGTCTGGTGGAGGCGGCAGCGGGGGTTCGGGGCTTTTCCGCCGCCTGCGGCGACTGGAACGCCATGGCCGCCGCGCTGCCCGGCTTCCACCGCCGCATGGGCGCTGTCCGGGGCGAGAACCCGGAAAAGGAGCACGTGCAGGCCATCGTCAAGCAGTGCAAGGACGACCTGAAGAAGCTGGCCGCGCCCTTTACCGTCACCCAGGCGGAGCATCTTTCCGACCTGTCGGCCATGGCGCCCGCCATGCTGGCGCTGACGGCACTGACCGCTGACTTCTCCCACCGCTATCAGGCGGAGAAGGCCCGCCGCAACGCGCTGGATTTCTCCGATCAGGAGCACTATGCCATCGACCTGCTGTGCCAGCCCGACGGCCAGCCTACGGAGTTGGCTCAGCAGGTGGCCCAGCGTTACCGGGAGATCATGGTGGACGAGTATCAGGACGCCAACGACGTGCAGAACTGCATCTTCTCCGCCGTCTCCCGGCAGGAGCAGAACCTGTTCACCGTGGGCGACGTGAAGCAGAGCATCTATCGCTTCCGTCTGGCCGACCCCACCATCTTCCTGCGGAAGTACAACGCCTACGTCCCCGCCGGCCAGGCGGAGGACGGCCAGCCCCGCAAGGTGCTGCTCAGCAAAAACTTCCGCTCCCGCCAAAGCGTGCTGGACGGCTGCAACGCTATCTTCCGCAGCATCATGTCCCGCCGGATGGGCGAGATGGACTACGGCGCGGAGGAGCAGCTCTATTTCGGTGCGGCGTACTACCCGCCCCACCCGGACACGGCGGCGGAATACCACTTCATCGACGTGGCCGACACCGAGGAGGAGCGCTTCGACCGCGCGGCGGTGGAGGCCCGGTTCGTGGCAGAGCGCATCCGCCGCATGCTGGACGAGGGCTACGCCGTCTCCGGCGGCGACGGCCTGCGGCGCTGTACGCCGGAGGATTTCGTGATCCTGATGCGCTCACCCCGCAGCCGCCTGAAGGCCTTCACAGCGGCGCTGGCGGCCCGGAACATTCCCTGCGCCGCCGACGAGAGCAGCGACTTCTTCGCCACCGTAGAGATCGCCGTGGTGTGGTCGCTGCTGCAAATCATTGACAATCCCCGGCAGGACGTGCCGCTGATCTCGGTGCTGCGCTCACCCCTGTTCGGCTTCACGCCGGATCGTCTGGCGGCCATCCGCGCCCTGCAGAAGGACGGCGACTACTACGACGCCCTGCTGCTGGACGACAGCGCCGACACGCAGGACTTCCTCCGCACGCTGGAGAGCCTTCGCGCCGCCGCCCGGGACGAGACGGTGGACGTGCTGCTGTGGCGCATCTACAACACCTGCCGCTGCGAGGCGGTGTTCGGCGCCATGCCGGGCGGTCAGGCCCGGAAGGACAACCTGACGGCCTTCTACACCTACGCCCGGCAGATGGCCGGAGCGGGGAAAAAGAGCCTGTTCGACTTCACCGCCCACCTGCGGACGCTGCTGGAAAACGGCGACGCGCCGGATCTCTCCACCCGCCAGAGCGCCGGCGGCGTGCGCATCATGTCCATCCACAAGTCCAAGGGCCTGGAGTTCCCCATCGTGTTCCTCTGCGACCTCAGCAAGCGGTTCGACCCCCGTGACGTGCAGAAGCCGGTGCTGGTGCACCCCCAGCTGGGGCTGGGTGTGGAGTGCGTGGACAGAGCGCGCAGCATCCGCTACGATACCGTCAGCAAAACGGCGGTGGCGCTGCAATTGCAGCGGGAGAGCAAGTCCGAGGAAATGCGCATCCTCTACGTGGCCATGACCCGCGCACAGGAGAAAATGATCGCCGTGGACTGCCGGAAGAAGGGCCGCAAGCGCGTGGCCGATCTGGCAGGTCTGGCGGGCGTTCCCACACCGCCGGAGGCAGTGGCGGCGGGCAAGTGTCTGGGCGACTGGGTGCTGCTGCCGCTGCTGTGTACCGCTCCGGGCGCCAAGCTGTGCCAGTGGGCGGACGTGCCTACGCCGGAGCAGACCACGGAGGACGGCGGCTGGCAGGTGTATCTGTGGGATTCTCCCGCCGCCATGATCGCCGCCGTGCCGCAGGAGGACGCGGCAGTCCCGCTGCCGGAGGAGCAGCCCTTTGACCCCGCGCCGCTGGAGTGGGTCTACGGGCACGGCGCGGCCACCGTCACCCCCGGCAAGGTGACGGCTACCCAGTTGAAAGGCCGCGCCATCGACGAGGAGATCGCGGATGGCGCGCCTACCCGCCGCCGTGCGGTGCTGTTTGAAAAGCCCCTGTTCCTGCGGGAGACCACCGGCCTGACGGCGGCGGAAAAGGGCACCGCCGTCCACGCCGTCATGCAGTACATCGACTTCCGCACCCCCGCCACCCCCTCGGCGGTGGCGGCGGAGGTGGAAAAGCTGGCCCAACGTCGATTGCTGACACCCCAGCAGGCCGCAGCGGTGGACTGCGCCATGGTGGCGCGGTTTCTGGCGTCTCCGCTGGCGGAGCGTCTCCGCGGCGCGGACAAGGTGTGGCGGGAGTACCGCTTCTCGCTGCTGACCGACGCCGCCCTCTACGATCCGCAGGCGGCGGGAGAGGAACTGCTGCTGCAGGGCGTGGTGGACTGCACCTTTGAAACGCCGTCGGGTCTGGTGGTGGTGGACTTCAAAACCGACCGCGTCACCCCCCAGCAGCAATCCCAGCGGGCCGAGGGCTACCGTCCCCAGCTGGAGGCCTACGCGCTGGCGCTGGGCAAGGTGCTGGAAAAAGACGTGTCGGAGAAGCTCCTGTACTTCTTCCACACAAATTCTACCGTAAAATTATAAAAAAGTGCTTGCAATTTGCCGCAAGCTGTGGTATTATCACAGTTGCGTTTATGGGTGAAAGCCCAGACGACAAGTGTACCGGAAAGGGGTGAACCAGAGCAATGAAGGAAGGAATCCATCCCAATTATCAGCAGACTACTATCAAATGCGCCTGCGGTAATGTGATTGAGACAGGTTCTACGAAGAAGGATATTCGCGTGGAAGTCTGCTCTAAGTGTCACCCGTTCTTCACCGGCAAGCAGAAGCTTGTCGATACCGGCGGACGCGTTGCCAAGTTCAACAAGCGTTTCGGCCTGGAGGGCTAAAAAGACACATGAAAATGCCTGTTCCTCATGGGAACAGGCATTTTTTTGCTGACAGAAAAGAACCCCGTGTCCGCATGAACCATGCGGACACGGGGTTTGTGGTGTTACAGTTCCGTTCCCTGCGCCACTGCCTCATACAACAGCTGCAGGTCGTAAACGTCCAGCGTGCCGTCCCGGTTCACGTCGGCGACCGCCAGCTCCACGGAGGACAACGTAATCTGCCCGGTCAGATGGCGGTAGACCTGGTCAACGTCCAGAATGTCCACCGTGCCGTCGCCGTTCACATCGCCCTTGATGGCAGGGATCTCTTCCGTTCTGGTGGCATGGCAGGCGGTGCAGGTGAATGTCAGCGTCCCGGTTTTGTGTCCTGTGGCGGGGATGCTGACCACACCGTCATCCCAGATATGACCCTTGGCGGGAACAACTTCCTGCGCCACCAGCACGGTATCGCACACGGAGCAATGCTTGCCCCCGGTCAAACCGGTCTCGGTACAGGTAGCGGCCTTGGCGGGGTCAATGACCTCGGTGTGACCCTTGGCGGGAACAACTTCCTGCGCTACCAGCACAGTATTGCACACGGAGCAATGCTTGCCCCCGGTCAAACCGGTCTCGGTACAGGTAGCGGCCTTGGCGGCGTCCACGACCTCGGTGTGACCGGTGGCGGGAACTTCTTCCTGCGCTACCAGCACGGTATCGCACACGGAGCAATGCTTGCCCTCGGTCAAACCGGTCTCGGTACAGGTAGGAGCCTTAGCGGCGTCCACGACCTCAGTGTGACCCGTGGCGAGGATCACTGTACCCTTTGAAACCAGCACCCCGCAAGTGGCGCACACGGTGTCATTCATACTGCCGGAAGTTGTGCAGGTAGCAGGAATGGGATCGACAGTTTTTGTTGAATAGCCGGGACAGCACCGAGAATTAAGATGAAGAATTGTTCTTGACGGCACTTTATTATCTTCTCCAGACATAAGACTTTCCCATTGTGCCTGGGTGCCGCGATAGAAAATATCTGTGAGCTTGGAGCAGTTATTAAAAGCAAACTGGCCAATGGTAGCTACATTCTTTCTAATAATGACACTGTTGATGGAGGTGTTCTCGAAAGCGCCATGTTCAATGCACTTCAAAGAATCGGGAAAAGTAATGTCACCGGAAAGTCCGCTGCTATGAAAAGAATATTTGCCAACGCTTTCCAACTGCTCCATCTCAGAGAAGGGGAAAGTGCTGAGCGCTGTACAAAGCTCAAACGCGGATTCACCGATTGTTTTTACGCTAAAGGCAACGTGGGTGACCATATCTTCACCGAGACTCCGGAATTCCTTTAGATTTTTAAGATTATAAAAAGCGTAGTTGCCAATGCGGGTAATGTTTCTTTCGATAACGACCTCTTTGATCTGAGTGTTGTAATCATACCAGGGAGCCGTACCCAAATTGAAATCAGGGATATCTCCGAAACCAGTAATGCGTAGGCAATAGTCACACTCTACCTCCCAGGTGATTTGGGAGTTATTGAAAGTTCCTTCATCCCATGCCGGTGCGTATGTGTTCCTGCTGGTGGGTTCAAAATTATTGTAAGAACCGAATTCGATTTTTTCCCACTGAGTTTTGGATCCTTTATAGGTAACGTAATTGATATTTCCAATTTCCGTTCCGATGTATACCACACTGGTGGGAATCGTCAACGTTGTGATACCGGTTGTCAAAAAAGCGTTTTTATTGATACGAGTTACACCAGAAGGAATATTGATCGCAGTTATCTTTTTACAGCCAGAGCAAAAACCCTGCGGTATCACGGTGACTTTAGAAGGTATGGTCAGCGATATAAGTTGGGAGCATTCAGCAAAGCAATAGGAACCGAAAGCTCCAATAGACTCAGGCAGTGAGACTTCAACAAGAGAAGTGCATTTGTAGAACGCAAAACTACCTAGCCTGGTCACACCATCCTTAACAACAAGTTTGGCAACAGATGAAGGCCAGGGGTAGGTGGGGTTATAATATGTTTCATCGTCTCGATCATAAGTCGCGTCATAATCTTCCATATCCCCACTGCCGGAAATCGTAAGGGTACAGCTATTGGCATCATAACTCCACGTTACATTGTCCCCGCACGACCCGCTGGTGGCGCTGTTATACAGAGCGATGCCGTCCTCCGGCTCCGCGTCCGCTTCTGGCTCCGCGTCCGCTTCCGCTTCTGCGGATTGCTCCGGTTCCGTGGGCTGTTCAGGCTCCACGGGCGTCTCCGAGGTTTCCGGTGCCGCAGGCTCCTGCTCCGCCCCGCCGTCATCCATGACGGCAGCCGCCGTCTGCTCCGGGGCTTCGCCCTCGGCCCACACGGCGGTGGGCAGCAGGCTGGTCAGCATCAGAAGAGCCATCAACAGGCTTATGATGCGTTTCTTCATAAACTCTCCTCCTGTCGCAATGTTTTTGTGCATATTACAACAATTACACTATACCACTGTTGAGAAAAGAATACAATATGCCAAGAGCATAGTATGCCAATTTTTCCGCTGCCCGCCGTAATACGGTTTTGCCCGTTTACAACCGGCGGAAAACCGTATATAATAGGGAAAAATTCATTTTGACCGAGGGTAATATGGAACGCAAAACTTTGGAAAATAGCAAGGAAGCCCGTGACCACGCCGTGCTGGTGGGTCTGCGCTCGCCGGTATTGGGCGATGACAGCGCCGACGAGGAGAGCCTGATGGAGCTGTCGGAGCTGGTGGACACGGCGGGCGGCGACACGGCGGGCATCATCCTGCAAAGCCGGGAGAAGCCTGACCCCCACAGCTTCATCGGCGAGGGCAAGGTGGAGGAGGTCAAGCGCATGGTGGACAACGAGCAGGCCACCATGGTGATCTTCGATAACGACCTGTCGCCGTCGCAGATCCGCGTCCTGACCGAGCTGCTGGGCGTGCAGGTCATCGACCGCAGCGGCCTGATCCTGGACATCTTCGCCCAGCGGGCCAGAACCAAGGAGGGCTGCCTGCAAGTGGAGCTGGCCCAGTACCAGTACCTGCTGCCCCGCCTGATCGGCATGTGGAGCCATCTGGAGCGACAGGGCGGCACCGGCGGCTCGCCCATCGGCACCAAGGGCCCCGGCGAGACCCAGCTGGAGACCGACCGCCGCCACATCCGCCGCAAGATCGACAAGCTGAAGGCGGAGCTGGAGGAGGTGCGCCGCGTCCGGGCCACCCAGCGCCAGCGCCGCAGCAAGAACGAGATTCCCGTGGTGGCCATCGTGGGCTACACCAACGCGGGAAAATCCACGCTGCTGAACGCCATCACCGGCGCGGATATCCCCGCCAACAACCGCCTGTTCGACACGCTGGACACCACCACCCGTCTCCTGACGGTCAGCGATACGCTGGACGTGGTGATCTCCGACACGGTGGGCTTCATCCGCAAGCTGCCCCACCAGCTGGTGGAGGCCTTCAAGGCCACGCTGGAGGAGCTGGAGTACGCCGACCTGCTGCTCCACGTCATCGACTCGTCCAATCTCCAGTGGCGGCAGCAGGCCGACACCGTGGATCGCCTGATCCGCGAGCTGGGCGCCGATACCATTCCCTGCATCCGGGTCTATAACAAGTCCGACCTCAGCTTCCCCGGCGACCGTGCAAAAGAGGAGGACGCCGTAGCCATCTCCGCCAAAACAGGGGAGGGTATCCCCGACCTGCTGGCGCTGATCGATAAAAAGCTGGACAAGGGCACCAAACGGGTGACGCTGCACCTGCCCTACGACAAGGCGGGCGCGCTGGACAGCCTGTACCGTGAGGCCAAGGTGGAGAGCGTGGAGTACGCCGCCACGGTGGACGTGGTGGCCGTGTGCAATCCCCGGCTGCTGGGACAGCTGAAGGACTATATCGAGGGCTGGCAGCCGCCAAAGGAGGAGTGGGAATGAGCGAGTTCAGAGTTCCCTTTCAGGCGGCGGACAGCGAGTTCGTGGAGAAGCGCTCCCGCTTCATCAGCCACATCTGGCCGGTGGAGACGGAGGAGCAGGCCCAGCAGTACATCAAGGACATGAAGGCCAAGTACTACGACGCCCGCCACAACTGCTGGTGCTACCGCGTCGGCCCCACCACCGCCCGGTACAGCGACGACGGCGAGCCGCAAGGCACCGCCGGTCAGCCCATGCTGAAGGTGCTGGAGCGGGAGGAGGTCACCAACGTCTGCTGCGTGGTGACCCGGTATTTTGGCGGTATCCTGCTGGGAGCGGGCGGTCTGACCCGCGCCTACTCCAAGGGGGCCAAGGACGCGCTGATCGCCTCCGGCGTGGCGGTGATGGGCGCGTGGGCCAGAGTGGAGGTACCCTGCGCCTATCCCCTTTTCGAGCGGGTGAAGCTGGAGATCGAGGGCCAGTCCGGCGTCATCGACGACGTGGCCTACGGCGCGGACGTGGTGCTGTCCATCTCCCTGCCCGCAGAAAAGGCAGAAGCTCTGCAGGCGCGGCTCACGGAGCTTTCTGCCGGGAGCATCACCATCCGGGTGCTCTCCGAGGAGTACCGCCCGGGGCCAAGAGTGGAAGTGAAATAGCAAAAAAAGATTCCCTGACCCAAGTCAGGGAATCTTTTTTTCACTTTTCCACGCCCAGATGCGCGTGCTTTTTGATGGCCTGGAACGATTCGTCGCTGATCACATGCTCCAGCTTGCAGGCATCCTCGGCGGCCACTTCTGGCGATACGCCCAGCCGGGTCAGAAACTGCGTCAGCAGTGTGTGACGCTCATAGATCATTTCGGCCACCTCGCGGCCCGGCTCCAGCAGCGTGATGAAGCCATTCTCGTCCACCTTGATATAGCCGCCGTTTTTCAAAAGTCCCATGGCGCGGCTGACGCTGGGCTTGGAATAGCCCATGTACTCGCCCACGTCGATGGCGCGGACGTGGGGCGACTGGCTGGTCAGCACCAGAATGGTTTCCAGATACATCTCGCCGGATTCCTGCAAATGCATATGATCACTCCTTGCATATATTGCCAATCAGTATACCACAAGGCGGCGGGAAATGCAAGTTACTTTTGACTAACTGAAAAAATAAGGGGGAAATTACTTGCCCAGCGCGGCCTTCAGAGCCTCTACGCGGTTGGTCTTTTCCCATGCCACGCCCAGATCCTCGCGGCCCATGTGGCCGTAAGCGGCCAGCTGGCGGTAGATGGGCTTGCGCAGGTCGAGATCGCGGATGATAGCGGTGGGACGCAGGTCAAAGACCTTCTCCACAGCGGCTTCCAGCACATCGTCGGCCACCACGCCGGTGCCGAAGGTCTGCACCAGAACGCTGACGGGACGGGCCACGCCGATGGCGTAGGCCAGCTGCACCTGGCAGCGGCTGGCAAGACCGGCAGCCACCACGTTCTTGGCTACCCAGCGGGCAGCGTAGGCGGCGGAGCGGTCCACCTTGGTGGGATCCTTGCCGGAGAAAGCGCCGCCGCCGTGGGGCGCGCTGCCGCCGTAGGTATCCACGATGATCTTACGGCCGGTCAGGCCGCTGTCACCCTGAGGGCCGCCGATGACGAACCGGCCGGTGGGGTTCACATAGAACTTGGTGTTCTCGTCCAGCAGCTCCGCGGGAACGGTGGGCTTGATGACCAGCTCGATGATATCCTTGCGGATCTGCTCCAGAGAGACGTCGGCGGCGTGCTGGGTGGAGACCACCACCGTGTCTACGCGGGAGGGCTTGCCGCCTTCGTCATACTCCACGGTGACCTGAGTCTTGCCGTCGGGGCGCAGATAGGTCAGCAGACCCTGCTTGCGCACGTCGGTCAGGCGCTTGGCCATCTTGTGGGCCAGAGAGATGGCCAAGGGCATCAGCTCAGGCGTCTCGTCGCAGGCGTAGCCGAACATCATGCCCTGATCGCCGGCGCCGTTGTCCAGCTCGTCGTGGCCGGCCTCCTTGGATTCCAGAGATTTGTCCACGCCCAGCGCGATATCGCCGGACTGCTCGTCGATGTTGGTGATAACGGCGCAGGTGTTGCAGTCAAAGCCATAGGTGGCGTTGTCGTAGCCGATATCGCGGATCACCTCGCGGGCGATCTTGGGAATGTCCACATAGCAGGAGGTGGTGATCTCGCCCATGATGTGGATCAGACCGGTGGAAGCGGTGGTCTCGCAGGCCACGCGGCCATTGGGATCCTGCTCGAAGATGGCGTCCAGAACGGCGTCGCTGATCTGGTCGCAGATCTTATCGGGATGTCCCTCGGTAACAGATTCGGAAGTAAACAGATGCTTTGCCATGATTTTGTTCTCCTTTCATTTCCGGAAATACGCAACAAAAAAGCGCCCTGCCTGAACCGACAGAGTGCTGAACTTTCTTGCCCTTTCCTCATCTTTCGATTCACGTCGGATTTGGCACCTTGAAAAACAGGTTGCCGTGGCTTCATTGGGCCGTTCCCTCCGCCACTCTTGATAAGGTATGAAGTTGTCTGGGATATTCACTAGACTACATTCTACCATCTTTGTCAGAATTGTCAATAGGCAAGTGTGAATTTTTTGTAAAATCACGAAAATATAAGTGCGAGGGCACAAAGAAAAGCCTCCCCTGTGTAAGGGGAGGTGGCAACGCGAAGCGTTGACGGAGGGGTTGACACGTTAAGAAAATATGCCGGTGGCATATTTTTAGTGTCAATCTCGGCGGCTATGCCGCCGTAGTATCCATCTGGATTTCCACAGCACTATCTTAAACGACAATCCCCCAGTCAGCTTTGCTGACAGCCCCCTTTACACAAGGGGGCCTTGAATTCTGCAAAATCATGCCATTCCGGCCGCCCGCTGGTTTATTCCTCCCACGTGACGGAGAACATCTCATTCTCCGCCGCGCAGTCCGCCAGCACCCGCTGCAGCGCCGCCGCGTAGCCGCCCAGCGCCGTCTCCAGCGCCGCGCCGCCGCGGATCACCAGCTCGGTGGGCTCCGTGATATCCGTCAGGCAGTCGTGCAGCGCGTCCAGATTGCCGCCGTACCAGTCGGGAAGCCGCAGCCCCGCCGCCAGCGTCCGGTGCAGCACCTCGCGGCTTCCCACGCTGCTGCCGTCCAATACAAACCGCATGCTCATTCCTCCCCGTACAGCAGCTCAAAGCTCTCGTAGTGGTCGCCGGTGTAGTAGATCAGTCCGTCGTTAGAGAACACGATCCGCTTGGCGCCCCGGCTGCCGGCGCCCAGCGTGTCGATATCGCACTCGGTGTAGGAGCGACCCTCCGCCTCCGGCAAAAGCCCCTCATAGTTGCCGAAATGGCTGCCGCCGATGCACTTCCCCGGCGCGTAGGGCTCCAGTGAGCCGCCGCTCCAGCCCAGCGCCTGGGCCTCCTTTTTGGTGATAAAATTCCCCGGCAGATGGCCGTAGGTGTGGATGTACAGCGCCACGTCCTCCTTGCTGGTGTAGCTGCCGTCCTCGTCGATGGCGGCGTCCGCGCCGTCATTGTCCGGCACGTCGGGCGTTTCGTCGCCCTCGTCCGGCAGAACGTCCTGCTGCTCCTGCTGCTGCGGCGTCTGATCGCCGCCGGTGGTCACACCGATGACGGTGACGTCATCTCTGCAGCCCACCAGCGTCAGCGCCATGACAAGCGCCAGCAGCCACGCGGTCAATCTCTTTCTCATGGGTCTGCCTCCTAAGCTTTCTTGCCATCATCCTACCATAGAAAGCAGAAAAAATCCACCCCTAGGTTTGTATTTCGCACCGCAAGGCTTGCCGTTAAGCTTTCGTAGGGGCGGGGTTCTACCCCGCCCGCTGTTTATCAATGGTATTCCCGTATATCGTTGGGGAGGGGCAGAGTCCCGCCCCTACGCAGCGGCTGCCGATGCTACTCCGTAGGGCGGGGCCCAAGTGCCCCGCCCTTGGCTCTCCCTTTGGGAGAGCTGTCACCGAAGGCGACTGAGAGGGAATCCAAGATAGTGCGGTGTAAGTCCGGATAGATGCTACGGCAGCATAGCTGCCGAGATCGACACTAAAAATATGCCACTGGCATATTTTCTTAACGTGTCGACACCGGCGTGTTTTCTTAACGTGTCGCCCCTCTCCGTCCTCGCTGCGCTCGGCCACCTCTCCCGAAGGGAGAGGCAAGGGTTGCGGATTTCCACACCAGTGACCGGTGAGCACTGGCTCGGAATGACATCGGGAGGGGCAGAGTCCCGCCCCTACACACCTATTGCGGGTAATCGTTTTGTATGCTGGAGACAACGCCAAAAGGCTTCACCCTCGCCAGAGAGTGAAGCCTTTTTTGTCGTTACGCCTTCTCAAATACCGCCTTCATGCACCGGTAGGTCATGTAGCAGTCCAGCTTCGCCACCGTCTCATAGGGGGCGTGCATGCTCAGCACAGGCACGCCCGCGTCGATGGTGTCGATGTTCCGCTGGGCCATGAACTTGGCCACGGTGCCGCCGCCGCCGGCGTCGGTCTTGCCCAGCTCCGCCATCTGCCAGAACACCTTTTCCACATTCAGCAGGCGGCGCAGCTTGCCCACCACCTCGGCGCTGGCGTCGGACGCGCCGGACTTGCCGCCTGCTCCGGTGTACTTGCACAGGCCCACGCCGTAGTTGATGAACGCGGAGTTCCGCTTGTCGTACACCTCGGCAAAGTTGGGGTCGTAGGCGGCGGTCACGTCGGCACTGACGCAGAAGGACTTGGCAAAGCAGTCCCGCAGCAGCACGCCCTGGGTGTCGCATAGCTCACCCATGAACTTGTCAAAGGCGGCGGACAGCATGCCGGACACGCCCTCGCTGCCGATCTCCTCCTTGTCGGCGAAGATGCACACGGCGGTGCGCTGGGGCTCCACCGCGTCGAACAGGCCCGCCAGCTCCGCGTAGGCGCATACCCGGTCGTCGTGGCCGTAGCTGGCGATGAAGCTGCGGTCAAAGCCGATATCCCGTGCCTGCCCGGCGGGAACAGCCTCCAGCTCGGCGGAGATAAAGTCCTCCTCCACCATGCCGTACTTCTCGTGCAGCAGCTGCATGACCGCCAGCTTGAACCGGGACTTCTCGTCCTCGTCCTCCACCGGCTGAGAGCCCACGAGGATGTTCAGGCTCTCGCTGGGAATGGCCTCGTTCAGGGGCTTCTTGCCCTGCTCGCGGCCCAGATGGGGCAGCAGGTCGTTGATGATGAACTGAGGATCCTCCGGCTTGTCGCCGATGTGGACGGGCAGCACCGTGCCGTCCGAGAGCGTCACCACGCCGTGCAGCTCCAGCGGGATCGTCACCCACTGATACTTGCGGATGCCGCCGTAGTGGTGGGTCTTGAAATAGGCCATCTCCGCCTCCTCGTACAGGGGACGGGGCTTCAGGTCAAGGCGGGGCGCGTCGGTGTGGGCGGCGGCGATGTTGGCGCCCTCACTCAGCGGCTCTTTGCCGATCACCGCCAGCATGATGCCCTTGCCCCGGTTGTTGCAGTACACCTTGTCGCCGGTTTTCAGCGCCATACCCGGCTGAAACTCCACAAAGCCGTGCTGCTTCGCCAGCTCGATGCAGTACTCCACGCACAGCCGCTCGGTCTTGCCGTGGTTCAGAAAGTCCTTATAGGTCTCGCAATAGTCGTGCATGGCGGCCTTTTCGCCCTCCGGCAGACGGTCAAAGCCGTTCTCCGGCGCGTACAGCAGCGCCTTGCTCAGCTTACCCTTTTCACTCATGGATAAATGCCTCCTTCTGGTTTTCTTTTCCCCGTCAGAATACCACACAACGCCCGGCTTTGCAAGCAAAAGAAAGAAGCTGCCGCTTCCGTGACCGGAAGCGGCAGCTTTATCAGAGAGCCTCGCAGAATTCGCGTCCGCAGTCGACCGCATCTCCGTTGGCAGAAAAGTCGTTAGACTTTTCGCCAGAATTTTTAAAACACGTGGCAGATCACGACCGTCAAAATCACGCACAGTCCCAGACACGTCATCAGCAAACCGAAGGACAGGCTGTGGGCCATACGGTCCCGCATGTCCCGCCGGGTGTCCAGACGGTCGGCGGCTTCCCGGGCGGCCTTGTCGCCGCTCTGCCGCGCGATGGCCTGCACCAGCGGGGAGTAGGACTGCGGCTCCTTTTCCTTGCTAGGCCGCAGCAGCACCCGCTGCACCGCCAGCACCACCACGTCGAAGGCGTCACAGGCCACGCGGCACACCACGCCCACCACCGCGAACAGGGCGCGGAAGAAGGGCTTGTACACGCTGTTCTCCAGGCTGAGCCACTTGGGCCAGCGGCTGAGATAGAAGCCGTCCTTCCGCATCAGTACCGTGCGGATGAACAGGAAGTACACCACCATGCCGATGGCCAGCGAGATCACCACGCCCTTGAGATTCGTCCACGCGAAGTAGTGGATGGCGTGGTCGAAGGCGTGTCCGCCGGTGAAGTCCAGCGTCGCGCCGCTGATCCTCTCGGCGATGGCGTGGGGTGTCAACCCCAGCACCGGCAGCGCCACGGCGGCAAGGCACAGGGCGATGACAGACAGTGGCTTGCCCCACTGCTTGCCGGTCTCCTTGCCCTTCTGCCAGAAGATAGCCACGTAGATTTTCGTCAGATACGCCGCCGTCAATCCGCCGGAGAACAGGAACAGCCACTCCACCACCGTGATGATGGTCATGCCGCTCATGTGGGCGTATTCCACCAGCGCCTCGTGCACCAGCGTCTTGCTGAGATATCCCAAAAAGCCCGGAATACCCGCCAGCGAACAGGCGCCGCACAGGAACAGCACGTGCAGCAGCGGCTTGCCCCGGCCGAAGCCCTTGATATCGTTCAGATCCAGCGCGTGGGTGTTGTAGTACACCACACCGGCGAACAGGAACAGCGCCAGCTTCACCAGCGAGTGGTTCATCATGTACAGCACCGTGCCGTTGGCGGCCAGCGCGTTATGCTCGCCCAGCAGGCAGATCATGGACGCGCCCACGGTGATAAAACCGATCTGGGACAGGGACGAGCAGGCCAGAATGTACTTCAGATTGGTGGAGAACACCGCCAGCACCGCGCCCAGCACCATGGTGATGGCGCCCAGCACCAGAAGCAGCATGCCCCAGTCGTGGTCGCCCGTCAGCACCTGCGCCGTCAGCAGCAGAACGCCGAAGATACCGGCCTTGGTCAGCACGCCGCTCAGCAGCGCCGAAGCCGGAGCCGGAGCCACCGGGTGGGCCTTGGGCAGCCAGATATGCACCGAGAACAGACCCGCCTTGGCGGCGAAGCCGAACAGGATGCACAGCGCGGCGGCCCATAGACGTCCGCGCTCCATGGTGGCCACGGCCTCGTGCAGCTCCGCGATCACCAGTGTGCCGGTGGCGGTGTACAGCAGGAACAGACCCATCAGCGTCACCAGACCGCCCAGCACCGCGATGGTCAGGTAGGTCTTACCGGCGTCCATGGCGTCGGGGGTCTCCTCCTGCACCACCCACACATAGGAGCTGAGGGACATCAGCTCGAAGAACAGGAAGGTGGTGTACAGGTCGGCGGACAGGAACCCCCCCGCCGTGAACCCCAAACAGATGAGGAAGAAAAAATAGTACCGCTTCAGGTGGTGGTGTCCGTGGAAATACTGGGGACTCAGCAGCGCCGAGACGAACCACATGAAGCACACCACCAGCCCGTATAGCTTCTGGAACCCTCCGGCCCAGAAGCTCAGGCGCATCACCGGAACGGTGACAGTACTGCCGTCCGCTGTGGCGGCTACGTATACCATAGCCAGCAGCGTCAGCAGCGTGAACACGATGGACAGCGAACCCAGCCGCTTTCCGTCGTCATGGCGATCCGGCAGCAGAGCGATGACCAGCGCCGACAGCACCGGCAGCAGCACAACGGCCAGCAGAGCAAATGTTGTCACGGGTGGATCACCGCCTTTCCGATCACGTCAAGCAATACCTCCGGGAACAGGCCCATCAGCAGGCACAGCGCCGCCAGAATCAGCATAGGCACGATCATGAACGGCCCCGCCTCATGGGCGCTCTCCTTGGTGGGAAGCGCCGTTCCCTCCGTGGGGAACCACGCCTTCACCACTACTTGGAACATATAAATGGCCGTCAGCAGCGCGGAAATCAGAATGGCGATAAAGCCGAGATAGGAGGCCACGCTTCCCCCGCTCACCGCCGCCAGGCCGATGTACCATTTGCTGACGAAGCCGTTGAAGGGCGGGATGCCCGTCAGGGCGCAGGCCGCCACCGTGAAGCAGGCGAAGGTCAGGGGCATCCGCTTGCCCAGCCCCTCCAGCTCGCTGACATACTCCCGGTGGGCGTAGTGCAGCACGCTGCCCGCGCAGAAGAAGGCCATGATCTTCACCACCGAGTGGACGATCAGGTGCAGGAACGCGGCCACCACGCCGATGGCGTTCATAAAGGCCACAGCCAGCAGGATGTAGCTCAGGTTGGACACGGTGGAATAGGCCAGCCGCCGCTTGAAGTGGCGCTGCTTCAGCGCCATGGCGGAGCCGAACACCACCGTGATCATGGCCAGCGCCATAACGGTGTACTGGCCCCACGTACCGTAGAGAATGTCCACGCCGAAGGTGAAATAGGTCAACCGGATACAGGCGAACGCGCCCGCCTTGACCACCGCCACCGCGTGCAGCAGCGCCGTCACCGGCGTGGGCGCCACGGCGGCGCTGATGAGCCAGCTGTGCATGGGCCAGATGGCGGCCTTGACGCCGCAGCCCACAAAGGCCAGCACGAACACGCTCAGCAGCAGCTCCATGCTGCCGCTGTACCCCGCCAGATGGCCGCCGGGAACGAACTCCTGCGCGTCGTTGACGATCAGGAACACCATGCCGATAAAGGCCAGCGCCGCACCCGCGATGGAGTAGGCGGCGTATTTCACGCCCGCGTGGATGGCCTGCTTGGTCATGGCATGCATCACCAGCGGGATGGTGGCCAGCGTCAGCAGCTCATAGAACAGGTACATGGTCATCATATTGGCGGCGAAGGCAATGCCCAGCGTCACGCCAAAGGATGCCGTAAAGAACGCCCAAAACATGGGCTTGTGGCCCTCATGCTTCATGTAGTCCCACGCATACACCATAGTAAAGGGCCACAGGGAGGCCGACAGCCCCGCGAACAGCTTCGCCGCCCCGTCCATCCGCAGGGTGAAGTGCAGCGAATCCGTGAACCGCAGGAACGTGAAGCTGGAGCCGTCACATTGCAGGATCGCCAGCCACGCCAGAACGGTGGTGGCCCCGATGATGACGGCGTACAGGGCGCAGCGCGACCGGTCGGTGCGGAAGGGGATGAAGTAGGCCGCCAGACCCGCTACGATAGGCAGGAACACCGGCAGACAAAGCAAAATTCCATTCATAGCAGCACCTCCCTTACGCGACGGCTCCGGCGATGGACTCCATCACCGACAGCACGCCGTTGGGGAACAGACCCATCAGTCCGCAGATGGCCGCGAAGATCACCAGCGGAACGGTGATGCCCAGCGGCTCGCGGATGGGGGACAGGTCCAGTCCCGTGGTATCATGGCCGGGGAAGAAGGCGGAGATCACCGGCGGGAACAGGTATCCGGCGGTGAACAGCGCCGACAAAATCAGTGTCACCGGCACCAGATAGCCCAGCGCGCCCGGCAGCGCCTCCAGCGCCGCCGTGGCCAGATACCACTTGCTGTGGAACCCGCCGAAGGGCGGGATACCCACCAGCGATAGCGACACCAGCGCGAAGCAGATAAAGGTCACCGGCATGCGGCGGCCCAGTCCCCGCAGCTCGTCCACCCGCGTTTTGTGGGCCAGCAGGATAATGGAGCCGGCGCACTGGAAGATGGCGATCTTGGCCGCCGCGTGGAAGAACAATTGCAGCATGGAGCCGGTAAACCCGTCGGGCGACAGGATGAACAGGCCCAGCAGCACATAGGAGATCTGGGAAATACTGGAATAGGCCAGCCGCTTTTTCAGCTCCTTTTCCAAACAGCCCATAAAGGAGCCCATGAAAATGGAGATGAGCACCAGAATCAGGCACACCGTCTGCACCCACGTGCCCCGCAGGAGCCCCGCCCCGGCGGTGAAGAAGATGGTGCGCAGCACGGCGATGACGCCCGCCTTGGCGATCAGGCCGCTGAGGAGCGCCGACGCCGGAGCCGGAGCCGCCGGGTGGGCGCTGGGCAGCCAGTTATGCAGCGGGAACAGACCCGCCTTGGCGCCGAAGCCCAGGATCATGCAGAACACCGCCGCAAGCGTCAGCGGCGTGGCCTCGGTCATCGTGCCGCCCGCCGCAAAGGACAGCGAGTCACAGTGGAAGTACAGCACCACCACGCCGAACAGCGCCACGAACGCGCCGCCCACCGAGTAGAACAGGTACTTGTACGCGCCGATAATGGCCTTTTTCTTCAGCTCGTGCAGCACCAGCGGTGCGCTGCACAGGGTGGTCAGCTCATAGAACAGATACAGCGTCACCATGTCCGCCGCCAGCGCGGTGCCCAGCAGCACCGCCTCGGTGGTGAACAGGAACACGTAGAACCGGGGCTCTCCGCCGCTGTGGGGCATGTACACGGCGGCGTAGGGGATGGTCAGCAGCCAGCACACCGCCGTCACCACGGCGAACACCGCCGCCACGCCGTCCATCTTCAGCGAAAAGGTCAGCGACTCGCTGAGATACACCACATTGGTGGCCCAGTCTTTGCCGGATACGGCGGCGTAGATCACCAGCGCCGTCAGCACGGTCTGCGCCGCCGCCAGCACCGGGGTCAGCCGCCGGGCGTTCTCCTCCTTACAGAAGGCGCAGCCGATCCCCAGCAGGAAGGGCAGCAGAAGGATCAAATATAACATATGATACAGTCCACTCCTTTCCTTAATACTGGCAGAACAGGCCGAAGCCCTGCCGCAGCAGCGCCGTCAGCGGCGCGGAATGGATACCGATGGCAAGTCCGATGGCCAGCAGCACCGCGGCGGGGATGGCCTTGCCCCAGTTGATCTTCTGGGCCGGGGCCATCGTGCCGTCCTTCTGGGGCAGCCACAGCACCATGGCCGTGTACAGGAAATACAGCACGTTCAGCAGCGTGGACACCGCCAGCGCCAGCAGCACCGGCCACTTCTCCCACGTCAGGGCGAAGGCCGCCTGTGCGAATTGCAGCTTGGGGATGAACCCGATGAACAGCGGCACGCCCACCATGCTGAGAGCGCCCGCCGTGAACAGCACGCCCGCCGCCACATTGCGGTGGCCTGCGCCCTGCAAACTGGGGAAGTCGTTGTGCCCGCCGGAAACGTCACGCAGTCCGGAGGCGGACAGGAACAGCATGGGCTTGGTCAGCGCGTGGGAGAAGATGTGCAGGAACGCCGCCAGCAGCGCCGCCTGTGTCCCCATGCCCAGACCCATGTAGATATAGCCGATCTGGGCGGCGGAGGAATAGGCCACCATGGTGGTCAGCCGCTTGGAGCGGATGGCGGACACGGAGCCCACGATCATCCCGGCGATGCCGAAGATCAGCAGCACCGACTGGATGCCGCTGGCGGCAAACACCTCGATGCCCACGGCGCGGTAGACGATCTTGATCAGCAGCAGGATATACGCCTTGGACACCACGCCGGACAGGATACCGGAGGAAGCGGGGGTGGCCCGTCCGTAGGTATCCGGCATCCAGAAGTGGAACGGGAACAGACCGGACTTGATGGCAAGGCCCGCCGTCATCAGGCCGATGGCCACCGTCATGGAGAACCGGTACGTACCCTCCGCCCACAGCGCGGCGATGGTCTCGTGCAACTGGGGGAACAGCAGGTGTCCGGTGATGGAATAGGTGTAGATGACGCCGATCAGGAACAATCCGGAGCCCACCAGCGCGAACACCATGTACCGGGCCGCCGCGATGAGGGAGCGGCCGTTGTCCCGGGCCGACAGCAGGGCGCAGGAGGCGATGGTGCAGATCTCAATGAACACGTAGCCCGTGAAGATATCGTTGGTGTAGGACAGGGCCAGCAGGGACACCAGCGTCAGATCCACCATGCTCCAGTAGAGATGGCGGCGCTTGTCGGGAATGTCCTTCAGGATGCGATCCATGCCGCCCAGCACGCTCAGCAGCATCACCACCGAGAACAGCAGCGCCATCAGCGGCTCGATGACCCCGGCGGCGATCTCGTTGCCCCACGGGGCGGGGAAATGGCCCATCATGTAGGAGTAGCTGGTGTTATTGCTGGCGCAGAACCACAGGACGCAGCTCTGCAAAACGATGGACACGGACAGCAATCCGATGGTCAGCCGCCGTCCCCACTTATCGCCCGCCACAAAGGTGGTCACGGCGCACAGCAGGCACAGGATGATGGAGAAGAAGGGGAAGTTCTGGACGAAGCTCATACGCGCCCTCCCTTCCGCCGGTCGGACATCATCATATACAGCGTGTCGATATCCAGCGTGTGGTACTTCTTATAAATGCGGATGGTCAGGCTCAGCATCAGCGCCGACACGCTGACCGACACCACGATGCCCGTCAGCACCAGTCCGGCGGGGATGGGGTTGATGTAGTGGCCCATATCGGTCACGCCGCCGGTGATAATGGGCACGGTGCGCCCGGTGATATAGCCCCGGTCGGCCAGCAGCAAAAACGTGCCGCTGTCCATAATGTCCAGTCCGATGACCTTTTTCAGCAGGTTCTTGTCAAACAGCAGCATGCACATGCCGATGGCGAACAGAATCACCGCCACGCATGCCTCGTAATTTTCCGTCAGGTGGGTAAACATGTTGTTCATCACAGCTCCCCCCTTTGGAAATACATGTAAAAGCTGTACATGGTGCAGCACACCACGAAGCCCACCGCCACGTTCAGCGGCAGGATCAGTCCGGCGGACAGAATGCGGCCCGGCACGCCGGGAGAGATGATGGAGTGCAGATGGTTGGCGCCGGTAAAGAAGGAGTAGGTCTTGGAGCAGGCGTAGAAGCCCAGGGCGCACAGCACAATGATCTTCAGCACCTTGGCGGGGATGGCCTTGGAGGCCCGTTCGCCGCCCCACACCAGACCGTAGATGATCAGCGCCGACGCCATGATGGCGCCGCCGGAGAAGCCGCCGCCGGGAGACAGGTGGCCGTTCAGCAGAATGTACACGCCGAACACCAGAATAATGGGGATGACGAATTTGCACACCGTGCGGATGATGGGATCCTGATAGTAGTCCAGCACCTCATAGTCCAGCTTCCGCACACGGCGGCGTCCCGGCGCGTTCATCAGCATGGTCACGGCGCACATGGCGGTGAACAGCACGAAGGACTCGCCCAGCGTATCGAAGGCACGGTAGTCCAGAATCATGCCCGCCACGGTGTTCACCGCGCCGGTCTCCTCCGTGCCCTTTTCCACGTACCGCTCCGCCACCCCGTTGACGGTGGGAGCGTCGGCGCTGCCGTAGCCGGGCAGGTTCGCCACCGTCAGCAGCATGAAGGCGGCAAACACGATGCACGCCACGATAGCCAGCACCGTATAGGCGATCTGACCCCGCTCCATGGACTGGCGGGCGCTTTCCGCGTCCCAGCGGGGCTTGTAGGCGTCGTTCTCCGCCTTGGGAGCGGGCTTTTCCTGCTCCAGCATGGCGGACCAGTCCACCTGGCCGTCCAGCCACCGCCGGAAGAAATTTTTCTCACTGCTCATGGCTGTCCTCCTCTCCATGCGTTTCGTGGGGCGCGGCATGCTGGCGCAGGGTTTCCTCCTCGTGCCGGCGGTGCTCCTCGTCCCGGTCGATGAGGTTCAGCCGCCGCAGCGTCAGAAACAGCAGCAGACTGGTGATGCCCGCACCCACCGCCGCCTCGGTAATGGCCAGGTCGGGGGACTCCAGCATGATCCAGATCACCGACATAATAACGGAGTAGGCCATGTAGATGATCACAGCCTGCATGGGCTTTTTGGTCAGCGCCGTAGCCGCGGCGCACACGATCAGCCCGGTCAGCAGGATCAGGCGAAAGGTCGTCATCATTTGGCGGCCACCTCCTCGTCCTCGGTGTGGTATTCCGCGTCGCTGAGATCCAGATGCTGACCCAGATTCTCGTCGGCGCGGTATTCAAACATGCTGAGCATGTGGCTGCTCAGCGGAGAGGTCAGCCATTGCAGCACCAGCACCAGCACCAGCTTCCACGCCACGGCATGGAACCCCACGGCGATCAGGATGCCGATGGTGAACAGCAGCAGACTCAGGGTATCGCCCAGCGCGGCGGCGTGGATGCGCTGCAGGGCGAAGTCAAAGCGGTACAGGCCGATGATGGATACCACCATGATAAACAGGCCCGCCAGCAAAAACGCGGCGCACAGGCCGAAACGGATCCATTCACCGATCATGCTGTTCCTTCTCCTTTCGCCTGCGGTCATACAGGTTGATGTAAATGCGGCACAGCATCATCACGGCGATGAAGGACATGACCACATAGATCACGGCGATATCCGCCAGATAGTCCTCCCCCAGCAGGTACGTCAGCGCGCAGATGACGATGACCACCAGCGTGCCGATCAGGTTGATGCCGATGATGCGGTCCACCGTCAGATGAGCCTTCAGAATGTAGACCAGCACTGCCACCACGCACAGGGCCAGCGCCACCAGCACACCCCAGAAAAGATAGCTGTAGCATTGTTGGATCAGTTCCATTCTTCACCCTCCATTTTCTGCAGCATTCGCGTCAGGTTCCAGTCGGGGATGCTGTCGGCGCTGGGCTTGTCCAGACACAGCACCAGAAAGTCGTCGCCGCTCTGCTCGATGGTGACGGTGCCCGGCGTCAGCGTAATGGAATTGCTCAGGATCACCCGGGAAATATTCTTCTTGAACGGGATCCTCATCCGCACGATGGCGGGATGGTACTTGTGGGGCGGCATCAGGATGATCTTCACCACCGCCATGTTGGCCTTGACGATCTCCCAGATCAGCACGGCCACATACACCACATAGCCGCCCAGCCGCTTCAGAAGCCGCCTTTCGTGGCCGGGATGATACCCCAGCGCGTACACGCAGAAGGCGTACACCGCGCCGGCGATCACCACGCCGAACAGACAGATCTCCACGGTGACCCTGCCGTTCAGCAGCAGCCACAGGGCGAACAGAAACACACACATGATCATTGCTTTTTTCTCCACTCCAATCCTTACAAATAACCGCCCAATGCATGCGTCTGTGCAGCGACAGAGATGTATCCGGCGGCGTTTCTGCTTCTTACAAAATGTGTTAACCAATTGTTAATTTTAACACAGAGTGCTGTACATTGCAACAAAAAACCGCCAATTTTGACCAGTTTCTTCTTGGGAAAAAGTGCCATCGTTCTGCCATTTTTTGCAAAATTTCTTGCAAATGTACGCAAATTAACGACAAAAAAACCAAATTTGTCTTTCCATGTCAGAGATAGGCAGAGAAACTCTTTTGAACTGTGGTAAATGCAACAGACGCGGCGGAGAGCGCGGGGTATACTACCGATAGAATCTAACGAGGAGGTCATGTCCATGATCCGCAAAATCATTCATATTGATGAGGAGAAGTGTAATGGCTGCGGCGCTTGCGTCAACGCCTGTCACGAGGGCGCCATCGGTCTGGTGAACGGCAAGGCGAAGCTGATGCACGAGCATTACTGCGACGGTCTGGGCGACTGCCTGCCCGCCTGTCCCACCAACGCCATCACCTTTGAGGAGCGGGAGGCTCCTGCCTATGACGAGGCCGCCGTGCTGGCCGCCAAGGCCGCCAAAGAGCGTCCCGCCCACACCGGCTGTCCCGGCGCTGCCATGCGCCGGATGCAGCATAAAGCGCCTGCCGCCCCGGTGCCTTCCGCCGAGCCGGAGGGTCAGCTGACCAACTGGCCGGTGCAGATCAAGCTGGCCCCGACCAAGGCCCCGTATTTTGACAACGCGGCGCTGCTGGTGGCGGCGGACTGCTCCGCCTTCACCTACGGCGATTTCCACCGCCGCTTTCTGGCGGGCCGGGTCTGCCTGATCGGCTGCCCCAAGCTGGACGGCGTGGATTACACCGAAAAGCTGACGGAGATCATCCGGAATAACGACGTCAAGTCCCTGACCATCGTCCGGATGGAGGTGCCCTGCTGCGGCGGTCTGGAGTTCGCCGCCAAGACCGCACTGCAAAATAGCGGTAAGTTCATCCCCTGGCAGGTGGTCACCGTCAACATCGACGGCACCTTGCGGGAGAATTAAAGGGAAAAACGGCACATAAAACCCCGGTTTATGTCCACCATAACCGGGGTTTATGTACCGATAAATATGCGAAAATATGCATCCGCATGGGCGCAGGTCTGTCATGAGGCAGAGGCCAACGGAAAATTTTGCGGCTTTGGTCTTGCAGCCGGAGAAAAATGATGCTACAATCCCGATGATAAAATGGAATATCCGCACGGAGAGAGAGCCGCTGGTGGGCGGCTTTTTCCAGCTGTGGAGGTTAGAATCGACTAACCGGAAGGGAAGACCGTGCGAAGATATAATAAGGGGGAAGCTTCTATGAAACCAAGCTATATCACCGTGAATTTTCAGCAGACGGCGGCCCAGCGCTTTCCGGCGCAGGCCGATGAACTGAGCGCCGCCTTTACGGCGCGGCTTCAGGCGCTGCGGGCGGAAAACGCCGGAGCCAGTCAGGAAAAGCAGCGGCATCTGGAAAACCAGATCCTGCCGGGGATCGCGGCGTATGAGACGCTGCAAAGTGTCATGTCCAAGGAGGAGGCGCTGCAAACCGTTCACGGCTATGTGGAGCAGAAGGCATGGCGGATGAAAAGGCTGCTGCTGAAGCTGATGCGCATTCCGGGACTGTACCGCCGGGTGCCGGGGATCTTTGCCCGTGAAACGCCGAAGCTGTTCGGCGAGACGGCGGGCTTTGCGGCCAGAGAGCTCCAGACCACCGGCGGCGTCTGGCGCATCGACATGACGAAATGCCCCTATCACGACGCCTGCGTACATTACGGCTGTCCGGAGCTGTGCCATTGCTTCTGCGACAGCGACGATATCACCTATGACGGCATGCACCCCAAGCTCTATTGGCACAGAACGAAAACGCTGGGCCGTGGCGGCGACTGCTGCGATTTCTGCTTGAAGATCGTGGGGGAGTAAGGGGCAGCCCCTCGGGCTGCTTGAAACGGCGGGCGGGGTCGGGGCGTTAAGAAAACATGCCGGTGGCATGTTTTTAGTCCCGATCGCGGCGGCTATGCCGCCGCAGCGTCCATCTTGGTTTTGAAAGAATTCTCTTGTGTTAAACGGGAGGGGTAAAGCCCCGCCCCTACAGTCGGCTTCAAGAACCTGATACGACATCGACGGCGGGGCACATGGGCCCCGCCCTACAGGCGTTTATCGGGCGGGCCGTCGAGGACGCCGGCCCCTACGAAATTTTATCGGTAAACGGTGCGAAAAGCTCCGCCGTCCGGCGTGATGCCGGACGGCGGAGCTTTTGCGATTGTCAGAACCACTCGTCGTACATCTCGCCCCGCAAGGCCTGATGGAGATGCTGGCGGCGGAGATCTGCGCCTTCGGCTTAGGGCTGGCGTTCCTGCTGGGCAAACGGAAAAAGTACGGGTATATGTGAGACTACCCGTCGAGATAGAGAATTGAACGGAGGGGCCGATGTTTTCACATCGGCCCCTCCAAAATACAGGGATATATCGCGTGACACGGATGCGGTTATTTCCCGCAGAACGCCTCGTACTTCTCCTGAAGCCATGCCTTCAGGGCGGACACGCCGTCCTCATCCCAGGGGAAGTCCTGCTCCTGCACGTCTCTGGCAGCCTCGTAGCAGTACACGGTGTACACTGCCGCGTGGAGGATCCTCTCCTTCTTATCGGTGGCGAAGCGGTAGCGAAAATCGCCGATGGAGCCGGTATAGACATTGGCGCGATTGAACCACTTGGGGTTCAGTTCTTCAAACTGCGGATGCATGTTTACCCTCCTGACAGCGCAGATTTTTCCCTATTCTAGCACAAATACTTTCCCATTTCAACGGTTGTCTTGGGGCGGGCAACGTGGTATACTTATACTGGAATAAATTTGATGGTAAACTTACAATATTAAAATGTAAGAGGTATTGCAATATGGAAAACGCAGTGAAACGCATTGGTGTATTGACCTCCGGCGGCGACGCGCCGGGTATGAACGCCGCCATCCGCGCCGTGGTGCGCAGCGCCCTGAGCCGGGGCATCGAGGTGGTGGGCATCCGCCGGGGCTGGCAGGGCCTCATCAACGGCGACTTCGTGCAGATGGACAGCTCCAGCGTCAGCCGCATCATCAACCGGGGCGGTACCATGCTGTACACCGCCCGCAGCGAGGAGTTCCGCACCAGGGAGGGCCAGGAGAAGGCCTATAACACCTGCAAGCTGCTGGGGCTGGACGGCATTGTGGCCATCGGCGGCGACGGCACCTTCCGGGGCGCGCAGGATCTCAGCAAGTGGGGCATCTCCGTGGTGGGCATCCCCGGCACCATCGACAACGATATCGTCTGCACCGACTATACCATCGGCTTTGACACCGCCGCCAACACCGCCGTGGAGTGCATCGACAAGCTGCGTGACACCATGCAGTCCCACGAGCGGTGCTCCGTGGTGGAGGTCATGGGCCGCCACGCCGGATATCTGGCGCTGTATGTGGGTCTGGCCGTGGGCGCTACGGCGGTGCTGGTGCCGGAGACGGCATATGACTTCGAGGCCCACGTAGCCGAGAAGATCCGGCAGGCCCGGCTGATGGGCAAGACCAACTTCATGATCGTGGTGGCCGAGGGCTGCGTCAGCGCCATGAAGGTGGGCGACCAGATCAAGAACGAGCTGGGCCTCGATCCCCGCGTCACCATTCTGGGTCACATCCAGCGGGGCGGCAGCCCCACCGCCAAGGATCGCGTCATCGCCACCCGCATGGGCTATGAGGCGGTACGGGTGTTGGCCGAGGGCGGCACCAACCGTGTCATCGTCATCCACAGCGATCAGGTCACCGATCTGGATATCGACGAGGGTCTTGCCATGATGAAGACCCTGAATCAGGAGGAATTTCAGGTCATGAAGACCATGACCGGTCAATAAGCCCCAACGAAAGGAGAATACGGCAATGAATTATCGCATCCTTGTCATCAATCCCGGCTCCACCTCTACCAAGATGGGCGTCTTTGACGGCGAGAACTGCGTCTTTCAGGAGACGCTGCGCCACAGCGCCGACGAGCTGGCACCCTTTTCCCACGTGATGGAGCAGGTGGACTTCCGCCGGGCGCTGGTGGAAAAGGTGCTGGAGGAGAAGCACATCGCACCGGAAACGCTGAACGCCGTGTGCGCCAGAGGCGGCCAGATCCCGCCGTGCCCCTCCGGCGCGTTCGTGGTGGACAAGCAGATGTGCGACTATCTGTACGGCGTGAAGGAGGCGGCTCACGCCTCCAATCTGGGCGCGGTCATCGCCCTGCACATCGCGGAGACGCAGGGCATCCCCGCCTATGTGTACGATCCCGTGGCGGTGGACGAGATGACACCTGTCACCCGCATCACCGGCATGCCCATGTTACAGCGCCATATGCTGGGCCACGCCCTCAACTGCCGGGCCATGGCCATTCGCTGCGCCAAGGAGGTCATGCACAAGCCGCTGGAGGAATGCCGGTTCATCGTGCTGCATCTGGGCGGCGGCGCTTCGGCGCGGCTGTTCATCGGCGGCAAAATGGTGGACGGTGTGCGGGACGACGAGATCATGTTCGCCCCGGAGCGCAGCGGCGGCGAGGACTGCCAGAGCCTGATCCACCTGTGCTTCTCCGGCGAATACACGGAGAAGGAGCTGATGAAGTTCGTCCGGGGCGCCGGCGGTCTGAAGGCCCATCTGGGCACCAGCGACGCCCGGGAGGTGGAGCAGCGCATCGCCGCCGGGGACGAGAAGGCCAAGCTGGTGTACGACGCCATGCTGTACGGCGCGGCCAAGTCGCTGGGTGCGCTGGCGGCGGCTGCCGACGGGCAGGTCGACCGGATCATCCTCACCGGCGGCATCGCCCACTCGAAGTATGTGGCGGACTATCTGACGAAGAAGCTGTCCTTCATTGCGCCGGTGGAGGTCATGGCCGGCGAGTTTGAGATGGAGGCGCTGGCAGCCGGTGCCTGCCGGGTGCTGGCGGGGGAGGAGAAGCCCCACGCTTTCTCAGAGTTAGTGTGATTTGTGTGTTTTGTGGGAACTTTTTGGGGGAGAGTAGCGTCTAAGGAATGTGATTCCCAAGAAAGGAAGTGCCACTATGAAAAAATTATGGATGATCGCGCTGGCGACCTGCTGCGTGCTGGCGCTGGCCGCCTGCACGGTGAAAAAGCCCCAGGAGAGCGGCGACGTCAGCCAGCTGCCCAATCCGGTGCATGAGTCCACCGCCGAGGAGGTGGCGGAGAAGACCGGCATCACCCTGAACGTGCCCATCACGGCGGTGGATGTGACGTACAGCTACATCGACGGCGATTCGCCGCTGGCGCAGGTGAGCTTCGTCTATCAGGGGCAGACCTACACCTACCGGGGCCAAAAGACCCAGACGGTGCAGGATATCTCCGGCATGTACTATGAGTGGACAAAGACTACCAACGACTCCGAGGATGTGCCCTACACCTGCTACTTTACCGACGAGGGACAGGGCATGGCCCTGTGGCATACCGACGGCGTCAGCTACACGCTGGGCATGACGGAGAATGTCACGGAGGAGCTGCTGGTGACCATGTACGGCATCGTGACCGGCGAAGCGGAATAAGCAAAAAAGAGACTGGCAAGGCCAGCCTCTTTTTTTAGTGCAAGGATACGCGTGAGGACGCCGCCGCACGGCGGCATGGTGGGAAGGATAAGGGCGGACAGAGTCGTCCGCCCCTACGGACGGCTGCCGAACTTTGCCCGTTTATCGTGCGGGCCGATGTGGGCATCGGCCCCTACGATGTCATTGCGAACCAGTGCGCACACTGGTGTGGCAATCCGTACCTCCAAGAGATGCGGTGGAAAGTCGGATGGACGCTACAGCGGCATAGCCGCTGAGATCGACACTAAAAATATGCCACCGGTATGTTTTCTTAACACCCCGACCCCGCCCTTACGAACAAGTATGATAGAACTTTGTAGGGGCGGACGACTCTGTCCGCCCTGACGCCATTTTCACAGCTCGATTAGCCTCGCGGCCAGCGCAGTCCATGAGGCAGGCATAGGATATAATCCGCGCTGACACGATAATAGCGGCAGAGCGTTTGCAAATGGTGCAGTGGAAGCTCGTTAACGCCGCGTTCGTAACGCGCGTATACCTGCTGCGTTGTTCCCAGAATGGCCGCTACCTCGGATTGTGTCAGGTCAGCGTCTTCCCGCAGTTCTCTCAATATGTCGGCATAGTATCTCATAGGAGGTCTCCTTCCTAAAGGTAGACTATTATTATGCCGTACACCACATATGGTGTATTGACTTTACGCCACATGTGGTGTATGATGTAAACAGAAATAAATGAAGGGAGAGAAGAAAATGGCTTTTTTTGGCCCCAGCAAAAAGTCGATCATGGAAGATATGACACAGCAGCTGTCCATGCACCCCATGCTGCGGTGGGCTGCGCAGGTATTGCGTCAGGAGGAACAGCAGAATGGCGATCAGAAGCCTGCTGACGCGTGGAAGCATCAAGTAGAGAATTACTACGACGACGGCGTACGCACGGTTTTTGTATATTGCGATTATTTGGGTGTTTTACATGGCAAGGTGCAGCAGATGTTCCCGTCAAAAGAGGAAGAAAAGAACGGGTGGAAAATGCCCACCCATGATGGGTTCCGCTATACAACATGCGGCTATGAGCCGCTATCCGGCTATTGCGGGCTCGGCTACCGTGATGTGATGGGTGTTTGGATCGAAGTGGTGCGGGCGCTGATGAAGAAGATGTATCCCAATTACCAGTATTCAGAATGCGCGACACGCGAGCGGCAGACTCCGCCTGTAGCCAATGAGCTTCACTTTGATGACTCCTTTATGTGTTACTTTACTTACACCCTGCCGCGGCCCCACTATGAAAAGTGGTTCAAGGAACAATAATATGTTAAGTATCCGCAGCTTGCTGCGAAAAAAAGAAAAGGAGCGACAGATCATGAGATTTGTAAGGAACAAGAGAACAAAAAAACTTCGCATTTGCTGTGATGCCGTCTGCTGCCGGTGCGGCGGAACGGGGCGCATGTATGATGGCAGCGTTTGCTACCATTGTCAGGGAACCGGCGTTGAGCCGTAAGAGGATGGATGAATGAGCGAACGCTGTGATTATCACGTTGAAAAATGGGGCGACCACTATTGCGCATTGAAGAAAGAGTGTGTCAGCTACGATCAATATGTTGCCCATTGCAGGGATAATTATAAGGAAAGCTGCCCGATTTACCAATTTTGGAAGGAGAACCGCTAATGGAAAAGCGTGATTGTCCGTTTTGCGGATTTTTGGCACGGTTTGTATGCAGCGATGGAACTACGGCAACATTCAAATGTGAACGCTGCGGCCGATTGTTCAAAGTGACGTTATAAAAAATAAAAAACTTCCGAAGGAATCATCCTTCGGAAGTTTTTTATGTCATTTTCACAACTCGATCAATCCCGCGTCCAGCATATTTTGCAGGCTCATGAGGATGCCCAGCTTGGCGTGATACCAGGTCAGGCCGCCCTGAAAGTACACGGCGTAGGGCTCGCGGATGGGGCCGTCGGCGGAAAGCTCGATGGACGCGCCTTGGATAAACGCACCCGCCGCCATAATGACCTCATCCTCGTAGCCGGGCATGGCCCACGGCTCCGGGGTCACGTAGCTGTCCACCGGGGCGGCGGCCTGAATGCCCTTGCAGAAGGCCACCATGCCCGCGCGGCTTTTCAGCTCCACCGCCTGAATGATATCACGGCGCACCTCGCGGGAGGAGGGTACCACCCGGAAGCCCAGCTTCTCGTAGCAGGCGGCGGCGAACACCGCGCCCTTCACGGCGGAGGACACCACCGTGGGAGCCAGAAACAGCCCCTGATAGAAGGCGGGCAGCACGCCCAGATTCGCGCCTACCTCGCGGCCCAGACCGGGCGCGGTGAGACGGTAGGCGCAGCGGTCGATCAAGTCCTGACGGCCGCAGATGTAGCCGCCGGTGGGAGCCAGACCGCCGCCTAAGTTTTTGATAAGGCTGCCCACGGCCATGTCCGCCCCCACGTTGGTTGGCTCGTCGGTCTCCACGAACTCGCCGTAGCAGTTGTCCACCATGCAGATGACATCCGGCTTGCACTGCTTGCAGAAGGCGATCAGCTGGCCGATCTGCTCTACGGAATAGCTGGGGCGTGTGGCGTAGCCCTTGGAGCGCTGGATGGTGATGAGCTTGGTTTTGTCGTTGATGGCGGCGCGGATGCCGTCGTAGTCAAAGGCACCGCCCTCCAGCAGCTCCACCTGACGGTAGCTGACGCCGTACTCCGCCAGCGAGCCGGGGGTGGGGCGGGTGCCGATGACGCCTGCCAGCGTGTCGTAGGGGGCGCCTACCGGGGACAGCAGCTCGTCCCCCGGCAGCAGGTTGGCCGCCAGCGCCAGTGCCAGCGCGTGGGTGCCGCAGGTGATCTGGGGCCGCACCAGCGCCGCCTCGGTGCCGAAGATGCGGGCATAAATACGCTCCAGATTGTCCCGGCCGTCGTCGTCGTAGCCGTAGCCGGTGGAGGGGTTGAAGTGCATGGCGGCCAGCCGGTTTTCCTGCATGGCCTGTATCACCTTGGCCTGATTGTGCTCCGCCACGGCGTCGATGTGGGCGAACTGGGGCGCGATCTCCGCCAGCACCGCCGCGCTGAAATCCAGCACCCGCTGGGAAACGCCCATCTGGGCGTACAGTTCATTGGTGGTCATATTCTGTCTCCTTACTGGCGGTTTTCCGGAAAGGTCACGCCGTTCCATTTCATCAGCGCCCGGATGGGGTAGTCCCGATCCAGATAGTGGCGGCTGAACCAGTCGTAGGTGGCTTGGGGCAGGTGCACCAGCTCCGGCGCGTCGCAGCGGAAGCGGTCAAAGGTGATCCGGTCGCCGCTGAGCAGCGCCGCCGCCAGCTCCAGCTTGCCCTCGTTCATCAGCCGTTCCAGACAGCCGTCCATGATGACGGCGCAGGAGCGCTCCTCGTCGTCGGCGTAGTCCTCCCGATGGCCCAGCCAGTAGAGGAATTCCTCCGGGTCAAGATCCATGCGGGTGGTGATCTGGCTCAGCTTGTAGAACTCCTTCCAGTCCCGGCGCTTCAGCACGTCGATGAGATACTGCACCAGCCCGTCGTCCATGGCCACGCAGTCCAGAAACACCTCGAAGGCGTGCTTGCCCGCGTCGGGGTCGGGCTCGTTGGCAGGCTCCGGCTGGGGAGCGGGTTCTTCCGTCTGCTGGGCGCTTTTCAGAAACGCCTCAAAGCCCGCCATGCCGCTGTCGCCGTCAAAAAGGCTCTCCGGCAGCGCTTCGCCGTCCTGCGCCGCGCAGGCCCGCACAAAGTCCGCCGCCCCCATGGACGCCAGCTGCTCCGTGATCTGGCGGGTGCGGCCTTCCTCGTCCTCCGCCGTCAGGGTGATGCCCTCCGGGGCGGGGCGTTTGCCCTCCAACAGCTCGGTCATATAGCGGAGATAGTAATCAAAAAGCTCCATAAAAGGCTCCTTTTCCATGTCGTTCAACCTGAAATTCTATCATATGGCGGTTGTATTTGCAAGGGATTTCCGGTAAAATGAAGCGGCGGGAGGGATGTGCCATGTATTATGTCTATATGCTCCGGTGTCGGGGCGGCGTGTACTATACCGGATTGGCGGTGGACGTGGCGCGCCGCTTCCAGACCCACCTGTCGGGGAAAGGGGCCAAGTTTACCCGCGCCTATCCGCCGGAGGAGATCGCGGCGGTGTGGCGCTGCGGCGACAAGGGCACGGCGGCACGGGTGGAATACGCCATCAAAAAACGCCTGACCCACCAACAGAAGGAGCAGCTGGCCGCCGCGCCGGACACGCTGGCGGAGCTGCTGCCGGAGGTGGGGGAGTGGGGCGTGTCGGCGAAGAAATGAATAAAAGGAGCGGAACCCTGCGGGTTCCGCTCCTTTTATTCATTTTATCAATCCAGCAGCCAGACGGTCACGTTGCGGCGGCCCCAGGAAACGCAGTCGGAATAGCTGGGGAACCACACGTCGATGACGTTGCCCTTCATGCCACCGGTATCCTCCACCTGTCCCATACCATAGGACTGAATGAACATGCGGGAGTGATAGGGGAAGGTCTTGGGGTCGGCGGCGACGATGCCCAGCCCTACCGCGTGTCCGGTGGCGGTAGTCCACGCCGCACCTTTCTCGCCGCCGCTGTAGTAGGCGGTGGAGTTGCAGGTGATCTTGTTGTAATAGGTCATGCTGTAGCCGGACTGGAACACCAGATAGCCGCCGTTGGAGCCGCCGCCATAGGGTACATCGCGCTCGATGCGGTCGTCCTGCTCCACCGACTTGACCAGACGGCCGTAGACGACGATCTGAGCCTTGGCGGTGCTGTCGCTGCGGTCTACCAGTACGGTGTTCACCATTTCGCCGCTGCGGTACACGTCGTCATAGGTGTCGGTGATCAGACCGGGCGTGCCCTCCTGCAGGATCACATGCTCGCCGTAGGGCAGCAGGTAGTCGTACAGCACCTTGGTCTTGTAGGTGTCCACCGTTGTCTCGCGGCGGCGGCAGCGCAGCTCGTCGCTGACGTGGATCAGGGTCTTGAGACCGGTGGTGTTCACGCCGATCATTTCGTCCGCTCCCACGCGAACGTCATAGCGCTCCAGTAGGTTCTGTACCGTCTCGTTGTAGGACTCCACCGTCAGCAGCTCATCGCCGTGGCGGATCAGCACCTGCTGTCCGGCGGTCAGGATGAACTGGGCGTCGCCGCCAGTGTCGTCCCGCACCCGCAGCAGATCGTTTTCATAGGTGAAATCGGGATAGCCGTCCACCAGTGTGGTGGACTCCTCCGTGACCAGCAGATAGGTATAGGTCTTCACCGTAGTGTCCGACACGCACCAGGGCAGGCAGATTAGCAGGGCGATGGCGCCGATCACCAGCCAGCGCATCCAGACGTGCTCCCGCATTTTGTGGGAGAAGCGGCGCAGGAACTGATACTGGGGCAGCTCCCACACGGCCTTTTTCGTCCGCTGCCACCATGCCTGCGCCGAGCGCACCATGCGGGTGTTCAGGAACCATGCCCAGATCAGCCGCCCAATCAGCGCGAACACGTCGCCCAACCGCCACCAGAACACCCGGAAAGCACGCCTGAGGGCTCGAACCTCCTCCGTCTCGCCAAAGGTTTTCCAGCTATCCCCCATGCAGCGCCAGGCGAACTTGATGTTGGGCCAAAGTTGTTGCAATCGTTCTTTCATAATACCTCGATGATATCCATCTTGCCGCCGGGATAAACCGAAAGCGGGATGGAAGTGAAAAATACGCCACAAAGTATAGCATTTTCGGCAAAATTTGTCAAGTTTTCCCCACCAAAGGGGAGGTCGGCGGCCGAAGCGGCCGCCGACCTCCCAGTGAAAAGTGAAGAGAGAAGAGTGAAGAGAAGCGGTATGCCGCCTGCGCGGCATGATTGGAATGGTACGGTAGAACTCTGTAGGGGCCGGCGTCCTCGACGGCCCGCACGCAAGATGGTACCTTCAAAGATAAGATAGATGCTACGGCGGCATAGCCGCCGAGATCGACACTAAAAACATGCCACCGGCATGTTTTCTTAACGTGTCGACGCCGCCCCCTACAACGGTTTGCGGAACCCGCTGCGTTTATTGCGCGTCGTTGTCGCTTACCGTCAGTGCCGCTTCCTTTTTCCGCATGGCGCGGCGTACCTCGTCATAGATCACGGCGCAGACGGGGACGCCCAGCAGCATACCGGCGACGCCGCCCAGTCCGCTGCCCACGATGACGGCGAAGAACACCCAGATACCCGGCAGGCCCACGGATTTGCCCACCACGTGGGGGTAGATCAGGTTGCCCTCGATCTGCTGCAGGACGATGAGGAACACCACGAACCAGATGGCCTTCATGAAGGACACCGGCAGGATCAGCAGCGCGCCCACGATGGCGCCGATCCACGAGCCGAGAATGGGGATCAGGGCGGTGACGCCCACCAGCACGGCGATGACCGGGGCGTAGGGCAGGCGGAGGATCAGCATGCCCAGCAGCACCAGCGTGCCCAGAATGACGGCCTCGATGGTCTGGCCGGTGATGAACTGGGAGAACGTGCGGCTGACGCGGCCCAGAAACGCCAGAAACGGCGTGACCTTCTGCTCCGGGAACGTCAGGTACAGCAGCTTTTTCAGCTGGCGGGCCAGCGTTTCCTTCTGGGCCAGTATGTAGATGGAGAACACCACGCCCATCAGCAGGTTCACCACCGCCGACAGCACCGACGTGGTGACGCTGATGGTGGTGTTCAGCAAGGCCGAGCCGCCCTTGGCCAGCAGGTCGGTGAGCTTGGTCAGCAGGTCGTTTTTGCCCAGGTCGATCTCCGGCAGAGTGATGGCATACTGCTCCAGCGAGACGCGCAGGTCGTCGTACCGCACGTCCAGCGTCTTGACATAGTCGGAGATGGTGTTCACCATGTCCACCACGGTGCTGCCCAGACGGGGGATCACCACGAAGCACACGGCGAAGATCACGCCCAGCACAATGAGAAAGCTCAGCAGCAGGCAGACGGGGCGGCGCAGCTTCTTTACAATGGGCTTGCTGCCCTCCTTGAGGAACAGTCTGTTCCACAGCCGCTCCAGCGGATTCAGCAGCAGGTTCAGGATGAAGGCTAGGATCAGGCCAATCAGGATGGGGGAGAGGATGCTGAGAATGGCGTTGAGAATGCGCAGCAGCAGGTCGAAGTGGTTCACCAGCCACCACACGGCGATGACGGCTGCCGCCATCAGCAGAATGTTTCGTATGGTCTTTTTGTTCAGTTCCAAGGCAGTATCCCCCCGATTTTCACATGATATTTCCGGAAACCAGTATACCATACATTCCGTCAAAAAAGCGTGAAGGATTTGTGAATGTTACCGGGCCTGCTCCGCGGCGGACAGGGCGTTGGTGAGGCGGGCGAAGTCCTCCAGCGTCAGGCGTTCGCCACGGACGGAGGGCTCCAGACCGCAGGCGGTGACGATTTCCGTCAGCTGCACCTTGGGCAGCTGGTAGCCGGTTTGCAGAGAGTTCACCAGCGTTTTTCGCCGCAGGGCGAAGGCGGCCTTCACCGTCCGCCACAGGGCGGACTCGGACACCACGTCCACCGGCGGCGCCTTCCGCACGGGACAGTGGATCACGGCGGAGGTCACCTTGGGGGCGGGCAGGAAGCAGGTGGGGGGGACGGTGAACAGCAGCTGAGGGTCGGTGTAGTACTGCATCAGTACGGTGAACGCGCCGTACTCCGCCGTGCCGGCCCTGGCGCAGATGCGCTCCGCCACCTCTTTCTGTATCAGGACGGTGAGACTGTCGAAGCAGCGGCTCTCCACGCATTTGGTCAGGATGGGGGTGGTGATGTTATAGGGCAGATTGGCGCAGAGGATGGGCCGCAGTCCGGCGAAATGCTCCTGTATCACCTGCGGGAAGTCCAGCTTCATGGTGTCGCCCTCGATGAGGGTGAAGTTGTCCGCGCCGGACATAGTTTCCCGCAGCACGGGATAGAGACGGGTATCCAGCTCCACCGAGACTACTTGGGCGGCGCGGCGCGCCAGCTGGGCCGTCAGCGGGCCGATGCCGGGGCCGATCTCCAGCACGCCGGTGCGCTCGTCCGCACCGCTGGCATCGGCGATATCCCGGGGCACCCAGCCCTCGATGAGAAAATTCTGGCCCATGGCCTTGGAAAAATGAAAGCCGTGGCGCTCCAAAAGCGCCTGTATCTCCCGGCGGTCGCAAAGATCCATTGTTGCCTCTCCTTATGATACCATCGATTGACAAGGGCAGACACGGTTTTGTCGGGCAGAAATGCGCCCATACTGCGTCAAGACCCTTGGCAATACGTCAAGTATTCCCTGCGGGCCTTTTCTTGTCTGGACACATTTCTGCTCCGACAAAACTGCAAGGCACCTGCCGGCGATGGATTTTCGAGTGATTTTTGGTTTTTAAGATGCAGGTGGGCTGACGCCCACCAAGACGAAAAGAGCAAAAAGCGCCGGAAAGACGCGTTGGCAGGCGTGTTTGCCCTTGTTAATCGATGGTTCGTGGGTTTACTATAGCAGAAAACGGGAGGATTGGCAAGGGGTGGGGCGGACAGAGTCGTCCGCCCCTACGAAATGTTTGGCGAACCCAGTGCTTCCCCCCGCCGCACATTACTCCCAAACCAATGGCAAAAAAATAGACGCTCTTGCGAGCGTCTATTTTTATGAATCAGAATGAGATTCTAAATTAGAACTCCTTCTTCTTGCCGATGACGACAGCGCCGCCAGCGACGGACAGCAGGCTCATGCCAACATACATGGCAACACCAGCGTCGAAGGTCTTGGCAGAGTTGACGCCCTTGTTGTCAGCCTTGGTGCCGTTGTCCTTATCGGTGGTCCAGTAGTAAGCAACATCGCCCAGGATCACGCCGTCGGCAACATTGACGAAGCCAGCGTTGACCAGCTGCTTGGCATACTCGGAGCTGTACACATCAGCGGTCTCGGGGGTGCTGTACTGATAGTTGGAGCCGTAGAAGGTGCGGTTGCAGAAGTAGCACTTGTACTCGTTGACGTCCTTGACGATCTTGCCGTCGGTGGAGGTCTTGTACTCGATGTTCTTCTTCACCAGAACCATCAGGTGGCCAGCGGGAACGACTTCAGCGGTCTTATCATAGTCGGGCGCACCGAACACGGTAGCGGCACGGACTTCGACCACGTTGTCATACTTGCCATCAACGGTGACATAAATACCAGTGTGTTCATCGTTGTCGCCCAGCTTGACCCAGTAATTGTCGTTCTTGACATCCTTGTAGCAATTCTTGGGAGCCTTGTCGTTCTCATCGCCGCAGCCGACATACTTGTGCTCAGCAACAGCCTTAGCCTTCAGAGCACCAACCTTGTCGGCGTGACCGTAAGCACCAGAGGCGGACTTGACGCAGACCAGATACACGACCTTGCCGTCCTTCTGATAGGTGACAACGAACTCGTCGTCGCTATCATAGACGTCGGAATCGGTGGTCTCGCAGAACCACTCACCATAGGTCTTACCCTCATAGTGAGCCAGGACGTCGTCCTTCTGCTCGACGAACTTCAGGTCGTCATACTTCTCGTGCTGACCCTTCACAGTGACTTCCAGATCGTAGCCAGCAGCGAAGGCGACGGTGCACAGGCTCAGAGCCATAACCAGGCTCAGAACCAGAGCAACAATCTTCTTCATGTTTGGTTCCTCCATAAAAATTATTTGCAAAAACGTATCTCTCGTTTTTACGGTTACCAATATACCATAATTTTTCCAGCCGTCAAGGGGTTTCAGGTAATTGTTTCCAAACTGTAACTTTTGGTAAAAATTTTGTTACCGGGTGGAGGACAGGGGAGGAGACATAATAAACGCAGCAGATACGGTAAACATTCGTAGGGGCCGACGACTCTGTCGGCCCTGTTAAAAAAGGTACAGTCATCGTTAGGGCGGGCAGAGTCGCCCGCCCCTACGAAGATCTAGCGGGGGTTGTTTCGTGCGGCGGCACGTGGTCATTCCGAACCAGTGACAGACGTCACTGGTGTGGGAATCCGTAACCCAAGAAATGCGGTGGAAGGCAAGATAGACGCTACGGCGGCATAGCCGCCGAGATCGACACTACTTTCACGTTACGGATAAAACGCGAAAACCGCCACTCTGGCAAGTGACGGTTTTCTTATTATAGAAACTAACACTTAAAAGAGATCAAACCGCTTGTCGCAGCGCCTTTTTGTGTTTATTATATCGATTTTGCGGGGTTTGTCAAGTCTGCAAGGCGGCTTTTACAAATCCACCTTTTCGTACAGCGCTGCGGCCTTACGGAACGTCAGCAGCAGGCCCAACCCATATACCACGATGCCGGCCGCCAGCGCCGGCAGCAGCCGCAGCTGGGTGGCGGCGTCCAGATCGTCCAGCCAGCCCAGCCCCGGAAAATGGGGCAGCGCCTCGCACACGATCATCAGCAGCGTCACGGGGATCAGCGCCTTGATGAAGGCCACGCCTACCTTATAGCCGCTGCGGTAGAAGGAGGTCAGGAACACGGCGTTGAACACCGCGTACATCAGAAAGCCCGCCGCGAACAGCGCCAGATTGGGATCCATGCCCACCAGATTGTCCTTGCCTGGCTGCAAACGCACCGCCAGCAGCGCGCAGGGAACCAGCACCGCCAATGACAGCAGCTCCACCAGCGCCACCAGCACGCAGCCCGCCTTTACCGTGTCCCGCTTGGGAACCGGAAGAATGGCGGAATAGTAGATATCCTTCTGTTCCCGGACGTTCAGAAACGTGAAGAACAGCCCCAGCATCACATAGAAAAAGATGACGGTATAGGGGTAGTTGGGGATCAGCACCATGACGCCGAACAAGCAGAACACCGGCGTCATGGGGTGGCACACCAGCCGCAGCTGCTTATATAATAGCGCGTTCATCCAGCTCCCTCCTTTCCACGGAAACGATGATATCCTCCAGCGTGGCGCCCCGGTCAGCGTAGGCCGCCATGAACTCCGCCACGGTGGAGCTATGGAAGATCGCGCCGTCCTTGATAAAGGTGATGTGGCTGGCGCACTTCTCCAGATCGGAGGTGATGTGGGTGGAGAACAGGATGCTCCGCTGGCCGTCCGCCACGATGGCCCGGAACAGCTCCACCAGCTCGTCACGGGACACCGGGTCAAGGCCGCTGGTGGGTTCGTCCAGAATCAGCAGCTTTGCGTTGTGGCTCAGCGCCAGCGCCAGCAAATACTTTACCTTCATGCCGCTGGACAGCTGATCCACCCGCTTGCTCTCGTCGATGCCGAACAGCTCCAGATAGTGGCGGTATTTCGTCTCGTCCCAGTTGCGGTAAAACCGCCGGGTCACGTCGGTGATGGTCTTGACCTTCTTCTTGGGGTAGAAGTCGATGCCGCCCAGCACCACGCCAATCTGCTCCTTGAATTCCCGCTCGTGCTGCCGCACGTCCTGCCCGAAAAAGCGGACGTCGCCGCCGTCAGGGTGTACCAGTCCCAGAATGGATTTCAACGTGGTGGATTTGCCCGCGCCGTTGCGGCCGATAAAACCCACCACCGCGCCCTGGGGCACGTCGAAGGACACGTCCTTCAGGGTAAAAGCAGGGTAGGTCTTGCGCAGACCCCGCACCTCCAATGCGTTCATTCCTCGTCCTCCCCGTCCTCCGGCATGCCGTCGAACACCTGCCGCAGCATGGGGTGCAGCTTCTCCGGCGTCTGCAGGGCGATGCCCCGTTTTTTGTCCGCCAGCAGCACCAGCATATCGCCCGGCTCGATGCCGAACATCTCGCGGGCCTCCTTGGGGATCACGATCTGTCCCTTTGGCCCCACCCGCACCGAGCTCATGTAGTGCCGGTCGTCACGTCGTGTGCTTTTCATGATAGTCCTCCGTTTCAAAAGTATAACTTTTCTTACTTTGGTGACATTGTAGCACAGAGAGGGGGTGATGTCAAGAGTAGGGCGGGGTAGAACCCCGCCCTACGGCTTATCAAATTTTGCCGGTTATCATTCGTGGGGCTTTGTCTCCTGATAGAACATGTTCCAGTCCACCTGATAGACCCGCAGGGCCTCCGGCGTGTGGCAGACCATCCGCAGGGTCATGCCGGGGTGCTCCCGGTCGAAGGTCACCAGCTCCCGCAGGGCGATATGAGCTGCCTGTGGTAGAGGATAGCCGTAGACGCCCGTGGAGAGGGAGGGAAAGTCCACGCTGCGGCAGCCGGTCTCCCACGCCAGCGCCAGACAGGAGCGGTAGCAGGAGGTCAGCAGCGCCGCTTCGCCGTATTGGCCTCCGCGCCAGATGGGGCCGGGGGTGTGGATCACGTACCGGCAGGGCAGGTCAAAGGCGGGTGTGAGCTTGGCCTGCCCAGTCTCGCAGCCGTTCAGGGCGCGGCAGGCCTCCAGAAGACGCGGCCCGGCGGCCCGATGGATGGCGCCGTCCACGCCGCTGCCGCCCAGAAGGGAGCAGTTGGCGGCGTTGACAATGGCGTCCGCATGGGAAAGGGTGATATCCCCTAAAACGACAGAAACAGACATAAAATGCACCTCACTTAACAAAAACGTAACATAAGTGTGAACAAAAGCTGAATTTTTCATCCGCTTGGCATCGGATATATTTACAGAAAACGGAAACCATGCTACAATAAACCAAGGAAGATGAACAGAGGAAGGAGCGCGAGCATGGTAAGAAAATATGTCCCCGTCTACGAAGGCAACCTGCGCAAGCACACCCTGTCGGTGCCCCGGTGCATCAGCGAATGCAGCGGCATCCGGGTGTTCGGCCGCCGCATCAAGTCGCTGGTGTTCTCCACGGACGTGGCCATCATCAAGAATATCAACGCCGATGCGGTGATCGCCGTGTATCCCTTTACGCCACAGCCCAGCATCACGCAGGCTATTATCGGCATCTCGGAGGTGCCGGTGTTCTGCGGCGTGGGCGGCGGACTGACCAACGGCGTCCGCAGCGCCAGCATGGCGGCCTATGTGGAGCATCAGGGCGCTTACGGCGTGGTGTGCAACAGCAAGATTGGGCTGGACACCATCCGCGCCATCAAGGAGGCGGTGGAGATCCCGGTGGTGTACACGGTGATCTCGGAGAAGATGGATATCGAGCCGTATCTGGCGGCAGGCGTGGACTTCGTGAATGTGTCCGGCGCGGCACGGACGCCGGAGATCGTGGCGGCGCTGCGGGCCAAGTACCCGGAGCTGCCCATCATCGCCACCGGCGGCCCTACGGACGAGAGCATTACCGCCACCATCCGGGCGGGCGCTAACGCCATCACCTACACGCCGCCCAGCAGCGCGTCGCTGTTTGCCAAGACCATGGCGGACAACCGCAGTGAGCTGGAATGATACATATATAATAACATACCGCAGGGCTGACCGTGTGTCAACCCTGCGGTTTTGATGATCCGTAGGGGCGACCCTTGCGGTCGCCCGTGCGGTTTATGTGCTGATGTGACGTGGGCGGCCGCAAGGGCCGCCCTTACAAAAGTGCATCGCGTCGATTACATCTCCAAATACGCCTTGCACTTGGCGTTGGCGGCTTCGGCTACGCGGCCTTCATCCACGGTAGCCAGATGGCCTTCCCGAACAGTGACGCGGCCATGCACCACCGTGTAATCCACCGCTCCGCGAACACCTACTGTGCCCAGCACGGACTTGGCATCGAAGCAGGAGCCTACCAGCTCCAGACGGCGGCTGTCGATCAGGAACAGGTCGGCGCACTTGCCCACCGCCAGCTGGCCGATATCGTCACGGCCCAGCAGACGGGCGCTGCCCCGTGTAGCCATCTTCAGAATGTCGTAGCCGGTGGGAGCGGCCTTGCTGGAATTCAGACGGTGCAGCAGAAAGGCCACACGCAGCTCCTCCATGAGACTGGAGCCGTCGTTGCTGGCGCTGCCGTCCACGGCAAGGCCTACGGGAACGCCCAGCTCCAGCATTTCCGGAATGCGGGCGATGCCGCTGGACAGCTTCATGTTGCTGATGGGGCAGTGGGCCACGCCGGTGCCGGTGTCCGCCAGCAGGCGCAGCTCCTCGTCATTGAAGTGGATGCCGTGGGCAAACCACACGTCGTCGCCGATCCAGCCCAGACGCTGCATATATTCCAAGGGGCGGACGCCCTCACGCTCCAGCATGAAGTTTTCCTCGTCCTTGGTCTCGCACAGGTGGGTGTGGAGCCGGACGTGGTACTGCCGGGCCAGAAGGGCGCTTTGCCGCAGCAGCTCCGCCGACACGGAGAAGGGGGAGCAGGGCGCCAGCGCCACGCGGTGCATAGAGCCGTAGGCGGGATCGTGGTACTTCTCGATGCAGCGGATGGAGTCCGCCATGATCTCGTCCACCGTCTGTACCACGCTGTCCGGCGGCAGGCCGCCGTCCTTGACGCTCAAGTCCATGCTGCCGCGGCTGAGATACATGCGGATGCCCAGCTCCTGCGCCGCCGCCAGCTGTGCGCCCAGTAGGTCGCCGCTGTCGGCGGGGAACACGTAGTGGTGGTCGAAGCAGGTGGTGCAGCCGTGCTTCATCAGCTCACCCATGCCGGTGAGACTGGACAGGCGGATCACGTCCTCATCCAGATTCTTCCAGATTTCGTACAGGGTCTTGAGCCAGTCGAACAGCTCCATGTTCTGCACTTGGGGCAGATTGCGGGAGAACACCTGATACAGGTGGTGGTGGGTGTTGACCAGACCGGGGTAGCACAGCATGTGGCTGGCGTCGATGGTCTCGTCGGCGGTGACAGCCAGCTCGGGGCCGATGGCCTTGATGAAGCCGTCCTCACAGTAGAGGTCAACGTTGGTCAGCAGACGGTCGTTGTCGTCACAGGTGACAAGCTGGGAGATGTTTTTCAGCAGCAGGGTAGACATATTGCGTCCTCCTTTGGTTAAAATAGGTAGGAAAAAAGAGCAGGCCGCAAAGCGGCCTACTCTTTTTCGTATCAGGGTCAGCGTTCCTCGCGGAAGTAGGAGAGACCGAGGGACGCAGGGGGCTGATCCTCCCGCTTCTTACGCAGGGAGACGACAATCAGCACCAGCAGAGTGATGACGTAGGGCAGCATCTTGTACAACTCCTTGACAGCCATCTGACCGCCGGGGGTGGGCAGATAGATGTTGATGATGTACAGGCCGCCGAACAGGATGGAGGCCAGAATGCTGACATTGGGACGCCAGATGGTGAAGATGACCAGCGCGATAGCCAGCCAGCCGCGGTCACCGAAGGCGTTGTTGGACCACACGCCGTTGGCGTAGTCCATGACGTAGTACAGGCCGCCCAGCCCTGCGATCATGGAGCCGATGCAGGTAGCCAGATACTTGTACTTGGTGACGTTGATACCGGCAGCGTCGGCGGTAGAGGCGCTCTCGCCCACGGCGCGCAGGTGCAGGCCGGGACGGGTGTGGTTCAGGAAGTAGGACGCGCCCAACGCGATGATGATGGCCACATAGGCCAGGAAGCCGTAGGACAGGAACAGCTGGCCGAACCAGCCGGTGCTGCCGGCGCCGGGCAGAGTGGTCTTGAAGAACAAACTGGTGTTGGACAGGGCAATGGAGGGGACTTCACTGTTGGTCAGCTTGATGAGGGAGCCGCCGAAGAAGTTGCCCACGCCCACACCGAAGGTGGTCATGGCCAGACCGGTCACGTTCTGGTTGGCACGCAGCGTAACGGTCAGGAAGCAGTACAGCAGGCCCATCAGCAGAGAGCCCAGCAGAGAGCAGAGAATGGGGATCATGATGGCAAGGAAGCCGTTCATTTCGGCGGCGGGGACGGACTGCTCATAGAAGAACGAGCCGATGACGCCGCTGATGCCGCCCACATACATGATGCCGGGAATACCAAGGTTCAGGTTGCCGGATTTTTCCGTCAGGATCTCGCCGGTGCTGCCGAACAGCAGGGGAATGCCCTGCATGACCGCACGGGGGAAGAAAGATACAAAATCAAAGCCCATCTGTTACGCCTCCTTCTTGCTGTTCTTACGCAGGGTGACTTTATAGGTGATGAAGAACTCGGTAGCAATAATGAAGAACAGGATGATACCGGTCAGAATATCCGCGAAGGAGTGATTCAGGCTCAGGGCGCTGGCCACCTCGCTGGCGCCGCGATCCATTGTCACCAGCAGCAGGGAAGCGGCGATCATGATGAAGGGGTTGAACTTGGACATCCAGGAGACCATGACGGCGGTGAAGCCGCGGCTGTCCACGATGGTGGTGGTCAGGGTGTGGTCCACGCCGGCGGTCATCATGAAGCCCATCAGGGCGCACAGCGCGCCGGAGAGCACCATGGTGCGGATGATGACGCGATCCACCTTGATACCGGCGTAGCTGGCGGTGCGCTGGCTCTCGCCCACAACGGCGATCTCGTAGCCGTGCTTGCTGTACTGGAGATAGATGTACATCAGGCCGGTCATGATGGCCACGATCAGGATGGGCAGCAGGTAGGCGTTGCCGAGCTCCGGCAGCCAGCCTGCGCGGGTAGACTGGTTGATGATACCGATCTTACCGGCGCCCTTGGGCACCTCCCAGATAATGATGAAGAAGGAGGCCAACTGCATGGCGATGTAGTTCATCATCAGGGTGAACAGGGTCTCGTTGGTGTTCCACTTGGCCTTGAAGAAGGCGGGCAGGAAGCCCCACAGAGCGCCGGCCAGCAGCGCGGCGATCAGGGATACCAGGATCAGCGCGGCGTTGGGCAGCTTGTCATCCAGGGTGATCATGCAGGCGGTGGTGGCCAGGCAGCCGATCAGGGTCTGACCCTCGGCACCGATGTTCCAGAAGCGCATTTTGAAGGCGGGAGTCACGGCCAGAGAGATACCCAGCAGCATCGCCACGTTACGGGCGGTGACGCCGATACGGCGGCTGGTGCCGAAGGCACCCTCCAGAATAGTGCCGTACACGCTGATGGGGTTCTGGCCGGTCAGCAGCGTCGTGACCAGACCGCAGAACACCAGAGCCAGCAGCAGGATACCGCCGCGGATCAGCAGTGCCTTGCCCAGAGGAAGGGCGTCACGCTTGGAAATATGAAAAAGGGATTGTTTACGCATTTTCCTTCGCGCCTCCTTCCACACGGGTCATCAGAGCGCCCACTTCAAGCTTGTTGGTCTTACGGGCGTCCACCACGCCGGACACCTGTCCGCCGCAGAGCACCACGATCCGGTCGCACAGCTCCAGCAGCACGTCCAGATCCTCGCCGACGTAAACGACGGCCACGCCTTTCATCTTCTGCTCGGTCAGCAGATTGTAAATGGTATAGGATGTATTGATATCCAGACCGCGGACAGCGTAGGCGGTCATCAGCACAGAGGGCTGCTGGGCGATCTCACGGCCCACCAGAACCTTCTGCACGTTACCGCCGGACATGCGGCGGACGGGGAAGCTGGTGCTGGGAGTGACGACCTCCAGCTCCTGCCAGATGCGCTGGGCCAGTGCTTCCGGATCCTTGCGGTTCAGGAACGCGCCCTTACCCTTACGCCAGGAGCGCAGCATCATGTTGCCGGTCATACCCATGGAGCCCACCAGACCCATGCCCAGACGATCCTCGGGGACGAAGCTCATGGCGATACCGGCCTTGCGGATATCCATGGGATCCTTGCCCACCAGCTCCAGCGATTGGCCATTTTCCTCAGGCGGGAAGAAGGTGACGGAGCCGGACTGGATGGGATACAGGCCCGCGATGGACTCCAGCAGCTCGCGCTGGCCGGAGCCTGCCACGCCTGCCACGCCCAGCACTTCGCCGGCGTTGATGGTAAAGCTGACGTTGTCCAGACGCTTGACGCCCAGCTCGTCAAACACGGTCAGGCCGTCCAGCTTCAGGCGGGGCGTGACGTTGATGGGCTCGGGCCGGTTGATATTCAGGGTGACGCTGTGGCCCACCATCATATCGGTCAGGGACTGCTGGTCGGCATCCTTGGTCTGCACGTCGCCGATATACTCGCCCTTGCGGAGCACGGCCACGCGGTCGGACACGTCCAGCACCTCGTGCAGCTTGTGGGTGATGATGATGAGGGACTTGCCGTCGGCCTTCATGTTGCGCATGACGGCAAAGAGCTTGTCCGTCTCCTGCGGGGTCAGCACGGCGGTGGGCTCATCCAGGATCAGGATATCCGCGCCGCGGTACAGCACCTTGACGATCTCGACAGTCTGCTTCTGGGAAACGGACATGTCGTAGATCTTCATGTCGGGGTCGATGTCAAAGCCGTATCTGTCGCAGATGTCCTTGACCTTTTTGCGGGCATTGTTCAGATCCAGCTTACCCTCGAGACCGAGAATGATATTCTCGGTAGCGGTGAACAGATCGACCAGCTTGAAGTGCTGGTGGATCATGCCGATGCCCAGATCAAATGCATCCTTGGGAGACGCGATGGTGACGGGCTTATCGTGGATGTAGATTTGTCCCTCATCAGGGAAATAAATACCGGAGAGCATATTCATCAGAGTGGTCTTGCCGCTGCCGTTTTCACCCAGCAGAGACAGGATCTCACCCTCGCGCAGTTCCATGTTGATGGCGTTATTGGCCACCACGGAACCAAAGCGCTTGGTGATATTCTCCATTTTGATCGCGCATTTGTTTTCCAAGGCTGTCATCCTTTCTTTCGGCGCAGATGGCTGCAACACCTCGTAGCACGCCGGGGCTAAATTCCATACGCTTTATTCTAGCACAGATATCAGTGGTTGTAAATCAAAATTCGCAAAAAATTTGTCAGGTATACACAAAGAATGTAAGGTTATACAAGAATGTCGAAAATCCTTTGTGAGAATCGTCAAAAGCACTGTGGAAAAAGAAGAAGGTGGGCTGCTTGCGCAGCCCACCTCATTGTGGCTTGGGATGTTGTCCGTTTCGGACGACATTACATAGCGGTATTCAGCAGGTTGATGCCATCGATCTGCAGATCGAAGTAAGGAGCGGAACGCTTCGCGGACTCGGCGAAGTAACCGTTCTCGACGACCTCGGTATCACCGGTGTAAGCCTCGTCGGTATCGACGTCGGCCAGGTAGGAGGTGATGTGACCGTCAGCGTCGACCTTCAGGAAGTCGACCTTGAAGGGGTTCATAGTATCATCAGCCTTGGTGGTGAAGGTGGCGCAGTCGAAGACATGCAGCTCACCGCTCTCCAGCTTGGCAATGGCGGCATCGATAGCTTCCTGAGTGCCGGCAGCGGCAACATCAGTGTTCAGCTCGGTCAGAACCACGGAGCCGGTAGCCAGAGTGCCGGTCCAGTCAGCGTCGATAGCCTTGCCATCGATGACGCACTGGATCGCATACTGATAGTAGGGAGCCCAGTTGATGCGGGAAGAAATGATGTAGGTGTTGGGGCCGGCCTCCTTGGTGGAGCCGTTGTAGGAGACGTTGGGAACCTTGGCGTTCTCGCAAGCGGTGGGAGCGCCCAGGGAGTCAGCGTGCTGGCTGATCAGGTTGCAGCCCTTGTCGATCAGCAACTGAGCGCCTTCCTTCTCCAGAGCCTCATCATACCAGCTGCCGGTGAAGGTCACGTCCATGGTGACGGTGGGGCAGACGGAGCGGGCGCCCAGGAAGAAAGAGGTGTAACCGGAAACCACTTCGGCGTAGGTGAAAGCGCCGACATAACCGATCTTGGCGTTCTCCTTGGTGACCTTGACGCCGTTGATCTCGGTGCCGTTCTCGATCATCTCATTGAGCTTCATACCGGCAGCGATACCGGCCAGATAGCGGCCCTCATAGATGGAAGCGAAAGCGTTGTGGTAGTTGGCCAGACCCTCGGTATGAGCGCGGGTACCGGTGCTGTGGCAGAACTGAACCTCGGGGAACTCCTGAGCGGCCTGAATCATGTAAGGCTCATGACCGAAGCTGTCGGCGAAGATGATGTTGCAGCCGGCGTCGACCATGTCAACAGCGGCCTCGTAGCACTCCTGACCCTCGGGAACGTTGGTCTTCAGGATGTAGTCATCCTCGGTCAGACCCAGGGCAGCGATGGCTTCCTTGGCGCCGTTGATGAAGTTGAGGTCATAGGTGGAGTTTTCATCGTGCAGAGTGATGAAACCGACCTTCACCTTTTTGCCCTCGGTGTTAGCGTCGTCGCCATTGTCACCGTTGGTGTTGTTGTCACCGCCGCCGCAGGCCACCAGGCTCAGCGCCATGACCAGGGCGAGGATCAACGCAAGGAACTTCTTCATTCTTGTTTTCCTCCTTTAAATATATATGACGTGCGGCTGAAGGTAGGGATAAAATTTGCCGCCCGCCTGAATAACGGATATGCTCCGGCATTCACAGGGGTATGAAATTGTTACAAAAGTATTATAAAGGATGTGCCCGCAAATTTCAACTAAAATTCTGCGCTCCTCATACTTTTTTTGATACTTCTGCCATTAGAAATATCAATGAAGAAATTGCTGAGATAAGTGAAAACGGTTCCGGAAAGGGTTACTGATGCACCCGAGTGCCGGTCTTGCCCTCAATTCCGTCCTTTGCTTTTTCGAGAAGCGTAATGAGGGCGGTGCGGCCGGGCTTGGACTCAGCGAACTTCACGGCGGCCTCTACTTTGGGCAGCATGGAGCCCTTGGCGAACTGGCCCTGGGCGATGTACTCGCGGGCCTGAGCGGGAGTCAGCTCGTCCAGACCCTGCTGGTTGGGCTTGTTGAAGTTGATGGCCACCTTCTCCACGGCGGTGAGGATGATGAGCATATCGGCGTCCAGCTGCTCGGCCAGCAGCTCGGAGGCGAAGTCCTTATCGATAACGGCAGCCGCGCCCTTCAGGTGGTTACGCTCGGTACGGTAGACGGGGATGCCGCCGCCGCCGCAGCAGATGACGATGTTGCCGCTGTCGCTGAGGGCGCGGATGGCGCCCAGCTCCACGATCTGCTGGGGCTTGGGGGAGGCCACATAGCGGCGCCAGCCGCGGCCCGCGTCTTCCTTGAACAGGAAGCCGGTCTTGGCGGCCATGACCTTGGCCTCTTCCTCAGACAGGAACTTGCCGATGGGCTTGCTGGGGTCGTTGAAGGCGGGATCGTTGGGATCCACCTCCACCTGCGTGACCATGGTGACCACGGGCTCGTCGATGCCGCGGTTCATCATTTCCTCGTGCAGCGCGTTCTGCAGGTCATAGCCGATGTAGGCCTGACTCATGGCGCCGCAGACGGACAGGGGCGTGCTGTCCTGACGGGGATCCTCGTGCATCAGGGCCAGCATGGCGTTGTTGATGATGCCCACCTGAGGGCCGTTGCCGTGGGCAACGATGACCTCGTGACCCTCGGCGATCAGGTCAACGATGGCGCGGGCGGTGATCTGTACGGCGTCGGCCTGCTCGTGCAGGGTGCTGCCCAGAGCGTTGCCGCCCAGAGCGATAACGATTTTCTTTGCCATAATGGGTAATTCTCCTTTTATTTCCTTAGTTCCGAAAAAATACGACAGCGGCGGCGTTGCCGCCGCTGTCGCGGGTCATATTCGCGTTTTGATTAGAAGATCTTCCGGGTGTCCTTGGTCTCGTCCAGCTCCATCAGGGCCTTGACGGGATCCTTCACCTGAGCCAGGAAGATCATGGCGGCGATGATGTAGGGCTTGTAGGAAGCCTGCTTGTACAGAGGCACGATGTAGCGGTCGAACACGGAGTTGTCCACTTCGCCCTCGGCGCAGCTCAGGCCGGTGATGTCGGCGGGCAGGCAGTGCAGGTACAGGGCCTTGCCGTCCTTGGTGAGTTTCATCATCTCCTCGGTGCAGGCCCAATCCTTGTGCTGGGCGTTCTGGGCCAGCAGGCGCTTCTCCAGCGCGTCGATGCCGTCCTTATCGCCGGCGGCGTACAGCTTGGTGCGCTCTTCCATAGCGGCATAGGAAGCCCAGCTCTTGGGATACACGATATCGGCATCCTTGAAGGCCTCGGCCATGGAGTTGGTCTTGTGGAACTTGGAGCCGTACTTCTCACAGTTCTTGCGGGCGACCTCCTCCACCTCGGGCATCACGTCGTAGCCGTCGGGATGAGCCAGGGTCACGTCCATGCCGAAGCGGGTGAACAGACCGATGACGCCCTGAGGAACGGACAGGGGCTTGCCGTAGCTGGGAGAATAGGCCCAGGTCATGGCGACCTTCTTGCCCTTCAGGTTCTCCACGCCGCCGAAGTAGTGGATGACATGCAGCATGTCGGCCATGCACTGGGTGGGGTGATCCACGTCGCACTGCAGGTTCACCAGAGTGGGCTGCTGCTCCAGAATGCCGTCACGATAGCCTTCCTTCACGGCGTCCATGAAGGTCTTCTGATACTTGTGGCCCTCGCCGATGAACATGTCGTCACGGATACCGATGACGTCGGCCATGAAGGACACCATGTTGGCAGTCTCACGGACGGTCTCGCCGTGGGCAATCTGGGACTTCTTCTCATCCAGATCCTGTACCTCCAGACCCAGCAGGTTGCAGGCGGAGGCGAAGGAGAAGCGGGTACGGGTGGAGTTGTCGCGGAAGATGGAGATGCCCAGGCCGGAATCGAACACGCGGGTGCTCTTGTTGCGCTCACGCAGGTCGCGCAGAGCGTCGGCTACGGTAAACACGGCGTCGATCTCGTCATCGGTCTTGTCCCAAGTCCAATAGAAATCGTTCTTATACATGTTGTTGATATTCAGCGTGGACAGATGACGTGCCAGCTCAACAGTCTTGCTCATTTTCGTTTTCTCCTTATTTATATTGTGTAGGGGCCGGCGTCCTCGACGGCCCGTGATTTCTCCATGCAAGGGCGGACAGAGTCGTCCGCCCCTACAAAAGAGGTTTTGTTTTTTTATTTAATGTCGTTGCCGGTCAGCTCCTGACGGAAGCTGGTGGCGGAGCCGTCCTTGTTCTCGGGATGATACAGGCCGGGAACAGCGGCGTACAGCGCGGCGCAGGTCACCAGATCCTGCTTGAAGGTCACCTCGTTGGGAGCGTGAGCCTGAGACTCGGCGCCGGGGCCGAAGCCGACGCAGGGGATGCCATAACGGCCCTGGATGGACACGCCGTTGGTGGAGAAGGTCCACTTGTCGGTCAGAGGACGGCCCTCACGCTTGGAGGCAGCCAGCTCGGTGGGCATCAGGCGCTTGTCGCCCCACAGGTTGTGGTGGGCGTCCACCAGAGCCTGCACGTGGGGAGCGGTCTCCTTGTTGATCCAGGTGGGGAAGAAGCACTCGGTCTCATACACGTGGCCGGTCCATGCGGGACGGTCGTACATGTACATGGAGACCTTCACGTCGTCGGCGTACTTCTTGCAGGCGGGCAGATCCTCGATCTCCTTCAGGCAGGAGAGGTAGGTCTCACCGGCGGTCATGCGGCGGTCGATGGAGATGGAGCAGCTATCGGCCACAGCGCAGCGGGAGGGAGAGGTATAGAAGATCTGGCTGGTAGTGCAGGTGCCGCGGCCCAGGAAACGGGCATCCTCGTAATGGTCGGGGTTGAACTTGGGATCCAGCATCTTCACCAGACCGTTGATCTCGGTGGAGCCGTCGGCGGGATTCTCGTTCAGGTCGCGGACGTTCAGGATGACCTCGGCCATCTTGTGGATGGCGTTGTCGCCGCGCTCGGGAGCGGAGCCGTGGCAGGAAACGCCGTGCATGTCCACGCGGATCTCCATACGGCCGCGGTGACCGCGGTAGATACCGCCGTCGGTAGGCTCGGTGGAGATGACGAACTCGATCTTCTCACGGGCGTCCTCGGGACCGTTGAAATACTCGTTGACGATGGACTGCCAGCACATACCGTCGCAGTCCTCCTCCTGCACGGAGCCGACCACCATCATCTTGTAGCCCTTGGGCAGCAGATCCAGATCCTTCATGATCTTCACGCCGTAGGCGGCGGCGGCCATGCCGCCCTCCTGGTCGGAGCCGCCGCGGCCGTAGATGATATCCTCGGTCTCGTAGCCCTTGTAGGGGTCGGCTTCCCAGTTGTTGATGTTGCCGATGCCCACGGTGTCGATGTGGCTGTCGATGGCAATGATCTTGTCGCCCTCGCCCATCCAGCCGATGACGTTGCCCAGCTTGTCGAACTCGACCTTGTCATAGCCCAGGGACTTCAGCTCCTCGGCGATGCGCTTCACAACGCCCTCTTCCTCGCAGGACTCGGAAGGGATGGCGATCATGTCCCGCAGGAACTTCACCATAGCGGGCTTGTAGCCCTCGGCAGCTTTTCTGATGGCCTCAAAATCCATAATATACCTCCAGCAAATGATATGATGATACATGTTTTTCTGATATGAGACATTTTTCCTATTCCCTATAATAACACATAGCGACAGGATGTCAAACAAAAAATTATTTTTCCTAAAAAATTTTTTGGAAAAACGTTGATTTCTGCTTAAAGTGTGATATGATAGAGGTGGAAGTGAGTGGGAATATGGTTGCAGGAATACTATATATCTCCGGAACGAACCAAAATTTCATATTTGATAAGGAGAGTTGATCGTTATGGAAGCAAAACGGTTAGAAGCTCTGAAGCAAATCGCCGCGGGCATCGCGGCGCAGTTTGGCGACAATTGCGAGGTCGTCATCCACGACGTGGGCGGCGGCCATCCGGAGCATACCATCGTCCACATCGAAAACGGCCATGTGTCCGGCCGTAAGGTAGGCGACGGCGCGTCGCAGGTGGTGCTGGATCAGCTCAACAGCCAGAACGGCCACCCCAAGGATCACCTGTGCTACCTGACACGGACACCGGACGGCAAGATCCTGAAGTCGTCCTCTATCTACATCCGCAACAGCCGCGGCAACGTCACCAGCATCTTCTCCATCAACTACGACATTACCAATATCATGATGATGCATCAGGAGCTGGGCGAGTTCATGATGACCCGGGACAAGGAGCAGACCGAGCCGGAAAAGATCATCAACGTCAACAACGTACTGGACGAGCTGATCGAGCAGTCCGTGCAGCAGGTGGGCAAGCCTGTGGCGCTGATGAGCAAGGACGACAAGGTGCGGGCCATCCGCTTCCTGAACGAATCCGGCGCGTTCCTGGTGACAAAATCCACCGACAAAGTGGCAAAATACTTCGGTATTTCCAAATATACTCTGTATTCCTACATCGACGCCAATAAACAGCAGGAGGAAAAGAAAAAATGATCGATCTGTCCATCAACAAGGTTGGCCTGGAGCATAACATCCAGAAGGCCAAGGAAAACAACGTCATCATCCCCACCATTGCGCAGATGCAGAACCCCGACCTGATCCCCGAGAAGATCAAGGCCAAGCTGAGCCACACCGGCCTGTGGGACGTGGATCCCGTGAACCTGTTCCGCATTTCCTGGCACAACGAGGCCAAGGAGTCCGGCGGTCTGTTCCAGGCTGTCCCCAACTATGTGGAGATCCCCAGCAAGCTGTCCGGCGTGCCCTGCCGCATCGTTGCCATGTCCGGCAAGTGGTTCCCCACCGGCTGCCACAAGGTGGGCGCTTCCTTCGGCTGCCTGGCTCCCCGCCTGGTGACCGGTCAGTTCGACGCCACCTATCATCACGCCGTGTGGCCCTCCACCGGTAACTACTGCCGCGGCGGCGCCTTCAACTCCAAGCTGCTGGCCTGCGAGTCCGTGGCCATCCTGCCTCAGGACATGTCCAAGGAGCGCTTTGACTGGCTGAAGTCCATCGCCGGCCAAATCATCGCCACCCCCGGCTGCGAGTCCAACGTCAAGGAGATCTTCGACAAGACCTGGGAGCTGAAGCAGGATCCCACCATGATGATCTTCAACCAGTTCGCCGAGATGGGCAACCCCCTGTGGCACTACAATGTCACCGGCTACGCTCTGGCCGACCTGTTCGAGGCCATCAAGAAGCCCGGCCAGAACTTCGCCGGCGCCTGCTTTACCTCCGGCTCCGCCGGCACCATGTCCGCCGGTGATCTGCTGAAGGAGCGCTATCCCCACCTGAAGCTGGCCGTGGGCGAGGCCCTGCAGTGCCCCACCATCCTGAACAACGGCTTCGGCGGCCACCGCATCGAGGGTATCGGCGACAAGCACATCCCCTGGATCCACAACGTGAAGAACACCGACATGGCCATCGCCATCGACGATGAGGACAGCCAGCGCCTGCTGCGCCTGTTCAACACCCACGAGGGTCAGGAGTACATGAAGAAGGAGCTGGGCATGTCCGACGAGGAAGTCGAGAAGATGACCTGGCTGGGCATCTCCGGTATCGCCAACGTGCTGTGCTGCATCAAGATGGCCAAGTACTATGAACTGACCGAGAACGATGTGGTCGCCACCGTCCTGACCGACTCTGCCGTGATGTACAAGTCCCGTATCGAGGAGCTCAACGAGATGCACGGCACTTACAACGCCCACGAGGCTTCTCTGGATCACAACCTGCATATGCTGGGCCTGCGTACCGACAACATGATGGAGATGGGCTATGCCGAGCGTAAGCGCGTCCACAACCTGAAGTACTACACCTGGGTCGAGCAGCAGCAGATGAACGTCGAGGATCTGAACGCTCAGTGGTACGACACCAAGGGCACCTGGGACGCCGTTCACGCTCAGGCCAAGGATCTGGACGAGCTCATCAACGAGTTCAACGAGGCTACCGGTCTGCTGAAGGCGCTCTAATTCCTAAAGGGGGAGCAGGCTCCCCCTTTAGATCCCCCACCACCAGTTTGCGAACTGGTGAACGCGCCCAGGGCGCTTGGGTCAACGTATTTTCTGACGCGCATGTCGTCAGAAAAATGATATGATACGCTTCAGGGCGGGGCTTTCGCCCCGCTCTGATTTCTTTTAATAAGGAGAACACCACCATGAAAAACGTGAAATACGGCAAGTGCGTCCGCTGCGGCAAGACCTATGACGCCGTGCCTGACCTGACCAACTGCGAATGCGGCGGTATTCTGGATATCGTCTATGACTACGACTACATCAAGTCCGTGCTGACCAAGGAAAAGCTGGCCAAGCGGGAGAACCGCTCCATGTGGCGCTATCGTGAGCTGCTGCCCGTGGAGGAGACCACTCCCGACACGCCGCTGCGCGTGGGCTGGAGCCCTCTGTACGAGGAGCCGAAGCTGGCGGAGCTGCTGGGCATCAAGAAGCTGTGGGTGAAGGACGACGGCCAGAACCCCACCGCCTCCCTGAAGGATCGCGCCAGCGCCATGGCGGTAGCCAAGGCCATGGAGGCGGGCGCTAAGACCATCGCCTGCTCCTCCACCGGCAACGCCGCCAGCTCTCTGGCCGGCAACGCCGCCGCCGCCGGCATCAAGACCTTCATCTTCGTGCCGGAGCGCGCTCCTCAGGGCAAGGTGGCCCAGCTGATGATCTTCGGTGCCAACGTTATCTCCGTCAAGGGCAACTATGAGGATACCTTCAAGATGTCTGCCGCCGCCATCGAGAAGTACGGCTGGTACAACCGCAACGCCGCTATCAATCCCTACCTCAGCGAGGGCAAGAAGACCGTGGCGCTGGAGATCGCCGAGCAGCTGAACTGGGAGATGCCCGACTATCTGGCCATCTCCGTGGGCGACGGCTGCACCATCGCCGGTGTGTGGAAGGGCTTCAAGGATCTGTACGCCATCGGCTTTATCGACAAGCTGCCCCGCCTGATCTCCGCCCAGTCTCTGGGCTGCTATCCCATCAACCGGGCCATCCAGAACAACGAGCCCTGGGAGCCCATGGAGGAGAACACCATCGCCGACTCCATTAGCGTGGGCGTGCCCCGCAACGCCGACAAGGCGCTGGCGGCTATCCGGGAGTCCAACGGCATCGCCGTCAACGTGTCCGACGAGGAGATTCTGGCGGCGCAGCGGCTGCTGGGCCGTACCTGCGGCGTGTTCGGCGAGCCTGCCGGTGTCACCGGCGCGGCGGCGCTGAAGAAGGCCTGCGAGCTGGGCCTGATTCCCCACGACGCCACCGTGGTGTCCGTGGTTACCGGCAACGGCCTGAAGGACGTGGCCAACGCCATCAAGTCCGCCGGTTCCCCCGTCCACATCGAGCCCAATCTCGACCTGATGGTGGAGGAATTCAAGAAGCGCGGCGTGGTGGTGGAGTGAGCTGGCGAAAAATCTTACGATTTTTCTGCCAAAAAAGATTGCGGTTCGCTGCGCGCCTTTGGCACTTGCTGAACCGAAAAGTATTTTTTGCCACGTACACGCCGCGGCAAAAAATGATTTGAATGATTCGCGCTGTGCGCAGCGCGAACTCTGCGAGGCCATTTTGAAAAGGAGCGGTGAAAACCGCTCCTTTTCTCATAAAAAATCAGGTTCACCGGCGATTTTCGCCTTGACATTTTGTCCAAAATCGTGTATCATAATTGCTGTTGTAAAGGTTCAAAACTTTACATAAAGGCGATACGCTTTACAGAAAGGGGAGTCATCCGTGAAAAACCAGACCTACCGCATGACCATGCTGTTCGACTTTTACGGCGAGACCCTGACGGAGCGGCAGAAGGAATTCTTCGACCTGTACTATAACGAGGATCTTTCGCTGGGCGAGATCGCCGAGAATTACGGTATTTCCCGGCAGGGCGTGCGGGACGTGATCGTCCGGGCCGAGGCGTCCATGCAGGAGATCGAGGATAAAACGGGCCTGATCCGCCGTTTCATGCAGATGCAGCCCAAGATCGCCGCCATCGAGGAGGCGGCGCAGAAGATCAAAACGCTGAACTACCGCCAGTATGAGAATCCCCAGCTGGAGGCGCTGGCGGCGGAGATCATGGAGAACACCGCCGGATTAAAGGAGTAAATATGGCATTTGAAGGACTGTCTGAAAAGTTAAACGCCGTATTCAAGAGCCTGAAGGGCAAGGGCCGCCTGACAGAGGCCGACGTCCGCAACGGTATGCGCGAGGTGCGTCTCGCTCTGCTGGAGGCCGACGTCAGCTATAAGGTGGTCAAGGATTTCGTGGCCCAGGTGACGGAGCGCTGCGTGGGCAGCGACGTGCTGGAGAGCCTGACACCCGCCCAGCAGATCATCAAGATCGTCAACGAGGAACTGACCAAGCTGATGGGCAGCACCAACGCCCGGCTGAACACCGCCAACCGCGGCCCCACCGTGGTGATGATGGTGGGCCTTCAGGGCGCCGGTAAAACCACCAACGGCGCGAAGCTGGCGGGCCTGATGCGCCGCCAGTTCGGCAAGCGTCCGCTGCTGGCGGCCTGCGACGTGTACCGTCCCGCCGCCATCAACCAGTTACAGGTGGTGGGCAAGCAACTGGACATCCCCGTGTTTGAAATGGGGCAGATCGACCCCGTGACCATCGCCAAAGAGGCGGTGAAGTACGCCGCCGACCACGGCAACGACATGGTATTTCTGGATACCGCCGGCCGTCTGCACATCGACGAGGCGCTGATGGACGAGCTGCGGAACATCAAGGCCGCGGTGAAGCCCAACGAGATATTGCTGGTGGTGGATGCCATGACCGGCCAGGACGCGGTGAACGCCGCCAAGGCCTTCGACGACGCGCTGGGCATCGACGGCGTGATGCTGACCAAGCTGGACGGCGACGCCCGCGGCGGCGCGGCCCTGTCCATCCGGGCCACCACCGGAAAGCCCATCAAATTCATCGGTACCGGCGAAAAGCTGGACATGATCGAGCTGTTCCACCCCGACCGCATGGCCTCCCGTATTCTGGGCATGGGCGATATGCTGTCCTTCATCGAGAAGGCTGAGCAGCAGTACGACGAGCAGCAGGCCAAAAAGCTGGAGGAGAAGCTGCGGAAGAACCGCCTGACCCTCAGCGATTATCTGGATCAGCTGGAGCAGCTGCAGAACATGGGCGACCTGAGCCAGATCGCCAGCATGCTGCCGGGCAACATGGCAAAGGGCTTTGACCCCGACCAGATCGACCCCAAGCAGTTTGCCCGCACCAAGGCCATCATCCAGTCCATGACTCTGCAGGAGCGTGAGAATCCTCAGATCCTCAACGCCAGCCGCAAGCGCCGCATCGCGGCAGGCTGCGGCCAGCAGGTGTCGGATGTGAACCGGCTGCTGAAGGGCTTCGAGACCATGCAGCAGATGACCAAGGCGCTGACCCGCGGCAAGCGGGGCATGGGTGCGCTGAGCGGCCTGATGGGCGGCGGTGGCGGCATGCACGGCTTTGGCCGCAAGAAAAGACTGAAATAAGTGCCCCGGCATTTATGATACATGACAAACAAATAATTTATTTTGGAGGAAAAAACCATGGTTAAGATCAGACTGAGAAGAATGGGCGCCAAGAAGGCTCCTTATTACCGCGTGGTCGTGGCTGACAGCCGCTATCCCCGTGATGGCCGCTTCATCGAGGAGATCGGCACTTACAATCCCTGTGTGAACCCCGCCGAGATCAAGATCGACGCCGACCGCGCCCGCGAGTGGATCAAGACCGGCGCTCAGCCCACCGATACCGTTCGCGCCCTGCTGAAGAAGGTCGACGTTCTGTAAGGCCGAGGGCACGTCATGAAGGAATTGCTGCTCTATATCGCCAGAAGCCTCGTCCAGCATCCCGACCAGGTCACCGTGACCGAGGTCGAGAACGGCGACGAGCTGACGCTGGAGCTGCGCGTTGCCCCCGAGGATATGGGCAAGGTGATCGGCCGTCAGGGCCGCATCGCCAAGGAGATCCGCACGGTGGTGCGCTCCTACGCCCAGCGTACAGGCGCCAAGGTTTCTGTGGATATCGTTGATTAAAAAAATAACGGCACTCACGAAAGTGAGTGCCGTTATTTTTTTACAGAACCCCCAGATGCTCCAGCAGGATCTTGACGCCGATCAGGATCAAAATCGTGCCGCCCACGAACTCCGCCTTGGACTTGTAGCGGGCGCCGAACACGCTGCCGGCCTTCACGCCGACGCAGGAGATGGTGAAGGTGGTCAGGCCGATCAGGCACACCGCCACCACGGTGTTCACCAACTGGCTGGCGGCCATGATCTCCACCGGCACGCAGGCGAAGGTGATGCCTACCGCCAGCGCATCGATGCTGGTGGCTACCGCCATCAGGAACATGGTTTTCACATCCAGCGCGGCGGAGGCGTTTTCCTCCTCCTTGCTGAGCGCCTCGCGGATCATGTTGCCGCCGATCAGCGCCAGCAGCACAAAGGCGATCCACGACGCCACGGCGTTGATGTACTTCTCAAACCCCGCGCCCAGCAGATAGCCGATGAAGGGCATCAGCGCCTGAAAGCCGCCGAACCACACGCCGCAGATGGCGGCGCTGCGGAAATTGACCTTCTGCATGGCAAGGCCCTTGCACACCGACACGGCGAAGGCGTCCATGCTCAACCCAATCGCCAGCAAAAACAGTTCCAACAAACCCATAGTTACTTCCTCACTCCACATAAAAATGAGCGGATACGACTCGTATCCGCTCATGTAAGCGATTGCTAACCTGAGACACATACGGTCTTCCGACTGTATGAGTCTCATCAATTAAGGTATACCAGGCGTTTGCCAGTATGTTGGCATACCGCGCACAATCTGCGCCGACTACTCCCCCAACAGATGTAGTATAGCAGATAGGGGAGGGAAAGTCAATCAGGAAAACGCGGAGAATGGCCTGTAGTTACAGCTTCATTTTGGCTGCGTACTCTTTGAGGATGCAGTTGATTTCCGCTTCGTTTTGATAGAATATATCGTCACATTGCTCAAGTATTGCTTCCGTGTCCTCGTCAGATTCGCTGTCGGTCAATTGCTGGTAGGCGCGATATGCGTCTCGCAGATTCTTTTGCAGCTTTTCCGATAGAACAGTTTCTAAAGCTGCCATTTCTTTCTGCAAATCGCCGGTATTTTCAACGTTGAGGAAATACTGGTCGTGTCCGCCGTTGTTGATCTCGCTTTGATAGGTCATCAATTCCACATAGGGCGTATCTACACGATTTTCTTCCCATAGATCCCACATCTTATTCCACTTTTTCTGCTCGTCGGATAATTCCGTTTTGCTTTTCCTGAAAAGATCAAATAGTCCCATTTTAATCAATGCTCCTGCAATTCCCAATTCGAGGTGTTATCCGGTGTTGCCGATAAGCTGAAATTTAATGCTTAACGCAGATCATCCTGGTCAATGATAAATTTCCGGCATGCTTCACAATAGAATACTTTTACCGTCATACCCGCATCGATTGACGTCAGTTTGATTCCTTTCACAAGTGGAGTGAAGTTCAATAATCCTCTATCCCGGTCGTCCGGAACCCATTTCAGCGCATATCGGTCTTGAGAAATGCTTCCAACGCGCATTTCTTCTTTGCAAAATGGACATTTCATATGGTTGACACCTCCCAATAAAACAACTTCCGATTTGTCGGCGGATATCCTTCACAGGAAAAACGAAGATGGTCTTTTCTGCTTTTATTGTACCATGTCTGTTCCTGATGCCGCAAGAGGAATTCACCGTTTTGCCGCGCAAAAAATCCCCCCTCATGAGGTTTTCCTCATGAGGGGGATCGGTCATGTTAACCCTTCCACTCCACGTAGAGCTCGCGGACGGCGTTGGGGTCGGCGGACTTTGCCGGGGCGGCGGGAGCTGCCGCAGGTGCAGCCTCGGCCACGGGATGATCCCGCTTTTCGATGAACTTGGGGGCTACCTGAGGGAACAGGGCCAGACTCAGGACGTCCTCCTCGCTCTTGGCGATGTCCTTGTACTCAGCCTTGTACTTCTCCAGCTCCGGCTCCAGCAGGTCGGCGGGACGGCAGGTGATCACGTCCTCGGGGGCAATGCCCGCCTTGGCGCGGACTTCCTCGTTGACCTCGCCGGGCAGCTTACCGTATTCGCCCTTCAGCATGGCGCGGCTCTCCTTGGGGAAGGTCTTGTAGCGCTCGCCCATGATGATGTTCATGACGGCCTGGGTGCCTACGATCTGGCTGGAGGGCGTTACCAGCGGGGGATAGCCGAAGTCCTTGCGGACGCGGGGGATCTCCGCCAGCACGTCGTAGTATTTGTCCTCCTTGCCCGCCTGCTTCAACTGGGAGATCAGGTTGGACAGCATGCCGCCGGGCACCTGATACAGCAGCGTATTGGTGTCCACACGCAGCACCTTGGGGTCCAGGATACCGGCGTCTTGCAAGCGCTGGGCCACCTTGCGGAAGTGGACGGCGGCGTCGGACATTTTGCCCAGATCAAGGCCCGTATCGCGGGGTGTGCCCTTCAGCGTGGCCACCAGAGACTCGGTGGCGGGCTGGCTGGTGCCGTTGGCCATGGGGGAGAGGGCGGTGTCCACGATATCCACACCGGCATAGGCTGCCATCAGCAGCGTCATGTCGCCGGTGCCGGAGGTGTTGTGGGTGTGCAGGTGGATGGGCACGGAGACGGTCTCCTTCAGCGCCTTCACCAGAGAGTAAGCGTCCATGGGCAGCAGCAGGTTGGCCATGTCCTTGATGCAGATCATGTCCGCGCCCATCTGCTCCAGCTCCTTGGCCAGCTTCACGAAGTAGGCCTCGTTGTGGATGGGGGACATGGTGTAGCTGAGGGTGGCCTCCACCTGTCCGCCGTACTTCTTGGTGGACTTGATGGCCTGCTCCAGATTGCGGACGTCGTTGAGGGCGTCGAAGATGCGGATGATATCGATGCCGTTCTCCACGCTCTTGCGGCAGAAGGCGTCCACCACGTCGTCGGCGTAGTGCTTGTAGCCCAGAATGTTCTGGCCGCGGAACAGCATTTGCAGCTTCGTGTGCTTCACGTGCTTGCGGATGGTGCGCAGGCGCTCCCACGGATCTTCGTTCAGAAAGCGCATGCAGGCGTCAAAGGTAGCACCGCCCCAGCACTCCAGTGAGTAGTAGCCGATGGAATCCAGCTGCTCCAGCGCCGGCAGCATGTCCTCGATGGTCATGCGGGTGGCCGCCTGAGACTGGTGGGCGTCACGCAGGATGGTATCGGTGATCAGCAGGGGTTTATTCGATAAAAATTCCATAGTTTACCTCCTATTAGCCGAAGAGCGAAATTAAGACGCCTGCGGCGATGGCGGAGCCGATAACGCCGGCCACATTGGGGCCCATGGCATGCATCAGCAGGAAGTTGCCGGGGTTGGCCTCCTGACCCACCTTCTGGCTGACACGGGCCGCCATGGGAACGGCAGACACGCCGGCAGAGCCGATGAGGGGATTGATCTTCTCTTTCAGGAACAGGTTCATGAACTTGGCCAGCAGCACGCCGCCTGCGGTACCGAAGCCGAAGGCCACGATGCCCATACCTAGGATCATCAGGGTCTTGGGGCTGAGGAACGTCGCGCCGGTGGCGGTAGCGCCCACGCTAACGCCCAGAAAGATGGTGACGATGTTCATCAGCTCGTTCTGCATGGCCTTGCTGAGACGGTCGGTGACGCCGCACTCCTTGGCCAGATTGCCGAACATCAGGCAGGCGATCAGCGGCGCGGCGGAGGGAACCAGCAGCGCCACAAAGATGGTGACCACGATGGGGAAGATGATCTTCTCCTTCTTGCTGACCTCACGCAGGGGCTTCATGACGATCTGGCGTTCCTTTTCGGTGGTCAGCGCCTTCATGATAGGCGGCTGGATCACGGGAACCAGCGCCATGTAGGAGTAGGCCGACACGGCAATGGGGCCCAGCAGCGCCGGGGCCAGCATGGCGGTGGCGAAGATGGCGGTGGGGCCGTCCGCGCCGCCGATAATGCCGATAGAGGCAGCCTCCGCACCGGTGAACAGGCCACTCAGGCGGCAGCCCACGTAGGTCAGGAAGATGCCCAGCTGCGCGGCAGCGCCCAGCAGCAGGCTCTTGGGGTTGGCGATCAGCGGGCCAAAGTCGGTCATGGCGCCCACGCCCATGAAGATCAGGCAGGGGTAGATGCCCAGCTTGATGCCCAGATACAGCACGTCGATGAGGCCCACGGAGACGGTCTGTCCCACGGCGACGCCGTTGAGCACCGCTTCGGAAACGCCGGAAGCCTGCATCTCGGCGATAAACTCCGCCGTGATGGGATTGCCGCCGAACAGATCCCAGTGGATGTGTCCGCCGGCGAACAGGATCTCGTGATACATCTCCGCGCCGGGCAGGTTGGTCACCAGCATGCCGACGGCGATAGGCACCAGCAGCAGCGGCTCAAACTTCTTGACGATGCCCAGAAACAGCAGCACGATGGCCACCACGATCATGATGGCGCATTTCCAGTTATCGCCCTGGAAAAACTGGTAAAAACCGGTTTGCTCGCAAAAATTGATAATGGCTTGCATTACGTGCCCTCCATTACTGGATGGTGCACAGCAGCGCGCCGGACTCCACGGCGGCGCCCTTGGCCACGGCCACGGAAGTCACCTTGCCGTCCTGAGGAGCCATGATCTCGTTCTCCATCTTCATGGCTTCCAGCACCATCAGCACCTGACCCTTTTTCACCATGTCGCCGGCGGCCACGTTGACGGCCAGAATGTTGCCGGGCATGGGGGAGGTGATGCTCTCGCCCGCGCCGGAAGCGGCGGGAGCGGCAGCAGACGCGGCCACAGGAGCAGCGGCGACGGTAGGAGCGCCGGTCATTTCTTCGATCTCCACCTCATAGGCGGTGCCGTTTACATTGACTTTGTACTTCTTCATGATTCTTCTCCTCCTCAGATCTTTTTCATGGAAACGATGCGGATGGCGCTGACATCGGTGCCCAACTCCTCCGCGATGGCGGCGGACACGGCGGCCACCATCTCCGGCGTTACGGCGGACACGGCAGGTGCTGCCGCCGGTGCGGGAATTGCGGGAGCTGCTGTTTTCGCGTCTGTTCTGCGTACCACGTTGCTCATGACCGAGACCAGAACGATGATGCAGATCAGACCCACAAACACCGTGCACAGTCCCATCAGGCACACAAACAAGTTGGAGTAATCCATTGCCTATACTACCTCCCATTCCTATAATGTTGCCATTTATTAGCATCTTAATTGTACCAAACATTTGGCATTAATTCAACCGCAAATTCCCTGTTTCAACAAAATTTGTAAGAATGCCTAAATATTTTTTGGATAAGTTGACGCTTCGGACAACTGCGGATGAAATTGCTTTTCAAAAAGAGGATGCCATGATATACTATAAAATATGTAAAAAAGACGACGACAGGTGACAACATATGCGATACGAACAGGTGAAAAAGGGGATATTTCTGGCGCGGCCCAACCGGTTTATCGCCCATGTGCTGGTGGACGACACGGAGACGGTGTGCCACGTGAAAAACACGGGCCGCTGCCGGGAGCTGCTGGTGCCCGGCGCGGCGGTGTATCTGGAGAAAGGGACGAACCCCAACCGCAAGACCGCCTATGACCTGATCGCCGTGGAGAAAAACGGAAAGCTTATCAACATGGACGCGCAGGCGCCCAACAAGGTGTTCGCGGAGTGGGCGCTGCAATTCGACCCCACCGCTACCGCCGTCCACAGCGAGTACCGCTTCGGACAGTCCCGGCTGGATTTCTGTCTGGAGACGCCGCAGGGGCTGCATCTGGTGGAGGTGAAGGGCGTCACGCTGGAGGACGGCGGCCATACCCGCTTTCCGGACGCGCCTACGGAGCGGGGCGTGAAGCATCTCCACGAGCTGATGCACGCGGTGGAGCTGGGGCATCGGGCCACGGCGTTTTTCGTGATCCAGATGGCGGACGTGGTGGATTTTGCGCCCAATGACGCGACCCACCCCGCCTTTGGCGAGGCGCTGCGTCAAGCGAAGGCGGCGGGCGTGAACATCACCGCCTACAGCTGCCGCGTCACGCCGGACAGCATGGCGATCGACCAGCCGGTGGAGGTTCTCTTATGAAAAATGTGCAGGCTCACGCCTGCACATTTTTCAATAGGTAATAGGTGATACGGGCGGTCATGCCCCACAGGGGATAGGGGAGCCCCTCATAAACCGGCACCTCCATATGGCCGTCGCCCCAGGGATAAGGGAGCTTCACCCGCACCGCGTCATAAGGAAAGTCCTCGCCGATCATGGGACGCAGGGGATAGCGGTACAGCGTGGGAGGATGCTCCCGCAGCCACTGTACCGGGACGAGAAACGTGTCCGCCACCTCGTCGGGGCTGGGCCGCAGGTGAGACAGCGCACCGGCGTCCACGCTGACCAGCACCGGATACATCAGCGCGTCAGACCGGAGATAGAGAAAATCCAGCGGCGCGATGACCTGAATGGCGGTGCTGTCGATGCCCAGTTCCTCCCACGTCTCCCGCAGCGCACAGGCGGTGGGGGTCTCTCCCGGCTCCATCCGTCCGCCGGGAAAACAGACCTCGTGGGGCTGGCGAATGCCGTCGGCACGTACCTCATATAAAAGGCACAGCCCCTGCTCTGTTTTCACCAGCGGCACCAGCACGGCAAAGTTGCTCCGGCCACCCAGCAGTCGGGGCTGATGGTCACGGTAGGTGTTGTAAAAATCGCGGATCTCCACAGTGCGTACCTCCTGAGTCGCTTTTTTTAAAGTATACCACATTTGACGCCTGTTTTGAAGCAAAAAATGAGGCCCCATCCGAAGATGGGGCCATGGTATCTAGGGTTTAGCAGCCGCAGCCGTTGTTGCAGCCACAGTTGTTGTTGCAGCCGCAGTCGTTGCCGCAGCCACAGCCGTTACCGCAGAACAGGAACAGCAGGATGATGGCGATGATGATCCAGCAGCAGCTGCTGCCGCCAAAGCAAGAGTTCTGATTACACATAGCGTAACCTCCTATGAAATTTCTGGCTCCGTGGAGAAGCCTCATTCCATAGTATGTGAGGCGCGGCAAAGTGTGAGAGGGGCGGCGAAAAAGATTTACTCCTGATTGCTGCGGGAGATGTGGTAGCTGAGAGTCAGCAGGGTGTCCACGAAATGGATATCCTCGGAATACACGTCCTCCGGCACGGAGATCTCCACATTGGTGAAGTTCCAGAAGCCCCGGATGCCCAGCGCCACCAGTCGGTCAGCCAGCGGCTGCGCCACGTGCTGCGGCACCGTCAGCACCGCCACGGTGGGGTGATGCTGCGCTACGTAGTCGTCCAGCTCGTCCATGGAGCGCACGGTCACGCCGTTGATCTCGTCGCCGATCAGGGCGGAGGAGACGTCGAACGCGGAGTCCAGATGGAAGCCCACCTTGGCAAAGTCGAAGTTTTGCAGCAGCGCATGACCCAGATGGCCGGCACCGATGATGATCAGCTTGTGGTCGTTGTCGATGCCCAGAATATGGCCGATCTCTGCGCGAAGCTCCGCCACATTATAGCCGTATCCCTGCTGCCCGAACTCGCCGAAGCAACTCAGATCCTGCCGGATCTGCGAAGCGGTGATGTCCATCTTGTCGCCCAGCGAGTGGGAGGAGATGCGCACCACGCCCTTGTTGTACAAATCGTCCAGATAGCGGTAGTAACGGGGAAGGCGGTGGATCACAGCGTCAGAGATTTTTTGCTTTTTCATATATACCATCCTTTGGGGTTGAAAAAATTTATAAGTTATTTTAGCGCAAGATGCGGTAGTTGTCAACTTTTTTAACAATCTTTTTTGAAAAAATTTTTCTTTACAACGGAGGAGGAAGTTGGTATAATAGATAAGCCGTTTGAGAAACGGCGTAATTGCATACGCGCCCGTAGCTCAGCTGGATAGAGTGACAGACTCCGACTCTGTAGGCCGCTGGTTCGAATCCAGTCGGGCGTACCATAATGAATGACCCTACCCAATTCGAACAAGTCGATGAGACCTAAGGATTAGGTAGGGTCATTTTATGTCCTGAAAGTCTTGGTATGACAGGGATTTCAGCGAGTGGCGCGCTGAAGCAAATATGAGACACGAAAATACAAACCGTCTCAAAACGTAGTAGAAAACGAGCAAATTAGGCGATTCGAACACGGATGTCTCATTTAACAATTGCACAGAAGCTCTCTTCCATCTGGCATGGCGTCAGATTTTTCAATGTGCGATGGGGGCGCTTAGTGTTATAAAACTCAATATAGGAAGCAACGCTGGCTTGAAACGCTCTATCGGAAGGATGATCCTTTCGGTAGAGCTCTTCTTTTTTCAGCGATGCGAAGAATGATTCTGCGACCGCGTTATCATGCGGCTTGCCGGGCTGAGAAAAGGATTGCTTCGTATTGTATTTATGCAAAAGCTGTTGAAACCGGTGAGAGGTATATTGCGCTCCACGGTCGCTATGAAAAATAAGACCAGATGGGGGATGGCGTTCTTCATGCGCCATTTTAAATGTTGCTGTGAGAAGTTGGGTGCTGTTCTTTTTTGAAACCTTATGTGCGATCACTTTGCGTGAGAAAAGGTCGATAATCACGCAAATATAAAAGTAGTGATCCCCAAGTTTAAAACAGGTGACATCGCTGACCCATCGTTGATTTGGCCGCTGAGCGTTAAATTGTTGCCGCAGGATATTTTTCTTTCGTTCCGGTTCACGCAGCTTTAGATATTCCTGCTTCGCCGTCGTCCGAACGCTGCTTAAGCCCATTTCACGCATGAGTCGCGAAATATATTCCGCGCTGACTTGGTATCCACGCTGAACGAGAATCGTCCGAATTTTCTCTGCACCCAGCACCTGCCTATATTCGTCAAACACATCACGGATGAGCTGACAGTATTCTTGATGACGTTTATCAAACCAAGCGTTGCCGCGCTTGCTGCGTAACATATGGTTGTAGAATGTACCGCGGTCAACATCCAGCGCCTCACATATTGTGAATGAGTCCCACTTTTCGAACTATTTTATCGAAAAGTGGGACTTGTCATATCCGAGAAGTCTTGCAATATGGGGCTTTCCGCTTTTTCATGTCAAGGCACCGATTCTCCAAAACGCTCCAAACGCAAAACTAATATTTTTATGCATGGCGGCTATTTAGACACTACTTTCCGATAAAGCAGGCTTGTATGCGTCCTCAAAAGCCTGCGGCGTCTTGTAGTTCAGCGTCTGGTGGGGGCGCACCTCATTGTAGAACCAAATATACTCCTCCACGCTCCTACGAAAATGTTGTTCGGAGGTGTAGTCTTTTCGGTAAGCCTCCTCCCGTTTGAAGGAGGAAAAGAAAGTCTCAGCCACGGCGTTATCCAGTGGCCTGGCCGTTGCAGAGAAAGATTGCTTTACACCGTACTGTTGAAACAGACCGGTCAGCGTTTTTGAAACATACTGGCTACCCCTGTCACTGTGAAAGGTCAGGTTCTGCGGTCTCCCTCGCTCCTGATAAGTGGTTTTGAAGGTTGCGGTGACCAGATGTGTACTCATATGCTTTGATACCCGCCAGCCGATAACCTTGCGGGAGTATAGATTCAGAATGATACAGAGACAGACCCAGTAGCTTTTGACCTTGAAGTATGTAATATCGCTGACCCATATCTGATTTGGATGCTCTGCCGAAAACTCCCGTTTCAGCAGATTTTGTTTTGCATATTGTTGCTTGCGCTTGAACTGCTTTTTTGCATCTGTCCGGACACTGCATAGGCCTAACTCCTGCATAATGGCGGAAATGCGCTTTTTACCAACACGAATGCCGCTCTCAGCTAAAACGATGCGTATCTTTTCCGCGCCAAAGCGCTGCTCACTGTCATCAAATACCTGCTTGACCTTCAGCATGAGCTGAGCTTGTTCCTCTTGGTATTGGCTTCTGTCCGCCTTGCGGAAGATGTGGTTGTAGAAGGTCCCCCTTGCCACATCAAGAGCGTCACACAGCTCATGGACACTGAAAGGATTGCCCGGTCGATGATAGAGTTCCTCAAGAGTGGCAAGCTTTTTCTGCAAGGGTATATTCGACAGATACTCGGTCTGGCGAATGATCTCCATATGATGCTCCAGCTTTTGCAGGCGGCGGGAGATGGCATCGAATTCAGCAGGCGTGTAGGTATGGTTGGGCGTTTTGATCGAGCAGTATTCTTTGCGCCATTGGTACAGGGTGCTTTGCGAGATGTGCAACTCTTGACTTAGCGCTTTGATTGACTCGCCCTTTTCATAACGGCGGATGGTTTTGACTTTGAGTTCAGTTGAATAGGTGATTGGCATAGCCTCAGCTCCTTTGTCGGTGTTGAGGCTATTGTAGCAAAGCGTTGCCAAGAGCAATAGCTTGCAGTATAATAAAACATATCAAACATTTTTCTTACTACACCACATAGATAAAGAAGGTGAATGTGTTTATGGGCAACGATGAACTGCTCAACTATATCAGCATGTTCAGAGAAAAAGCCGAGCAAGGAAAACTGGTTATTTTTGTAGGTGCGGGAGTGTCTTGCAATGTAGACGGAATGCCCAGTTGGAATGCCTTGATTCAAAATATGGCAAAGGCGATTGATTATTCGAGGTGTGATACTTGCAGACATAGATTAGAAAGCTGTGAAAACACCTGCTTATTGAAAGATGATTTTTCGACAGATGAACTTCTAAAGGTACCGCAGCATGTGTTTAACAAGGATCAAGAATTATACTATCGTATATTAAACGAAAGCATTCCCGCTGTGACGGCAGATGCACCTTTGTCGTCAGCGATTTTTGATATCAATCCGGCACATATTATCACCACGAATTATGACCAGTTGCTTGAATCCTCGAAAAATATATTTTGTGAGCAATATCAGGTGATCGTTTACGATAAGGATTTGCTGAATGCGGACAAAGGAAAGTACATCATTAAAATGCACGGGGATCTTTCCGATGCTTCCAGCATTGTTCTAAAAGAGCAAGACTACTTAGACTATTCGCAAAAACACGTATTAATTGAACTCTTCATCAAATCGTTGCTGACGGACCATATTGTGTTGTTTTTGGGATATTCGTTAAATGATTATAACATCAAGCTTATTCTCAGTTGGCTAAACTATATGCGTTCACAAAACGGAGCATTTGATGTGGACAGAAGAGTTGGCTACCTGATTCTGGATCAGGAGATTGTTGATGATACTCAGCTTTCTTATTTTAGTAGCAATAATATCGAAGTAATCAATATTAACTCCATGCCGCTGATTCAGGAGATCCCAGCGGATCTATCCAATGAAATTGGAAAGCGTCTATATAGTTTTCTGCGTGTGATTGCCAATCCTGCATTAGAGGAGAATTTATCTACAATAGAAAATGCCGTAAAATTTATGTCTCGTTTCAGCTTTGTCAGCTATGAGCAAATTCTAAAGCTGCTTTATGTGAAAAGATATGAGGTTACGGACCGGGAATTACGTCTTTTTTCTGAAAACGATTATGCAAGATTAATAGCATTTATGGAGTCTGGGGACGAAGGAGCAACTGATTTAAGACAACTTTTTCTAAATGCTGGAATCGTATCCATACAGTGCATTCACGAGCATAAAGTCATGCGCTTTCGTATAGGAGAGCTGTCTGATAACGCTTTGCTGAAAAGTGAAATTTTTAATCTCTATATTCTGAATAAATATGATGAGATCAAAGCATTGCTCAACAGCGAGCATATAGATTTAGAAGCAAATGAAATGCTTTTTTACAAAAGCATTGTGGATGGTTTTAGTGAAATATTAAAATTCCACGAAGAAATAGATTGCTCTGGGTTCCCTATAGACCAGAAAGTTGCTTATCTGCATAATTCCGCTGTACTTGAGGCAATCCAGACATACTTTGGGGGCTTTGATTCTGCCAAAGTCAAACAATTTGTTCAAAATATCGCTGCAAGCAAGGAAAGAGAGGTGTTCTCTGGATATCTTGACATTTATAGTGGTAATACTAAAAAGAGACTTTCGATGTACGAAGCCTTAGAAAAGCTAAAGAAAGATGTTGGGGACAGAAATACCATTCATTTTGGTGGAACATCGTGTGCAAGGCTTTATGAAATAAAACGGCTTGCTATAACACAATACTTTTTTTACTATAACAACCACATTCTGTATCAAGGCTTTAGAGATTTAAAAGATTTTTTCAAACCATATATCGAAGCCATAATATGCGCAAATAGTGATGCGGCCCAAAAAACTACTCTTTTTGGAGATATGGAATTTGCAAACGAAAAGTATGCCGTAGAATACATTGATCTGGATATTATGGCAAAGTTTATTTCGACAAAAGATTTGAGTGCGCTTGTAAGGTCATATAATGTAAAACAATTGAATACGGGCGTACAGGAAGTTACATTCCTTGCAGAGTGCTTTAAGAATCTTTGTCATTCTATTGTGACTGCAAAGACTTATGGATTATTGCAATCGTCGTTTTCTGCGCTTTCCAATATAGTACTATTACTGAACTTGGTTGTCTTAGATGAGAATAGCAAAGAGATAATTGCAGCATCGGTAGAAGCGTTACTCAGTGATAAGATTATTGCTCCAATCTTCTTTTCTATAGGTTGGCCGGACTTTAGGCAAAGCTTGAGAGAGCTTTCAAAGCTTTGCAGCTTATTAGCATTTCCCCATAATTTTGAGTTTGTTCATCAAATAGTGGGCGGAGAAAAATTCTTTGAGTATGCGGTGAATGTGCATTTCAACAGTCTTCGTCATCTCATTGAGCAATTCATATCAAAGGATGAGGCAACTACAGATAAGATTCAGGCTATCATTGATACTACAGAGGATTTCCATAAGAAAGTCATATTATTGAGGTTGTTTTATCAGCAGATTACCGGTGATACGGTTCAACAGAAGTATAAATACATTTTATCCGATAACTTTGCACAACTGCCAATAGAGGCAATCTACGACTTTATATTCTCTGGATGGTTGACCCCAGATCAGAATTCAATCAAGGAATTTCTAAATGGAGTAATAGAGCTTAGCAGAAAAGAAGTCACAGGTGTGCACTCATACCCCGATCCGGTTGAGAGTAGATTGGAATGCGTCTATCTTCTCTATATAAACGATATGATATCTGATATAAGTGCTTTAAAAGAACTGTCTGAGGGAAGACCGCATTTGCAGTTCCTATTAGATTCGGAGAGTTTTGACTACTCTCAAGTAGACTTTTCCAATTATATGTGGGAAAACTTTGCTCGTCATGAAAAGTACATGAGTTGTTTTATTGCCCACAAAGATGCTATCATACCGATAATTCAAAACCGAATTAAATCGGAAGAGGCAAGTGAGACCGAAAAAAGAATCCTATACGGTTTTCTGCTTAGCGGCAATGAAATTTGGAAAATATAAGCGTTTTATATGCCTATATGAAGAATATGCGGATGTAATGGTGTGATATCTATAGTGTTTCGCTATTACAAAAACCGTCTCAAACGTATCGTCTGAGACGGTTTTTTCTATATGGTCGTAAGCGCACAATAATCACCCGGGCCGAACAAAGTTGGTAAGCGCACAATAATCACCCGGCCCGAACAAAGTTACGGCAGAGTCCCGCCAACGGGACTCTGCCGTAACTTTGTTCATTTCCGTATATGTTCCCGGTGCCGGACTGCTGGGTGCCAGGGCATCAGCTTTTCCAGCTCCTCATGGGTCGGAGATTTGCCCAGATAGGGCAGCATACTCAGCACCAGCAATAGATACCCATAAGGCTCAATGCCGTTGGCCTTGGCCGTTTCCACCAGCGAATACACAATGGCACTGGATTCTGCGCCCTTGACACTGTCGCAGAACAGCCAATTCTTTCTTCCCACCACAAAGGGCCGGATCGCGTTCTCAGCCAGATTATTGGAGATAGGGACATCTCCATAGTCCAGAAATGCCATAAGCTGCTGTTTCTGGTTCAGGGAATACCGTACCGCATCCTCCAGCTTGCTGCCCTTTTCCGGGTGGATCG
>CDZG01032272.1_pt1 | contig 104994 bp, 106 predicted proteins | sample 557741 | NCBI WGS metagenome assembly CDZG01 (sample SAMEA3182086, study PRJEB8094) | gut metagenome | biome: human; feature: gut; material: Stool; isolation source: human stools | place: Canada | collected 2013-01-21
ATATTTTATATTTAAATAAACATGGAAATCATTCTAAAGTACTTCCCGGACCTCACAGAGACGCAGAAGCAGCAATTCGCGTCCCTCTATGACCTCTATACGGACTGGAATGCTAAAATAAACGTCATATCACGCAAAGACATCGAGAATCTGTACGAACATCATGTACTCCATTCACTGGGTATAGCCAAGGTTACACGCTTCGTACCCGGTACCCATATCATGGATCTGGGAACAGGAGGAGGCTTTCCCGGTATTCCTCTTGCCATCTTATTTCCCGAAGTGAAATTCCACCTTGTAGACAGTATTGGAAAGAAAGTGCGCGTAGCAACGGAGGTAGCCAACAGTATCGGACTAAAAAATGTCACTTTCCGCCATGCCCGGGCTGAGGAGGAAAAGCAGTTATTCGATTTCGTTGTAAGTCGTGCTGTAATGCCGCTTGCCGATCTACTGAAAATCATTCGTAAGAATATCACTCCCAAACAACAGAATGCTTTGCCCAACGGACTGATCTGTCTGAAAGGCGGCGAGCTGGCCAATGAGACTATGCCTTTCAAGAACAAGACTGTGATGTACGATCTGAAAGATTATTTCGAGGAGGAATTCTTTGAAACGAAAAAAGTGGTTTATGTAGCGCCTTAATCACAGAAATAATGACTAACATATACCTATCATGAAAATAAAAAGGTTTGAATTTAATATGTTCCCCGTGAACTGTTACGTTCTGTGGGACGACACCCTTGAAGCTACCGTGATAGACCCCGGTTGCTATTATGAGGAGGAAAAACAAGCGTTGAAGAACTTCATTATCAAGAACGGTTTGAACGTAAAACATCTCCTCAACACACACCTGCATCTGGATCATATCTTTGGAAATGCTTTCATGGTTAAAGAATTCGGTCTGCAAGTAGAAGCTAATAAGGCCGATGAATTCTGGATTGATGAAGCTCCGAAACAAAGCCGTATGTTTGGCTTTCACTGGAACGAACTGCCTGCACCAATAGGGCACTATTTACATGATGGAGACATCATCAGTTTTGGAAATACAACACTGGAGGCTATTCACGTACCGGGACACTCACCGGGAAGCCTTGTTTATTACTGCGCTGCAGATCACTGCATGTTCTCCGGAGATGTACTCTTCCAAGGTAGCATCGGTCGTGCCGACCTCACCGGCGGCAACTTCGACGAACTGAAAGAACATATTTGCAGCCGCCTGTTCGTATTGCCCAATGAGACAATAGTCTATCCCGGACATGGTGCTCCGACTACTATCGGCATTGAAAAGGCAGAAAATCCATTCTTCAGATAAACTTAAAAAAACAGATACTACCATGAAAAGCGACCTATTAGCTTGCCGCCACATCGGCATTAGCGAGAAAGATGAAGAGAAAATGCTCCGGAAAATTGGAGTCGGCAGTTTGGATGAGTTGATAGATAAAACCATTCCTGCCAACATTCGGCTGAAAGAGCCATTAGCACTCCCCGAACCCATGACAGAATATGAGTTCGGCCAACACATCACCCGATTAGCGTGCAAAAACAAACTTTACACTACGTATATCGGCCTCGGCTGGTATAATACCATCACCCCCGCCGTTATCCAACGGAATGTATTTGAGAATCCCGTATGGTATACCTCCTATACTCCCTACCAGACAGAAGTTTCACAGGGACGCCTCGAAGCGTTGATGAACTTCCAGACAGCAGTCTGCGACCTAACAGGTATGCCTCTTGCCAACTGTTCCCTGCTGGATGAAGCAACAGCTGCGGCCGAAGCCGTCAGTATGATGTATGCCCTGCGTCCGCGCGATATGCAGAAATCCGGTGCAAACGTTGTGTTTGTGGACGAAAAGATTTTTCCACAAATATTGGCAGTAATGACCACACGCGCCATCCCGCAAGGTATCCAGATACGCACAGGTAAATATTCCGAGATGGAAATGACGCCGGACATTTTTGCCTGCATACTGCAATATCCCAATGCAAGTGGAAATGTGGAAGATTACCGCACCTTTGTAGAGAAAGCTCACGCTGCCAACTGCAAAGTGGCTGTAGCCGCCGATATTTTGAGTCTTGCCCTACTCACACCTCCGGGAGAATGGGGAGCTGACATTGTATTCGGTACTACGCAGCGTCTCGGCACACCAATGTTCTACGGTGGACCGTCTGCCGGTTATTTTGCTACACGTGACGAGTACAAGCGTAACATTCCGGGACGTATCATTGGCTGGTCAAAAGACAAATACGGAAAGTTGTGTTATCGTATGGCCTTGCAAACCCGTGAGCAACATATCAAACGTGAAAAAGCCACTTCAAATATCTGTACCGCACAAGCGTTGCTGGCAACGATGGCAGGTTTCTATGCCGTATATCATGGACCGGAAGGCATTCGCACTATCGCCGAACGCATTCACAGCATTGCGGCATATCTCGAAAAGAACATCAACAAGCTGGGATACAAACAAGTGAACGAGCAATACTTCGACACCCTACGTTTTGCATTGCCTGATACTGTATCTGCACAACAGATACGTACCATTGCCTTGAGTAAAGAAGTTAACTTGCGCTATTTCCACAATGGAGATGTAGGTATGAGTATCGATGAAACAACAGATGTATCTGCTGCCAACATCCTGCTCTCCATTTTTGCCATTGCCGCCGGTAAGGATTGGACAAAAGCAGAAGATATTCCCGTAAACAGTACTATCAGCAAGGCTCTGAAACGTCAGAGTTCTTATCTGACCCATGAAGTGTTCAATAAATATCACACAGAAACGGAAATGATGCGTTATATCAAACGCCTCGATCGCAAGGATATTTCCCTTGCCCACTCCATGATTTCCCTGGGTTCCTGCACCATGAAGCTGAACGCTGCGGCGGAAATGCTGCCCCTCAGTCGTCCGGAATTCATGTGCATGCATCCGCTTGTTCCCGAGGACCAGGCAGAGGGCTACCGTGAATTGATAAACAATCTCAGTGAAGAATTGAAAGTCATCACAGGCTTTGCAGGCGTCAGTCTGCAACCGAATTCCGGTGCGGCAGGTGAATATACAGGGCTTCGCGTTATCCGCGCTTATCTGGAAAACATCGGTCAGGGGCACCGCAATAAAATATTGATTCCCGCTTCAGCCCATGGCACCAATCCGGCATCTGCCATCCAAGCCGGTTTTACTACTGTGACTTGTGCTTGCGACGCACAGGGTAATGTGGACATGGATGATCTTCGTGCCAAGGCGGAAGAAAACAAAGACGACCTTGCCGCACTGATGATTACCTATCCTTCTACTCACGGTATTTTTGAAACAGAAATCGTAGAAATCTGCCGCATCATCCATGAATGCGGAGCACAGGTATATATGGACGGCGCCAACATGAATGCGCAAGTAGGTCTGACAAATCCCGGCTTCATTGGCGCCGACGTTTGCCACCTGAACCTGCACAAGACATTTGCTTCGCCTCATGGTGGCGGTGGTCCGGGCGTAGGTCCTATCTGCGTTGCAGAACATCTCGTCCCATTCTTGCCAGGACATCCGCTGTTCGGCAATCCTGCCAATACTGTATCTGCCGCCCCATTCGGTAGCGCCGGTATTTTGCCTATCACTTACGGATATATCCGTATGATGGGTACGGAAGGATTGACACGTGCTACCAAAATCGCTATTCTCAGCGCTAATTATCTGGCAGCCTGTCTGAAAGATACGTATGGCATCGTATATCGTGGCGCTACGGGTTTCGTAGGCCATGAGATGATATTGGAATGCCGTAAGGTTCACGAAGAAACAGGTATCAGCGAGAATGACATTGCCAAACGATTGATGGATTATGGGTATCATGCTCCTACCCTCTCCTTCCCTGTTCACGGTACACTGATGATAGAGCCTACGGAAAGCGAAAGCCTCAGCGAGCTGGATAATTTCATTAATGTAATGTTAAACATCTGGGAAGAAATTCAGGAAGTGAAAGAAGGCAAAGCAGATAAGGAAGACAATGTTCTGATAAACGCTCCGCACCCCGAATATGAAGTGGTTGCCAACAACTGGGAACACAGCTATACTCGGGAAAAGGCGGTTTATCCGATAGAAAGTGTACGCGAAAACAAATTCTGGATAAACGTAGCGCGCGTGGATAACACGCTGGGCGACCGCAAGTTGTTGCCGACATGCTACGGATGCTTTGAATAAACTCTCTTGGTGTATGCGGACGAATAAATGTTCGTCCGCATATATATAATGATGTTGCTCCTAACGATTCATTGCTGAAATACGAACTACTTGCCATTCGTGCCCACCTTCATCAAATAAATGACAGTCTGCAAAAAGTGGGAAACGGCATCATCATGGCTTATGGCGGACAGTCGAACCTATATCTTGCTCTCAATATGTACGACCGGGCATTGGAACTGGAACCGTCTGGCTTGCCGTTACTCCATTCAGAAGGACAGTTTCGAAAAGCACACCTTACAATAGGGAGATGGCGAAAATATAAAATAGCAAATCTTTGCTTTCTGCCCCAAAAGGCATACCTTTGCGGAAGTGTCACGAGTACTAACCGAAGAAATGAGCATCACCCGGAAAAAGAAACAAAACGGACTTTTCTACACAAAAGCCGAAGAGAGAATAAATACCCTCTCGCACGCCGCAGGCATCCTGATGGGAGTTGTTGTCGGCACGATATTTCTCGTAAAAAGCTATCAGAGTGGAAACTTCTGGGCTGTATTCGGCATCTGGCTCTACCTCTTCGGCATGCTCGGCTCTTACGTTGCCTCTACTCTCTACCATGCGCTGAAATACCATAATCCCTGGAAAAAGCGGTTGCGGAATTGGGACCATGCGGCTATCTACTGGCATATTGCGGGCAGTTATTCACCCGTCACACTCATTGCACTGCGGAGCGAAGGCGCTTGGGGATGGGGACTATTCGGTTTTGTCTGGTTGTGCGCTATCATCGGCACTATCGCGAGTTTCCGCAAAATGGAGGAACATAGCAATGTGGAAACAATCTGTTTCATCGTTATGGGGCTGTCCGTACTGGTTGCCTTCAAACCTCTATATGCCGTTGCCGCAGGAACGTGCTACTGGATGATCGGTGAGGGCATTTGCTACATCACCGGAGCGGTGTTCTACTCTTTCCGGCAACGTTATATGCATTCTATATTTCATTTCTTCGTATTGGGAGGATCAATATGCCACATGATGGCGGTGTGGTTGATTTTATAAAAACGGACAGTCAAAATGAACAAGCTAACAGACATAATCAAACGTTACGGCATAATAGGATGCCTGTACAAAACAATCTTTAAAGTCGTGAGAATGCTGGGTATTACTTACATTAAGTACTTAGCATACTTCAAAGAGCTTCCCGAAACCATAGATACCGACACATTAGTACAGTATCACAAAATGACAATGGATGACTTCAGAAAGCAAATGAAATTCGATGGGAAGTGGTTTAATAATCGCAAGTTGAAACAAATTGAAAGGTTTATTGACCAACCGGGATATTCATACTACGGAATCTACGATGGCGATAACCTGATATGTTATGGCGCAATCTCAACAAATCACGACAACTTCATAAACAGAAAGATGGATCCGAATACAGCTTATCTGTTTGACGACTATACCAACCCCTATCATAGGGGAGAAGGATTACATCGGAAAATAATCGCCATAAGAGAGTATGAAGCACGGAAACAAGGTAAATCCGTCACTTTTGCCTATGTACAATCCTCAAACCGCGCCTCGGCGAAAGGCTTCAAACGTTGCGGATATGTAGCCAGAATAAAACTTATATATAAACAAATTGGGAAAAACAGACCTTTTAAAAGGAAATTCATTGAATTGTAAAAGTTACAATAGTCGGCATACCACTACGACAAGACTTCGCTGACTGCTAAAATATATTAATTAATCTCTCCCTTCCTTGTTTTTCTCCTCAGCTTCCCCTACGTTTGCAGTGTTGTACATCAGTGCAACACTTAAAAAACTATGATAAAGATAGAAAACATAAGCTACGGCTACAAGTCTAACCATCCTATTTTCAATGATATATCTTTGGAGATAGGCAACGGAATATATGGACTTCTGGGAGAGAACGGTGTAGGTAAAACCACACTGATACATCTCCTTTGCGGACTACTTTTTCCTTGGAAAGGAGAATGCAGCATTGATGGGATGAATCCGGCAAAAAGAGACCCCGCCTTATTGAGCCGCTACTTCTTTCTACCCGAAGAAATGCAGATGCCTTCCGAAAGCATTTCCGCTTTTGCCACACGGCATTCCGCTTTCTATCCTCACTTCAACCACAAAGAGTTTGAACAGAATCTTGAAGAACTGAAGATTGACAGGAAACAGAAGTTATCCGCAGTTTCTTATGGTCAGCAGAAAAAGGCGATGCTGGCGTATGCCTTTGCACTGCATACCCCGCTCCTGATACTCGACGAGCCTACAAACGGACTGGACATCACATCCCGACAAGCCCTGAAACGTATCATCAGCCGTAGCATAGATGATGACAGCACGCTGCTCATCTCCACCCATCAGGCACACGACTTCGAGAACCTGCTGGATCACCTCATCATCCTCGGCGAAGGCGAAATCTTGCTGAACCGTTCGTTGGACGAAATCAGCCAGCGCCTCCTCTTTGCCCGGACAGACAGTCTGCCCGAAGACAGCATTTACAGCGAACAGGAATTACCCGGATATTTCTCCGTGTTGCCTAATGAAGAGGAAGAAGAAAATACACCGGATATAGAACTGCTGTACAAAGCAGTGCTGCAAGTGCCGGAAAAGATAAAATCAATGTTCAAATAAGCAAAGAATATGAATGCAACCTTCAACCTGAAACGTTTCTTCCTGCTGGAACAGTACAAGAAACAGGAAACCGGCCGACACTTGCTATGGAGTGCCGGTATTGTGCTGGGCATTTGTCTTCTCTGCATGATGTATGATATCAACAAAGGCTCAAGCTATTACATCGAACATACACAGGCTTTCTCCCTCAGCCGCTACGTGCTGTGGTTTCTCTGCATCGCCCCCTGCTGGAGATAAATATCACCAAACAGACCTCCACTCTATACCTGTTGATGCCCGCTTCCGTTTTTGAGAAGTTCCTGCACTTGTGGATGAAGTATCTACTCGTACTCCCGCTGTTCTGTTTCTTGCTGATAACAAGCATAAAAGGGTTACTAATACTCTCAGGCACTGACTACCTGCAACACTTCGGCAGCCACATTGAATTTCACCTGATAGAAAAAGACCAGATACTGTCATGCAGCTTGATGCAAGGAACTTTTTTCCTCGGATGCATAGCCTTCAAACGCCAGAAGCTGATAAATTCCTTCATCGTTTTGTGTTCCTGCTTCATTCTCATTTTCGGGATTATACTCTCAATGACATTGTGGGAACCTGCCGACAGCCACGGATATTGGATAGCAAACATAGCCTATCCCATCTATAATTTCCCGATAAGCAGCACGTCAGAAGCCATTATTGCTTTCTGCAACTACGGCACCCCTGTCCTGTTCAGCATCGGAATATGGATATCGAGTTACTTCCTGCTCAAAGAAAAACAACTGTAAGCTATGGACTTCAAGACCAATAAACCGATATACCAGCAGATTGTAGACTTCTGTTTCAGCAAGATACTCACCCGTGAGTGGACGGCGGGCGAACGAATAGTCTCGGTCAGGGAGCTTTCCACGCAGCTTGCCGTGAACTCGCGCACCGTGCTGAAAGCCTACGAATACCTGCAAGCGGAGGACATCATCTATCCCGAGCGGGGCATGGGCTTCTATCTCTCAAAGGATGCCATGAAGAAAGTGATGAAGATACAGAAGAAAGAATTCTTTGAAAACCAGCTTGCCGACCTGTTCAGCATTATGGACCTGCTTGGCATCAGCATAGATGAAATAACAGAACGATATAATAAACTTAAAAACAGCAGTTCATGAAGAGATACGCAAAGACAGCATTATGGATTACTTTCGGACTCCTCTTCGTACTCATCATAGTCAAGGTTTTTACGCTGATGTACGAACTGAATTCCGCCGTACAATCCTAACTTTCACCGTCTCAACGAAGAAAGTATAAACAATTGAAATACAATAGATAGAATCTTCCCCAATGGGGAGGAGTGAAATCTGTATCCCTAATTGATTAGTAACCTACTAACAGAAACGAATATGAAAACAAAACTATTTTTACTATTGCTTGTCCTCTGCGTACTCAGTGCGCAGGCACAGAACCTCTCCGTCAAAGGACGTGTCACAGACGCTTCTCAAGAGGCGATTATAGCCGCCAACGTATCACTATGGGCCACAGACTCCACCTTGGTGACCGGAGTGACATCGGATGCACAGGGCAAGTTCACTCTCAATAAAATCAAGGCGGGCAACTACCGCCTCGCCATTACTTTCATCGGCTATCAGAGTGAAGTCTTCCTGCTGAAACTGAACAACAACCTCGACCTAGGCGACGTGCAGTTACAGGAAGATGCCGTAAGTCTGGGCGAGGTAACCGTATCCGCCAGCAACGTACTTCAACGCGTGGACCGCCAGATTATCCTGCCCACCGAAAGCCAACTGAAACGCTCGTTCGGTGCCTACGACCTGCTGAACAATCTCGGCATCGCCCGCCTGCAAGTGGACAACTTCACCAACAGCATGAGTGTCAGTGGCGGTGGAGCCGTGCAAACCCGCATCAACGGCATCAAGGTGACAGACAAGGAAATAGCCGCCATCAGAGCCAAAGACGTGCTGCGCGTGGAGTTCATTGAAGACCCCGGCAAGCAATACGGTGACGACGAACTGGGCGCTGTGGTGAACATCATCCTGCGCCGCCGCGAAACGGGTGGTGTGGTAAACTTCCAGCTTTCCGACTCACCCCATACCCTGTGGGGAGAGAATTTCCTGAGTGCGAAGTTCAATTACAAAAACTCCGAATGGGGCATCGACTACTTCAACAAGAACGGCAAGTATCACAGCCGCCTCGAATCTCACGAAACCTTCCACCTGGACGACCGTACCATCGACCGCATCAAGGAAGGTATCGAAGACGAATCCCCCGCACTCAGTTTCATCAACAACCTGAACCTGACATACAATCTGACGAAAGCGGACAAGTATGTCTTCAACGCCATCTTCCGCAATAACCTCAACAACGCTCCTTACCAGAACGAGCTGAACCGGATGTGGGCAGTGGGCAGCACGGAGTCTATCTATTCGTACGTCAACAACCACACATCCAGCTATTCTCCGGCACTCGACCTTTACTTCCAGCATACCCTACCCCATCAGCAGAGCATACAGATGAATGTGACGGGAACGCTTATCCACACCAAGAACAACCGTAAATATAAGGAGTACAAGGACGAGCATGCACCGTTGGCGGATATTCAGACACTGGTGGATGGCGATAAACGCTCCGTCATCGGTGAGGCCATTTACGAAAAGAGCTTCAAGGATGTGAAGCTGAGCGGTGGCGCCCGCCACTATCAGATGAGGACGGAGAATGAATACAAAGGCTCCAATCCCACTACTTCGAAGATGGACCAGTCACAGACTTCCGCTTTCTTTGAGGTGCAGGGCAAGGTGAAGGATTTCAGTTATGCGGGTAGTGTGGGCATGACGCGTGCCTGGTTCAAGGAAAGCGACGAAGACCATGCTTACTATACTTTCACGCCTACCGTACGATTGAGTTACAATTTGAAGAAAGCGGGCTTCCTGCGCTACCGGTTCAATATCAGTCCCGCCATACCGTCGCTTGGTTCGTTGACAGATGTGGAGCAGGCTATAGATACGATACAGATAGTTCGTGGTAATCCGTTGCTGAAAACGTATCAGCAGTTCACTAATTCTCTGTCTTACAGTTATTCGAAGAAGCAGTTCAATGCCAATCTGAGCGTGCGCCACCAGTATTACGACAGTCCCATCATGGAAAGCATCTTCGTTGAGGACGGGAAACTGATATTGAAAGATGAAAACCAACGGTCGTTCCAAAGCCTAAATGCGGAACTGATGATCGGTACCAATGGCGCAACGCTGTTCGGGCTGAAAGATTTCCTGACGCTTTATGCTTCGGGAGGATATACCCGCAGTTGGTCGGAGGGGCTGGAATACAGTCACACGTACGATGAATTTTATTACAGTGTGATGGCGCAATTGCAATACAAAGGGTTCTCACTGCTCGGGCAGTTCCGGAAGGTGCAGAATAACTTCTTTGGTGAAACCATCAAGAAGAATGAAAACCAGACCGCATTTATGGCAATGTATGCCAAGCAGAACTTTCAGGCAGGGATGGGTGTTCTGTTTCCTTTCACCAATAATTATAAGGTGGGAAAAGAACGTATCAGTGAGGTAGCGCCTTTCCGTTCGGAAACTTTTGTGAAAGAAACGGGACAGATGTTGATACTCCGCGTAGGCTATACGTTTGAGTTCGGCCGCAGACACAAAGCCGGAAACAAGGGATTGAACAATAGCGATACGGATAGCGGTATCATTGATATGCAGAGATAAATGAAGTAAATTCTTATCGGAATATGGCTTCATTTCAACCCGCTTTGTGAAAAGAGGGAGCCCACAGGGCGAGGCGGCGGAATTATACGAAATTGCTTCATGTATAATTCATTAATTACCTGACTGCCGCCTCCCCTGCGGGCATTTTTATGAACACCTTCTTGTGCTGTATAGTGGGGAAAGAAAACGGCAAGAGTGATTCGCTACATCAACGATGGGTAAACATACGAAGAAAAGTCTTTTCGTTATTGTTATGACTTTTCCTCATATTATCTTTTATCCAGTACTTATTCGTCCATCGGCTCCCGATTTACCCTGCAGCTTCGCATGGCTTTCCGGCACTTTCCAAATGCTTTCATAATCAATTATTAAACAAGCAATTGGAGTTTCCCAACGGTAGGAAACGAGCGTTCCCATAAGGAGAAACTTCCGTTCCCACTAAAGGGAACTGGAGTTCCCATTAAGGGAAACCGGAGTTCCCACGAGCAGAAACGATCGTTCCCATCGGCAGAAACGGACATTGACAGGGGAGATAACGAGGTTGAAAAGGGCTACACCATTCAACAAAAAGGGTGTAGCCATATACCCCAAAGGGTGTAGCCATGTGCCTAAAAGGGTGTAGCCATGTGCCTAAAAGGGTGTAGCCCTATCGGATACAAGGCTATTTTTACCTAAAACATGGGAAAATCTTCCTCTAAAAGAGGTTTTATCCGCTACATTTCGAAGCATCCCAATCACTCGCTTAAAGTCCATTTGATTGGAATTTCGCCATATACAGACGTATGGAAACATTTACAAGAATATCACTATACAATATTCCTTTCATTCCCCCCATCTGCTATCTTTTTGCATTTTCATCATACGGATTCCCTGCATTCTTTTCCATCAAGCTCCGCAAGATGGCAAAACATTCAATCCGGCCATCTTTATCCCATACCTCTATGCAGGACAACAGATGACAAATATATTCAGCAGACGAAAGTAAATATAGAGAACAAGGGGACGCTCTGTATCACTTAATAACCGTCACAGTGCCTTCCGCCAACTTCTTTTCCTTCATCGGAGCGGCAGCGGCATAGCCTAAAGCGGCACAACCATATACGCGGTGGTTTTCGGGGATGCCCAGTTTCGTAAGGAAAGCACGCACATCAGGATCATCACAAGTTTGCCCCAACTGGTTTATCCAGCAAGAGCCTATACCAAGAGACTTGGCAGACAGGAAGATATTCTGCATGGCGCAGGCACAATCCATGCTTGCCCACCACTGTGTCGGTTCGTTGGAAACAATGACAAGTGTAGGCGCATGATAATAACAACAATACGTCCGGCTATGTCCGCGTTCCTGCAAACGGGGTTCATCGCTCTTGGCAAAAGCACCTTTAATCTTTTCGTTCAGTTCTTCCAGTATAGCGGCATCTTGAATGGCTGTGAAATGCCACGTCTGGTAATTCATACCGCTGGGAGCATAGGTTGCCGCTTCCAGAATAGTGCTTAAATCTTCCTGCGAAATCTGTTGCTCCGTATAAGCGCGCACACTGCGGCGCGACTTGATGGTCTTTAAAATCTCATTCATACTCATTATTTTTTTGTCAATCCAATCTTTACATTCAGTCTGAAATAATACACACCGTTCTCTTTTTCAAGGAAACCATACTTATCCTTATCTACCGAGCCTTTCTCGAAACGGGTGTTCAGGTAAAGAAAATCGGCAAACGTACGGCGCTCCGACTGATGATAGCAAAGCACCTCCCCTACCGCATTTACCAGCAGAATGCCTTCTACGGCAGAGTCCGTACCGTTATAAATTTTTGCCGGACGCATGCCCAAGGCAAGTGCCAACAAGAACTGTTTCATCTTAAACTCATAGAAACCATGTTTGTTTATCAGTTCATCTTTTATCTTTAGGGGATTTATCTCTTTAATGCGCTCCGTCAGTTCGCTAACACGGGAAATGCCGTCGAGGTGCATCATGCGCACCATCTCCGCCAACATACGGGGGAAGTGCAAATCAATCATCAGCAGGTTGCAACGGAACACACGGTCCGCCACATCCGAATATTTCAGCACTCCACCCAGACGCTCAATCATCAGCATACGCTCAGTCACTTCCGTCGGAGACTCCGGCAAGGCATTTATCTTGTTCACCGTAGGCGTAGCAAACTTGATGCCCGACTGTTCCAATTTCAGGTTTGCCGTACGTCCGCCATCCAGCAACGGGTTCATTGCACTGAGGCGGCAACGCACATTAAATCCAGTCAACGGTGCCTCAGCATGCCAGAAGGCAACAGAGAAATCCGTGCGGTCTTCCGTCTTCGCCTCCAAATCGTAGATATTGATGGCATCCAGAAAACCTTCCAAACTTTCAGGAACTTCAATAGTATCGGAACTGGCAGTCGTTTTCAGCAATTCAAGTATCAGCTCTGCCGCCCCGCCAAAGTCTTCGCGGGGAATGTTCTGTCCTTCTTTATCAGCCACAGTAAAAGTACTATCATTCTCCACCGTACCACTGACAATGCGAACATTTTCCTGTTCTATATAGTAACGACGCGTACCGTCATGTTCTTCTCTTTGTATCAGTGCCACGGGCCAACTTTCCGTTTCAACCTTCCGGGCTTGCGGTGTACCCAATGAAACTTTTCCGTCTGCCAACAGGCGAAAGAATGTGTAGAGTTCGCCCAACTCACGCTTTGTTGCTTCAAATGCCATATATCTATATTTTTTTTACAAATGTGCACAAAGATAAGGAAATCCATACAAAAAAAGTGAATGGACAAACTATTTCCATGCGCAAACGTTTTATTTGAAACGTATAACATTAAAAAAACAATGATATGGAAACAGAAGAAAATACAGTAGCCATCACGGCTACACCCAACGGACCTTTTATTGTAGAAGGCAATTTCAAATTGATAGACCGGGAGGGAAAAGCAGAGGTACGAAAAGAAAGAATCGCCTTGTGTCGCTGCGGACGCTCTTATAAACAACCCTTCTGCGACGGGACGCACAGGAAAATCCACTATAACGATTTATCTCTGAAATAGACGTACCAGAGGAATTTTCTCCGGGGAGCTGAGACATTACGCATCCTCTTCAAAGCGCAATGTCTCGACTTTTTCCAGGCGTGCCCTCAGCTTCGGCATCATCGACTTACGGATGCGAAGCGCCATGCGGCAATCCATATCGTACGACTGTTCCAGTATTTCCGGCTCCTCCTCCTTGACAATGCGCATCACGTCATTCATAAAAGGGTATTCAAACAGGAAAGCCACCGTCTCATCCACCGTCTTTTCTATAATCTCGGCAGCAGCTATCGCTTCGGCGGCAGCAGCTTTATAAGCTACAATCAGTCCGCTCGTCCCCAACTTGATGCCACCGAAGTAGCGGACCACGATAATCAGTATATCGGTCAGTTCATTGGAGTTAATCTGTCCCAGGATAGGTTTTCCTGCCGTACCGGAAGGTTCTCCGTTATCATTGGCACGGAAATCCTTGCGCTCGGCTCCCAACATATAGGCGTAGCAGACGTGGCGGGCATCGTAATATTTCTTCTGATAAGTTTCCAGATGCGATTTTACCTCATCGACAGTACGCACAGGCAAGGCGATAGCAATGAATTTGCTACGCTTCTCGGTATAAATCCCTTCGGCAGGGGCGTTTATGGTTTTGTAGGTATCTTCACTCATGCTGCAAAGATACGTATTCTTATCGTTATGAGAAAATAGTTTCTAATCCTCTCTCTTTTTCAGACGAAACGGACAGAGTTTAAAAGTTTTTTTGCTAAATTTGGAATACAATCCTTATCCCTTTATAATAAGGACTTTGGGTAGATAGCCCGATTTTGAGGTAATGATTTGCCAACCGTTCTTGTTGCTGTATTCTGCTTTGATATGCTTTCTTGGCATCTCGTCTGTGCCACAAAGGTAATACATTTCTTTCAAATATGTGTTGCGTTCTATAAAAATGCGTAGGTTTTGACATAAACTATACGACAAAAAATTAATACCTCATGGAACTAAGGTCGTTTGGATAAAAAATCGTATATTTGCACGGCATTATATGCTTGATATAGTTCACTTGAAGTTTAACTTAAAAATACTATTGACAAAAAAAAGAATTAAAAAGAGTTTTTAAGCATCCTTGGCTCAACTGAGATACCAGAACTTGCACTTCAAAACACATCAGTTAGGTTAGGACAATGGATATCTGTGCTCTAAATATATGGGCGTGGACAGATTGATTGTTGTCTGATGTGGGCTGTGCAAGGCCTTGGTATCAACTTGATTTCTTCTGCGCCCTTTTTCTTAATAGAAAAGAGGGCTTTAGCCTTCAGATAGTACAAAAAAATACAACTATGCTGAAGAAAATTAAAATGAAAAATAGTGAGGTTGAACAGCTTTCAAATGCCTCACAATATGCCTTTCCGAAGTATGCAACACAAATTATCAATTTATTGAATAGTAATGCACAAGGTACTCGCCCTGCTGTTGTAGGGCAAATGTCTGAACTTATTCAGGATTTTCAAGGAAAGTCATTGGAGGAATGGATTATATGGTATAATGAACGCCAACCTGATGCGGTTCACAATGCTACAGAAAAAATTTATAACATGTATCAACTCATGAGTGAAGCTTTTAATGCTGTTACTCGTGAGATGATAGAGGAATGGGTAAAAGATTTAGTTTATACTAAAACATATTGTGGGCTTAAATTTCAAAGTGCAATTATTGCATTTCTCGCCGGAAAAGTTGGCAAGTCATGGCGTCTGGCAAGTGTCGAAGAAGAAGCAAAAGGAATAGATGGTTTTATTGGTGATATTCCTGTACAGATTAAATCTATTACCTACAAAATAGAAGCTCGCTTGTCTGAAACAATAGAAGTTCCTATTGTGTATTATGATAAGAAAAAGGATGGCATTAACATTGAGTATGATACTGATATTTTTTAGAAATAGATATGGATGAATTTGTATTATCAATAGACAAGGACAAGTTTCGTTCTACCAATGCGAAGTGGAATGAACTGATGCTAAACGATCCTTGGTCGGTTGGTTATGTTTCTACTCTTATCGAAGCTACCGACTGGAAAAGTAAAGAAGAATGGGAGGAAACTTATTATGCAAGTGGAAAAGTTCGTAATGCTTTGATTGAACAAAAGGCAGAAAACTTAGGGTGTTCTAAAGAGTTTTTTAATGACATTACTGTTCCGTATGATAAGTCGAAGTATTATAAACTTAGCTGGGATATCAAGAATATCAACACACAAAGGGGAAGAACTAAAGAGGATTTTCAAGAAAAAGGAAAGATCCTTTATGAAGCTGTTAAGAATAATGGCTATGGTCTTACTCTTGACGAGTGTATTGAATGTGTTCGTTTTCGTGTAATTTGTGAAACTTGGAATGGAATTATTCTCAGAGAAAACAATACGATAGAAACTTTGCATAGATTATTCCCAAATCTGCGTTTTGAGAAAGCAGAAGGCGAGATGGATCATACTTATGCGGTTGATTTTCAGGTATACAATCATGATACCAGCTGTTTAATATGTGCAATTCAGGTTAAGCCCAAATCGTATCTTCAGAATGCACCATACATTAAAAAAGCGAGGGCTGCAAATGCCAATAAATATGCGGCTTACAAAGAAAAATATGGTGTACCTGTTTTAACGGTAATATCTACAAGTAGAGGTGAAATTCAAAATCAGGAGATTATTGGACAGATAAAAAAAATGATTGATGAAATAAGATAAATGAATAAGGGGCTTTGAAGCCCCTTATTCATTTTACTCAAATAATGTTCCTTTCTCCTCTATAGGCATATCATTGATTCTTCTTCCCAATAGATAATTAGATTTGAATTCCAACTTGTCTATTTCGTTGGTAAGTTCGACATTTTTAATGTAGTGGAAAGTAAGGTCTGTTTCTTGCTTTGTCATTACCTTGCATTGAATATGGTCATTATCGTACTTAACTTCTTTGTTTTGCTTAACTCTATCATCAACAAATAACAAATGTCTTTTATATCGATCATAAATAAGAGAGTTGGCTTTGACAATATCAATAGAGCTTAATATTTTCTTGAGCAAGGGCTTTAATAGTTTGTCAATTTCAAATCCAACACTATTTCTTTCTGATAAAATAGCTGCTAACGCTGTGGTTCCTAAACCCATAAATGGGTCAAGTACAACATCACCTTTTTGCGAGTACATATTGATGAGTCTATAGGGAAGTTCCAATGGGAATGAGGCATTGCGTTCTCTCGAAGGAGCCTTATCAATAGTTTGTTTTACTCCTTTTATTTCCCAAATATCCGAAAACCAGACATTTCTCTCTTCCCAAAAGAAAGAGCTGTCTCTACGTGTATCTTTCTCTGAAGCCTTCTTGTAAGACCGCTTACTTCCTTTTCTGAATATCAAGATCCATTCATGTTCAAGTGTGACATAGGCACCGCATGGAAGCATTCCACTCCCCATGAATTTATTTGGAGCATTGGTTGTTTTCTTCCATAGTATGTTTGGAAGATTTGTAAAGCCCAACTTCTCACAAGCCTGAATAATTCTGGTATTATTATTATATAGTGCAAACTCACCAGCGATAGTTCTTGTAGCATCTCCGATATTGATACACAAGAATGCCCCTTCTTTAAGAACTCTCCAACATTCAGTCCATACTTTATCAAGCTCTTGATGCATTAACTCAAATGCCTGACGCGGCTTGTTCTCTTCAAATGCTTTTTTAATCTCATAGTTTTGACTGCTCATGATCTCATCCCACATCTCAATCATAGGATACGGAGGAGATGTAACAACAATATCAATAGTGTTGTCACCTAACAGATTCATATTCTGTGCCGCCTTGAAATAAACAGTATGCTTCATAAATTTACTTCTTCGTTGAAACAATTAATTCCTTAACATCTACATCTAATAGTGATGCTATTTTTACAAGTGTTGAAAGATCAGGTTGAGCTGCATTGGAACACCAACGACTTGTTGTCGTGACACTAACTCCAAGTTGCTCTGCAAGCCATTTACCTGTATGCCTTTGTTCAATAAGAACTATTTTTATTCTATTAATAACATTCATTGCTTATATATTAAAGTTTGCTGCAAATATACTAACATTACATGTAAATAGAATGTCTTTATTGAATTATTTTTTTTGAATAAAAACTGCGGGAAAAGTTTAATTAACTAATTGTCAAGACGTAAAGAGTAGAAAGTTAGGTAACAGGTAACGAATTAGTAACGGTGCGGGGTTCTTTGCGTTTCTTCGCTCTGCTCTGATAACTTGGTACAAATGTACGAATTTGAACTGAAAACAGGAAATAAATAAGGAGATTTTTTTATTGGGCTGATTTTTGAAGGAGAACGGATGGATGGGAAATAAGAGGTGCAAAAACGGGGGGTGCACTGCATTTTTGACATACTTGCAAGTCAGTGATTTTCAGAGTGTATTTTACAGGTGCAGGGTGCAGCTATATCTATAGATATAGCTGCACCCTGCACCTGCCGTATGGCTATTTATATTTTGATAGCTTAAACTTCATCCTCCATTGTTTTATCCTCTCATTTCTATTCGGAAAAGAAATTCTACCATTCGGATATATAATTTTTCACCTATGATATTTTCCTGCTATATTTCCGAATAATATTCAAAGGGCGGTATCCGAAAAGCCTAAGACGAGTAGGATAAAAATAATTAAAGTATGATAGTTTATTTAATGGGACATGGGTATTATACAGAAAGGTTTCCAGAAATTGAAATTCCCCTTAACTGTGAAATAAGATTTTATGTACCGGAAATGGAACTTTATGACTGTACGTGGAGTCATTATTATATATGGAATAATGGTGAGGCAATAAGTGGGATTGAACTTATTCCAGATAATATCAAAAAGCTGGAGGTGGGGCCTCCCGCTGCTCTATCAATTCATAGACCGGGGGAAAGAATAAAAGAGCATTTGCTTTTTGGTTTAGAATGGTTAGAAATACAGAATGATTTGGAGGGGGTAAATCGAATTTTATTAGATGGAAATGAAATAAAAGAAATATGGGCACCTTACTCCTTTAATGTCCTTCACATAACAAGTGTAACTCCTCCTACTAATGGATTGGAAGAGAGGGAAAAAGAGAATCAGTATGTAGTTACTCCTGCATGGAAACCTATTATGCAGGGTTACCCTAATAGAGGAACAATATTTAGGTTAAGTTGGCTGATAAACAGAATCTTTGAGTTGCGTGAAGTACGAAGGCATGTTGATGAGCCAATTCGTATTTGCTGGTTGGCATGCAGAGAGGAATACGATGAGCTGAATCCTTTTGCTCAAAATATAAAACGTATTTATCCAGAAGAACCATAAATTCCTGTTTCCCAGAAATAGATTTCCCCTTATTTTACCTTTCAATAGGATTGCTGGTAAAATAAGGGGATTATTCTATATTATTAAATCAGGAATACCGATTTAATACAACAGCGTATCTTTTGTAGTGATACAATGAATCTTATGATGAGACAAGCCTTTGTACCAGTCGGAACCGTGGGATTCCCAGTTGAAATCTTCGGTAGTTCCCGAAGATATTTTTTTGCCCTCTTTCTCAATGTCAACACCGAAACCTGATATTAAATCGGCTTCCGGTGTTCCCGGAAGAGCTTTTGTTATGGCAACAATGCGATCTGTCAAACATCCCGAAACTCCTTTTTGAGAATTATCGCCTCTGCCGATTACTGTTGAACCGTTAGGATCGCCTTTGTCCATAAATTCAATGCCTGTAAGTCCGGCATTGTTGCTATACCCTAAAGCATAGTAAAAATGGTAATGACCATCGGTAGAAGCAGAAATGAAATCAAAGATGTTAGGAGCTAATTTATAGAATTTTCGCATGACTTCTCCTGTATAATCCATTTGATAGAAGTAATCGGGCGGCGTCTCTCCGTCGAATTGACGACCATAGACATCGGCGATGACTTTTTTATATTTAATCTGCTTCTTGGTGCATTCTGCTACATAGGTATCGAAGGCATCCTTCATTTCTTGCTTGCGATGATTATCTTCAACAAATTCCCATATAGGAACCAAGCCGTTGTCCTGCGAACTCGTAGGATATATATAACCAATCATATCCACCGTGCCGGGTAGTTCCGTGTGGCAAGACAATTGCCATAAATCCGGATCTGAAATAGAAGTATCTCCTCCCACTCTTCTTTCTTTAGATACATGCCTGTCGTTTTTCTGGCACTCCTTATCCGTCTCGGTAAAGTCATAGGTTGATCCGACTTTAAGGGTGTCGTTAAACTTCGTACCGTAAGGAAACGCCATTGACAAATTAAGATTGACCTGTGTTGTCCTGCTGCTTTCCCATTCCATGTATTCACGGGCGTAGAAGTATTCATATTTGCACCCGTAAATGGCTTTAGTCACCAAATGTGTTCCGTAGGTTTGGAACAAACGGACATAGGCTGAATAGTCTTCCGTCGGATACAATATACTATCTTCTCCCTCTGCTTTGATACCATTGATATGGTTAAAAGCAGATTTCAGCATGTACTTTTTAATGTCGTTTACAGACATCGGTGCTAAAGATACACCACAAATTTTGTTGATGAACAGCTTCATTGCAAATTCATGGATGTTTTCGCTGTTGTTAAGACTTCCCGAAGCAATTGCCAAAGAGTTTGGGAACGAATCTTTTTTGTCGTTTTCTTGTTGAACGTCCAAGCTACAACCAAAGGCTTCATTCAAACTTTGATTGGCGGATTCGTAATTACTTCCTTCTGCTTTCAATAAAGTGGACGCATTAGAATCATCGTACAAAATCTTTGCATCTGCTTTTAGCAATTCATAATCCAATATGACAGCAAGCGAATTATTGCTTCCTAATTCTCCCGTAACACTACAACCATGCCCGAAACCTTTCTGGGCAATCTGGTCTAAATTCTTCGAATCTTTTCCCATGGCATTAAATTAAATTGTTAAACATTTAAGTGAACAGACCCTTGTTATGGGTCATACGCAAACGTAAACCTCTTTTCTATGCCATTCAAATTTAATTTCCCAAAGGTGTCTTTATACTTCCCTGTGGCATCCTCTATACATACCTTCTTCATTTCCGGAACACGGTTAGTTGTATGGAAATCAATGGATAAGTCTTTTAATAAAGAGACGGGTTGCCGGGAAGATAACCGAAAGAAATTCATTCGGAAAATAACGTATTCCATCGGATAGATAATTAGTTCAATATGAATTTAAATCCATTTATTGGACGGATAATTTAAACTAAAAATCTATTTGTTATGAAGTATGTAGTATTAAAAAATGCACTTAGTTTGTTGTGTATTCAGCTTCCCGAAGGTTTTGGAACAAAGTTGGAAATCGTCTGCTTTGAAAACCAAGATGAATTTGATGAGTTTCTCAAAACAGGAAACTCCGGTTTCTGCCATATTTATTTCCCCCAGCTGAAAACAGAAACTATCCTGAAGGTGTTTGATGGAATTTTCATCAGGAAAAACGAGTATTTAAAGAAAATAGCTTTTAATGATATAATGTGGATAGAGGCTTCCCGAAGTTACTGTTACATCCATTTGACGGACAAGACAAGAATGATTGTTACTTATCCTATGGCAGAAATCATGAAAAAGCTACCTCCGGAATTATTCATACAGCCACATCGCTCTTACCTCGTTAATAAACATCTGATCAACAAGTTCATTGGAAATATGCTCTATATTGATGAGCAAGCATTCCCCATCAGCCGGAAATTCAAGAAGCAGGTGCTTGAACAGTTCTCCTTCCTCGACAATATCAAAGACACGCTCGGAAAGAATATCCTGCCACCGGGAAAGCCAAACCCGCCATTGGAAAAAAAGATTGGGTCGGAAGACGAAAACGAGGTAATTTCGGACGATGAAGGTCTGTAATTCGGGGAGAATAAACAATGACCGGCAGCAGGTTCTTTGACTTGATGACGTGTTAATGAAAGCAAATGCAAATCCGTTTTTTTTAAGAGGATGAAGGACGGGCGAAAATATTTTCTTTAAATTAAAACGCGAAACATGAGCGAAATAACGATAATTTTCATATATTTGCGCCCAAAGCAAAATGGTGCGTTTAATGAAAAACAGAGAACGAAAATGGGAGTGTATGTTAAAAATATAAATAATTTATCCCAAACGTTTGGCGAAATGAAATATTTTGCTACTCTCTCTCTCTCTCTCTCTCTCTCTCTCTCTCATCGCACCGCCCATATTTAGCTTCTAAATATCTGATTTTAAACAGTTTCACGAAATCGCTTTCGCTCTTTTTCGTGCAATTTTTTGTGCCCTTATCTTTCCTTATACACGCCTTTATTCGGACTTGTTCGTATGTACCTTGCCGGTATGTACGCCGGACATTGTTTGTCTCCGAGCAAATTCTAATTTAATATAATGCGAGATGATGAAGAATAGAAACATATCATTCGGCAAAAGCATGGCTGTCTTGCTGTTATTGGGCGCCGGTTTGGTTTTCCTGCCTCCTGCGCAGGCGCAGAAGACCATTCCGCGTATAGCGGACGACAGTCTTATCGTTTTCCATTATCCTTCCGGTATTCGGATGTTCAAAACCAAATATGCCGAAAATAGCCGTTCCTTGCACTCCTTGCAGGAACGGCTGTGTGCTTTTCAGAAAGGAAAAGACACGCTGTATGTGAACGGTTACAACGGTTCCGGCGATACGGATGCCGCCAACCGCCGCATCGCCTTTTGGCGCAGCAACAACCTGAAAGGTTACCTAATTAACACGCTGGGGCTTCGGGAACGGGATTTCAAGACCGTGAATCATTCTTCCGCTCATCCCGCATGGGGCGAAGTGGTCACGCTCGGTTTCTCGCCGATAGCTCCCGCTTATGTCTTCAAAGACAGCATAAGCCCGGTTCCCGAAGCGGAAACGACTGCTGCCGCAAAGAAAGAAACACCGGAAATTGCAGAAGCAGAAAAGGAAGTCGCCGTAAAAGAAACGACCGCTCCCGTTGTTACTCCTGAACCCCGTGAAGCGGAATCTCCCCATCCCCAAGCGGAACAAACAACGGCGGAAACCGGAACCGCCCCCTCGTCCTCCGGTCGTTACCTCGGCATGAAGACCAACATCGCTGTTTGGGCAGGAACCATTATGAACGTAGCGGCAGACGTGCAAGTCAGCGAACACTTCTCCGTAGAGCTTCCGATACTGTGGTGTCCGTGGCACGTGGGCAGCAAACACGCCGTGAAGACGTTTACCATCCAGCCCGAAGCCCGTTACTGGCTTTCAAAGCCGGGTGCGGGGCACTTCTTCGGCGTACATGCACATGTAGGCTGGTTCAACGTGAAGTGGAACCGCGACCGCTATCAGGACACCGACCGTCCGCTCTTGGGCGCAGGCATCAGCTACGGTTATCTGTTACCCTTTAATGAGCATTGGGCAGGTGAGTTCACCCTCGGCGCAGGCTACGCCAACATGTGCTACGATACTTATTATAATATGGATAATGGCGCACGGATAGATACCCGCACCAAGAACTACTGGGGCATCACCCGGATAGGGCTTTCCGTAGTTTATCGCTTTAACCTTAAAAAGTAACGGCTTATGAGACAGAAATACACGATAGGATTTATCGCCCTTGTGCTGACAATCGTCCTTGCCAGTTGTGTACACGATTACCCGTCCATGACGGAAGACGGCGAAGAGGGCGTTGACCCCACATTGGTAGAAGTCAATACCGAAGTCACACTCGACTTGGAACTTGTTCCGCTGGAAATTATCACGCAGAAAAACGCACGCAGCGGAACCACAAAAGCCCGTGCCGGAGAGCAAACGGACTACCGCCACCGCTTCATCATCGAAGCGTGGCGCGAGGGCAAGCCGGAATCCCGACAGGTGACGGTGATGGAGGATGCCGAAGAAGGCGGCGACGGGAAAATCACGCTCCCCATCCGGTTGAAACTGCACGCCGTGGAATACACCCTCGCCGTGTGGACGGACTACGTGGCGGCAGGCACGGACACTGATTTCTATTATGACACCAAAGATTTGCAATATGTCGCCTGCACCGACCCCTACACGGGCAGCACCGACCGCCGCGACTGCCTCTACGGAACTACCGCCCTCGACCTGCGGCAATATCGTGACGAATGGAATGCAAAGGTTCAGATAAAAGTAGATATGGTGCGTCCATTGGCGAAGTACGAACTGATAGCTACGGACGTGAAAGACTTCCTCCGCAAGACAAAGAAACAGCGTGCCGATGATGAAACATTCACTATCACGTTCTTCTACGGCTTTTATCTGCCTACGGTGTTCAACGTCCTTTCGGGCAAGCCTGCGGATTCGCGGACGGGAATAGCCTATACCATTCCGCTCGCCGTCCCCGATGATGGCACGGAAGAATGCCGTATTGGAACGGACTTCGTGTTTGTGAACGGTGCGGAATCGTTCGTTAGCCTTTCGATGGAGATACGGGACAGCGGCGGCAACGTTATCAGCCGCACCACAGGACTGGAAGTGCCCTATCGGCGGGGACACCTCACCACCGTCCGTGCCCGTTTTCTCACCAATGAAATGCAGGGCGGTGTGGACATCGACGACGAATTTGAAGGAGATATAGACATAGACCTCGACGGTCTGCTACATTGATAAAAAGAGTGAATTACCAATAAATTAAAAATCAAAATTACCAAGCACATGAAAAAGTATCATCTTTACCTTTGGCTCGTCGCCCTCGTGGGGCTGATGACCTCGTGCAGCCAGGACGAAACCGATGCGCTGCAAACCGCTACCGACGCTAACCGCGTGACCCTCACCGCCTCGCTGCCCGCCGACTTCGTGCAAATCGGGACACGGGCGTTGCCTTCCGCGAAGAACCACCAACTGCGCTGCATCCTCGAAGTATGGACAAAAGACGCAAGCCCTGTGTTGAAATACCGGGAAGAAAAGTCCGGTCTGTCCGGCGACAATGTGGTATTCGAGTTTACGATTGACAACGCAACTTACGACTGCCTTTTTTGGGCTGACTTTATCGCGACGAATGCCGCAACGGATGCAAGTGCAAAAATCGGCGACGTAACCTATACGCATTATGCCGACAAGTATTATGCGACAAACACCGACAACGGTCTGCGGGCCGTTTCGATTACCGGAACTGACTATGTCAAGGACGGAGAATTCACCAGCGATGCCCGTGACGCCTTTTTCAGCCACGCAGAGTTGCAGAAAGAAGCCGGAAAGTCTGGCACACTCTCGACCAGTCTGACACGCCCGTTTGCCAAACTCATCATCAAAGAGAAAACGAAGGATGCTTATAACCTTTGCAAATATATGACGGCGGCAAGCTACACCGTCCCGAAAACGTTCAATGTATTGACCGGAATCGCCTCCGGCAATTATTCGGTTTCTCCCGACGAAATTTATCAGACAGGCAACGCAAGCATTAATGACTTTACGCTCTTTTCCGACTTAATCTTCACTTCTTCCGCCGGGAGGGAAACGCTGGGGCAGATTAGTCTGGCGTTTGCCAAGCAAGATTCGAATCCCACAGAGTTGCAGCCCGTTACCATCCCGGCCGGAGTGCCCATACAGCGCAACTACAAGACCAACGCATCCGGAAACCTAATTTCGGAAAAGTCTTTCAACGACGCTAAGGTAACTGTGACCATGAATACCGGATGGAACGGTACGGACATAAATGACGACCTCGACGATCGGAGAACATGACAACAAAAATCCCGAAGAAATGCCACTCTGTGATGGCTGTTTCTTCGGGACCTGTCATCTTAATACGTATGAACGGCAATGCACATATTCAAACACTTGTATAAATGAATTTTCGGCAATGGGAATACGCATCGGTTTCCTTACTTCATGTCGTCATACCAATACACTTTACGCTTGATATTCAGATGATTTTATGCAATTACCCAGCGAAAAGAAGATGCTTGTTTTCTCTTTTCGCAAGTACAACTTTTCAATTACGGCATTCCGTACTCGTTCCGCTCCGTATGAGTGGATGCGGAAAGCGAGTGCGACAACCATTTCAAGGCTGTAAATATCCATACCGATTTTGTCCGATAGGTGGATATACCGTTGCACCTCATGCTCTTTCAGTATTCCGCTTTTATATACTGCATTGATTGCAGCACGGATGGTAGGAGCGATAACCCCGAACAGGCTGACAAGTTCCGCTTCGCTCATCCATACCGTTTCACTCGGTATAGTTATCGTACCGTGCTCTGTGATTTCGATGATATTCCTTTTCATTGTCCTGCCATTGATACATTGTTAAACGATTGGTTCAGCCTGTTGCCTAACATGGTAAGGTCGTTATCCAACTTCTGCGTTGTGATTTTGGCGTAGATTTGGGTCGTGACTATGTTCGTGTGCCCCAAAACACGGCTCACGCTCTCAATCGGCATACCCATACTCAAGGCGAGCGTCGCAAACCCATGTCTGGCGCAATGAAACGAGATGTCCTTTGTTATCCCGCACTCTTTCATCACCTTTTTCAACGGTTTGCAGATAGACAGTAGTTGAGATTGGGGAAAACGAGGTTATCTTCCTGCAAGGGACGGTAACGCTCTATTATCTGCAAGGGAATATCCAGCAGTTTCACTTGGAACGGTACTTTCGTCTTGTGCCGTTTCGATAATATCCACTTTTCTCCGTTCACTTCCACGATGTTGTCATTGGTCAGTTCCTTGATGTCCACGAAAGAGAGGGCGGTGAAGCTGGCGAAGACGAAAATATCACGGATATAGGACAGCTTTACATCCCCGAACTCGTGCGTCATTAACGCTTTCAACTCGTCTTCCGTCAGGTATTCACGCTCCTTTACATTCGGGCTGATGTGGAACTGGGCAAACGGATTTCTCGGTATCAGTCCGTTGAAGTGCGCACGCATGACAACACCTTTCAGCCACATGCACTTTTCCCATATCGTCCCGTTATGCAGTCCTGCTTCCGTAGAAAGGTAGGCGGCAAACTCCTTGATGAAGTCGGGCGTAAGTTCGAGCATGGACATATCTGTCCGCCTGTAGAAAGACTTGATGAACGCTGCCACATGGTTTCTTGCCCTCACTCGTGAGTGGTAGGTTGCCATTACCCTGTCCTTGCCGACACGCTTCTTGAACACCTCGTTCTCACGATCGAACGCTTTGAGCAGTGTCTCGTACTCGCTGCCGATGCCCTGATAGGCATTGCGCACCATTTCTGCCGTCACGAACGCTTCACGGTCGGATATGCGCTGGTAGTGCTTGATGATTTGCGCCTTGATGTTGTCCAAAGCTAAATTGATGTCCCGTGCCTCCTTGCTCTTGCCTTTGATGTCCCAAAGTGTTTTCGGGACACTCTGTTTGCAACTGAACTGCGCCACAGTCCCGTTGATTGTCACTCGTCCCATGATGGGGACAATACCGTTTTTCTCCTTGCTGCCGTTCACGTAGAACAACATTTTGAATGTACTTCTTGCCATACTTGTTTTTTTGTTTGCAAAGTTATTACTCAACGAGTTAGACCTTGATAAGCAAATCGGCGCAGAACGGCGCAATCATTGCAGGGAGCGTTAAAAATGCATCCCGCTACGGGTAACGATTTGAAAACCGTTCTGCCTCATAGAACTGCTTTCCTTTGCGTTTCCCGTTTTTTACGGTTGGCTTCGTTTGGCACTGTAAACGCTTTAATGATAGTCATTTCAGTGACATTTCAACCTCTTTTCTCGGTTATTCCAAAGTTTTTTTGTAAATTTGTCAAAACAGAACCGCATTCAATAGAAAAACTTCTGATTATAAGTATGTATCAGGGCCTCATACTTACAATCTTAGAATGCAAGGTCCTCCCATAAGTAACATTTATCACTATGAACAACAAGCTGTTTACCTTTCTCGACCCTCTGCTGGGTTACATCGACAACGGACGTTTCTTCCGTGAACCTTTCCGTTGGCTTTATGTCATCTTTGCTGTACTAAATCTGCTATTTCCTATTGCAATCCTGGTGAAAGTCATCGACACGGGGTTCTTCAAGTTCGCCGAGGGGAAAGCAATCTTTGCTTTTATTCTGATATTTATTATCCTTTGCGGTGGTGCATGGGGCAGCTATCTGCTCTGGATGAACCGGAAAAACAAACTGAAAGAAGTCATCCAGGAAGACAACGAATTCATTGCTATCCCTGTAGTATCCCATCTGACACAGACAGTGGGTGAATGGCTCGGACTTTATATCGGTGTTGTTGGCACACTTTGCTCACTGATTATCGCACTCTTGGCAGCAAACGAATTACAATACGTCATGCCGGTATCTACAGGCATTTTCTTCCTCATGCCGATATACGGTTTCCTGATTGTTGTATTTGCACGCCTGCTTGCTGAACTGTATCGCGCTTTGGCAGTTATTGCCAACAATACCAAGAAATTGACAAAGACGGAAGCTAAGACCGAAGCCAAACTGGAAGATATAGAAGATATAGAGGAAATCTAAATACATGAAGAAAGTAGTCATCGCCATCGACTCCTTCAAAGGATGTTTATCCTCGGCAGAAGCAGGAAAAGCTGCTGCTGAGGGTATTCGTTCTGTATTCCCGGAGTGTGAAATTCTGTCTCTACCTATAGCCGATGGCGGCGAAGGAATGCTGGATGTGCTGATTGCAGCAACCAACGGACGTGAAGTGCAGATTTCTGCCCACAACCCTCTCATGGAATGGCACGATACTTACTACGGCATTTCGGAAGACGGGAAAACGGCCTTTATAGAAATGGCAAGCATCAGCGGGTTGCCTCTGGTTCCGCCGGAGAAAAGGAATCCGATGCTGACCACCTCCTACGGAACGGGAGAACTGATTCGTGATGCGTTGGAACGTGGTTGCCGCAACTTCATCATCGGCATTGGCGGCAGTGCGACGAATGATGCCGGGCTGGGAATGTTACAGGCCTTAGGTTTCCGGTTTCTGGATAAAGAAGGGAAGATATTGGAAACTGGTAACGGAAAAATTTTAATGGAAGTTGTTTCCATAGATACAAGTTTCGTCCACCCTGATTTAAGAACTTCCCATTTTACCGTTGCCTGCGACGTACAAAATCCATTTTATGGTCTGGAAGGCGCCGCATATATCTTTGCTCCTCAGAAGGGAGCGGACCGGAAAATGGTAGAGGCGCTGGATGCAGGCATGAAAAACTTTGCAGAAGTCATTTTCCACACAACGGGGAAAGACATTTCCAATCATTCCGGAACAGGTGCGGCAGGTGGTATGGGTGGCAGTTTACTGGCTTTTCTGAATGCAAAATTGAAACCGGGTATACAGTTGATGCTGGAGACTCTTGATTTCAGCAATAAAATAAAAGGTACTGATTTGATTATCACCGGCGAAGGAAAGGCCGACAAACAAACATTAATGGGGAAAGTTCCTTCCGGCATACTTGACAAAGCTCGCAAACAGAAAATTCCGGTTATACTGATAGCCGGTAGCGTAGAAAATGCAGACGACCTGCATCGGGCGGGATTTCGGGGAGTATATTCTATCAATCCACCATCCATAACGTTGGAGCAGGCCATGCAACCGGAAGTTGCACGCGCAAATATCTCAGAAACGGTGGTAGAGATTTGTCGTTCCTTCTAAAATTTATCTTTCAATGGTCTCCTGATTACAGCTTACGTATCACTTTGCGACAGCGTTTCACTTCCCGTTCCGTCAGTCCGGAATGTTGCTTCGTTCCGCCTTTCTCAATGGCAGAGATGACTTTGAATCCACTCCATTTCAGAATTTCCTTTAGTGCTTTCACCACTCCCCTTGACTGATTAAAAAGAATATTGAAAGGATACGGGGTGGTGCAAGTACTGACGATAACGGCCTTTTTTCCTTTATGCAGCCCGATAGGAATGCCTCGCGATGTCTCTCCCATCATTCCGTAAACGATGCGGTCGAACATTACTTTCAGTTGTCCGGGCAAATTCCCCCAATAGCAGGGAGCACCGATAATCAAGGCATGAGCTTCTTCTATCTGTTTCAGTATGCGCTGTGCATCATCTTCCGGCAGGCAACATTTCAGTTTCTCACGGCAACTCATGCAGCCGATGCAAGGACGGATTGCCAGGTCGGCAACTCTCACGACGGTTACTTCGTCGCCATTGTCTTTTGCTTCTGTTTCCATAAGTTGAAGCATCTTCGAGATATGGCCTTGCTTGCGGGGACTTCCGTTAATAATCAGAATTTTCATGATGACATGATTATGCGATTCCTAATAGCTGAACTTCAAACACCAAAGTGGAGAAAGCGGGAATAGGACCGCTGCTACGTGTTCCATATCCCATTGAGTAAGGGATATAGACTATCCAATGGTCACCTACATGCATCCGTTGCAGGGCTATCTGCCAACCTTCGATAACTTGGTTCAGACGAAATGCTTCAGGACAATTGCGCTTCCAGGAGTTGTCAAATTCACGACCGTTTATCAAGGTACCTTTATAGTGCACAGTCACAATGCTATTTAAACGGGGAGTATTATCACCGTTGCCGCTTTCCAATACACGGTAGAAGATTCCGCAAGGTAGTTCTTTGATATCTTCTTCTGCACGCAATGCTTCCAAGTATTGCTCATTTTGCAGTTTGTATTCTTCTTTTCGTCCCATATACTCAAACTTCTTATTGCTTTTTCAATCACAAAAGTACAACATTTATATCGTCCCGCAAAAAATAGACGAAGCTCATAGCTGCATTTTGGAGTTTATACGAATAAGGCGTATCTTTGCCCCATGAAAAAATTAGTTATCGTCGGATGTGGACGACTCGCCGGAATAGTTTCGGATGCAGTTGTCAATGGCTTGTTGCCTGAATATGATTTAGTGGGTGTATACTCTCGTACAGCAGAAAAAGCTGAACGTATTGTTGCCAAAATGCAGCAACATGGAAAAACATGTATGGCTTGCACAACCATAGAAGATTTACTGGCATTGAAGCCCGATTACTTAGTGGAAGCAGCCTCTCCTGCCGCCATGAAAGAACTTGCCCTGCCTGCATTGAAGAACGGGACTTCTATCGTCACCCTTTCTATCGGCGCACTGGCAGACACAGCTTTTTATCAGGAAGTGATGAAGACAGCCCAAGCAAATGGCACACGTGTTTATATCGTCTCCGGGGCTACCGGCGGATTTGATGTGCTGCGCACAGCCTCTCTGATGGGAAATGCAACCGCCAAGTTTTTTAATGAAAAGGGTCCTAATGCTTTGAAAGGAACTGCTGTATATGATGAGGCTCTGCAAACCGAACAACGGGTTGTCTTCTCAGGCAATGCAACCGAAGCCATCGCCATGTTCCCTACCAAAGTTAATGTAGCCGTTGCCGCCTCACTGGCTTCTGTCGGTCCCGAAAACATGCAAATGTCCATGCAATCCACCCCCGGATTTGTGGGAGATACGCAAAGAGTAGAAATAAAGAATGAGCAGGTACATGCCGTAATCGATGTGTACAGTGCCACGGCTGAAATAGCAGGGTGGTCTGTGGTGAACACCCTGCTCAATATCACATCACCGATTGTATTCTTCTGATTCGATTACCTGATATATTCCTTTATATTGGCAAGCACTTTCTCGCTCAGGCGGTCAAACGCCTGACGGGTGCGGCCAGTGGATACTTGCATGCAACGGACATGGGGATGACTCAAAAGTTGCTCTCCACCCAAAGCTCCCACCGTATCACAAAAACAAAGATTGTCACCTTCCAGCCACTTGACAAATGCCGGTTCGTCCCATGCCGGGGATAATCCGGTATTGAACAGAATCTTCTTGTTTCCCAGTTGTCCGAACTCCGCCTCATGCAACAAAACCGTGTTCTTATTGAGGCAACAGAAAACAACCTCACTCTGAGCAAGAAGTTCGTTCAACGGCAGGAAACGATATCCTTTAGCTGCCGCCTCCTGCTTCTCGCTACGGGCAAAGTAGGCAATCTCCGCACCGAAAAACTTCAATGCATCCGCTATCATGCCACCGGACTTACCCAGACCCACAACACCAACTTTCAGCCCGGTAATCTCGCGCGGCATATCTTCCCATGATTCCTGACCAAACCCATGCAGACAACGCACCAACTCACTGACCACATATTCCACCACACCCTCGTCGCCATAATCGCGGATACCGGTTACGATTATTCCCCGTTCATTGGCATAGCGGATATCCACGTTGGCGCTTTCGGGAGAGTACAACGAACAACACATCCCGATATATTTAATATCCGTACACTCCTCCAACACCGCACGGTTTATCCGGGAAGTATAACTCAGGAGCACAGCATCGGCATCTCCGATGCGGGCTATAATTTCCTCATCTCCTGCCGGAATATCAGGATACATCACAACTTCATCTGCATACGAGTGCAGTTCTTTTTCTGCTGACGGAATCAGACTTACAGGTTCTATTGCTACAAGTTTACGAAACATAGTTTTTTTTGATTTTAGAAACGGCGAAGTTAACAAAAAGAGTGATATAAAACAAAAAGAGCTGCCATCGATGATACGTGACAACTCTTTCTTACTATCTTTACGACAATACTTCTTCTTGTTTTTATGCGGACGGTCTTTTGCAATCCAACGCCCGCCATTGCGTTCCAGCTCTATCGAGCGGTTCGCTTCCTTGAATGCCGATAGGACATCCCTGCGTTTCTTCGTTTTCATTGTTCTATAAACTTTAAATGCGTTGCAAAGATAGTCAATTAAAACGAAACTATCCTCTGCTGCCCAAGCTATTCTTATCCGGATTTATTTCAGAAACCATATTGCGCACTTCTTTCTTATCGACTTTGGAATATAAGCCCAATTGTCGTCCAGGTAATGTTTCTTCAGCACTTTTTTGTATCTTGCTCTTATTTTCGAGAGCTTTTTCTTCTTTTTTATCCATATTCTTATCTGGTTAGGTTATTTACTAATATAGTAACACACGGAGAATCCTTAAGGTTCTCTCTTAACGCAAAAAAGAGTTGCCAATGACTGACAACTCTTTTTTATCATAAGAAAATTCCTAAATTCCGGCCATTATTTCTTACTGAGCTTCAACTCTGCAATAAAGGCTGTGATAAGCCCAATACCTCCAAACGAAAGCACGCAAGCTCCATAAACCAAAGATACCGTCTCACGATAAACACGCCAGTTGTCCACATCCTTATCCAAGTATCCGGGAATTGCCGAAGTGCAAATTACAAAACCTATCAACAATCCCAATCCCATGCCCACCAGCAGGCATCCTAATTTCAATGCCGAGAAAGAAAAATTGCCATAAAGTTTCGGCATACAAGCCACATCCGGGACATACTTATCCCCCATCTTCTCAATCAGCATCAGGCGCTCCTTCTTACATACAAACAATTCAAACAGTTTGTAAATTCCTAAAGTAATGATTGCCATAATCGTAGGCACCATAATAAAATCCATCATATTCGTTTCGTTTTAAATTAGTATTTTTGTTCCTTTGTACACTTTAGACGCAGGCTTCTTTGTGAGGTTACACATTCTGCGAAAAAAAATATTTCTTTCCGGATTCTGTAACCTTATATAGAGAGTTGCGTCTAAAGAGCAAAATGGAGAATAACGAAACACATATTATCCGACGAATATTGAAAGGAGAAACTGCTCTGTACGAAAACTTCCTGAATCAGTACGGTCAACAGGTATTTTCCCTGATTGCCCGCATCATCTGCAATCAGGAGGATGCCGAAGAGCTGACGCAAGACGTTTTTCTGAAAGCGTTCCAGCACCTCTCCTCTTTCAAAGCCGAAAGTTCTTTCTCCACATGGATATATTCCATTGCTTATAATACGGCTATTTCGGCAGCCCGTAAAAGGAAATTTGATACCTTTGCCATGGATGATACGTTACTCGCCAATATTTCGGAGCAACAGGTTGATGAAACGCTGAACGACGAAAGCGAGGAAATGATTATCAAACTAAACAGAGCCATAGAAAAACTGAACTCTGACGAACGTGCCTTGATTACTCTATTCTACTATGAAGAAAAGACGATGAATGAAACCGCCCTGATTCTGGGCCTGACAGAGAGCAATGCAAAAGTAAAATTGCATCGCATACGCAAAAAGATATATGTACTCATTAAACAAGAGGAAGTATGAACGAAGAACAAAAAGATAAAGGACTGAAAAGAGCCGTAAAAGCGGAAAATGAATTTCGCCTGCCTTCCAACTTTGCTTACCGCACCATGAGAAAGGTGGAAGAGGCTATGCGTCTGCGGGAAAAGAAATCGGAACGAAAGACTTTATTTGCTACGATAGCAGCTTCTGTATTCTTAGCAGGATGTTGCATTGCCGGATTAACCACTTACTTTGGTGATGTCATCAAGGAGGCCTTCACTCCTACGGAAAACTTGAAACCTGACCATATTCAGATACCGGCATTCTGGGTGCTGATACTTATTACAATTCCGTTGTTCGTCCTGTTCGACCGATGGATGAGAAAACGATATTACAAGCACCATTCTTAAAAAGAAACGAGGATGTCCGTTGAAAGGAACATCCTCGTTTTTCTTTTTCAAATAATAGTTTTAATCCAATTTGTGGATAACCAGTCCCGAACGTAATTTCGGTTCAAACCACGTTGTTTTGGGAGGCATGATGTTGCCTGTATCTGCAATGTCCATCAACTGCTTCATGCTGACCGGATAAAGTGCCAAAGCTACCTTCATCTCGCCACTATCCACCCGTTTCTTCAACTCGCCCAGACCACGGATACCACCGACGAAATCAATACGTTTGTCGGAACGAAGGTCTTTTATACCGAGTACTTCATCCAGAATAAGATTAGAAGAAATGGTCACATCCAGCACGCCAATCGGGTCATTATCATTATATGTGCCCGGTTTAGCTGTCAGACTATACCACTTGCCATCCAGATAAAGGGAGAAATTATGCAAACTGGAAGGTTTATAAATATCCGCACCCTTTTCTTCAACCGTGAAGTTCTTGCTGACAGCAGCCAGGAACTGTTCCGGTGTCAAACCGTTCAAGTCTTTGACAACACGGTTATAATCGATAATTGTCAGTTGGTTAGCGGGGAAGCAAACAGCCATGAAGTAGTTGTATTCTTCGTCACCGGAATGATTAGGATTCTGTTTCGCTTTTTCAGCTCCCACCAAAGCAGCGGCAGCACTACGATGATGTCCGTCGGCAATGTAGAGGGCAGGCATCTTAGCAAATTCCTGAGTGATGGCATCAATATCTTCCTGTTTATCAACAATCCAGAAAGTATGTCCGAAACCATCGCCGGGAGCGATAAAGTCGTACACTGGCTTTCCGGCAGTATAATGAGCGATAATAGCATCCAGAGTAGCATTGTCAGGATATGCAAAGAATACCGGTTCGATATTGGCATTGTTCACGCGAACATGCTTCATGCGGTCTTCTTCCTTATCGCGGCGGGTCAATTCATGCTTTTTGATGACACCGTTCATATAGTCGGGAACATAAGCGCCAACTACCAGACCATACTGCGTCTTTCCATTCATGGTCTGCGCATAGACGTAATAGTTTTCTTTATCGTCCTGCACCAACCAGCCTTTATCCTGGAACATTTGGAAATTTTCAGCAGCTTTCTGATAAACACATTCATCATGTTCGTCAGTGCCTACCGGAAAATCTATTTCGGGCTTAATGATATGATACAGGGATTTCTCGTTTCCTTTCGCTTCTTCGCGCGCTTCTGCTGAGTTCAGCACATCATACGGACGGGAAGCAACCTGTTCTACCAGGTCCTGCGGAGGACGAACGCCCTTAAAAGGTTTAATTATAGCCATAAGTCAAGGTGTGTTTTTAATGGATTATTGAGATTTCTTTTTCATGAAATGCACTATCAAATAGATGGCACTACCTACTATCAGCACAACAGATACGCCCTCGCAAAAGCCGAGGGCGAAATCTGAAAGTTCTTTTCTGAATATACTGCTCAATGCAAATATACCAGCACCTATCGTCAGATAGATTACTGCAAATTGATAGGCAGTCCTGCTATTCATCTCACTTTTTGTTAACGCGGAATTTCTCGCAACCGTCTTTCAGGAAGCCTACAATCTGCTGAGCAGCAGCAATACCTGCATTGATATTAGCTTCGGCAGTCTGTGCTCCCATCTTCTTCGGTGTAGAGAAGTAGCGTCCGACAAACTTAGCTGCAAATGTTTCGTTGGCAGCAGGCATGATGTCAGTCATGTATTTCAGGTCAGCACGTTCTTCCATCAACTGAATCAATTCTGTTTCGTTGATAACCTCTTTACGGGCTGTGTTCACCAATACGCCACCCTTCGGCATTTTGTTCACCAAAGCATAGTTGATGGAGTTCTTCGTTTCGGCAGTAGCCGGAATATGCAATGAAACTACATTGCAAGTAGAATAGAGCTCATCAGCAGAGTCAACAGCTGTCACACCATCTTTTTCAATTACTTCTTTTGGGCAGAAAGCATCGAAAGCGTAGATTTCCATTCCAAAACCTTTAGCAATACGGGCTACATTACGACCTACATTACCATATGCATGGATACCTAGTTTCTTACCTTTCAGTTCCGTACCGGAAGTACCATTATACATATTACGAGCAGCCATCACCATCATGCCGAAAGCAAGTTCAGCCACGGCATTTGAATTCTGTCCCGGAGTATTCATTACGCATACACCATGTGCAGTAGCTGCATCCAGGTCTACATTATCATAACCTGCACCTGCACGTACCACAATCTTCAGTTCTTTAGCTGCATCCAACACCTCGGCATCTATGATATCACTACGGATAATGATAGCATTGGCATCTTTCACAGCATCCAGTAACTGTGCTTTCTCTGTATATTTCTCCAGCAAAGCAAGTTCATAACCTGCTGCTTCAATTTCTTTGCGAATACCGTCTACAGCTACTTTAGCAAACGGTTTGTCTGTTGCAATTAATACTTTCATAATTCTATGATATTAAAAAAGACTCACCACAGAGTCTCACTGAGTAACACTGAGTTCTACAACTCTGTGAAACCTCAGCGTGACTCTGTGGTGAATAAATATTATTAATGAAGTTTCTCAAATTCCTGCATGCAGTCAATCAAAGCCTGTACGCTTTCTTTTGGCATAGCATTATAGCAAGATGCACGGAATCCACCTACTGAACGGTGTCCTTTGATACCTACCATACCCCTTTCTGTAGCAAACTTCATGAAGTCAGCTTCCAATTCTTTGTATTCGGGAGCCATCACAAAACAGATGTTCATGCGTGAACGGTCTTCCTGTGCGGCAGTACCTACGAACATTTTGTTGCGGTCGATTTCAGCATACAGCATATCTGCCTTTTCTATGGCACGGCGTTCCATTTCTTTCACACCACCCTGTGCCTTGATCCAACGTAAAGTCTGCAATGCAGCATAGATAGGAACAACCGGAGGAGTATTAAACATGGAACCGCTGTCAACATGTGTCTGATAATTCAGCATTGTCGGGATATAACGGGAAACTTTACCCAAAGCGTCATTCTTCACGATAACAAATGTAACACCGGAAGGAGCCAGATTCTTCTGTGCACCGCCATAGATACAGATATATTTAGACACGTCGATAGGACGGGAGAAAATATCAGAAGACATATCAGCAATCATCGGAACATTTACATTCAAATCTTCCTTAAGTTCAGTACCATAAATAGTATTGTTGGTTGTGATGTGGAAATAATCAGCATCAGCAGGTACTGTATAGTCCTTCGGAATATAAGTATAAGTAGATTCAGCGGAAGAAGCGACTTCAACTACTTCACCGAATGCTTTGGCTTCTTTCATGGCTTTTTTGGCCCATACACCTGTATTCAGGTAAGCAGCTTTCTTTTCAAGGAAGTTGAAGGGTACCATGCAGAATTCCAAACTGGCACCACCGCCCAAGAACAGTACCGAATACCCTTCAGGGATATTAAGTAATTCTTTGAATAGTGCTACAGCTTCATCCACAACGGGTTGAAAATCCTTAGCACGGTGGCTGATTTCCATCAGTGAGAGGCCTGAACCATTGAAATCGAGAATAGCTTTTGCCGTATCCTCAATCACCTCACGAGGAAGAATAGAAGGTCCTGCATTGAAATTATGCTTTTTCATTTGAAGTTTGTTTTGGTTATACAATTTCGTTCATTAATGTCTTTAGACCTTGCGAAATTACGGAAATATTTCTTTAAAACAAACCTTTCATGATGAAATTCCATTTTTACACCGCATTTAGCTTACTTTTTTATGGTTTATACAGGATATATGCACCATTTTGTTATCCATGCTTATCAAGAACAATACTTTTAGAGAAACTAAAAGTATTGAGGATTTATTACTTTACATTCAGAAGAATAAATGCAAATAAAATGAATATTTATAAGAGAGTTTACTTAGCCTCCTCTATTATCGTCTTTATTCCTTTGATTTTTTCACCACGTATCAGCGTAAGCAATTGCTTCATTTTGCTACGGCGCACAGCTACAAAAGCATAATGTTCTTTCACATCTACCTGCCCGACGTCTTCACGTGCCATTCCACCTTTTTTATATAGGAAACCTACAATATCGATTTTATTCAATTTATCTTTTTTTCCTTTACCTATATATAATGTAGCCCAACGAGGTTTAGCAGGCTTAGGAAGCACCTCTGGCAATTCGTAAGTTTCAATATCATCAGAAATATATTCCGGTACAAATTCTTCTTCATGCAGAATCAAATAGACGTTTCCCGATGCCTCCCAACGCGCTGTACGCCCATTACGATGAGTGTAGGCTTCCTCATTCACGGGAGGATGATAATGCACTACATTTTCGATGCCCGGAATGTCCAGTCCGCGGGCAGCAAGATCAGTAGAAATTAATACGGAACAACTACCATTGCGAAATTTATAGAGTGCCCGCTCACGGTCAGGCTGTTCCATACCCCCATGAAACATATCACACGGGAACTTCTTTGCCTGCAGGTATCCGGTGACGCGTTCCACACTATCACGATAGTTACAAAATACAAGAGTGGAATGATAACCAAGCGTACAAAGCAAATTGTAGAGTATTTCCAGCTTATCTTTTTCGGGAGAAACAACTTTATGTAACTTCAGACGAGGGGCAAGAGCATCGGGATCAAGAAAATTAAGCTTAACCAGCTGAGAACCGGAGACTGAAGATTGGGAATCTCCTCCCACTCCGGCAAATTGGGGAATTTCTTCGGTATCTGTAGCTGAAAGTAATATACGCTTTTTTAATGAAGGTAACTGTCCGATAACTTCCGCCATCTCGTCATGGAAACCAAATTCAAGACATTTATCAAACTCATCTATTACTAATGTAGTAACAGTACCCGCATCAAAATTTTCTTTTCTCAAATGATCGTTCATTCGCCCCGGTGTACCGATAATGACTGAAGGATTAACACCTTTCATCGTCCTATGTTCCTCCATAGCAGGACGGCCACCATAACAACTCATAGCCTTAAAGGGAGTTCCCATGGATTTAAATACAGTTTCAATTTGCAATGCCAGTTCCCGCGAAGGTACCAACACAACGGCCTGCACACCTTGCACATTCGTTTTTAATGATTGTACCAACGGAAGAAGAAAAGCCAGTGTTTTACCCGAACCCGTAGGTGAGAGTAGCACCAAATCTTTATTTTCATGATAAGCCTCCCGAGTAGCCTCCTGCATCGGGGTGAGTTGTTCTACTTGCAGATTACGCAGTATATCCTGAATTTCCATAACATTCTTTTTCGATAACGGGCCAAAGATAACAAAAAAACTCCTGCACAGCCGTAGCCTTGCAGGAGTTTCTACAAATATCGAAGTTTTTTATAAACCTTGCCTAATTTTATCCGCCGAAGTTATCGAACATCAAGTTCTGAGCCGGAACACCAAGATCGTCGAGCATCTTCTCAACAGCCTTCGACATCGGGCCAGGACCACACATGTAATATTCGATATCTTCAGGAGCTTCATGGTCTTTCAGGTATGTATTGTAAATTACCTGATGAACGAATCCCGGAGTATACTTCACGCCTGCTGCATCTGCTGCGGGATCCGGACGGTCTAATGCCAAATGGAACGTAAAGTTCGGGAAATCTTTCTCTATTTGCAGGAAGTCTTCCAGATAGAATACTTCATTCAGGGCACGTGCACCATAGAAGTAAGTCATCTTACGGTCAGTAGTATGCAATGTCTTCGTTAAGTGCATGATCTGGGCACGCAACGGAGCCATACCGGCACCACCACCAATCCACATCATTTCCTTCTTAGAGTCGAATATCGGATGGAAGTCTCCGTAAGGACCACTCATGATAACCTTGTCACCTGGTTTCAGCGTAAAGATATAAGAAGAAGCGATACCCGGCATCACATCCATAAAGCCCGGACCTTGTTCTTTGGGCTTAAACGGCGGAGTTGCGATACGTACCGTCAACATAATACGGTCGCCCTCTGCCGGATAGTTAGCCATAGAGTATGCACGAATGGTTTCTTCGTCATTTCGACACTTCAGTGTAAACAGACCGAATTTTTCCCATGCCGGCAAATACTCATCACCAATCAGGCTCTTATCAATGTCTTTGTTATAGTCCATATCGAACTTAGGTATCTTGATCTGCGCATAAGACCCCGGAATAAAGTCCATGTGTTCACCCTTAGGCAACGCAACGATGAACTCTTTGATGAATGTAGCCACGTTCTTGTTGGAGATAACTTCGCACTCCCACTCTTTTACACCGAGCACAGACTCATCAATCTTGATAGCCATATCGCTCTTTACCTTCACCTGGCAACCCAGACGCCAGTGATCCTGTACTTGTTTACGGCTAAAATGAGGAACCTCAGACGGCAGAATCTCGCCGCCACCATCCAGTACCTGGCATTTACACTGTCCGCAAGAACCCTTACCACCACAAGCGGAAGAAAGGAATACTCCATTCACAGACAATGTATTCAGCAACGTAGCACCAGACTCCACATCCAGTACCTTGTCACCGTTTATAGTCAGTTTTACATTACCTGAAGGCACCAAGAAATTCTTGGCAACCAGCAGGATAACAACAAGCAGCAGAATAACCACCAGGAATACTCCAATGCTCGCTAATATTAAATTCATATCCATTGTTCTATTCCTTTCTTTATTAGATGTTCAAACCAGAGAAACACATGAATGCCATTGCCATCAAGCCTACTGTAATGAACGTGATACCCAAGCCTTTCAGCGCATCAGGCACGTCAGAGTAAGCCATTTTTTCACGGATAGCTGCCAGACCGACAATAGCCAGTAACCAACCAATACCGGAACCCAGTGCGTAAGAGATGGCATCCCATATATCACCGATGTACTTCGGGTCACTCTCACCTACATTGATGCGCTGCTGCATGAACAGAGAAGCACCCATGATAGCACAGTTTACAGCAATCAACGGCAAGAAGATACCCAGTGAAGCGTAGAGAGAAGGACTAAAACGTTCCACAACCATCTCTACCAACTGTACGATACCGGCAATTACAGCAATAAAAAGGATAAAACTGAGGAAGCTGAGGTCAACGCCATCAATAATAGCATTGGCAGCCAGCACCTTGGTCTGCAATAAATAGTTGACTGGAAGCGTAACCACCAATACGAAAGTTACAGCGATACCCAGTCCTACAGCAGTCTTTACATTCTTAGATACAGCTAAGTAAGAGCACATACCCAGGAAGAATGCAAATATCATGTTGTCCACAAATATGGAGCGGACAAATAAACTTATTAAATGTTCCATAATTCTTTCTGTTTACTAGTGATTACTTTTCTTGCAATTCTTTGTGACGAGCACGTTGATACCAGATGATGCAAGCGCAGATGATCAAAGCCATCGGCGGCATCAGCATCAAACCGTTGTTCACATAACCCAGATTTGTCAGCCATTCATGGTTCAGGATATTGAAACCAAGCAATGTACCCGAGCCTAACAGTTCGCGGAAGAAAGCTACGATAATCAAAATCTTAGCATATCCCAAACCGTTACCTATACCATCCAGGCAAGATTCCCACGGACCGTTCTGCATGGCAAATGCTTCCAGACGTCCCATCAGGATACAGTTTGTAATAATCAAACCTACATACACAGAAAGCTGTACACTTACATCATAAGCAAAAGCTTTCAATATTTCACTCACAATGGTTACCAAAGCTGCTACCACAACCAACTGAACGATAATACGGATACGGTTGGGAATTGTCTTACGCAACAATGAAATAACCACATTGGCAAAAGCCGTAATCACTGTTACCGAAAGACCCATTACGATGGCGGGTTCCAGTTTGGCAGTTACAGCCAGTGCAGAACAGATACCCAGCACCTGTACGGTAACAGGATTGTTCATGCCCAACGGAGCTGAGAATACTTCTCTATTTTTCTTTGAAAACAACTGTCCCATATCCTTATTCCTCATCATTATTGGTTAAAAAACTCTTGTAACTATTCAGACAAGCTTTCAGCATGGCATCTACACCTACAGAAGTAATCGTACCACCAGAGATACCGTCCACTTGATAATCAGGTTTCTCAACCTTGCCGTTCTTCACAACACCCAAGGCAATTTCACCGTTTTCCAGTGTCTTCTTACCCAAGAATTCATCTTGAAAGTGTTGTCCGGCAATTTCAGCACCCAGCCCCGGAGTTTCACTGGCATGAGAGAAATAGACACCATAAACAGTATCTTTATCGCTATTCAGTGCAACATATCCCCAGATAGCACCCCAAAGACCGGCACCGTAAACAGGGAACACATATTTCTTTTCTCCATTCACTTCTGCTACGAATACGTGCAGGCGTTGATGTTCTTTAGCTTCTTTTTCGTAGCCAGTAGCAAATGCTCCGGTATTCTCGGTCAAAGTACCGTCTACGTTCATCAGCATATCTCCTTTTACATATTTATTATATTCAGCCTCGGCATCTTTCACGTTCTTGATGTTCAGTGCAGCGAGTATTTGCTTCTTCGTATCCAGTTCCACGTTTTTGTTCTGAATGGTTCTCAATGAGGAACTAACGAATGCCAGCAAGAATGCAACGATAACAACCATTACCGAAGCATAAATGATAGTATAACTATTACTATTGGTATTCATTTTCTTACGGTATTTTAATTGTTAGACTTAATTGCACGTTTCTCGCGACGGCTGATATTACCTTGTACTACACAGTAGTCAATCAACGGAGCGAAGATGTTCATCAGCAGGATGGCAAGCATCATACCTTCGGGATAACCGGGGTTCAGTACTCGGATTACGATTGCCATGACACCAATCAGGAAACCGAAGATATACTTACCCGTCTCGGTACGAGCCGAAGTTACAGGATCGGTAGCCATGAACACAGCACCGAAACAGAAACCACCCAGCACGAGATGTTCGTACCAAGGCATCTGAGCCATCGGAGTGTCGGGACCGACTGTATTGAACACCCAAGCCATGAATGCACCACCCACGAATACGGAGAACATCGTCTTCCAGCTTGCGATACCCGTTGCCAACAGCAAGATAGCACCAAGAGCAATGGCAATTACACTGGTCTCACCAATAGAACCCGGTATCAACCCCGTTACCATATCCCAAGAGAAAGGCGGAATGGCACCTGTAGTAGCAGCTTCACCCAGCGGAGTAGCTACGGTCAATCCGTCAACAGCCTGCCCCATACCGAAGATAGTATCTCCTGATACCCAAACAGCATCACCGGACATCTTCGTAGGATATGCGAAGAAAAGGAATGCACGAGTAATCAGGGCAACGTTGAATACGTTCATACCTGTACCACCGAATACTTCCTTTGCAAAAATTACGGAGAATGCAGTAGCCACTGCCAGAATCCACAGCGGGCAGTCTACCGGAACAATCATAGGGATCAGGATACCTGAAACGAGGAAACCTTCCTGGATTTCTTCTTTCTTCCATTGAGCCACAACGAATTCAATACCCAAACCTACTACATAAGAAACAATGATTTTAGGCAATACAGCCAGAAAACCGTAGGCAAACATTTCAATAAAACTACCCGTAGCACCGGTAGCATGGAAGTGCTGGTAACCTACGTTATACATACCGAACAACAACGCCGGTACCAACGCAATGACCACCATCGACATAATGCGCTTGCTGTCGATAGCGTCGTGAATGTGCGTTCCCGATTTCGAAGTCGTGCTGGGGACGAACAGGAATGTTTCGAATCCGTCGAACACAGACTGGAATGCGTGGAATTTGCCGCCCTCTTCAAAGTTCGGCTTTATCTTGTCGAGATAATTTCTTAACGCTTTCATCTTTAATTTTTAATTCTTGATTTTTAAATTGAATTAGGCCATTTCAGCACGGAGCATGTCAAGTCCTGCACGAACAATGCGTTGAACTTCTACTTTCGAAGAACATACGAATTCGCAAAGGGCAAAATCCTCAGGAGCTACCTCATAAATACCCAAAGCCTCCATACGGTCAATATCACCTGCTATGATAGCTTTTACCAGATATTCAGGGAAAATGTCCATCGGGAATACTTTATCATACTCATTAGACATGATCATGTGACGTTCACCACCCTTGATACGGGCATCAAGCACATATTCCTTATTATTACCCAGCAACCAGCTGAAATAAGAATGGTTCACACTGAACTGATTGAAACGCGGCATAATCCAACCCAGCATTTCGTGAATATCGTCACCTTCGGGAATCACTGTCAACTGGCTGTCAAAAGCGCCAAGAAAACCGTTCGGATTCACTTTTTTACCTGTAAGTACATTACCACTGATGTAGCGTAAATCTCTACCGGTAGTCACGTTTCCACTGAATACGTTTGTCAGCAGAGCACCGACTTTCAGTTTACAGTAAGCAGGTTTCAGCACTTCGGAACCTGTTACGGCAACTTTGCGTGTCATGTCCACACGACCTGTATTGAACAGACGTCCGATGAATATAACAGCTTCCGCACCGATTGTCCATACAGTTTCACCCTTCACAACAGGTGAAATATGGTTAATCTGTACGCCTACATTGCCGGCCGGATTCGGTCCGTCAAATGCAGTAATCGTTACATTCTTGGCTTGCGTCAACGCTGCTGCCTTTTGTTTTACACTAATACTTAAATACGTCTTTGCCATTTTGGAAAGAGCGTCCAATCCTGTTTGGAAGTTTGCTTCCTCGCCTTTCAGGGCGAATTCAAAATCTGGTGCCAGCGGGTTACTGTCGAAGGCCGAAACAAAGATAGCTTTCGGATACATCGTCGGATCAGCAATCACATCATAGGGACGCTGACGGATGAACGCAAACATACCGGCTTCCAGCAATGCAGTTTTCACCGACTCGCCATTCAGGGCATTTACGTCTTTCTTACCGAATTCTTCATAGTCTTGCTCGGCTGCAGCTTCAACGACAATGTTCAGCACTTTACGGCGTGCGCCGCGCTCCACGCTTGTCACTACGCCGCTAACGGGCGAAACAAATTTCAATTCAGGATGATTCTTGTCGATAAACAAGGGTCCTCCGGCCATCACATATTCCTGTTCTTTGACTACCACTTTCGGAGTGATACCCGTAAAATCATCGGGAACCAATGCGTAGAATCCCGGTTCTTTCACAGACATAAACTCCTGAGAAGCTTTACCTTTCAGGTTGATGTCAAGGCCTTTACGTAACTTAATTACATTTGCCATGCGTTTATATAAAATAATGGTTTCATTAATTTGCCGCAAAAGTAGCAAAAAAGAACGTGAATAAAGAGCAAAAACAAAAGGAATTACGGATAAATTTCCGCAATTCCTTTCGTTAACGAGCACGATGACGACAAGATGAGTTATCGTGTTAATTTTCTTCCGCAAACATAGGATCCCAAGCGGGTAGACGAATAGGCTTCTGTTTGAACAGATCCATTACCTTAGCAGGCACATACTTAGTTTCCAAAACCAGACGGAACATATATTCATCGAACCATTCATCCGTCATGATCAAATGCCCCTGATAACCGCTTGTAGGTCCCCAGCTATTTTCCACCATCCACTTCACAGGCTTTCCGTCCTTATTCAAATCTACTGCCATAAGCGTCATGGCATGAGAAGAACCGCTGGAAAAAGTCTGGATACGTTGTTTCTTATCCATATTGAAAGTAGTGCCCATAAGCGATTCGTAATCATAGTTCTTCACATCGAGCAAACCACGTTCGGAATTCAGGAACTTACCCACATCACAAGAGAAATACATCATGGTACTGTCTTTCAAAGAAGCAATAGCCATTTCTTTGATATCTTCTACAGGCAGGTTTACATAGGTCCAGTTTTTGCCATCGTAGCGGTGGCGGTCATAGTCTATCTCATAGCATTTGTAGTATTCACGGGAAGGGTCGTTCATTACCATCACATAATTGCCCAGCAGATTCTCATCACCATATTTCTTCAGGAAAGACATCGGAGTGTGATGTTCGGTCTCCGCAGGATTACCCTTGGCATCCTTACGTACATAATCGAACTCTGTAGGTGGAACACCCAAATTCAGTACCAACATACGATATATAGTACCGAGCATTGTTGTTTTCTCTTTTTCCAATGCCGCCGGTTTTGCCCCTTTAGAAGCAAGGTCGCGCAATTGTAGGCCGTATTCTTTCAATTTCAAAGAAACCAGATTTGCCATACGCGAAGTATTATCACTGCTATTGGTTTCCGGCATAGCTTCCTTAGGTACCAGACCGTATTTGCTGACAATATCAGCAACCCCCGTAAATGTTCCTCCATCACTCAAAGGATGTTGAAAAAGCCATTCCACTGTTTTGTCGCTCATAGGCTTTTCACGGGTGTCGATAATACCCTGCAGGAAAAGATTGGCTTTCTCCAGTTGATCCCAGAAGAAAGAGTAAATCTCCGAAAATTCAAAAGATTGAAAATCATATTTGGCAATAGTCTTGGCACGCATCACGTTCAGTCCGGTGAAGAGCCAGCAACGTCCGGACGACTTCTGATCTGTAATTCCTTTAGAATTTACCTTCACAGAAAAATGAGTATCCATTCCTGTCAGATTCTCCTGATTCAGTGCAAGTTTACGAATGTCATTGTTTCCGATGGCATTACGAAGAGCCTTATCGGCAGTGGTGCCTTGATAGCTCTGTTTAATCTGGTTCAGCATAGTCTCGCTGATTCCCCCTTTTCCGTCTTGTGCCTGCATGGAAAATAAAGCGGCACTGAAAACAAAAACTGATAAAATTCGTTTATTCATAAAATATATGGTTTGTATAGTAATTGGTCTATTTTTCCTGTCTTCTACAGGTCTTCCCCCCATCAAGTCCGTACTTGCTCCGTGTCTAAGAACTTGGACTTGGTACGGCTTTGGTATGGACCAGACACGGACCGGGTACGGGGATGGTCTTATATTAGTCTAAATGTCCGATACTTCGAAAAAAGACCATTGACAATTCCCACTGTCAGTTCTTTGATTAGATGCAAAATTAATGGCTTTTTTGAAACTTTTAGTAAAATCTTTAGATTTATTGTCTTTTGAATTGAAAACTAATTCAAATTTATTAGTTTTCTTTGCACCCTCATTCGTATGATATGAAAAGATATATAACAGGTATTATTACATTACTACTTTCAGTAACAGCACTTTCCGCTCAGGAAGGAATGAATTTGATGATTACTGGCAACGATACGACTCCTGCATTGACTAAGCGTGAATTGCGTAAACAAAAGGTAGCAAAACGAAACTTGCATTATAATATTTTGGGTGGTCCGAGTTATACTCCCGATTTTGGTGCAGTACTTGGTGGTAGCGCTCTGATGACTTTCCGCATGAATCCCAGTGACACTACACAGTTGCGTTCTGTAGTTCCTGTAGCCATCGCTTTCTTGTTCAATGGTGGCATCAACCTCTTTTCCAAGCCTCAACTCTTTTTTAAAGGTGACCGTTTCCGCATCTTCGGAAAATTTGCTTATAAAAACACGGAAGATAATTTCTACGGTCTGGGCTACAGTACAAACAAGAATTATGTTCGTAGCGACAGTACCAGCCAATACCGCTACAGTGGTATCCAGTTCAATCCCTGGTTCCTTTTCCGCTTAGGCAACAGCAACATATTTGCTGGACCACAGATAGACATCAACTATGACGATATAACAGAACCCGCCAAACATCTGGTAGACGAGCCATCCTACAAGGCAGCCGGAGGTACAGAGAAAGGTTACAAAAATTTCAATTCCGGACTTGGTTTTCTGCTGACTTATGACAGCCGTGACATTCCCTCCAATGCCTACTCGGGCATGTACCTCGATTTCCGTGGAATGATGTATACCAAATTTCTCGGGAGCGATAAAAACTTTTATCGCTTGGAGATAGACTATCGTCAATATAAGACTGTCGGGAAACGTAAGGTCATTGCCTGGACAGCACAAACTAAAAACGTGTTTGGAGATGTACCTTTGACACAATACATGCTTACTGGAACTCCTTTTGACCTGCGTGGTTATTATATGGGACAATATCGTGACAAATCTTCCCATGTGGTTATGGCGGAGTATCGCCAGATGATAAACACTGATAAGAGTACCTGGCTGAAGCGTATGCTAAACCATGTAGGTTTCGTAGCTTGGACAGGTTGCGGATTCATGGGGCCCACTCCCGGCAAGATAGAAGGTGTACTTCCCAACTACGGTGTCGGACTACGTATTGAAGTACAGCCCCGTATGAATGTCCGTCTTGATTTGGGTAAAAATACAGTCAACAACCAAACACTGTTTTATTTCAATATGACAGAAGCGTTTTGATAAATCTTCCCCCTTTTCTTGCATCAGTAAAAGATTATCCATACTTTTGAGCATGATTACTTGTTTACCTTAAACAACTTTATAATGAGAACCCTCGAGATAGTATTCTGGATAAGCCTTTTTATCGTATTCTACACTTATATAGGATATGGAATTGTATTATATATTCTGGTTAAGATAAAGGAAACTTTCCGTAAGCCGATCCACTACCCCATACCTCCTGATGAAGAGTTGCCTGAACTCACACTCTTTATTGCAGCTTACAACGAAGAAGACGTTGTAGACGAAAAAATGCAAAACTGCCTGGACTTAGACTACCCTACAGAGAAACTGCAAATATTCTGGGTAACCGATGGCAGTAACGACCACACTAATGAACGCCTTTCACGCTGGCCTCAAGCCACCGTACTCCATCAGCCCCAACGGCAGGGAAAAACCGCTGCCCTCAACCGGGGAATGAAGTTTGTAAAAACGCCACTCGTCATATTCACTGATGCCAATACCCACTTGAACCGTGAAGCTCTGCGTGAAATCGTTCATGCTTTTGCCAATCCTAAAGTAGGGTGTGTTGCCGGAGAAAAACGTATTGCCGTACAAAGCAAAGATAATGCAGCATCAGGTGGAGAAGGCATCTATTGGAAATATGAGTCGACTTTGAAAGCACTCGATTCACGTCTTTACTCAGCTGTAGGAGCCGCCGGAGAATTGTTCGCTGTACGCCGCGAATTATTCGAAGACATGAGAACGGATACCCTACTCGATGATTTCATCCTCTCCCTCCGCATAGCCATGCACGGTTATACCATCGCTTACTGTGCTACAGCTTACGCCACCGAAAGTGGTTCTGCCGATATGCAGGAAGAAGAAAAACGTAAAGTACGCATCGCAGCCGGAGGACTACAGTCTATCTGGCGATTACGTCCGTTACTGAACCCGTTCCGCTATGGCTGGCTTAATTTCCAATATGTATCCCATCGTGTTCTGCGATGGTCTATCACCCCTATCCTCCTGTTCCTGTTGCTGCCCCTCAATGTTATATTACTCTTTACTGGTAACTGTCCTCTATTCTACGCTATCATTCTGGGATTACAGGTTCTATTTTACCTGATGGGTATCTGGGGATATATCCTTTCAAGAAGACATATTAAAAACAAAATTCTCTTCATACCTTATTACTTCCTTTTTATGAACGTCAATGTAATAAGGGGATTCCGCTACCTAAGTAAACGTAAAGGCAATAGCAGTGGAGCTTGGGAAAAATCACGAAGGGCGGGAAAATAAGATACCTGTCCAATTATAAATCTAAATACACAAGAAGACATGAAAAGCATCCTGAAAGACACAAACAACTCCGAAAAACTATTGAACATGGTATCAGACACACTAATACTCATGGACAAAGACGGTGTATGTGTAGATATAGCTATCCATAATGTAGATTTATGGTTCATAAAAGAAAAAAGGCTACTTGGAAAGAATTTACTATCCCTGTTACCCTCCAATACCTACCGTGAGTTTTATCCGGAATTCAAGAAAGTCTTACTCCGGAAAACAAAATCAATCCGCAATTATGAACTCACATTGCGGGGTAGAAATTATTTCTTCAAATGTATCATGCAGCCCTATGGCGACCTAATATTATGTCAATATCGTGACATTACGGAACGCAGCCAACGCAAACTGGAACTGGAAAGAAAAAATCGGGAACTGTTTGAAATACAAAAGGCCGCGCTCATTGGCAGGTGGATATATAATGCCAACGCCAAGGAATTCAGCTATTCAGGTCAGACAGGTATCATGTGTACGGAAGCAGAACAAAGTATTCTCCTATCCGACTACCTGAATTTTATTCTTCCTGAAGATAGAGACAGTTTCAGCAACTGGCTCGTCCAAAATCTCAAAGGGAATATGGAAGAAAGCATAGACTATCGTATTTCCTTAGACAAAAAAGTCTTTTATATCCGCCTGAAAGCATTCACCCGCGAACGATACAAGGACGGCAATGTTACCCTGGAAGGATATATACAAAATATCACCGACATCCAGCAGAGACGCAATGACATCAATCTGCTGACACATGCCATCAACAATTCCACAGAAGACATCTTTGCAGCCCATGAAGATGGTACGTTGATATTTGCCAACCGCCAGTTCAAGCTGCACCACAACCTGAACAATACAGATGACATCACCCAACTAAAAATTTATGAAATCGACTCATATGTCCGGAATGAAGAAGAATGGAAAAAACTGGCTGTTTCCATCAAGAATGGAGAAAAGAAACTGTGTGTCACTATGTATAACCCTCTGCCACTCTACCCCGAAATACTGGCATACGAAAGTAATGCCTATTGTATCATCAGTGATGAAGGTGAAGGAACTATCTGGGCATTCGGCCGGGATATTTCCCAACGCATCAAACACGAACAGCAAATCAAACGCTTCAGCCAGATATTAGACAAAACCATAGAGTATTTGCCCGCAGGTATCGTCGTGAAAGATATAAAAAACAATTTTAAGTACTTATACCGCAACCGTGAATCATATAACCGTGAAATCACTATGCAGGAAGCTCTGGGAAAAGACGATTTCGACTTCTATCCTCTGGAAATAGCACAAGAAAAACGTCGCCAAGACATTGAGATAGCTGCTACAGGACAAGAAATGCACTGGATTACGGAAGAACGTGATGGTAACGGACAATCTCTTTTCCTTGACAAACGGAAGATGAAAATAGAAAGTAACGACTTCTCTCCCATCTTATTGAATATAGAATGGGACATCACCGACATGGAACTGATGAAACGTGAATTAATGGTTGCCAAAGAAAAAGCGGAAACTTCCGATCAGCTCAAATCGGCTTTCCTTGCCAATATGAGCCATGAAATACGTACGCCACTCAATGCCATTATAGGTTTCTCACGCATCATCGCCGAAAGTGAAAATACAGAGGAACGCAAAGAATATTACAACATAGTGGAAGCTAACAACGAACGCCTGCTGCAACTCATCAACGAAATACTGGATTTATCAAAGATAGAAGCCGGTATTGTTGAATTCAGCATTGCTCCCGTCCGCCTATATCCGCTTTGTAAAGAGATTCATGATGCCCATGTATTCCGTTGTCCTTCCGATGTTGAGTTAATATTTGAACCTTCGGATGAAGATATTCGCATCGATTCGGACAAGAATCGTATTTTCCAGGTTATATCAAACCTGATAGGAAATGCATTCAAGTTCACAACTCATGGAAGTATCAGTTATGGATACCACCAAGAAGGGGAAAATATCATTTTCCATGTAACTGATACAGGAACAGGCATTGCTCCCGAAAAGATAGGAAAAGTTTTCGAACGGTTTGTGAAAGCAAACAATTTTGCACAAGGTACAGGATTAGGGTTAGCAATTTGCAAGACCATCATTGAACGTCTGGGCGGAACAATCTCTGTAACTTCCGAACTGGAGAAAGGTACAACTTTCACCTTTAACCTGCCTGCAAAGATTGCCAACGAGGAAGAAAAAGAAATGCCTGAAACTGTACTTGAAGAGAGTGGGTCGACAACCAATGAACAAAAAGCAACAACTGAAAAGAATCAAGCTACACCTGAAAGTTCTCGAATGAAAACGATCCTGATAGCCGAAGATACCGACAGTAATTATATCCTCATCAAAGCCATCTTAGGAAAAGAATATCACCTGGAACGTGCCAAAGATGGTATGGAAGCCGTCAATATGTTTGTGGAATTAAATCCGGATATCATCCTGATGGATATGAAAATGCCGAACCTCGGCGGACTGGATGCAACAAGAATCATCCGTGAACTATCACCCGATATCCCCATCATTGCCCTGACTGCTTTTGCCTATGATCATGACCGTAAAGCAGCACTTGAAGTGGGGTGCAACGATTTCCTGACTAAACCTTTCACACAGGAGGTGCTAAAGGAGACAATAAAAAAGTGGATAAGGGAGAATTAATGATTAACGGTCAGTGTATCACTAACCGTTAATCATTAATTTAACTATGCAAAAATATCACTCCTCTGAATATAAGCAATCACATCGCCTTTATTCACGGTATCACCTTGCTTGGCACATATCTCTACGACACGTCCGGTAAATCCGGTCGGTATTTTTTCGTATTCTCCCCACGGGGTGGAAAGATAGCAGAACACTTCATCATGCTGGTATTTACGCCCGATGAACGGAGCAACAGAAGGACCTTCAACTGATACCTCCCACAGTACCTGTCCTTTATCCGGAGCAATTATCGGGTCAGCCTTAGCACGTTTCAGTTTTTTTATTTCTTCTTCTGAATATCCATTTTTCACCATGGCAGCATCCTTAGCGCGTTGTAACTCATCCTCAAAACGCTTCTTAGCAGTACCTGACTTATAGTCACGATACTGACGGTCGTGCATGGCTAACTCAAAGAGTTCTTCATCATCGTCACCATATTCCCAGTTGTTATCATCCATTTCCTTCCGGAACTCATCTAATGCATCCGGATAATTCAACTGCGGATCTGTATCTACAAACTCATAACCTTTGGACTTTGCGAGTTCTACAATCTCAGGATCCAGTTCACCTGGCAGGCGTCCGCTCTTACCCAAAATCATATCCCAGGTATGATTATCTATCATCGTCCAGCGCTCCTCGCCTTTCACCAGTTGCATAACGTTCATCAACGCAACATTCTTCACATACTGGCTGAAGGGTGTCACCAGTGGTGGATAACCTAATTTAGGCCATACATATTCCACTTCGTCGAAAAGCATCACCAGCAAATCATCGATACTAAGTTCAGGTTCGTTTTTCCCTCTCAGTATCATATTTATTCCTGAATGTACCCCCTTTAGATCCGCCATCATAGACCCCATCATACCACCGGGAAGTCCACATTTCAACAACAGAGAAGACATATGTTTATTCGTAGGATCCATGAAATACCCCAGGAAATCATCTATAAATTCCTGCGTCATGGCACGCGCTTTCATATAGGCTTTCATATTGATATCCGGTACCTGGAAACCCAGATCTTTCAACATAGCCTGCACCGAAATTACATCCGGATGTACTTTACCCCAGGACATCGGTTCCATAGCCACATCAATGATATCAGCTCCATTCTCACAGACTTCAAGAATAGATGCCATCGACAGGCCCGGCCCACTATGACCATGATATTGAATGATCACTTCCGGATGCCTCTCTTTAATTGTTTTCGTCAATCGCCCCAGCATACCCGGACGACCGATACCTGCCATGTCTTTCAGACAGATTTCGGGTGCTCCGGCTTCGATCAGCTGATCAGCAACATGAGCGTAATACTCCACTGTATGTACAGGCGAATGCGTGATACACAGCGTAGCTTGCGGTATCATACCTGCTTCCAATGCATATTTTATAGAAGGAATGATATTGCGCGTTTCATTCAATCCACAAAAAATACGAGTGATATCCACTCCCTGTGCATGCTTCACATGATACATCAAACGACGAACATCGGCAGGTACCGGATACATACGCAGAGCATTCAGACCACGATCCAGCATATGTGTCTGTATACCTGCTTCATTGAAAGGTTTAGTAAAAGCACGTACGGCCTTGTTGGGGTTTTCGCCATACAACAGATTCACTTGCTCAAAAGCCCCTCCGTTAGTTTCCACACGGGCAAAACACCCCATTTCGATAATCAAGGGGGCGATACGTACCAATTGGTCCACACGAGGTTGATATTTACCGGAAGATTGCCACATGTCACGGTAAACAAGACTGAATTTAATTTCTTTTTTCATCGCAGTCGGTAGTTAGCGGTTTAACATATATGGATTAGTAAGTTAACTTAATAAGTACAAATATAAGGGTTTATTCTGACATATAGTCAAAAATACACCTTAAATATTTGCTATAAAAGTTATGTTTTATATCATATTGTCATCAAAATTACGAGCTACAAGCTACAAGCTACGAGCTACGAGTGGCTGCGCTATGTTGGCAGGTAAATGATTGTTCACCCGGCCATCATACTGCAAGGCACTCGTAGCTCGTAATTTGTTACTCAGAGTTTATAGCTCGTAACTTCTTGTAGCTCGTAACTCCTCATAGCTTGTAGCTTTTAAACAAAGTCTTTCAATTCTTGTTGTAGCCGCTGGCGGGTAAAGAATATGCGGCTTTTGACAGTTCCTAAAGGCAATCCGAGCCGATCGGCTATTTCACGATACTTGAAACCGGAAACGTGCATGGAGAAGGGGACTTTATAATCACGAGGTAATGAATTGACAATGCGGTGCATCTCTTTCAAATCATAAGTTCCTTCAGCGCTTGCAAAACCGGAGTTTTGCGGCAGGTTTAAATGATAAAGGTTATCTGTCTGATCCACGAAAGTTTGTTCGCGAACAATTCTGCGGTAATTATTAATAAAGATATTCCGCATAATGGTGTACATCCACCCTTTGAAATTTGTATCGGGCATGTACTTGTCTTCGTTATCCAACGCTTTGAGTGAGGTTTCCTGCAATAAATCATTCGCCTCCTCTTTATCGGCTGTCAACTTATATGCAAAGCGAAGCAGTTCTTCTTGCACACTAATCAAATCCTTCCTAAAACTGTAGGTATTCATACTTTGCTCTTTTAAATAGTTAATAATTATTTTAAATTCACGATTGCAAGTATAGGGAAGTTTCAAGTTTCCGAGGGGTCGAGTTTTGTTTTTATTTAGGGCAAAAACTATCAAATGACAGTTTTCACCCCCATTTTGAGAGTTTTCTGGCGGTCTTTTTAAAAAAAAGCGTATCTTTTTCCGAAGATTTCGTAAAGTGTTTGTGATTTTTTTATAGTTTTGCCTACATATAGCAAAAACACTTTATTTAAAAACACTTTATTTTATGAGACGAATTATTAATTCCATTATTCTTCTGGCTATCATGGCTATCGCTCTGCCGTCATACGGTCAAGGGCTGAAAGCATTCAAGCTAAAGAATGGCCTTTCCGTATATATATGGGAAGACAACACCAAATCGGATGTATATGGTATTGTGGCCTGCCGAACAGGCTCAGTGAACGATCCGGCAGAATATACCGGACTGGCACACTACCTGGAGCACGTAATGTTTAAGGGTACCGACAAGATCGGAGCACTGGACTGGGCTACCGAAAAGCCTCTTTACGATAAAATCATTGCCAAATACGATGAAATGGCGGATGAAGCCGATCCCGTGAAGAAAGAAGCCCTCGCTAAAGAAATCAATGAACTGACAGTAGAAGCCGCTAAAGTAAGTGTATCTACCGAATTCATGAATCTGATAGAAAGTATGGGTGGAAAGGGATTGAATGCCGGAACAAGTTTCGATGTGACTTATTATCACAACTCATTCCCTCCTTACCAAATCAATAAATGGTTGGAAATCTACTCACAACGTATGATTAATCCAGTATTCCGTACTTTCCAGACCGAGCTGGAAAGTGTATATGAGGAATATAACATGTACCAAGACAATCCAAGCAGCGTACAGCAAGAGTTCATCTCAAGCAAGGCATACGAAGGACATCCCTACGCACGCCCTATTATCGGATTGCCGGAACACCTGAAAAACCCACGTTTGAGTAAGTTGATCGACTATTATAACGATTGGTACACTCCGGAAAACATGGTGCTCATCCTCGTTGGTAACGTAGATGCTAAACAAATCAGCGGACGTATCAACGCTACTTTCGGACGCCTGCAAGCTAAACCGACTCCCGAACGTAAAACTTATCCCGACCTTGAAATCAAAGGCCGTAAGCAATATAATGCAAAGATCGGTTATTATCCCAATGTATGCCTCGTATATAAAGGCGTACCTTCCGGACATCCCGATGAAAAGCCTTTGGATATCGCTATGTCTCTGTTGAGCAATAACAGCAACACCGGTACACTGGACAAGCTGACCATTGACGGTGAATTGACACAAGGCTTTGCTTATTCAGACAGTCGTCGCGAACAAGGCCGTAATATCGTGCGTTGCATCCCTTTGTACGACGAAAACCAACGTCGCTTCGAATCAAATAAGAGTGCTGAAAAGAAAGCTCTGAAAGCTATTGAGAAAGTAGCTAACGGTGAATTTGAAGAATGGCAAATCAATTCTATTAAGAACAATATGTGTCGTGATTTCGACCGCAGAATGGAGTCTAACACTTACAAAGCACATATGTTGATGGATGCTTTCATCAGTGAAGAAGACCTGGGACAAGTTCTCAACTACAAAGATGAAGTAATGGCTATCACAACAGAAGATATCAAACGTGTTGCCAAGCAATACCTGACAAATGATTATCTTGCCATTTACATCGAAAAAGGAAAACTCGATAAGAGTACCAAAATTAAGAAACCGGGATATAAACCTATCGAACCTCCTGTAGGCAAACAATCACTGTATGCTACGCAATTCAAGAACATGCCTATCGGACAAGTAGATGAGAAGTTCATCAACTTTGCCGACGTACAAAGCAAACAATTGAACGACCGTTCTAAGATGTACTATACACAGAATCCGGAAAATAATGTATTCAGCTTAACACTGCGTTACGGTGTTGGTGAGCGCGAATTCCGCAAACTGGGTATCGCAGCAGACCTGATGAATAATGCAGGTATCATGGGTGCTTACGAGCCACAACAATTGAAAGAAGAGCTTGGTAAACTGAATGCTACTTGTGAAGTAAGTGCTAACAGCAACTATCTCTACATCACCATGGAAGGTTATGAAGAAACTTTGCCGCAAGCTTGCCAGCTCCTCGCCCGTCAGATCCTGATGCCGAAACTGGACGAAAAACAGCTGAGCCGTATCAAAGGTTCCATGCTGGGTAGCCGTCAGCAACGCAAGGAAAACGTAAACGCTTTGTCCAGCGCACTTATGCAGTATATGATTTACCAGGATAAATCATCCTACATCGATGAACTGACAGACAAGGAAGTTTATGAATTGCAGATTTCCGAGTTGACAGGTGACATTAACCGCGCAGCAAACTATGAAGCAGAAATCTTCTATTGCGGAACAATGCCTTTCGACAAAGCTTACGAAGTTCTCAGCAAAAACTTGCCACTGGTTGCCAACGAAAAACCGACCACTTCACCACAGGACAAACCTATGGCTACCGTAACGGAGAACACCGTTTACTTCCTGCCGAACTCTGATGCCGAACAGGCTCAAATCTACTTCTTCATGCCAATGGAGAAATTCGACAAGAAAGACGACGTGATTCGCGATGCATTCAATCAATATTTCTCCGGTGGTTTCAACGGATTGGTATTGGATGAAATCCGTGGAAAACGTTCTATGGCTTATTCAGCCGGAGCATATATCGGTACACCTTCATTGCCTGGCAACCCGACTTATCTGTTCGGTAACATCGGTACACAGAATGATAAAGCCAACGATGCACTGGATGTATTCATGGGGCTGATTACAGACATGCCAAAGAACGCTGACCGTATAGACAACATCAAGAGCTATATGCGCCAGGAGATGCTGACTACACATCCTTCTTTCCGCAACAAAGCTGAATACATGAGATCACTGCAACGTGTAGGTTATAACGATGATCCTACCAAAGAAAATCTGCCTAAGGTTGATGCGCTGACTTTCGATGATATCGTGAAGTACTACGAAGAAAATGTCAAAGGTAAACCATACTGTATCGGTATCATGGGTAACCCGAAAGATATCGACGTGAAGAAGCTGGAGAAATACGGCAAAGTAGTGAAACTGAATGAAAGAAAATTGTTCAACACGAAAGACGCAATGTTCTAACAAGAATCTCCTTTAATTAAAAAGGGTATCACCTCTTCTTCCGGTGATACCCTTTTCTTTTTCCATTCGCTTTTGCAATTATTCAGTTTGTCCTTGGAACAAAGTTTTTAATCCTTGTCTTTATCTTCTACTTCTGCTGCACTTCCCGAAAGAATCGGCAGACAGATATTATACTTCACAGCCAGAATACGCGTGACGAATACTGAAATACCACCTGCCACCTGACAGCCATATGAATGTACACCAACAAGATCGCACATCCAGTAAACCGTACCGCCTACCACACATGCCATAGCATAAATCTCTTTTCGGAAAATCAGTGGAATCTCATTGATGAACACATCACGAATCACACCACCTGCAGCACCTGTAATACTACCCATAATAATAGCTACCCAGAACGGATATCCCAGTACTATGCTTTTTCCCACACCGACTACTGTAAACAGTGCCAAACCAATGCTGTCGAATATAAAGAAAGTGTTATGCAAATGAATCAGATGTTTTCCAAAAAGAATCACCCACAGCAATGCCAATCCTGTACAAATCAAATAGATAGGATCTGTCATCCAGCCCGGAGTGACCCCCAACAGCACATCACGTATCGTACCGCCACCAATGGCAGTTACAAAACCTACCACGTACGCCCCGAACCAGTCGAACCGCTTTGCCGAAGCCAGCCTAATGCCACTGATGGCAAAAGCAAACGTACCTATAAAGTCGAGTATTTGAACAAATGTTGGCATAATAATCAATGATTAACGTTAAATGTTTAATGATTTATAATTGCTATTCATTAAATTTATTGGCAAAGTAACAAATAATTTCCCTAAGAAAACGTATTTTTGTCTCATCAATTTATATATAATGAAAATAACAATCGTATCGGGTGCACGCCCCAACTTCATGAAAATAGCTCCTATCACCCGGGCTATTAAAGCCGCACAGGAAGCTGGAAAGAAAATTTCATACCGTCTTATTTATACTGGACGGCAAGACGATACCAGTCTGGATGCCTCTCTGTTCTCTGATCTGGACATGAAGAAACCCGATGGTTATCTTGGAGTCAGCGGTCATGACCAATCGGAAGTAACAGCTGCCATCATGCTTGCCTTCGAAAAGGAATTGAACACACATCCCGCCCAGGTAGTTCTTGTTGTAGATGACCTTACAGCCACCATGAGTTGTTCTATCGTTGCCAAGAAGCGCGGGCTGAAAGTCGCACACCTCATTGCCGGTACTCGTTCATTCGATATGAATATGCCTCGCGAAGTGAACCGTACCATTGTAGATGCCATTTCCGACTATCTGTTTACCGCAGGTATGGTGGCTAACCGCAACTTGAATCAGGAAGGCATGATTCCCGAATACATCCACTATGTAGGTAATATTCTGATAGATACTGTCCGTTATAACCGTCACCGCCTCTTGCAACCCGTATGGTTCTCTACCATGGGCTTGAAAGGACACGGCTATCTATTACTCACTCTCAATCGTCACGAGTTGCTGAACAAAAAGAATGTGCTCAAATCTTTAATACAAACATTAGTGGATAAATCCGAAGGTATGCCCATTATTGCTCCGTTGCACCCATACGTGCAGAAAGCCATCAAAGTGCTGGAAATACCTGCACCCAACCTACACATTCTACCGCCTCAAAGTTACCTGCACTTCGGATATCTTATCAACCATGCCAAAGGTATCATCACAGATTCCGGCAACATTGCAGAAGAAGCTACTTTCCTTGATGTTCCCTGCATCACGCTCAACTCTTATGCCGAACATCCCGAAACCTGGCGTGTAGGTACTAATGAATTAGTGAACGAAGACCCCGTTGCATTTGCCGCCGTACTTGAAACGTTGATGCATGGCGAATGGAAACATACTACGTTACCTGACCGTTGGGACGGACGTACAGCGGAACGTATTGTGCAAACGTTGATTAATGGAGAATTAAAGTAACCTGATTGTTATATCCCATTTTCATTAAAGCCTGTTGTCGCCATTGGAGCGCTTCAGGCATCAAAGGAGTATGATACAATTTACGGAGAGCTATAACTTGTGCTTCTTGTCCATCAGCAATTGTACACACTTCCTCAAAGCCTAGATCCGGAATCATCATCGAATTCACTAGACAATGTCCATGCCCTTTCATCAAAGAATATATCAACTTCAGTTTGATTCCTGTATTCTGGAAAGTCAGCAGTAAATGAATATGTGCAAAGACTATCAGAGAGTTCATTTCTTCCTGCGAAGGATTTGCGACAAGAGATACATTCGGAATTCTGGAAATTTTCTCCCGTAAATGCTTATCAGGATTTTTACCGGCAATAACCACCCGCATATTTATATCCAACTTAGGCAGCAAGTTGTCCAGAATATAATTAATCACTCGAACATTCTCAAGAACAGACAGATTTCCATGATATAGTATATACTTCTCATTCTCCGGACTTACATCCGTCACAGTTTCTACACTAATGTTATCAAAGAAACAAGGCAGACAATAAGTCGACACAGAAGGATATTTCTGAGTGAAATAGAGAGCATCCGTATTGGTAATAGCCAATATTTTATCAGCATACAGCAATACCCGTTCATAATGTTTCAATTTCCAAGCTTCCAAATAATAATAACATTTCTCGTACCAAGAAACACATGACTTCCCCAAAAAGTAATAATAATCATGCTCTACATTATGCATCCTCACCCATTTCTGCCTGCCTCTCAATAAAGGATTTGAGAGGAAATAACAGGTGTGCAGTCCTTCAAACAGAATTGGGGAATCATCCTCACACAAACGTTCCAGTAATAACTTACTTCTCCTACTGTAAACAATATAAGGACGAAAAGAAAACATAGAGCACCAACCTGTAAAGCGTTCATAATAATAGACGGCATCAGCCACCTTAAGCAAATCAGGTTGCTCAGCCACCTCATACCTATATGTATGCAAAACAACCGAGCAGCCAGCTTCTTTCAGAGCCTTCAGTTTATAATACACATCTATCAACCCTCCATAATCAGGAGGGAACGGCACTTGAAAACTAACAACATGAAGTTTCATATATTACTCTTATAGTTAAGCTGTGACAAGATTTATTCATCCCTGCAAAGGTAACATAAAATCTAAAAAACAGCATCTTTTCCTTTACCTTGATATAAAAGAAGAGCGCATATAAACATTCCTCTTATTTCTTTAGATTATATTTACTTCTTATTTAATGGTAATTTGCTACCTTTGCAGCCTCATACTGACTTAAATATGAAACAACAATATACAACTATCATCCTTTTTCTGCTGTCACTATTTGTTGCACATAGTGCATCCGCACAGATAAAAGGTGTCGTTACCGACTCCCTAACCAACGAACCATTAATGTACATCACCGTTCAATACGAGGGGAAAGGTGTAGGTGCTATCACCAATGCCGAAGGAGAATATACAGTAGAAACCCGCAAAGGTTGGAATGAGCTTACATTCTCCGCCATCGGATATGTGACCAAGAAAGTCACACTAACTCCTAACACCAAAGTGCTGAACGTGAAGATGGCACCTGCCGACGTCATGCTCTCTGAAGTAGTGGTAAAACCTCAAAAAGAGAAATATTCCCGGAAAAACAACCCTGCCGTGGATTTCATGAGAAAAGTCATCGAAAATAAAAAAGGGCTGAAACTGGAAGCCAATGACTTCTATCAGTACCAGAAATATGAAAAGATGAAGATGTCCATGAACGACGTCACTCCAGAGAAGATGGAGAAAGGTATCTATAAAAAATTCTCATTCTTCAAGGACCAGGTAGAAATATCGCCCAAGACCAACAAGATGATTCTCCCTATTTCCATCAAAGAGACGTCTTCAAAAACCATCTATCGTAAAAGTCCCAAAAGCGAAAAGACTATTATCGAAGGTATGAATTCCAGCGGTATTGAAGAGTTCTTCAACACTGGAGATATGCTGGGAACCATTCTGACCGATGTATTCTCTGACGTCAATATCTATGATGACGACATCCGCCTGTTGCAACGCCGTTTCGTCAGCCCTATCGGACGAGGCGCTATCAGTTTTTATAAGTTCTATCTTATGGATACTATTATGGTGGACCGCCAGGAGTGTGTACACCTTACTTTCGTTCCACAGAACTCGCAGGACTTTGGTTTTACAGGACATCTCTATGTCGTGAAAGACTCCACCTATGCAGTGAAGAAATGTACCATGAACCTCCCTAAAAAGACTGGAGTCAACTTCGTGGACAATCTTGATATTGTGCAGCAGTTTGAACAGATGCCGGATGGCAACTGGGTACTGACAGATGACGACATGACTGTAGAATTACAATTCGTGAAAGGTTTGCAAGGACTTGAAGTACAACGTACTACCAAGTACAGTAATTACAAATTTGAAGATATAGAGCCCCGTCTTTTCCGCCTGAAAGGTAATGTCATCAAGGAAGCCAACATGCTTAACAAGAGCGATGAATACTGGGCTTCAGTACGCCAGGTTCCCCTCACCAAAAAGGAGAGTAACATGGACGTATTCATGAATCGCATTGAACAGATTCCAGGCTTCAAGTATGTTATCTTCGGTGCAAAAGCCCTGATAGAGAACTTTGTAGAAACAGGAAGCAAAAAGCACCCCAGCAAGTTCGACTTCGGTCCTATCAATACCAGTATCACAAGTAATTATGTAAACGGTACACGTTTCCGCCTCAGTGGTATGACTACCGGTAACTTCGACCCACACTGGAGTTTCAGCGGATATGGTGCTTATGGTACAAAAGATAAGAAATGGTTCTATAAAGGTCAGGCAGCCTACTCATTTAATAAGCGTGAGTATGTGTTATGGGAATTCCCAAAACATTATATCGCTTTCGATTACAGCTACGATGTCATGTCTCCGATGGACAAATACCTCTCAACAGATAAGGACAATATGTTTGTAGGCTGGAAGTGGACAAAGGTAGACCAAATGTCATATATGCGTGATGCTACCCTGACGTATGAGTTGGAAACGAATGCCGGTTTCTCCATCAAAGCTATGGCACGCCACCGCAATGATGAACCTGCCGGCGGTGTATTGCAATATTGGAAGAACGACGGTAACATAGCCGGTTCATGGGATGATACAAATACATTCGTCAAAGATATCACTACAACCGAGCTTGGCGTTACCCTACGTTATGCTCCGGGGGAAACATTTGTCAATACGAAGCAACGTCGTGTTCCGGTGTCTCTGGATGCCCCGATCTTCTCTCTTTCCCATACCATTGGTCTGAAAGGTGTGCTGGGTGGCGAATATAACTTCAATCTTACAGAAGCCAGTATCCGCAAACGTTTCTGGTTTGGCTCCTGGGGTAAACTAGACATCACCGCCCGTGCCGGTGCACAATGGAATACGGTACCGTTCCCTTTACTGAACCTGCCCATGGCAAACCTTTCATATATCACCCAGCACAATGAATCTTTCAGCCTTATCAACAACATGGAATTCCTGAATGACCGTTATGCCTCTCTTGCCATCACTTATGATATGAACGGGAAGCTATTCAATCGTATTCCCCTCATTAAAAAGCTGAAATGGCGCGAAACTTTCCGTATCCGTGGTATGTACGGAACACTTACGGATAAGAATAACCCATATAAGAGCCACAATGACGAATTGTTCCTCTTCCCTATGCGCGACGGTATGCCTACCAGCCATGTAATGGGTAGTGCTCCTTATCTGGAAGCCAGCGTAGGTATCTACAACATTTTCAAACTGTTGCATATCGAATATGTACGCCGCCTCACTTACACGGATATTCCAGGTGTAAAAAAAGGAGGCATACGCTTTATGATATTAATGATATTCTAGAAATTACAAATTGCGAATCACAAATTACGAACTATTAATTTGTAATTCGCAATTAGTAATTTATAATTCGTAATTAGTAATTAAAATGACTCCCTTAGCAGAAAGGCTTCGTCCTAAAACTTTAGATGAGTACATCGGTCAGAAACATTTAGTAGGACCAGGTGCAATACTACGTAAGATGATTGATGCGGGACGTATCTCTTCATTTATTTTGTGGGGACCTCCGGGTGTAGGAAAAACCACACTGGCACAGATCATTGCCAATAAACTGGAAACTCCATTCTATACATTGAGTGCCGTTACCAGTGGCGTGAAAGACGTACGAGAAGTGATAGAACGCGCCAAGAGCAACCGCTTCTTCTCACAAGGCAGCCCCATACTGTTTATTGATGAAATCCACCGTTTCAGTAAATCGCAACAAGATTCTTTGCTTGGTGCAGTGGAACAAGGTACAGTGACATTGATAGGTGCCACTACAGAAAATCCCTCTTTTGAGGTAATCCGCCCACTGCTGTCACGATGCCAACTCTATGTACTGAAGTCTTTGGAGAAAGAAGACCTCATGGAATTACTGCAACGTGCCGTCACCACCGACCATATTCTGAAAGAGCGTAAAATCGAACTGAAAGAAACGACTGCCATGCTCCGCTATAGTGGTGGAGATGCGCGTAAACTGCTTAATATTCTGGACCTTGTAGTTTCTTCCGAAGCCAATGATCCGGTGGTCATTACTGATGAGATAGTTACCGAACGTCTGCAACAAAATCCTCTGGCTTACGATAAGGATGGAGAAATGCATTATGATATCATATCTGCTTTCATTAAGTCTATTCGTGGTAGTGATCCCGATGGTGCCGTATATTGGCTCGCCCGTATGGTAGAAGCTGGGGAAGATCCTGCCTTTATTGCCCGCCGACTCGTTATTTCCGCATCGGAAGACATCGGACTGGCAAATCCAAATGCTATGCTGATTGCCAATGCCTGTTTTGATGCTGTAATGAAAGTGGGCTGGCCCGAAGGACGTATTCCACTAGCAGAGGCTACTATTTATCTTGCTACAAGCCCGAAGAGTAATTCCGCCTACATAGCCATCAACAATGCTTTGGAACTTGTACGGGAAACGGGCAATCTACCCGTTCCGTTGCATCTGCGTAATGCACCTACCAAATTAATGAAACAATTAGGTTACGGAGACAATTATAAGTATTCCCATGACTATCCAGGTCATTTCGTGAAACAGCAATTCATGCCCGATGAACTGAAAAAACGTCGCCTTTGGGAAGCACAAGACAATGCTGCCGAGCAGAAACATGCAGAACGCATGAAAGCATTATGGGGCGAGGATAAATTTAAGAAATAATCCTTACTTAATATATCCCATACTACTTCTTCCAACAAACACACCGACCACAACAAAATATACCATTATAAGCATAATCCTAAATCTTTTCCCTAAATTTGCGTACTCACTTTAAACATAAACAGAATGAGAACTGTAGTATTAGACGGTTACACCGCAAATCCCGGTGATCTTTGCTGGGACAAATTGAAAGAGTTTGGCGAATGCGTAATTTATGATCGTACCGCCCCCGCCGAAGTACTGGAACGTGCTGCCGGTGCAGAAGCCCTCCTCACCAATAAAGTAGTGATCAACAGCGAAATGATGGCTGCCCTGCCCGATCTGAAATATATCGGCGTGCTGGCTACAGGCTACAACGTAGTAGACATAGCTGCCGCCCGTGAACGAGGTATCATTGTCACCAACATTCCTGCATATAGTACTCCCTCCGTAGGACAAATGGTATTTGCCCACATACTGAATATCACTCAACAAGTACGCCATTACTCTGAAGAGGTCAGCAGAGGAGACTGGAGCAAGAGCCCCGATTTTTGTTTCTACAATACCCCACTTATTGAATTGCTTGGCAAGAAGATAGGAATCATCGGTCTGGGACAGACCGGATATAACACTGCCCGTATAGCCATTGGCTTCGGAATGAAGGTATGGGCCTATACTTCTAAATCGCGTCTGCAACTCCCACCCGAAATCAGAAAAGCAGATCTCGACCAATTATTCCACGAATGCGACATCGTCAGCCTGCACTGTCCGTTGAACGACAGTACTCGCGAAATGGTCAACGCCAGCCGTCTCTCTTTAATGAAACCTACCTCCATCATTATCAATACCGGACGTGGTCCACTTATTAATGAGCAAGATCTTGCCAATGCCTTGAACACCGGACAAATATATGCCGCCGGACTGGATGTTCTCTCCGAAGAACCACCTCGTCCGGACAACCCGCTATTGACTGCACGGAATTGCTTCATCACCCCACACATCGCCTGGGCCAACTTTGAAGCACGCCAAAGGCTGATACATATAGCAGTCAGTAACCTGAAAGCGTATGCGGAAGGAAAACCGGTAAATATTATAAAATAACATTCCTTTCAATAAACATGGGAAAATCTGAAATTCACAGTCTCTTCCGCAGTATTCCAGTGATCCTGACAGTCATTCTGGCTACTGTTACTATTATCTCCGCCTTTTCCGGGAACTTTGATCCTGCTAATTCCAAATATATGCCTGTATTGGGATTAGCTCTTCCAGTATTACTGATATGCAATCTACTGGTTGCCATCTGTTGGGCATTTGCCCGCAGTCGCTGGATCCTCATCCCTTTTGCGGCATTGGCTTTCAACTACGGTTATATACTTTCCGTTTTTCAATTCAATTTCACAAAAAAAATCCCTGAAGGACATTACAGTAGTAACTATGCCGATGGATATTTGAAAGTAGCCACTTATAATGTCGGCAATTTTGGTACCGAGATCACCGGCTACTCCTGCAAAGAGATTGCCCGCTACATGAAACAACAAGAAGTCGATGTACTCTGCTTCCAAGAGTTCGGCGACAATCAGTACTTTCCGATGGACAGCATCCGCAATGTATTTTCCCACTGGCGATATGCCTTGATACCCACTGAAGACTCCATCAGCGGAGTGCTTCCTATCGCCGTATTCAGCCGTTACCCACTCATCAATCCCCGATTTATTTCTTATCCGCAAAGTGCCAACTGCAGCATGCAGTGCGATATCATATTAGGAAGAGACACTGTCCGTCTGCTCAACAACCACCTGCAGACTACCAGTGTCAATCAAAACCGTCGGAAATGGGAACGCGGTCTTAACAATACGAATGACACCCGTCGTGAAGTGGAAGTTGTACAAGGTGCTATCAACACTTTGCACGACAACTTTGTGAAGCGTGCCGAACAGACAGACAGTATCCGTCAACTGGCCCTCGCCAGTCCTTACTCCGTAGTAGTGTGCGGTGACTTCAACTCTTTGCCGTCTTCCTACACCTATACAGAATTAAGTGATATACTTAAAGACGGGTTCCGCACCAGTGGACGGGGTTACATGTATACCTTCCGCTACTTCAAACGTTTGTTGCGTATCGACTATATTTTCCATTCACCCACCATTCAGGGATACCGCTACTACTCGCCTGACCTGGACTTATGTAGTGACCACAACCCGGTACTGATGGAAATGAAAATAAAGAAATAAATCTAAATCATTCATGTACAAAAATACCCCAGCATGTAAATGGAGTTACCGTGTGGAAGAAACTAAGTTACCATCTGGGATAAACAGAATTTCCATGAAAGGGAAATGTACTATGTGCTGAGGATGAGGTTTCATTTTTCCAGTAGGAGAAATATTTTTTCCCAATAGGAGAAAAATTAGACTAAAATGTCTTCAAAGAAAGACCACTCTCCTATTTCATACAAAATTTCCCCTATAAAATTTCATTTCCGCTAAGAAAAAGGCAAAACAAGCGTTTCCTATCGATAAGATACTACAATAAAGAAAGGACTTTTCATAATGATACAAATGATTAAAACGAGACTGAACTCTAAAAAAAATAGAGTTCAGTCTCGTTTTAACTCAACACTTTTTATCAAATAGAAAGAATAACCAACAATCCCTTTTGAGTTATATTTGGTATATTATTCATTCTGCAAAAATAAGTACTAGAGAAATAAAATCAGGTACGGTTTTTCTTTTATTTTTTCCTCAAAACTATTGACAAGAAACTTTAGACACCAACCATGCCTAACTCAGATTTTAACATTCAATAATATTAGTCATTCAAACATAAAATTATTTTCACCAAATCCAAGCATCAAAGTCACAGGCAACTTCCACTGCATTCTCCACACTATCAACCAGATTACAAAAGAAATCAATTCCTGTTTCTTCCTCCAGTCTGTCAATGCTCACCGCATAAGCCTTGAAGTCATCAGCTGTAGGTTTCTGCGGCAAAGTCTCTGAATGAGGTACCAAAAAACCAATAGCATTATACACACCGTCTTTCTCAGAAAGAAGAGCTATATAGTAATATGCCGGACAAACTAAACCATGAATTGTCCTACCGTTAGCATCAGTTTCAGGATATTTGCCATCACCACCTTTTACGGTACCAGTAAAGCCTGTGAGCAACTTATTGAGTGTGGCACCTTTTGCCACATATACCTTATCATAAGTATTACCTATAGTGGAACGTCCCCATTTCTGTATCAACTGCTCCAGTCCTACCCAATATTTCTGATTAAACGAAGCTATCTGTGCTGATATATTTGTATAAAGAAAAGTCTGTTCATTCGCTTCCTTACAATATACACGATCTTCACTGGCGCAAATATGCCCTTTATCGAAACCATCACTCTTGTGATCAGCTTCTTCTACTCCTCCCATTGTATCAAAGTTGTATGCAGAATCCCATCCCCAAGCATCAGTACGCTTTACATTGTCCTGTGCGGTTAGCTTATCAAAGTAAAAAGCCACCCACGACGAATGACGAAGTTCCGCATTCCAAGATGTCGCCAGATTCATAATATACTGATCATTATAGTTCACATAATGCTCACGATAAATTCCATTAACCTCATTAACAGCCGGCATCTCCAAATTAAGTACCGAAGGAAAATCTACTAAATAAGCTTCATTAGCATTAATATTTGGTCCTACGGATGTCTGATCGGTCAGGACATACTCTATTCCCACATTGTTACCGTCGATATAGGCCACACGCAACTTCATATAGTTATATACACGATATTCACCATAGCGTACCCAATAGCATTTACCTTCGATCACCTCAGCCATATGGCTCCATGCTCCCTGCTCAGATGCTTCTGCCATACCATCAAGCCGTGTGCTTCCATCCTCCAAGAAATAGAAATGGGAACCATAAAAAGTCTTCTCTTTCAGATAAAACGGAAGAGAAGATCCTTCAGGATTAAACACATTGAAACCTTTTTTAGAATCTTCGTATCCTTGCATTACAAAGGTGGAAGCATCACTCTGCGTAGTCTCTATGTAACCATTATCCGGAACAATATCTGTGTCACAAGCCATTAAAGTCCAGAGAAAGAGACTTATATAAAAAAGTTTATTAAATAGTTTCATATATTATATAAAAAGGGAGGTGACAAATGCTTCATACAAAGCTTGTCACCTCCAGTTAATCAAAATATTTACTCAGCGTCTTTTTCTTTGATCAAAATGTTCTGAATTTCCCACGTTGGTGCACTCTCCTCAGTAGATACGTATTGGAAAGCGATACGTACGATATTACCTACATATTTAGAAAGATCTATATTTCCCACATTCACAAAATTCCAGTCTGTACCTGCCGGGCGTTTCTCAAGTTGTATTTCTTCCCATGTAGCCTTTGTCACATCATCCTTATAATCAATAGAAATCTTCACAAAACAATGATCAGCCACAGTAGCATTGGTACCCAGTTTATTGACAGCCTCATCAAAGGTCATCACTGGAGCCACCCCCTTACGGAAGTCAAAAGCAGGAGATACTAACCAACTCTCGGCTGCATTGCATTGGTTACTGAAAGCTGCCCCCTTCCAGCCATAGGAAGTAGTATTTACCCAAACAAAACTTATACCACCGCTCAGCAACACATCTTGAGCCTTGAATCCGGCTTCGTTACCATTCAGCGATTCATCAATATAAACGCTTATCTTGGCAGATATACCGTCTTTGTCAAGTGTAAATGTTGTAGCTTGTTCCACACTTTCGGGAGTCGCAATCCAGTTACCCGCACTTTTTGTGAATTCTTCCACACCATAAGCATCAGCCTTCTTCTTGTAAACCACCACTGCACGATCAGCATCAACAGCATATGGATATTTACCATTTAGGTAAACAGGCAATACCAATTCGGGTTCTGCAATAAATGAAGCACCTATGGAAGCATAAACTGAAGGTTCCACTACAGCCACCTTGGCATCATCATTGGAGTAAAGAGACCAACTCTCACCGTTATAACGATAAAGTGAGGAAGTGTTAGATGCTACATAAGCACGAGTCATAGTACGAGTGTTTGCTGATACAGCATAATCCGTAGAAACCCAGACCGTAAGAGCCTCAGGACTGCCAAAATTAATAGCCTCATCCATCGTCATATAAGGCAATACTGCATTTTCCTCTATCTCGATCGCAGGAGATACTAAATAAGATTCAGACGCATGATTTACACTGTTAACAAAAGCAGAAGCTTTGAAACCAAACTTATCTGTATTCTGCCATATAAAATCCAAACCACCAGTATTAACATCATAGAAAGTAAAGCCACCCATATCTCCCAATAAGGAATTGGTATAATATGTCTTATCATTAACCTTAGAAGCAGCATAACTACCAAATGAGTACTGAGCAACACCTTCCTTATTTACATAGTAATTCAACTTCACGCTTTTCTCTTTCTGAACATTGGTGATAGTAAACAAATCCGCACCGCCCGCAGAAGTAACTGTCCAGTCGTATCCCTCTGTACCAACTTCGGTAGTTACGTTAAAACTGTCATAATTACCGCTCATATAAAAATACTGCCCCAACACATTCTTAATATTGAAACCTGCTTCAGTAGCTTCAAGCGTAATAATAAAATCAGCAGCATCAGCAACTGCAATAACGCCAGCTTCCACCTTTATAGGATCGGGATACATATACCCATATGTCTTTCCATCATCCAAACGTCCAAAAGGATAATACTGTCCATCAGCACCCAACGAAGCAATCACATATTTACCCGCTCCTCCAAAAGCACCGCTTTTAGACACCTTGGCAAATGTGCCATCGGCGGTTTCAGCAAATAAATAAACGTCCAAATAAGGCACAGAAAGCACTTTAGCATTCTTCAGTTCCCACGTAGCCGCCCCTGTATCAGTACTGGTATATTTGAAAGCAATGTTCACCACTTGTCCTTTCCATGCAGAAAGATCAATAGCGCCCATATTCACAAAATCCCAGCTCTTTCCTGTTGCACGTACAGGCACTGCTGCAACCTGAGTCCAAGTAGGTTCAGAAGAACCTCCTCCGCCACCACCAATACTAGGTTCCGTTTCAGAATAAGCATAGTCTACGACTACCATATCGCCTGCAACTGCACTTGCTACTTTTTCTTTCAGAATAGCGGGAATCTTACTTACAGTGGCTGGTGAAAGATAAGAAGCCTTTACCTTGTCCCCCCACACGCCATCATAGTCTTCCGACTCTAGTGTATAACCAGATATATCAGTAAAGTCTTTCAAATAAGCAGACGGAGTCTGATACTGATTATATGTAACAGTGAACTTTGATTTAATATCTGCATTAGGATACTTCTCAGCCAAAAAAGCAGGAATGTATTCATCAGCAGTAGCATCGGCAGTAAAATAGCCATTCTTTCCCACACTTTCCAATGCTTCCAAACCTGTCTTTCCTTCCGGATCTTTAGCCAACGCCAATGCCTGATTGGTTTTATCACCGGCAATAGAAGCATAGTCTGAAGTCTGCAGCGTCATAGTGATGTTTTTCACATCCTGATATCCACTATTAATATCAAACTGATCATTGTAATCATCGTTACAGGCCGCTAACAGCACCAGCAAAACAAACGATGTAACTATATTTTTTTTCATAATTCTCTTCTTAAATAATCTTCATGATTAGAAATTAACTCTCAAACGGAGGCTATATGTACGCCCGAGGGTATAGAACACATATACATTCTCGTCTGTAGCAACCTTACCTTTAGGATTCCATGCCTTTTCAATATACTGATAGTTCAGTAAATTATTCACATTACCCGAGAATACAGCATCCAGACCACCAATTTTAAATTTCCAAGAAGCATTCAAGTCTATCATACTTGCAGCGGGAATTCTCCATGGGTCATCTAGTGTATTTTCTTTATTAATGCTAAGCAATGTACCATCTACTTGATAATATGAATAGTTGCGACCATAGTAAGTCCAATCTGCACCTACACGAATATCTTTATTCACATTTACATTCAAACCAACCGCAGCTGTAGTCTGAGCCGAACCACCCACACGTACACCATCCATATTGATAATGGCCCACGCATGATCGGGTCCTAACAGTTCGGTAACATTACCGTTTCTGTCAAGAGGCTGTCCACCTTGCTCAGAGAAGAAATATCCCTTAGCGTTGCTACCCCACTTCCAATCACCATAAGAGAACATACCCGTCAGTTCCATCCAATTAAAAGGCCTAAACTTCAAATCAAGTTCCGCTCCCATGTGAGTAGCTTCTACACCTGACATATTGATATTAGCACGCGTATAACCCAAATCTGTACCAGTAGTCATTGTTTTATCCATCCACTTAGTATAGTAAAGATTGACGTTAGCAGTTAGCATACGATTACGAAACCCATATCCCAACTCAGCAGAAAAAATCTTTTCATTCACAGCATTGGGATTAGTAGCATTGCTACTAGTAGCTTGCATAAATGCACCATAAGAGAATTTTGGTGCACGGCTAATAGCACCCACATTGAAAAATACATTGTGATTTTCGGTCAAATTATAGTTAGCACCTCCCTTAGCAGTAAAGCCCAAGAAATTTACGGTTTCTGATTTCTCATGCGCCTTGTCGTAGTAGAAACGGTCTACACGCCAATAGCCAGTGTTAGAAAGAGAACCTGAGACAAAAGCAGCCAATTTGTCTTTATTATATTCCAATTGGAAAAAAGCGCCTTCTTGCATCACATGACCGTCATAATCGCGATAAACCACGTCACCTACATAAAGTTTTTCATAGGCCCACATAGGATCGGCCGCTGCGGCATTATTGGCAGCTTTCACCTTCAAACGGTCTGCATTATCCATATAGTATTCACCACCAAAAAGGTCAGAAATCACATTAGTATGCGTACCTTTGTAATAACGAAAATCCACACCACCATAAAAATCGAAATTCTCACCGAACTTAGTCGTATAAGTAGAAAGTAAACCATACCAAACATGTTCGTTCTTAGATTCAGACATTACCAATGCCGAACCATATTCACTAGAAGCATTATAATCTTCAATGGCAGCATAGTCAAAAGTACCATCCGGGCAACGGAAAGTAGTATTTAGCACTCCCTTATAAGCACCATTCCAAGAAGAATAGCTATACGGAGAGAATTTATCATTACCTTGACCGGAATAACCGCCACCACGTCCCAATGACATATATAAAGAGGTAGAAAGCGACGATTTGCGATCAATCTCCCACTGATGATTTAAACTGATCTGTGGTTTATGATAATAATTATGGTTTGCATTATAAGCTTCTCCATTTTTACGGTAACCGAACGAAGGGTTATACTTATTATCCGCAACACCATAAGTACGCTTTGTCATTTCCCAATCAGCAATAGTCAAACCAGCACCTTTATCACGTTGATCATGATGCTGCGGTGCACCGGTAGCCATAAATTGTAACTGGTGATTGTCGTTGATGCGCTTGGCCAAATTGATAAAGTAATTGTAACCTTCAAACTTAGTACCTTGTACATAACCGTCTCCCCAATGTTTGGCACCAAGCAAAGTCAAAGCCCAACCATTCTTCGTCAATCCTGTAGAAATATTAAACTGGATCTTGTTCATGCCATCATTACCCATAGCATAAGAAACACTTCCACCTTTCTTCGACTCAAGACCTTTAGTTACAATATTAATTGTACCACCTACTGAAGGTGCAGATACCTTACTGGCTCCCAAGCCACGTTGTGTCTGCAATGTACGGGTTACGTCAGAAAGCCCTGCCCAGTTGCTCCAATATACACCTCCCCACTCCATATCGTTGACAGGTACACCATTCACCATTACGGCCACATTTTCCTGACCGAAACCACGCATGTAGATTTCAGAGTCGCCATAACCGCCGCCCTGCTTATTGGCATGTACACCTGGCGTTGATTTCAGAATTTCAGGAAATTCCTGTGTACCCAACTTTTCTTCAATAAACGTAGGATCTACTGTAGATAAAGCCACCGGAGTCTTACGAGCAACAGCTATAGACGAAGTAATCACCACATCCTTTAGCATCACAGCATCCGGTTCCATCTTGATAGTACCCAAATCAACAGAAGCACCCTTCTGTGTTATTTTCTTCTTGAGGTCTTTGAAACCTACATACTTGAACACCAATGTCCCACCTTGAGCAACACTTTGCTTAAAATAACCATCAATGTCAGTCACAGTTCCTTGTGAAGTGCCTTCTACCATAACAGCAGCGCCCACTAACGGCTCGCCTGTTTCCGAGTCAACAAGCTGCCCCCTCACTGTAGTCTGGGCAAATGCCGCAGCACTGAATACAGACAGCACAGCCACTAACAGGAAATGAATTAGATGTTTTTTCATACTTCTGTTTTTTGTTAATTAAAAGTGTTAATTAATTATTAAATACTGTTTTAAGACGCAAATATAATTAATAAGATTTAGATTTGTATTACATTTCTGCTACAAAATTTCAGAGTAGATAGGAGTTATTGAGACTTTTTATAACAATAAAGCCCTACAAGTTTTTTGCAGGGCTTTCTATTTGTCATCAAAATATAATTTATGCTATCAGATTCTCACTGTTATCAGTCATTCATCAGCTTTCTATAACGTACACGGGTAGGTTCTTCTTTTCCTAAACGTTTCTGTTTATTTTCCTCATATTCTGAATAAGAACCTTCGAAATAGAAGACATTGGAGTCTCCTTCGAACGCAAGAATGTGAGTACAAATACGATCGAGGAACCAACGGTCGTGACTGATGATTACAGCACATCCGGCAAAATCTTCAAGACCTTCTTCAAGAGCACGAAGGGTATTTACATCTATGTCATTGGTAGGTTCGTCCAGCAAGAGTACGTTGCCTTCCTCTTTCAATGCCATAGCAAGATGCAGGCGATTGCGTTCACCACCGGAAAGTACGCCGCAGAGTTTTTCCTGATCGCCACCAGAGAAATTGAAACGCGAAAGATACGCACGGGCATTAATATCGCGACCGCCCATACGAATCAGCTCCGTACCACCGGAGATTATCTGATAAACACTCTTGTTCGGATCAATATCACTATGCTGCTGGTCTACATAAGCCACCTTTACGGTCTCTCCTACTTCAAACTCACCTTTATCTACAGTTTCCAATCCCATAATCAGACGGAACAGCGTAGTTTTACCGGCACCGTTAGGACCGATAACACCAACGATACCATTGGGAGGAAGCATAAAATTGAGATCATCAAACAGTAACTTATCACCATAGGCCTTTGCCACATGTTTTGCTTCGATAACTTTATTACCAAGACGCGGACCATTAGGAATGAAGATTTCCAGTTTTTCTTCCTTCTCCTTGATGTCTTCGTTCATCAACTTATCGTAAGAGTTCAAACGTGCTTTTCCTTTTGCCTGGCGTGCCTTAGGGGCCATGCGTACCCAATCCAACTCACGTTCCAATGTTTTACGGCGCTTACTGGCTGTCTTTTCCTCCATTTCCATACGCTTGGTCTTCTGCTCCAGCCAGCTGGAGTAGTTACCCTTCCAAGGAATACCTTCACCACGGTCGAGTTCAAGAATCCAGCCTGCTACATGATCAAGGAAATAACGGTCGTGAGTAACAGCAATTACCGTACCTTCGTATTGTTGTAAATGTTGCTCCAACCAATCGATAGATTCAGCATCAAGGTGGTTGGTAGGCTCATCCAGCAACAGTACGTCAGGCTTCTGCAACAGCAGGCGACAGAGTGCCACACGACGGCGTTCACCTCCAGAAAGATGTTCCACGCTTGCATCTTCGGGCGGGCAACGAAGGGCATCCATAGCACGCTCTAATTTACTATCCAGATTCCAGGCATCAGTTGCATCGATAATATCCTGCAACTCTCCCTGACGTGCAAATAGCTTGTCCATCTTATCAGCATCCTCGTAGTATTCAGGCAAACCAAACTTCTGATTGATCTCTTCATACTCAGTCAATGCATCTACAATGGGCTGCACACCTTCCATTACAATCTCTTTTACAGTTTTTGTAGGATCCAGATAAGGCTCCTGAGCCAGATAGCCTACTGAGTAACCCGGTGAAAATACCACTTCGCCCTGATAAGACTTGTCCAACCCGGCGATAATCTTCAGCAAGGTAGATTTACCGGAACCATTCAAACCGATGATACCGATCTTTGCGCCATAAAAGAACGAAAGATAGATGTTCTTCAACACCTGCTTATTGTTCTGCTGAATGGTCTTGTTCAGCCCTACCATAGAAAAGATAATCTTTTTATCGTCAACTGTTGCCATAAAGTTTTAAGTGTATTATATTAATAATGTATTTACTTTAATACTATGCAGCGCTCTTCGCAATCTGCCACAAAACTTTGGCAAAGATAAGAAAAAAAGAGAAATCCTTTTGCTTTTCCAAAAAATGTCTCTATCTTTGCGCCCGCTTAACAGCAATAAAGGTTTGATTCGCTAGCTCAGCAGGTAGAGCACAACACTTTTAATGTTGGGGTCTTGGGTTCGAGCCCCAAGCGGATCACAGAATTGAAATATGGGGTTATTATAAACTTTTTATAAAACCCTTTGTTTCAATAAGATACAGAAAGAACTAAAAGATTTAGGGTCATTGTTATTCTATTTTTATAACCATTTTAGTTCGGATAAGTTCAGATTAGTGCGCTTTTTGGATACCAAGTTGGATACCACTGCGGATACCAATTTAAAAAACCAAAAAGTTATGATTAACAAAGTTCAAACGCGCGTCATCTTCGACCGCAAGCATGTAGCGACTAACCAGAAACCCGGGTTAGTTCAAATTGAAATCCGTCATCTTTCTAAGCGCAAATTCCTGTCTACGGGAATTAAAGTTAAAAAGTCCCAATTTAAATCTGGAAGGGTTGTCGGATGCGATAATGCCGATATCCTGAATGAAAAGCTTGACCATTATCTCAAAGAGATCAACTTGTTTGTCAACCGCCTCAACTCTCAAGATGCGGCTTTTAATCTATCTCTTATAGATAGTCTTATTAATGAAGGCCATACGGATGGTACATTCCTTGATTTCATGGAAGAGCGTATTGAGCAGAGAGCTATTAGAGAAAGTACCAAAAGACAGCACTATAAAGTGCTTAGGTTTCTTCGTAATGAATACAAAACCATTGTACATTTCTCTGATTTAACCTACCCTAAGATCATCCTTTTAGATGAATATCTTAAAAAAAGATTGGTGAAAGGCCAACCTATGATGCAGACTACCATTCACACCTACCACAAAGTCATAAAAGCATATATTAACGACGCTATTGTCATGGAAAGAATGACAGCCAATCCTTATTCCAAATTTAAGGATAAGAGAGGATGTAGCCAGGAAAGAACAGTCTTGACCCTTAAAGAAATTCAGATGATCCAAAATTTCAAAACAACCAGCATCCTGCAATCAAAGGTTAGAGACTACTTTATCATACAATGTTACACCGGCCTTAGCTATGCAGACCTGATGAATACGGACTTTACTCAATATGAAAAAAACGGGCAGGATTATATACTGAAAGATGTACGTTGCAAAACCGGGACAAGGTTCTTTATCTACTTATTTCCTTGTGTGTTGGAAATCTTACAAAAATATAATTTTCAATTGCCCCATCTTGCATACGATGTATATAACAGATGGTTGAAAGCCGTAGCCTGTGCCGCCGGTGTGACAAAGAAAATATCAACTCATATCGGACGCCATACATTTGCAACTACAATAGCACTCGGCTCCGGTCTGCCTATCGAAGTGGTCAGCAAGATGCTCGGTCATACGGACATCAAGACCACGCAGATTTACGCAAAAATACTTCCTGATTCTGTTATAGAAGGATTTCACCAAATAAAAGAAGGGCTTCGAAAGAAAGCGTAAAATGTAATGAGGCTGTCTCAAAATGAACTTGAGACGGCCTCATTATTTAAACCAACAAACATGTAATTTATAGGCATAGATACACCCCCTTTGCTACAATAGCAATAGGAATTAACCAATCAAGCCACTTTTCTAACTTGTAGTTAAAGCCTATGTGTTCCATCTTAAGACATGCAACAGCCGGCAATAATCACAATATGGCAAATAATCAGCCTTATCTATCAATATGTCTATCAATACTCTCATTTAATCTCCTGTTTACAGCACATGTAATCCCATATTTTCGTAGAAGTAGGCCAGTTTTCATCCGCAAAATAGAAACTATATGCAGCTTTTAATGTCTGTTCGTTATCAAGCACGCTACACACAACAGATTTGAAGGCATTAAACGCAACATATTTATCCCACTTCGTAGTCCCTACAGGAAATTTCATGGATTTGGTTGCATCCTCAATCTGATCGACGGTCCATTCCGCTCCTTTATGCGGCCTTCCATCTTTATCTTTACCTGTCAGAGCCTTCACATCATGTTCAGCAAAAGCCTCATCGTAATGCCCACCATACAAGGAACCATGCTGGTTACGCATGAACTTCCAATACATTTCCGGGTGTTCCTTCTTTATCAGGCATAGTAATTCGTCTACGTCATCTACACCTGCCCACATGGCCCTTTCAGTAGATACACCGTCTTCCCTCGCCTTCTGGATCAAATCTCTATAATTCATATCCCGATTTTATTAATTCAACAAATTCTTTATTTCCAACAGATCATCAGCCGTTAATCTTATCTGCCCTAAGTCTCCAAATATTAAATCCAACCAAGGATTATGAGGTATTGAAATCAATATTTCGCCTTTTCCGTATTCAAGAGAGAATGCCCCAAGCTGCATCTGCTGCTTATCCATCATCTTAAACATGTCAACAGCATCATTAATCAACAGATCACTATCTATGCCGCCATTCTTGTCCGATACAAACAATATCATATTGTCTAACATTTTATTGAGGCGGTCATCTTCCTTATCAAGCCAATTACTTAGCCCTCTCTTCATATACACAGAAGCAGGTTTTAACCTGGGTTTCTCAACAGACAGCGAATCAATTTTATCTTCTGCCCAACTCTGAACACTACTTTTCAGATTTCCCTTGAACTTGTTTACTTCTCCCTTTGCGTATAACATTGTTTTCCCTTTCTTCCATTAATAATTTCACTTGTTTCTCCAAGATATCCACACGCTGGTTAAGAGCTATTGTTAAACTTTCCTCATGTGTCATTGCTTTGCTCCTTCCCTCTTCATTTTCAAGAATTCAGAATAAGGCATATTTGAATACTTTTCAGTATATTCATTGAAAAGTTCAAGATTCTTATTTGCCTCATCAGCAGCCGATTTCTTCAGCTTTTTCACCAAAATAAGATGTTTATCAAGCGCATCTTTCCCATCTTTCGTGTTTTCCACGATAGGACGCATTATACGCATATACTCCCGTTGCATGATTGACATAATCGTCGCCTGACTGGATTGAAATTCTTCATTATTACTCATAATCCCAAATTCCCGGTCACTCATGGCAGACGTAATATTATCAATTTCATCCCACACAGGAGATGGGTTTTGATGAGCAACAGGCTGTTGTTGGGAACGGATTACATTTTGCTTTTGGAGTTCAAGCTGCTGTTGCAATTGCTTTAACTGATCTATCTTATCATCTATGTTAGGAGTTTGATAAGAATTTCCGCCCATTAACGGATCAGATGCACCTACAAAAATATTCTGCATATTATTTTAAGTTAGTAGTTAGATGGAATTAGTGGCAAGCACGCCTTAAAGCGTACCCGCCACTAACTTAGATTTTAAGCCGCAGGAGTTGTGGCAGCCGGACAAGAGCACGGATTATAGCTCGGGTAACCGGTTACAGTCGGCGTGCTTGGCAATACCAACTCACCAGTAATCATGCGGCAAGTCTTACGGTCAGTGTAATTGATACCGGCAGTAAACGCTTTTTCGATTTCACACTGAATAAGCTTATCCTGATATGGACGAATAGCGGTATTTACAGCCACTTCTTTTTCCAGTTGACCGATACGTGCATTCAGTACGTCGAAACCGTCACGTTGGTTCTTATACAAGCCGAATGCAGCGTTGTTCAATTTGTCTGTCTGAACATCGTACATATCGCGCATACCCTTGTACAGACCAAAGTCGGCATTTACCTGAGATTGGTACAGACCGAATTTCTCTGCAATGTCAGTCTGGCGATGATCGTAATCTGCCTGCATGCTGCTAACATGGAGTCCCCAGATTGCATTAGTCAAAGCAATTGCCTCTTCACAGCCTTTTTCCCACGCTTGAAATGCAGTCGGAGCTACCACACCATCACCAGCAGCCGAAACACTGGCACTGTCGCGATTGGTATTGATATTCACATTTTCCGGCATAGAAACGCCACCGGCAACACCAAGACCGTTACCACGTCCCCAAAGTGCGTATGCGCCAAGTGCCGTACCAATGATACCCAAAGTTAAACCTGCATTTCCTACTCCCTTTGTCGCGTACTCCTTTTTTCCTTCCTCGTACACTTTCTTCTCAATAATTTGTTTATCTACTGTTTCCATAAAAACAATTATAAGTAAATCATACGGTCAATAGCAACCGCACGCCAAAGGACAGGAAAAGACATTTGTACATCAACAAGATGTTTGTAGGCAGTTTGTGAGTCTCTTGTTAATCTCTTGTGCGCATAATCCAACACTCATGCGCTGTTTTCTATAAATAAAGGTATTCTTTAAAAAGTTTATTCTCTGCTGGCTCATACCGGAATATTCTGCAATCATCCTCTCTGTATATCCGACGGATACCAGCCAGTTTATAAGGATAGCCCTTGCATCTACATATTCTTCCAGAAGCGATTTAAACAATTTTTCTCTATCCAGTTCAGTAACTTCTAATACTACCACCACAGCCATCTCATACGCTTTCCTTAATTTTTCCATATCAAAAATATAAAGGTTCATAAACAAAAACATCACGAAAACTGTTATAAGCTTAATGAAAGCCCTAAACAGTCCTCGTGATGTTTGCCCGTTACGGATTGATAGTCAGGTACGGGTTTGGGCTTTCTTTATTTCTTTATCTCTAAGCCCCGAAAGAGAACATTTGTTAATATAACGTGGGATGCTTCTACTCATCCTCGGTTAAGTTATTACTAAATCATATCAGCCTCCTTTCTTAGATTTATAGATTATCCATACAATAATCATCAATAGAACACAGGATGCCCATATTATACCGGATATCTGCTTAGGAACCGTTGTTTCTTCTCTTTGGGCTTGTTTTTCCTGCATTTCGTATTCCTGTCTTCGGGAAAACGATGCACTATCAGATTTTAGAGAAATACTGTCCTCGACCGTTATAGTAGTGCTATGTTTGATCTCATTGTTTTCCTCAGCATCACCTTCAGCCAATAGCGGATATTTACCAGTATCCGGGTCTTTCGGCTTATTGGTATCATACAACTTCCAGTTTATCTTTTTGTTGACAGAAGAGTTTAGAAAACTGGTAATATCTCTAACAGAAGTAAATCCGAAGTCAATGATTTGCCGGTTACTATCTTCCACCTGAACAAGATTTTCCTTCTTCATGGCCGACTTATAATTGCCACAGGAAGAGAATAAATACATCATAATTCCCATCACAACCAAGGCTATAAAGCCTATTATTGACAACCTAATCATTTCTTTAAAATTATTCATGAACTTTTTCTTTGGTTATCTGTTATTACTAAGTTCATATAAACTCTTTAAGACGGCCTTCCGCTGTGACAGCACATTGCCGTTATAACAAACATTGTTAACACCATTTTCCTGATGTCAGGAAGATGGTTATCCATTAATTACAAAAGTTCCCACCCGGCACACACATCTTCCATTATTGCCGGCACACCATTTTCCACTAGGCTTATTGCAGCCGCAAAAGCACACATGGTGTTTTTATCTTCAATGTCAGGAATATAAGTATTAGGCACTTGCATTTCACTGCATACGCGGCTGATGTAACCTGATGTGTTGTTTTCCGATGGTGGCGCCCATCTCTTTATAAAATCGCTTACCGTCTGGCAATTGTGTAATTTACGATAATTTTGCAACAGCTTGATTGCGGCACGATAGCCGTAAGCCATAGATTTAAACTGTTTGAATGACTTATCCTTGCTGGGTGTTACCTCTCCTATCCATACCGTCGAACTATTACGGATGTTTCCCGGATTATTGTTTCTTAAACCTCTACTCATTTCTTTTCCTCCTTTCCATTTATCTTATCAATAAGTTGGTTAAACTTTCCATTAACATAAATACCAATCCCAAAGATACTTCCAGCATAAATCAAGCATTGAGCAAAAAACCATAATACGCTATCATGTATCTGCCCAAGAGGAGGTACTATAAAACCTGCAACAGATAATCCGCTACCTAGAAATAACATGCCGACCGCAGTACAAACCTGTATATCTTCCTTTGTCTCTTTCTTCATATCTTATACAATTTATATTATTATTTATTCAGCTAATGCATTTTCTTTCATATCCGACTTAAATTTTATCTGCTAATTACCAATCCAGTAGATATAGTTTCAATCTCCGTTCGTAACCCGTCCGGAAAATCCGCATCAGGTATCTGCGCAATTATGCGCATCATGATAGTACCTACACCTAACTTACTACTGTCAATGCAAGCAATGTAGTTGTCATTATCCACCTTTATCATCTCGCTCTTGCTAATATTTACATTACGGTTTGCGTAGATGTAAAACCTACAAGTAAAGTCGTAATCGCTCATGTGCAACCCGTCTATCGGTTCCACATGGACGTTAATCTTAAATTCCGTTCCTAAGCTGCTCATAACATTATAATTTATTGTTCAACCATTTCACTGCAAGATATACCAGCCAGGCCACGACCGCCCAGAACAGCAGGCAACAGCCCCACCCAAGACCGCCTATCCAAATGGGAAAATCTATCATAAGGCTGCTATGGCTTCTTCATAAACTGAATAATCAAAGGCATCTTTTCTTGCCCATCCTGCAGTATAGCACCCTTGGATGTATGCCATCGTGTAGGTATAGAACTCCGCAAGCTCATCAAGCGTGGTGAACGTGTGATAGACCGGCTCATCGTCCGTGCCAAACTTGAACTGTACCGGAAGGACGGATTTAGGTCTTCCGGTAGACACAGGCATTTCAAAGCTCTCACCGTCCGCGCCCGTAACTGTCTGCACGATGTAATCTTTCCCCGCCTTGTCCGGATTAGCCGCATCCCATGCCTGAACCTGCGGCTCGGTCATAGCGGCAAGGTCAAACACAGACTTATAATTAAACTGGTTCTCCATTGACAGCCATACGGGGATATCGTTCCACCGGCATCCTTGCAAAATGGAACCGTCCACCTGCTTGTTATGCCAGGCGGTTATCATCCCCTTCACTTCGTCAAGCTGCGGAATGTGGTACAACACTTCTTCCTCGTAGCTGTAGTTTCCTGTCTCGTTGCCTTCTTCATCCCTTTCAGGCATAAAGTCCCATCGTACCGCCCACTCTCCATCGGGAAGGGCTTCCACAAGGCTCAATATCTTATCACTCTTTTTTCTCATAATAGTATGATTTTCATTATTACCATTCCGGAGACAATTCCCACTGAGAATACTGCTATGGAAACCTCTGCCATCTGCTCTATTGTGAATTTCATTTTCATCCTCATAACACCGTTATTCTTGCATATCCGTTACCACTGTGTCCGGTCTCATTGCCTCCGCTTGGAGAAGGGAAAGAAGTAGAACCATCTTTCGTGCTTCCACTGTCAAGCTGCAAACCCGTGTATCCAGAAGGCCGATATCCTGCATTGGCAGCTATATTCACGAAACCAGAACCACCGCCTGAGCTATTAATCTGGCTCGTTGATGAATCAGACTGGGAAGAACCGCCACCGTACCAACCGCCGCCACCAGCACCACTGGCATACCGATAATTAGTAGTGGACTGGTTTTTACCCAAACCAAATTCACCGCCTCCGCTACTTTGTGTTCCGGGACTTGTGCCGCGACCGGAAGTTCCGCCACCCTGTTGGGAGGAGTTAGAGGAGCCGGAAGAGGTGTCGGTGGAAGTGGTTTCTATTACTTCATCCAGTGTATAACTATAAATAGAAGCTGAATCAGTTTTGTTTCTCACGTACAATATATACGTATAATTACCATTTGGAGCAGTAAATGTTGTTCCTAAATTCCCCATATTTGTAGAACCCTCATAATAAGATACATACGACACTTCATAATCATCACCTGATATAAGAAATCTGTATTTCTTTCCACCTTGTAACATACCCGCTTGATATCTATATAGGTAGTAAACACCACTTTGGTAGTAGTAAGGAACACTGCCACTTGAAATTCTATTGTAAGAAGTGCTAGAACCTGTTACTTCCGTATACCTTGCCGATCCTCCGGCACCACCGCCAGCCACAATAAACCGTGACAGCAAAGAAGCTGATGTACGGTTGGTGCGTCCGCCTGAATAGGACATGCCCGAAGTAACCAAAGCGATATCCGTAGCTCCACCACCACAGGCAGGATAACTTATGCCATAAGTATTACCGCTATTGTATGATGAGCGTCCGACACTTCCACCGCCACCATTCCAGCCGCCATTGACAAGCGATGTTGAACTTCCATTTCCACCTTTACCTCCGACAAAGATGTATAGTGTGGTGACTTCGGTCAGCGTTATCTCACCTTCTGAATAACCGCCTTTAGAGCCGGTTCCAGAATATGATTCACTGTTTCCTCCCTGCGCGCCCCAGCATTGTAACTTATATCTTCCGGGTGGAAGAGTGACTTCCTGAACGGTCCCGGTGTAGGCATAATTGAAAACCGTGCCAGCCGGGTATGTCTTACCCTTCTGCCTAATGAGCAAATCTACCGCCTTTTGAGGACTTCCTTTTGTAGTAGCGATGGAAACGTATTGCTGACGATCACTGAACGATTCATTCGCATCACTTTTCACAGAGATAGGCGCATTGCCTATCCCCGTGTAAGTGAGCGTGATGTAACCACCACCCGATTCCCATGCAACCGTTTTTTCCATTACGATACTGTCCAGCTTGTGTTAGACGTAACATTGACAGATACGGCAGTACCATCCTGCGGTATGGTAATCTTGGTAGGAGTGACAGACAAGGTAGCATCTCCGGCAGCTTGCTTAATCGTAATCTGAACGGATTGACCGCCGTTGGCAGTAACCTTCAACACTCTTTCCATTTCCTCTACTGTTTCATTCTCCGGTATGGAAAGCTCAAGACTGAATGAAAATTCGCTTGACGCTCCCGGATCGCCTTCAATCATTGCAGCATTGTCCGTGGACGTACCGTTTGCTTGATACTGTGCAGGAATATCTACTTCGTGGCTGTCTCCAACAAAAGCGAAAGTCAGCTTGCTTGAATTGGACTTACCCTCAATAGTCAGTGTACCTCCGCCTTTCGGTGCAGCCATTTCCGCACCATTGTTGAAGCTGGCAAACTCAGCTTTCGGTTCCTGTGTTACTTTGTAGGTTGCCGGGGTAGTTACACCACTTCCGGTCACTGTGACCGTTCCGGTGCGAGCTACACGCCCGGTATGTGCGGTTGCACTGTTGCTTACAGTACCGTTTCCACTGCCCGATGCCGGGCTGACATTTAACCAATTAGGTTTAGCCATAATTATTTTCTTTTTAGTTGAACAATTAGTTATTATCTATATGCCATTCCACATTGGAGATGACGCACACTTCTTCTGTATATCCGTTTTCCTCCATCAGGAATATATGCTTCGGCTCGACTTTAAATATTCTCGCGGCATTGACCGAGCAGACCAATCCGCAAGATACTTTTAAACCTTCACCGACACGATGACAAGAAACCTTAATTCCTTCACCAATTCTTTCTGTATGTACATTTAAGCATCCCATCTTACCTGTATTTTTGGATGAATGCAGCCAAAGGAATTCCCATTGTAGGATAGGCAGCATACGGGTGCGGATTGCCAGTCTGGACATTATATCTATATCCACCACTATAACCCGCATAAGGCTTGGTTATCTCTTCATCGTTTACCATGTTGTAGCCATATTCATTATCACAAGTAATGGCTATATCAAGTATATAAATACTTTCTGACTCACGTTTATCAAAAGTATCAATGATATGTTTGCGGGCAGTCCACATAGCTGCACTCTTTTTGATGTTGTACAAACCACTATCATTATCTTCCGTACCCATTGTAGATAATGGCAGCATAACAACAAATTTACCATCCGGAACAGCTTCCTTGTAAGAAGCAATCATAGTTTCCAGATTTGCATCCCATGTGCTAAAATCTATTTTATCGGGGTTTTCGGAGTTCATGAAATCATTTACTCCAAGAAACTCGGCACAAATAGAAGGTGGCGTCAATCCCCATGCCGAAAGGTATTTAGCGTAATTGAATCCCCATGTATAAGTATCATAAGTAGTATCAATCCAAGAACTGCCATTATATAATATATACTTACTGTTGGCATTGTCATACATTATATCTCCTGATGCAGGGTTTAATTTCAATCCTGTATTGTCATCAAATTTGATGGATTGAGTCTGGAAACGTCCCGCATTGTAGCTCTCATCAAAAGTCCAGTTGCCCGATGTGTTCTTGCGTATATCATTTGCCAATTTCCAGAAGGCCGTATCACCATAGTAACGGAAATTTCCTTCCGGTTGCCAAAAACCGTTATAGGCCTCCGTCCTACCTGTTGACACACGGAAATACCGTGCGAGTGTCCAACCTCCACGGCCTTCGTCGTAATATCCTGAATATCCAAGAGAATCACGAAGGCCTATAAGATTTATTCCAGGCACATAATTATTTGTAATAAGCGCATTTCCGAAGAATGCTCCATTGGTAATGCTGTCTCCGATTATCTGTACAGCTATTTCCCCGTCACCGGCCGAAGGAATGGACACTACCAATGTGGAAATCTGTTTGTCAACCTCCGTAAAATTTATACGCTCAATCAATGATGCTATAACGGTTTTTCCCTCCACTGGATTCTTGATGCTTGCCACTCTTTTCAATCTTCTCTGATAGGTAGCTGTCCCTGAGAATCTGACATCTTCCATATATGGACGGTATCTTTTTGTAAATGCTTCAACAAACAAGTCATTCTGCACTCCGTCCAGCATATATAATTTGCTTGGCAGACATATTTTGTTAACGAAGCTATCTGCAATCAAAGAGTCTGGAATATATTTCTCTTTCAATTTATTCCCATATGGTACATATGGCAACAATGAATTTCCTTTATTTACCATAAAGGAGTCCTTATCATTGATCGGGATAGACACCCGGATGTATACCGCATTTTCAGGAGCCAGAACAGTCTGTAGACCACCGGGATGATTATTTATTCCCGATATAAATTTCTTTGAAAGATCATACCAAGCGTTATATATACTATGACTGATAGTATAATTTTCTCCAGCTACTACAGCAATGAATCCACTGGCATCATAAGAAGGATTTGCAACGATCGTTCCATATACATAATTGACGTAATAACCAGATTTATAATCCGGATCGTTAGGATTTAACAGATTGTCCGAAGGTTCAAAAAAAACACTTTTCTCTTCCGTTACTGCACTGTCAGCTATCTTAGAAGTGGTAACAATACTATCCGGTAATTCAATATCAGTTGCATTATCAGGAATAAGAGACTTATTTATTTTTTTTGATACAGCGTAAGGTTCGTATGTTGTTGAAGCGGTGCCTTCCTCTACCTGTATGTTATCAAGTGAGGAAAAAAATACTTTGTCTATGCTGAACCTTGCAAATGCGGCACCTTCCTGCCATGTAAGAATTTTACTCGTAGAGTTTTGTACAGCAGCTATTACTTTGGTTTTATCGGAAGCATAAAGGAGGTTGTAAGAATTGTTTGTGTTTGTTCCATTACAACACAATGTCTCACCTTCGTTGATTGGGATAAAACCCGTTACAGCGTAAGAAGAATTGGAAGCAAGCTGTCCCCATTGGTTCAGATATACATTGTCTTTTACATCCGCAGGATTGCAGCGATTTTTACCCATAACCTCCCGGATAAATGATACCTTATCTTCTGTAACAGCACCATCCGTAATCTTCTCAGTCGTAACATCAGGCAATAGCTCTTCTTTTACAATATTCTTTGGTGCCACATATTCTTCATAAGAAGTAGGCGAATTGCCTACTTCTACCTGTACATTGCTCAAATTGTTCTGAATAGAGAACCTCGCAAACGAAGCACCTTCCTGCCATGTCAATATCTGGGAAGCTGAATTTTGAAAGGCAGCTATTACAGTGGTTTTATCGGCAGCATAAAGGACATTGCAAGCTACAGAAGATATAGTTCTATTGCAACACAATGTCTCACCTTCGTTGATAGGAATAAACCCCGTTACGGCATAAGAATCCCCATTTTGTGTGCCACCGGAAGAATTAAGATATACTCCCGCTTTTAAATCTTCCGGATTACAAAGGTTCTTGCCACGTATGACATTGAACATTTCATTTTTAGACACATAGTTAGCCAACTCCGTGAAGTCATACGTGCCAAGTGTCGCGCTAAGGTCATTCCATCCGGCAACATACCCAATAGGTATATTGCCAGCAACATAATAAGCATACGGTTTTGCTGTTGCCAAATCTCCTGCCAAAGCCCAAGCCGGTTCCGTCCGTGCAGGCAGCTTACCTGCCGAATCAAAATAACCAATGAACGGGTTATCAACAATAGATATACCGTCTATCTTGCTTTGAAGCATTTGAAGCTCCTCCGTTATCACTTTATTTTCTACAGGATTGGCACTGTTCAGTGAGAGCGAAGAGTCTACTGTCATTCCGGAACCGGAAGATATATCTTCATTAAGTGCTTTAAAATTATCATCCAGCAGGTCGGCAACTTGCTTGCCTGTCATCCCTTCTTCTATTTTTTTAATCTCGGCCATAATATTCTAATTAAAATTCCATACTCCATCATCATACCAACAGCCAGACATATTCCAATGACCATAATCCAATATCCAACCGGAAGTGTACATATTCAATTCTCCACATCCGTCAAGTTCTAAAGATAAAGTACACGCATCCCCCCTTCGTCCGGTAATTGTCACCCTTGTTAACAAGGCGTATCCTTTTACTGATATCCTTCTATCGGGAACATAATCATTGGGAAATATAGGATTCAAATGAGGAAGAACAGAGGCCATATTTACCATGACCGGAATGTTGTTTGTCAATAATTTAAAAAAATTGATATCCTGTGCTGTATCACTCAATAAATGACCGCATCTTACTCGCCAGCTCATCCTTCTTTTTTTTTTCATTTCCCATTTACCAGTATTAGGACTCCCGACATTGATTGTTCCTGCCTGAATATCTATCTCACACGTGGTAGCATAGGCAAGTGTCTTCCATGCGCCATTCTGGTCAAAGAATACAATTAAATCGTTTCCCTTCAACTTCATATCGGTATATTTTCAATCATTATTTCTTCCGTTTCCTCTGCCCAGTTAATACTTTCAGATAATAACTTATAGGTATTTTCTCCATTTGTCAATTTTATGAGAGGAGAAAAACCCTCATTTCTTTCAACCTGCAAAGTCAACTTTTCTGTAATTCGTCCGTATAGGCGTTTTAGGTTACTCAATAAATACTCTTCTGCAAACATTTCTTTATCATCTTCAATAAAATAAAGCGTTCCTACACTTCCATTCTTACCAGACAATGTATTATATGCTGCTTCATTATTATTATCACTTGCTATTTTTAGACTCCATTCAAATGTTTCTGGAAAGTTCTCATTTACACGACCATAGTAATAATTTGTATCCCTATCATCTACTGTGACAGTATCATCTTTATAATATTCCACTTTCAAATTATTCATATATAATCTGTCATGCCTTGTGTTTTCGCTTGAAGCTCTAATTTCCATTACAGCCTCTCCGCTTAACATCTTATTTATTATCATAATATATCCATCTGCTCCATTATATGGCATATCCAAGGTCTTAGTACTCTTTATCTTACCTGTTCCTGTATCAGAATCATCATCATCATTTCCTATTGCCACACTAAACCAAACGCTTTTTTCAGTCCACTCATTGCCATTCCAATAATCCTTTCCTACCCTAAACCTAAAATCAAGTGTTCCCTTGCCATTATTCTCATAAACTTCATTTTCATTCGGCCTTTCAGGAAAACTTGTACCAAATGCAGAAGCACTAATCACAAAAGCACCTTTATCATAATAAACCTCCTTTTGACCCCTAGCCCGTAATATCACCATATCTTGTGCCTGTTCAGGTGTTGGTTGATATTGATAAAGTGTTCTAATTTGAATACCTACAGCATCTTTATAATTATAGTTTCTCTTTTTTGCTCTTTCTTCTGGTGTAAATCTATCATACTCCACAAATTCAGCACCAATAGCTCCAAGACGTTCTACAGGTGATAGTTCATCAGTAGCATCATACCACTCTACCGGTACTCCGTAATCAAACTCAGTTACCGAATAACTCTTGAATTCAACCAAATTAAATCTATCCTTATTCGCATACAATCTCGTTTGTTCGTATTTTAATATGCGACCATAATAGTCATTATAAACCGTTCGAATGTTTTGAATATATTCCATATCCTTCTTATTAATTGAAGGAACTACATCTGTAACTTTATTAATATCTGCTTGGACTATAAATTTTCCATATCCTTGTATTATACTTTTTTTGTGTCCATCTCCGGCCAATTCCAAATCTTCTATTTTCTTAAACGAACAACTTATTAAGTCTGCTTCTCCTTCTACACCGGAAGCTAAGTTTTTCAGATCATCAAAATGTATGCTATAATAATCTTCAGCTCTTCCTATAAAATACAAATCGTATCCTCTTTCATGTAAAGTCCATCCCCAAAACTTACAAAACTCCTCTAAGAAAGAGAGACAAGTATCAGCATTATATCTTTGCCAATCATCACTTTCCCTATTTATGCTATTATTCACTGAAAAAAAATTAGCTCGTGATATTTTTACACTGAAAGCGGTATAAATATCTTCTTCTATACTATACCACACTTCTTTAGGAAAATAAATTTTTTCATAGGTTACATTTGTAGCTGTTAGACATTCTAAAATAAGCTCTCCTAACGAGACTAACCCCATATCTTTTGTTTGATCTAAATAAACAGAATCAAGCACTCCGATAGGAGATATTAACGGAAACTCTACAGTTAATGGTGCTATGTCCCAATCCTCGCTAAATGTATCTGCTTGCATATAGCCGCACCATTTCAAAACATTGTCAATCAGTAGCTCAACATAATGTTGATGGTTATCCGTCGGCATTAATCCTTCCAAATCGCCATTGTCAATAACCCGAAGATAACCTGTCCATGTGCGTACAGGTTTCATAATCTCTTCATCGTTATCTTCTTCCGTAGAAATAGCATTCTCCGCAGGTTCAATCTCTGTAATTTCTCCACTCCATCCTTCTTCGTATATCAGCACTTCGGCATCACGATCATTGATTGTTTTGAAATTAACTTTCCACTTTACATTTCTTGCCATTTTCCTTATTCATTATCCGTTCCATGTTTTTAGCCTTCTCCCTCAACATATCCAGTTCCTCTTCTGTCGGTTGTGGCTTCTCCTCTACCTCCCAAGGGAAATCTAATTCCAGGTCCTTACCTGTCTGGACTTTGTGGAACACCTGTGCCGTGAGCCTTGTCCTTTCCCAGTCCTGGCGATAGCGTCTATTTAACCCAGCTATGTAATCCCTTGTTTCCGCAAGGCTCATCCTGTTCAAAAAATAGTCGGGTGAACACCCGCCCTCCCCGACTATTAATTGATACAACTCGCGTACACTCAGTCTTTTTTTTTATCACCACCATCTTCATGATCCACCTTATCCTCATCACTGGCAGTCAGCACCTCCATACGCGAGTTGTAGTAATCTGCCATCTGGCGGAGCAATGACAGATTATCAAGGGCTTTCATAAAGTCATCCAGAGGCAATGTAAAATCCTTGTTGCAGCGAAGCAGAATACAGTAAAACAGGATATGCCTGCATATAGTCTTCTGCGGATCGAAAGGCAGTTTCCTTCCTGCAATTTCCTCGTAAGTGTATATTGGTCCCCATATACTATCAAACGAGAAATCATATTCCCTATCTTTAATTCTTACTGTCATTCCGCTACCTCTTTTTTAACCAAAGCCCCATAACCGGTAAGGGATACCGATACGCTCGCATTGTTTCCTTTGGTACCGTCACGATCAAGAGCAGTAATCTGAGCTTTACCGGAATAGAACGTTCCTTTAATCGGCGCGGTCCATCCGGCTTCCGGTACACCCTTATCATCTTTATTGGTTGGAATTCCAACGGTGATGTCTACCGGCTGACCTGCTGTAAACAAGTCAAACAACTGGTCGTACACGTAATCATTTGCCCGATCCTTGTCCGCACTATCAACCGATTCATTAGTCGCACTCCACGACATACTTCCGATTTCGGATGCATCCCAAAATCCATCATCCTTTGTTGCGCTGTCAGTGGTATTGGCTACAAGATTTATCTTGCAGCTTGTTGATAATGCTATGACCTTGCCGTCAATCCACAGCATCAGGTCTTTTCCATTCAAAGTTTTTGCTTTTCCCATATATCTAAATATTTAATTAATAGTCCAATGTCCTGAGATTAAAATTGATTGTAACGGCTACAGCGTCTATATCCAAAAGAAACTCCTCATAACTGCCTGTAACCACACAATCGTTTACCTGAAAATCATCATATACCGATGTCACTCCTTCCAGATCATACCTGACTTTGTTAGCCAGTTGAATAGCTTTCATATACTCTTTAGCTATTACTATTACCGAAGCATTCACACTATCTTCGGCATTCCCATCCTTTGTCCCGTCGGTTGATATCCCGTCACTTCGGAATACAATAAACGGATAAGCCGGCGCACCTTGCGGGATCACCAGTGGATAAATCCGATTATCCACATCTTCCGTAAGAAAAGTGTCGTGTGTCAGAACTTCCTTAATATGATATCCTACCAATAAACTCATAACCTTTTTTATAAACCTATGTTTATCTGAAATGGGTTACTTTTCCTTGCTTACTTCCAATATCATTTGTTCCAGTTCCCGGGCTAATGTCTGTGCGGACTGCCCCACGGCGGCATCAGATACGGAAAAAAAACCGGTACCGCGCAATGCTCCACGACTTGCCACTTTACCGTTTGTACTGCGGGTTCTCGTGAATGCCGTTCTCTCGCCGGTTCCCTTATTGATAAAACGAAGGATAAAAGCACGGTCGCGCCCCTGATAAGAATCTATCTGCTGCGTGCGCTTACTTCTGTCCCGTTTCCGCGTTATGCCACTTACACCGCCTTTTGTACGAGTGAAAGATGTCACCCTTCCGGTACTGCGTTGGTTCAATAGAGAGATATTTCCACCATTTCCTTTCCTATATACCACCATTTTCACACCCAGGTAGGCTTTGCGCGGATCACTTCTGACTGAAAACTTAAAAGCCTGCTGCACAGTCTTACGAGCAGGAGTAAGACTCTTCCTTATTGCTTTTTTGACATCTTTTCTCTTTAATATTTCATTGTAATTCAGACGCTTTATCAATCCGAATACTCCGGTAGCATCAGTTTCTACCAATGGGGTTTTTACCTTATATCCTACTGCCATAACCTATCCTTTTAATATGGTACCCTTTCCCGTACGCTTGCCGAAATTGTTTACCACCGTGACAATCTGTTCACCAGTGATAATCGTTCTTCCGCCACCGCCACCACCAAAGTTGCCGGTATGGATGGCATCATAGAGACGTTTTTGGTCAGCCTCGTTGATGAACATTTCACCGGACGAAACACGTGCTGTTATACCATCCTGATAGTTTGTTCCTCCAACAATACCACCTTCGGCGAAACTACTCATACCTTTAACACTAGCTATAGCACTTGTCATTGCAGCCATAGTACTAGCAATTGCAATTAGATTCATAGGCCACGTTTTGCCAGCTTGCTCAGCAATAGCTTCTGCTCCCTTAGCAACAGTAAGTGATTGTACTACTTGCAACAGAGCAGCCGATGCAGAAGCAGTTTGCCCAATAAAGGCTAACCATTCATTTCCCGTTCCTTGCAAGGCACTTCCCATCGTTCCAAGCGCACTAGATATATCTGTAAGATTTTGTCCTTCCTGCTTGGTCTTTTTAATTTCTCCTGCTATACTTTTCCAAAGTTCAATATTTTCCAGTATCTTTATTTTTTCTTCATCAGTAGCATAGTCCAACATGTTTGTATATTCTTGTATTTTAGCCTGAGCAATATCGTACATCTCCATTCTTCGCTTCAATGCTTCTACAACCTCATCACCATCTATATTACTTTCCTCCTCTTCATTCATCTGCATCAACATCTGTACAGGCTGCATAAGTACAGGCAATTGCTTTTTCTTGGCTATCGCATCCAATATTTCCTGATCCAACGGATTATCAGCCATTCGATCAATAGAGAGCTTTATCATCTGGTCGATTTCAACAAAACTCGGACCGGAAGGTAATTTCTCCTTTTTCCCACTTCCCCCACCTCCTGTTACTGTACTTCCACTGTACACTTTATATCCTTCCAGACTGCTTACAGGATTAAAGCCTTTTATATTCTTATTAGCATTATTATATTCGTTAGCCGTTTCATTGAATTCCCTCACCAAGCCATCTATGGCTTTATTCAAATTTATATACTTCTCTCCCATCTCAGCTATTCCCTGTAGCTGTTCGTCTGAGTATTTGTTAAGCATGGCATTAACAACAATAGCTTCCCTATATTTCCTGGTAAGCTCCTTCTGTGCCTTCTCTCTTTCCTCATCAGTAGCAATTCGACGTTCATATCCTCTTCCCCCTTCCAACATGACATTACCATTCTTATCAAAATTCTGGTATAAATGACTGGATTTCTCTGCTGCTTTACGATAAGCCTCATAATCAGCAGCAAACTGATTTTTCAATTCTTCCCGCTTATACGGATTAGTAACGTCTATTCTCAATGCCATCTCAACATCTTGCATTGACACCTTTATTTTATCGGCACCTATTTCCTTTTCAACGGATGTTACGATGGCATTTACAAGATCATGTTGCAAGGTCTTATTAATTTCCTGTTGAGACTTTATCCCGGACTGCCATTCTTTAAAAGCCCGTTCCCTTTCGTCCAAAGGTGCAAACTTGTTTTTTGCCAGGGTTTGCGCTTTAGCTATATCCGCTTCGTTTTTCGCACTAAAATAGCCATGAGATATCTGAGTATTACCCAACTGATCCAAAGCCTGCTGTGCCTTTTTTGATTTAGCTATAATCTCATCCAACCCTCTAAGGAAGGTACTGAATTCACCGGCTCCCAACGAATAAAAGAACTGGTCGACGCTGGCTTTTGCCGCCTCAATAGTTTCCGTCATCTTATCACCCAACTTTTGGCTGGAACCCATTATCTTATTAAAAGCCTCTCCTGCTGTCGCTGCAACACCGATACCAACAGCAAACTTTCCTATAACCTTGGTTACATTGCCAACCACATTCCCAAGGTTCATGTTCTTATCCATATACTTATCAAGGCTTTTCTGAGCCTTTTCAATGCCACTCGTGTAATTCGACGAGTCCATCAACAACCGGGTAATAACGTCTGCCATATATTTTACTTTTAAAGAAAAAGCGGAGACCCAAAAGCCCCCGCCCCTACCAAATTTAAACCTATATTATGAACAACAAAGCCTTATTCACCTGCTACCGTACATTTACCAAGAACAAACGCCTCTCCCCGTAATGTGGTCATGGACCAGTCTCCGTTTAGCGTCAATCTTACAACATCACTTGTTGCGCCGGTGTACGGATCAATAATGAAACGTTGTTCCCCAAACTGCTGCAAAGGCTCGTACCCCCAACACCCGAAACCTACGAATGTGTTGGTATCATCATTGATGTAATTTGTACAGAATACCGGAATTCCGTTGATCGCTCCATTTTCCACAACCATTCGGCCACTTCCCGGATCGCGTGGTGTTGCTTCCAGCTCTCCCTTTGTGTATTCATCCATTACATAAGCCATCGCACTGGCTTCTACACCTTTCAACAAGGGAATGCTTTTCATAAGAATCAATTCCTTGTAAGTAGGCAATTCCCCGACAAACTGGATATATTTAGCAGCTTTACGCTTTGCCTTGGTGGTAAGCGTACTAATTGCAACAGCCGATGTTTTTGCAATAGCATGGAATGGTCCCACAAGCTTATGCGTAACAGTCGTATCCGTACCAAACATCAGTTTGTTCAATACGCGTACCACAGCCTGAGGCAACTGTTGTCTTACCACCTCGTAAGCCACTCCATCAGTCTGATTGATAGTCTGGCTTGTGATCTTAATAGTCACGCCCACACGTTGCGGCTCTGGCTTGATTTTTCCGAAATCAATATTCTTATCACTTAGAGCCACAGCCTCACCGGCTACTTCCGCCTCAATAGAACCAACGGTCGGCCAAACGTAATCACCGGAAAGGCCTGTCATCAGAGGCAAACCCACTTTCCCCAAAATCAACCCCTCCTCAAGCGGCTTGATGATATCATTGATAGTCAGAGGAATCATAGGGTCAGCCCCTGTAGTCGTAATGCCGGTAAACTCACGCTGCAACTTATGTGATGAAGGAGCTTTCAAATGCTCTCTTAAAAACATATCAAAAGCCGCCTCACGTGCGGTTACTTTCACATAGCCGGTCTTTTCCGCGCTCGCAATACGCACATCCAGCACATTCATTTCACGTTCAAGCGTCTTCAGCTCATCCTTTTCTTCCGCAGTAAACTCGCGTTTTTGTTCCGATTCTGCCTTGTCTGCAATCTCGTTCATACGGATCACAATCTCTTCTCTCCGGTCGATGTACTGGCGTACACTTACTTCTTTTCCTTTGCTCATATCCAAATTTTAATTAAAAAAACGTTTCTTACTTATTTCCCTCACTCTATATATTTCGGCTTCACGCCTTTTGATATCTTCCATATCTGGCACTTTATCCGTTTTTATGTGAATGCCGGCTTGCTCTATTTCCCTGGCTGTTACATTTGTCTGCACATAAGCCGGATCACTGGCAAGCGTCATCTCATAAACCATATCAATACGTTTCACGTGCCGCAACAAAACCCCTTCATCATCTTTGGTATACCGGACACTGCTTGTCTCATCACTCCAAAAAGTGAAAGAACTTCCTGACAAATCGCCCCGTTTAACAAGAACCAAAGCGGTATTTCCATCCGGCGTGTCCGGTGCCTCAAATTCATACTTTACACCCACCTCATCAACAGAAAGCTTCAAAGTGCCGACTCCCTTATTGCTTCTAGCAAGAAGTCTCTCACGGTTGTGCCAAATGGTCATCTTTATATCCATAGCTGCCAAATCAGCCTCAGTAATCGCCCCCGGCTCTATTATTTCACGGTAATCTTCCCAATAATCCACAAGCATCCGACTCTCTACGCCAAAAACTATCGCATATCCTTCGATAATACGACCGCTTTCATTCTCACCCGTAGCTTCACGGAGGCGCGGTTGAAACTGGCCTCCTGCCATGCTTCTAATTTCTCTCTTGTTTTCTTTCATCACTCCCTTATTATCATTGCTATGTTAGTCTCCCTTAGCAGTCAGTCAACTTTAAGGCCTCTGTATAACTTTTATTGAGGCGTTTTAGGTTACCCGACCTCCTCAACGTCATTAGTCTCATCAACAACCGATGCGACAATAGCAATACTTCCATCCGCCTTACTCCTGTTAAAACTTTCTATCCTGTATGTCTTTCCATCCCAGCCCAAGCGGCAACGGTCGTTGACAATATCATTGTTTCGCATCATGACGCTAACACTTTTCGTCATCCAGACCTCACCGGCAGTTAATGCCTGTGCTCCCTTTTGGTAGGTTATATTTGCCCACACTGTCTTTTTATTTACATACACGGCATTCTGATAGTTGAATTTATCCCTCTCTACAATAGGAACCAGAATACTCACCCTCTCCGTCAAATTTCCAGCACGCAACATACTACACCTCCCTGTCTGTTAACTTACGGTATGGTTTGCAGAAAACATCCAAGGAATATGGTACCGCATTTTGCGCAATGGCGGCAACCGGCTCTCTATTCCGGTAACTATGCGCTGCAAGGATCAGTATTGCCAATTTCAATCTATCCGGGAACCAATTCCCCTCCGGTAATTCCTCAGCATCCAGTCCGGTTTTTTCCCTATATCCCATTCTATTAAGTTCTTCAAGGCTTCTTGCCGTCCCGCCAATTATAGAGTCTTCCGCAGCACTGCCATACAAAACAATGATTTCATCCTCATCTTCAAAATCAACGCGCATTTGAGCCTTCAATTCATCGATAGTGACTATTCTTAAACCGTTATTCATCCTTATCCTCCTTTTTCGTTGTTTCTCCTACAGTTTTATCATTCCCCTTTCCTGTGGCATCCCCACTCAGTTTGGAACTGCCCAATTCAGCCAAGTTGACACTCAGATAGACAACATCGCCTTTCTCTACCGGCTCCTTGTCATCTTCCCGGCGAAGATCGTTTACACTGGCCTGCCCATTATCCAGACGGGATTTATCCCACTTCGCCTTACTGTCAAGATCAAGCGCATAAAGACTCTTTAAATCAAACTTGTATTTATAATCCTGATAAGTATTTATATTCAGCATTTTAGCAGCAAATTCCCGTTCTATTTCGGTAACTATTGGCTGCAAAGCCTCAGCATAGAAAGCAATATTACTAACCTCCACGCTTTTGTAATTAGCGTTACTATCATCCATCAGCTTTGAAGGTGGCACATTGAAAAAACGGGCAATTTCCCTGATTGTAAATTTTCGGTTTTCAAGAAATTGCATATCACTGGAACTCATGCTTATAGGCGTGAGCGTCCCATCGCCGCGCACACTCAAAATATCATCACCACGATTAAGCGATTCCTGCAAATCCTCGCCCATCCCTTCCATCTGTTTATCCTGATATTCGCCAAATCCCTTCACAGACTGATTATTTTGCAGAATAGCCTTGAACCGTCCGCCTGTTGCAAACCGCTTAAGCGTCTCATTGTCCGCCGTAGCCGCAATGCCAAGCGTTAAGGCGGCATAACGGATTGTTGATATACCGACATAACCGCCGTCACGGCATACATTCTTAAAATGCAGGATTTCGCTGGCATCCACAGTCTTCGAAATGCCATTTACCATATCTGCTATAGTGTATGTATTCGAATAAACATCATAAGTAACAGAACCGGGAGTGCACAAAATAAATTCTTCAGGAACTCCACGCCTGTTTTTGACAGGATATATATAAGCGTTACCTTGCAACAAAACAATAGATACCATGTTTTTAATCAAGGTGTACGAATTCATCCGGCCATTAGGCTTAACACTCAACAGATAGTTTATTACCGCGCCATCCCCGGTGTTATGTAGTTTGAAGTATCCCTTGGCACGATCAAGACGCTTGTATTGCAGCGTCAACACGGCGGCAGATGACGAAATCAGGTTAACCGCGCGATATACCGCCGCTATTTTCATGGCGGTTTCGCTATTGTTAACATATACTATATTCTGCCTGTAACCACCACTATCTGCGTTTTTATTGGCGGTCAATCCAGTAGCCGGCGATGCCTCCCGCTTGAATAGATTACTAAAAAAATGATTCATTCTTATTCCCAAAGGCATATTTTATGTTTTTCTCTTATGCCTCTATTACCCCTGCAAAAATCCGTTTTTGGGTACTTTCAGATTGTGACTTTAATCAATGTTCATAGTTATTGTATAGCCAAAAAGTCATAAGAGAAGCTATCGCAGCGTCTATTTTTAGATTTTCCTTTCTCTTTAAAGGCTTTTTATTGCACATTCTATCCTCATCCAGATAGCAGTTTCCGAAACAATACGGCAAAATCGGATTATTTGCCAATGCAACTTTGGGAGGTCTGCTTTTTGCAGCCATTTCAAACGTTTCCACAGGAGACGTAAAAGCTCCATATGTTTGCGGGACCGCACGCAGGATGTTCCCCGGCAATGTCCCGGTTGAAGCAATGGCAGACGCCAAGGCATTCACCACTTCCTGCGACTTATAAGCATCATAGCCTATCTGACAAATCAAAAGCTTTTTATTTCTCCGTAGGATATCTTCCACAATCATAGTTTCACTGATTACAGCACCAGGACACACTTTTAAATATCCTCCATCTCTCCAATACTTATAAAGCTCCTTGTTCGGATGATTCTCCAATGTTTCTTCAGGGATATAGCAGTCCGTCCATAGGTAGAACTTCCGTTGCGCCCGACTGTATATATTATAAACGACCACAGAAAAGTCATCACTTACAGACAAGTCCATAGCGGCCATCGTTTCAGGACGTCCCTGTATATTCTCAATATCAAAATCTGTCATTAATGACCTGGCCAACGTCTGCGGTATCCAATTCTTTACACCTCCTGAAACAAAGATATTTAAAAGCTTGGTTTTAAACTCAATCATAGCCTCCACATCGCGTTGAGCCTTATCCCATCTCTGCTTATAATATCCTTCTTGTACTGTTACACCGATATGTGGGTTACATTTTCGCCATATTTCGGGATTTCCCATAGCCTCATCCGTCATCTCCCAAGCATCCGGCTGAAAGATAGAAGCAAACTGGCTGTCATCATCATATTCTCCTTCTAATACTTTTTTTGCATTTTCCAGTTCAATGGTGAAAGGGCCATCTTCTACACGGCTGGCCGTTGTAATAATGACCGTTAATGGCTCCCGGCGAACACCCATTGAGGAAGTAAGCACCTGCAATAATTCTGCACCATCGGAGTGGTCGCGCACATATTTTGCCTGCGCGTATTCGTCGAATATAACCAGTGAGGCATTCAGACCGTCCTTTGTATCACCTCCTCCCGTAAGGCATTCGACAAACGACTCTCTTCCGAACTTATTAGGTTTCCAATGAAGCGTTTCCCTGGTAGCTTTAAAGTATTTCTTTCCGGGATCAAGCTGTTTTACAATCTTACTGATCTCTTCAAAACATATCTTAGCTTGTTTGTAACTGTTTGCAGCCGTATACGCCTGCGCATTCGTGTCACCAAACAACATCTCATTCACCGCCAGAGAAGCGGTACTCGTAGTTTTTGAGAACTTTCGGGGTACGAATAGAATAGCCTCACGAACCAAACGCCTCAACTCATACCTGCGCCCGTCCATTATCTTCTTTGTCTTTTTCTCCTCATCAGGCATTCCTTCAGCTTTCCCTACGTCTTCCCATTTGTAAAATCCCAGAATGGAAGCAAACTGGAAATACTGTATAGGAGTTAACTTATAGCATCGCCTGCCATCCATACCGGAGAATTTGAGGCTTTCATACAGTTTCGTGAACTTTTTTACTTTTGATGGACGGAACACATAAGTATCCATCAACCGGAGAAACTTTAAAATAGCGAGAATCTCATAAAGGTTGTGTTTTTCCGGTTCATTTCTCACTTGCGAAATGTACGACCAAAGGCGCATATCTATGGCGTCAAGCTGGAATCTTTCAATCTCTATTGCCAGCAGCTCATCAACCCTTTGTTGTTTATACTCTTTCGTCGAAACATCACTCATTCTCTCTTATTCTTCTTTCAAGCTATCCATTAGTTGGGTTAGAGCATCGTTACCTTCGTCACCTTTTGACTCGGTAGGTGCAAGCTCCTTATTCATCATCAATGATCTCAAGTCTTTTCGAAGACGGTCGGCAAACTTAGCCATCAGATTATAAATCGGATTTTCCCGTATCCTGTCTTCTCCCTCCCGGCTCTTCTCCGTAACCGTCGGAGTCTGTTCTTCCTTCAGGACTTCGTCACGAATCTTTCGGAATACAAGTAAATCCGACGCAAGAAGCTCAATCTGATAACTCATTTCGGAAGAATACATTTCATGTTCTTTCAACACTCTTCTTACATGAGTTTTTATATTCTCAATCTTCTTGCTTATCAGCTTCTCATTGTCATCTCCTTTTTCCATGTGTTAAATATTTTAATACTACCTACTTTTTCTGTTTATGGGTATAAAGATAACACCCTCCAACTTTACCCCCACGGCGTTTTTTTGAAACCGAAAAATCTCTCTCTTTAGAGGCAGTGGATTTGAGTAATTTTGACTCAAAAAAAAACACCCCTCCCCCTCAATTTGTTAACAGATTTAACATTTTAAAAAACATTAAAAATAACGTTCTTTGAACCTCTCAGCATTCCTTACTGCATTCTCTCGTACATACTCCTTGCTCCTTGACCTTAGTCTCACATGCTCTAACTGATGGCAATCGTGACAAAGAGAGCGCAAATTGTTATAGTCATACATCAACCGCGCCATCTCTATATCATTGGTTGCATTTTCAACAGGGAAAACATGATGTACTTCTGTGGCCGGTTCTATTAATCCATTATGCAAACAATCTTCACACAATGGATCAACAGTCAATTTTTTCTTTCTAAGTATCTTCCATTGCTTTGCCTGGATCAGTTTGTTGTAATTCGCATCTTTACTCATAACTTATATAATTGTTTGTTTCCTCGATCTCTTGGGAATATTCCCATATTCAGTTGATTGCTTTACAGATTCAAATTCCACTGTTATCTCTCTGACAATGTTATCATTGCATTTGCTTTTACTCTGTTCAACCAATTCTTGTATTATTTTCACGAAACTACTCTCTCCTATATTACTACCGATATTATCTATTTCGGTAGCCAATTGTGGGAATAATTTCCGAATAACAGTAACTAGAGCACGTTCATTGTTTGCTGTTGTATGCACTTCCTCACCATCAATAGAAATCTTCTTGCAGATGTATCCTTTGCGCCCGATCATAGTAAAGATATTAATGCTATCTGTCATTTTCAATGCTCTATTGCCTCCTGGCTTGGTTGTGATGATTCGATTTTTTTTATTTTCAAAACCTTCGAATATCTTAGCAAATTCATACAACTCAGGATTTGCCTCTTCTTCCTCTCCTTCCTTATCTGCATATTTGAGAAAAGCAGATAGCAAATACTGCATCAATTCATATCTTGATCCAAAGTTACAACGTTTCACTATTCTGTCTATTCGGGCAGCAGTATCAGGTGATACTTTAGACTGTATACTGATAAATTTTAATTTGTTTTTTTCTTTCATCATTGTTTATACTTTAATATTCCGTTTTATATAAGTTTTAAAGCTTCAAAAATACCGGCTTCAAGTGCTTCCTCGTAGGTATCCCATTCCCCTCCGTCATTTGTTCCTTTATAAGTAGAACTGGCTATATGAGTTCCATTGTCAGCTTTAGATATTTCGTATCCATATCCACAAGCACAGTTATATACACATATATGAATGTTCTTAGTTTCACGTAGCCACTTCTGAGCAAAGGATTGATTTGGTGCGGAATATCCTAATCCCATTTTATCTATTAAAGAATTAATAGTATGTACAGACATTAAATTACAATATTCATCTATATAAGCAAAAGAGCAAAACTTATTGAAGCCTTTCTCTTTCAGCATCTTCGCTGTTTCTAATGTTACAAGTTCTTCGATCATAGTTATTCCTCCTTGTCTTTTTACTTTAATCAAAATACATTACTTTCTGGCCTATACACACTTTAAACCTTGAAAAGCATTCGCTATGTTGTGTAATATCATTAGGATTCCATTTGTTTATAAATGCACCTGTACGATTATGGTACCTCCAACAAGCGTTTTCGGGAGATTTAGCCAAAATTTCTTTCTCATTTACGAAACTATCTAACAAACCATCCCTATGCGATACCTTGTACCACTTCACTTGTTTTCTTATCTTTCTGAAGTATTTTGCTTTCATTGTTATTCTCCTTTCAGTCTCTTAATAAGGATGTCGGCTAACTTTATTGATAAATCAGCTATAATATCATATCCATAGTCATTTATGATAAAAGAGTTGTTTATGTCTTTAACTGTATAGGAAGATACAATACTTGCCGCAAAATTTTTCGCCAATTCATAACGCCTCTGTTCCCAATCGATATAACGGCTATAATCCGTAATTTCAATGTCATTAGCGTTAATCATAATTTGTCTGCCTGACGGTATTATACACATATAATAAACCTCACACCCATAGCGAATATCTACAATTTCGACTTCTGTTCCGATGACAATCATCTCATTATCTGAGGTAGTCACGTCTGTAATTAATTTACCTTTCATATATAAGTCTCCTTTCTAAATTTTTATTGAATTATTCCACAAACACATTCGATTAGTAGTATGAAAAAAGTAACAGTAAAAAGAGATTTCCAGAACCTTATTTTCTTTTTATTTCTTTCTTCTGATTTCTTGTAAATTTTGTCAAATAGCTTTTGACAATCATCTTTGTAATGCTCAAATTTCTTTTCAACATAACCTGTAATGTCATCAACAATGGCATACTTTATTTTTTCTGGAACAGACATCGGATAACCTCTTTCGCTATAATTCAATTCAGTTATGACAGAATTACCTACAAGTTCTTCCACTCCTCTTATCCTAAATTCCAGTTTGATAGGATTCATACCATCATTAAGATAAGTCCTGAATTTCTTTTCAGCCAGTTTCTCTATTTTCTCGCTATTCATTTTTGCCATTTGCTCTATCTTAAGAAAATATTTCTCATCTACGACATAGGCGGTTGAATCAAATTTATATCTAAACTTTATTTCACTCATCTTT
>CDZG01040526.1_pt1 | contig 104520 bp, 88 predicted proteins | sample 557741 | NCBI WGS metagenome assembly CDZG01 (sample SAMEA3182086, study PRJEB8094) | gut metagenome | biome: human; feature: gut; material: Stool; isolation source: human stools | place: Canada | collected 2013-01-21
CCTGGTCGATCTTGTTGATAAAGATAACGGTGGGAATGTTCATTTTCCGCAGGGCATGGAACAGAATACGGGTCTGGGCCTGCACGCCATCTTTAGCGGAGATCACCAAGATGGCCCCATCTAAAACAGCCAAAGAGCGGTACACCTCCGCCAAAAAATCCATGTGGCCGGGCGTATCCACAATGTTGACTTTACATCTGTGCCACTGGAAGGAAGTGACTGCCGCTTGAATGGTAATCCCACGCTGCCGCTCCAAAAGCATGGTGTCCGTCCTCGTTGTTCCTTTTTCGACGCTCCCCGGTTCTGAAATGGCTCCGCTGGCATATAGCAGGCTCTCCGTCAAGGTCGTCTTTCCAGCGTCTACATGGGCAAGAATCCCGATATTGATAATGTTCATGTCTATCCTCCATACAAGGCCCAAATGGGCGCAAAAATCCCCAGCGGCTAATACTTTTACCGCTGGGGATCATGACTTCGGACACACAGAAGTATGCACGGCTTACATGAGCCGCTCTCCGTCACGATATTTACCAAAAAGGCAAAAGTATTCTTAAATTGGGTACAAAAACTAAGCCCCTGCAAGGGGCAATCATTTTTGCGCCCATTATCAAATTTTATTTAAGAATACCTTGCCGCATATTTGGTAGACTCCTCAAATCAGGATAATAGCAGTATATCATAGTACGCTCTAAAAAACAAGAAATTATTTTACCCGATTCCCCAAATAAATCAGGAGGGCATTCACTGGAACACCCTCCGGTTTTGGTGATTATCGTGCGCCTACCCTTGTTTTTTGCCTTGCGGCCCGTTTCCGTTCCTTTTCGGCCTGTTCCTGCTGGTAAGCGGCCTCTAATATTCTGTCCGCCTGTTCCGTGCCAATGGCCCGCCTGACCCGCTCATAGTCCCTGACCTTTCCCTTTAGACTGTCCCTCTCGGCGCAGACCTCGTAAATTCTTTCTGATAAGGTGCTGTTTTTGCTGACCTCCTGGCCATAGTCCGCTTGCAGCTGCTCAAATTTGGATTTGAGGTCGCAGTAGGCCCGGTAGACAGACCGCAGCACCTTGACGATCTTCGCCCATAAGGGCTTGGCCTTTTTCTCCCGGTAGGCCCTGGCCGATTCCAGCGGTCCCGCTTCTGGCAAGACCTGTTCCAGGTCGCTGGAAAATTCCTCCGCCAGCTTCTCCATGCCTTTCAGCATGGGGGCCACATCGTTTAGTTTGGCCTTGGCCTGGGCCGCTTTCTTCTCGGCAGCTGCCGCCTCCCTGTTCTTTCGGTCAACCTCGGCCTGGGCCAGCACAGCCGCCTCCTGAAGCTGTGCAAGCCGCTCCTGTTCACACTTCACCTTGAACTGCGTGACCGTCAGATGTTCCTCGGAACTGCCACGCTCTCCACGCTCCAAGTCCGTGTAGCCAGCGGAGCGCATCTGCTGAAAGAAATCATCCTGCAAGACGCTGTACGACTTTCTCAGAACAGGCTTGCCCTTTGCTGTTCGTAATGGCTCCCCGGTGGCCTCGTCTACTGAGGGCTGGGACGCCCACTTTTTGCTCATGCTGACCTGCATAACGGTTTCTTTGACCTTGCCCACCAGAGATTTGTCCTTGCACCGCTTTGTCCAGCGGATTTCCTTCTCCACCACCGGGATATAGACCACATGGAGGTGGTAGTGGTACACGTCCTCTCCCAGCGCCTCGGACATAGCCCGGTTGCGTTCGTCGGCGTGCATGACCGCCGACAAAATATACTGCTCTCCACCTACGATTTTGATTGCGGATTTGTATGCGTCGGTGTAAAATTGTTTTGCAAAGTCATAGCCGCCGTGATTGTAGAAGTAGGCAGAGTTCACATCAAAGACCAACTCACCGTATCGAAATGCGTCCGCCTTAATGCCACGGGTGGAGATCACACCATCGGCCTCCATTTGGGAGAACATCTCCCGATACCCGGCGGACGGGGTTTTGAAGTGGACATTGAGCGGCGTCCGCTCCAGTACAATGTCCTGATTGATATAGGAATCCTTCTCACGCTCGTTGTGCTGCTGGGTGTTGCCGATCTTGGTTTCGGTCAGCCTCATATTTCTTGCGTTGGTACGATCAATGCCGTCGCCTCTCGCCATAGGCAAAAATCCTCCTGTTTCAGATGTTGGGTTGTTGAAAATGGACGGGGTTGGGGGAGGCACTTCCTGCGGGAAGTGTAATAACCCACTATGACACTTTCGCCCCGTTGGTGCGAAAGTGCCGTGGGCTCTCCCGAGGGGGTGTGGGGGCTTTGCCCCCGGCAACTGCGGTTGCCTCCCCCAGCAGGGCCGCCCTTTGAAAAGGGCACCCTGCACCCCGCCTAAACTTTGCCACTCGCCGTTGGGCAGGTGGGAAAGGCACAGCCTTTCCCACCACCCGGCAAGTGTCCTCCGTGGGCCAAATGTCAAGGGGTTCGGGTTGTATTGCCTTGCGGCAATCTCCACCCGCAGGTATACCCCCTTGACATTTGACCCCGCTCCCCGTGACAGCCGTGACGACTGTGACGATGTTTTAGACACCGCCGCCGCTCTCAAAAAAGCCGTCACAGCCGTCACGGTCGTCACGCCTGGGGCGGTTCCAGCGTCAGGCTGATACTTCTCCCAGCGTGGGTACGGCCATTCTCATAGCGGATATGATACTCGCCCGCCAGTTTGCTGGCCCGGACGTTCAGCCTCATCGCCAGGGCGTTGGGCTTCATATCCACTTGCAGGGCCGCTGCCAGCTCTGTGGCAGTACCGCACCAGAACGGCCTCTCCACCGTGATAAAGGCGGCTACGGCCTCCAGCACCGGGTCGGGGGGTTCTACCCACAACTCTGTTTCCATCCGCTCCAGTGTCCATGTCAAGTGTTCCTTGTCCTTGGTGAGATAGAGCCTCTGGTCTTGCTGGTCACGTCCTACCACATCCAGAATGGCGGTGTCATCCGTCCGCTTCTCCTTCTGAAGAAGAAAGGCCCCATCCGCCGCTCCCGACAGTCCGTTGGTGCCGGAGATCATATCAAACTTGTCATCGGCCTGCTGTTTCCGAGTGTGATGTACCAGCAGGAGACAAACGCCGCAGGCGTCAGCGAGGTGTTTCAGCTTTCCCACTACCTCATAATCGTTGGCGTAGCTGTATTTATCCCCGCCAGCCTCCCGGATTTTCTGGAGGGTGTCAATGATAATCAGCTTGGTGTCGGGGTGTTCCTGCACGAACCGCTTTAGCTGTTCCTCCAGCCCAGCGCCGACCTGTTTGGCACAGATGGAAAAGAGAAGGTCGTTGGTGCCGTCCATGCCGAACATCCGGTAAAGCCGCTCCTGCAAACGGCGGTGATCGTCCTCCAACGCCAGATAGAGGACAGTCCCCTTGTGAACGGGATAGTCCCACAGAGGAAGGCCCATGCTGACGTGGTAGGCAAGCTGAGCCATCAGGAACGACTTGCCTACCTTGGGCGCTCCCGCAAAGAGGTACGTCCCCGGATAGAGCAGACCGTCAATGACGGGCGGTCTGCTCTGATAGACGTTCTCGTACAACTCGTTCATGGAAATCGTGGGGAGATACGCCGGGTCGTTCATGCGCTGCATTTTCCGCAGCAGTTCCGCATAATTTTTTTCAGGGGGATTGTTTTCTGTCGTTTCCTCTGTTATACTTGCGGTAGGTGTTTGTGAAATGGGCTGTTCCCCGTCTGCGCCAACAGACGGAACCGGGACAGTCCTTTTCGTTTCCTTGGAATCCAAATCTATCAATCCTCCTTCATGCCGCCCATGATAGCGGCGATCATCTGAATGGTGTCCAATAGTTCATCGTCCACGCCAGCCCCGTCCCCGACCCGCCGCAGTTCGTCCAGAACGGCGGCAAGCTGGTCACGCAGGGCCTTGTAGACCTTGGGATTGCCCTGTACCACTACGTCCCGGCACAGGAGGCGTCTTGTGATGTAGTCCTGCTTTGTCAGGCCGGAGAGCCGCACAGCGGCCTCGATCTGTTCATCTTCCTCCGGGGATACCCGGAAGGCCACGGTCTTGTTCCTCCAGCGATTTTTGTTGTCTCGGTTTTTCAGCGACATGGTTACGTCCCCATCCTTTCAAAGTCCAGCTTGTCCGCCATTTCAGTCTGCCTTGTGGGAAACAGATGGGCGTAGCGGTAGGTGATGTCGATACTCTCATGCCCCACCCGGTCAGCGATTGCCAGGGCGGTGAAGCCCATATCAATCAGCAGGGAAATGTGCGAATGTCGGAGGTCGTGGATTCTGATCCGCTTCACTCCCGCCGCTTTCGCACCTCTGTCCATTTCATGGTGGAGATAGTGCTTGCTGACAGGGAAAATCCGTTCATTTGCTCCGGTGCTGTAAAACATCTTTAAGTAGTCCTCCATCTCTCCGCAGAGGAATTTGGGCATCTTAATGACACGGTTGCTCTTTTTCGTCTTGGGGGTGGTAATCACGTCCTTGCCCTTGAGCCGCTGATAGGATTTGTTGATGGACACTGTACCCGCCTCGAAGTCGAAGTCCGTTGGGGTGAGAGCCAGCAGCTCCCCCTCCCGGATACCGCACCAGTAGAGCATTTCAAAGGCATAGTAGGAGAGGGGCTTGTCCATCATGGCATCGGCAAACTTCAAATACTCGTCCTTCGTCCAGAACAGCATTTCACGCCGTTCCTCCACACCCATGTTCCCGGCCTTGGCCGCAGGATTAACCTGGAGGCCGTAGTAGCGGACAGCATGGTTAAAGAGGGCGCTCAACTGATTGTGGACGGTTTTGAGATAGGTAGGGGAATAGGGTTTTCCTTTGGCGTCCGTCAACCCCCGGATCGCATTCTGCCAGTCCATCACGTCCTTGGCGGTGATTTCCGACAATTTCCGTTTTCCAAAATACGGCAGGATTTTCTTCTGGATGATGCTCTCTTTTGTCAGCCAGGTGTTCAGTTTCAGCTTGGGCTTCATATCCTTCTCATAGAGCTGGGCGAAGCTCTCAAAGGTCATGTTCACATCGGCCTGCTTCTGCATCAGAAACTCCCGTTCCCACGCCTGGGCCTCTTTCTTGGTGGCAAAGCCACGCTTTAACTTCTGCTGGCGCTCTCCTTTCCAGTCCGTATAGCGGAACTGGACGTACCAAGTGCCGTTGGCCTTGTTCTTAAACGCCGCCATAGGTTAATCACTCCTTTCGCTCTGGCCTCTTGTGCCATAAAATTTTTCGTGGAAGAATTTGCGGTCGATGCGGCCTGAAATGGTAATACAGCCCGTCTTTTTCAACTCCGCATTCATAGAACGAATCAGCTTATAGGCATAGGGGACAGAAACCCCTAATTCCTCCGCTACCTCGTCCACCCGCATGAACATGGTGCTTGCCATTGTGCGCTCACCTCCTTTCACGGCTCCAGGACTAAGCCTTTATGCTTAACCTATTATAACTAAGCAAATTTGTTTTGTCAAGTGGCTTGCGGAATAATTTTTAACTTTTTTGTTTAAGATACTCTTGACTGTTACTAAGCGAATATGTTATACTGCTTTCGACAGAAACCACCAGATAGGAGTTGGCATTTATGGCAATAGGAGAGCGCATCCATTTTTTTCGCACCCTCCGGGGTATGACACAGAAGTATCTTGGTATGGCGGTGGGCTTTCCAGAGCGTTCCGCCGATGTTCGTCTAGCACAGTACGAAACAGGCACCCGGACACCGAAGGCCGACTTGACCGCTGCCCTGGCGCAAACATTAGATGTATCGCCCCAGGCGTTGAGCGTCCCGGACATAGACAACTACATAGGTTTGGCCCATACGCTGTTCGCCTTGGAGGATGTTTACAGTCTGAAAGTGATAGAGGCGGATGGACGTGCCTGCCTGCAAGCAGATATTTTTCAGGGAGGCCGTCAAGCCAGTGAGCTGAACAAAATCTTGATTGCGTGGCGGGAACAGGCGGCGAAGCTGGAGGCCGGGGAGATCACCAAGGAGGACTATGACCGCTGGCGCTACAACTACCCGAAGTACGACACCACCCAGCGGTGGGCCAAAGTCCCCTCGAAGGAATTAAGCGATGCTCTGATAAAAGGATTGAAGAAACAGAGAAAAGACAAATAGCAAAAAAGGTCTTGCCGACTGGTGAAAGTCAGCAAGACCTTTTTCTTAGGATATGGAGGATTTACCCGCAAACCACCCGCTATACAGGAGTGAGCAAAGTAAATCCGGTTTTGGTATCTGCTATCAATTTGCTATCAAATGCCCCGTTTCCGCTTCAAAAACCCAGTGTTTTCAAGGCTTTGCGGGTTTTGTCAGTTATTCCCACTCAATGGTCGCGGGGGGCTTGGGGCTGAGATCGTAGAGGACGCGGCTGACGCCGGGGACCTCGGCCTGCACGCGGCGCGTGACGGTTTCGAGAAGCTCCCAGTCAAGACGGGGGACGCTCGCGGTCATGGCGTCGGTGGTGTTCACGGCGCGGATGATGACCGGCCAGAGCTCGGTGCGCTTGCCGTCCACGACACCGGTGGTGCGGATGTCGGGTACGATCGTGAAGTACTGCCAGACCTTCGCGTCCATGCCGGACTTCGCGAACTCCTCGCGGAGGATGGCGTCGGACTCACGCACGGCGGCGAGACGGTCGCGGGTGATCGCGCCGATGCACCGGACGCCGAGGCCGGGGCCGGGGAACGGCTGACGCCACACCATGCTGTGCGGCAGGCCGAGCGCCTCGCCGACCTGACGGACCTCGTCTTTGAAGAGGTACTTCACCGGCTCGACAAGCTCAAAGCCGAGCTTTTCGGGCAGACCGCCGACGTTGTGGTGGGCCTTGACGCCCTTGTCGCTCTCGACGATGTCGGGGTAGATCGTGCCCTGGCCGAGAAAGTGGATGTCCTGGAGCTTGGCGGCCTCTTCTTCGAAAACGTGGATGAACTCCTCGCCGATGATCTTGCGCTTGCGCTCGGGCTCCGAAACGCCCGCGAGCTTATCGAGGAAGCGGTCGGTCGCGTCCACGTAGGTGAGATTGGCGCCCAGCTCTTCGCGGAAGACCTTGATGACCTGCTCGCTCTCGCCCTTGCGCATGAGACCGTGGTTCACATGCACGCAGTAGAGCTGATCGCCGATGGCACGGAGCAGCAGCGCCGCCACAACGGAGCTGTCCACGCCGCCGGACAGGGCCAGAAGCACCTTGCCGTCGCCGACCTGCTCACGGATGAGCGCGACCTGCTCTTCGATGAACTTTTCGACGTTCAGCGTCTCACCGAAGGCGCGCCCGCCGATCTTTTTTTCTTCGCTCATAATTTACTCTCCTTGGGTCAAAATATTTCTATGGCTATTGTAATGTTTCGCACCATCATCATTTTTACGGTGCTGCTTTTGTGCATGCGCATTCTGGGAAAACGGCAGCTCGGCGAGCTGGAGCTATCGGAGCTGGTCGTTTCCGTACTGGTGGCGGACTTAGCGTCGCTCCCTCTGCAGGATATCGGCATTCCGCTGATGAACGGCCTTGTCTCCATTCTGACTCTTTTCTGCCTGGAGCTCATTCTCTCCGGCGTCACGCTCCGCAGCCAGAAGCTGCGCGCGGCGCTCTTCGGCAAGCCGTGCTTTCTCATCGAAAAAGGCACGATCAACCAGAAAGAGATGCACCGCTGCCGGTTTTCCGTGGACGAGCTGACCGAGGAGCTGCGCCGCCAAAGCGTTACCGACCTATCGACGGTCGAGTACGCCATTCTGGAGACGGACGGCACGCTCAACGTTATCCTCACGCCCGCGGAGCGCCCCGTTACCGCCGGGCAGCTCCGCTGCGCCGAGCCGGAGACGGGCTACCCCTATATCCTCATCAGTGACGGGACGGTGCTGCGCGAAAATCTTCGCAAATGCGGCAAAACGGAGGAATGGCTGCGCGGCGAATGCCGCCGGCAGGGTGTGAAAAGCCCCGAACAGGTGTTTCTGCTCACCTGTGATACGACCGGAAACGTCTACTTTGCCAAACGGGAGAAAAGGCCATGAAAAAAGCTATCGCTGCGGCTATATTGCTCGCGCTGCTCTTCGGCGCGGCGGCATGGAACATTGCACACATCGATTTTCTCACCGGCTCTCTCACGGCGAGCGCGGACGAAGCGCTCGCACACTGCCGCGCGGAGGACTACGACGCCGCGGAGGACGCGCTGCGCGAAGCCATCGAGCGCTGGTACGGCGCGGAGAACTACACGCACATCATGATCCGCCACGCAGAGGTGGATTCGGCGACCGACGCCTTTTACGCCGCGCTCGAGCCGATCCTCACGCACGACGCCGACGCCGCCGAGAGCGCCATCGAATGTCTCAAAGCGCATCTGCAGAGCATCGGCTCCATGGAGCACGTGAGCTTCCGGAGCGTATTTTAAGCCTTGTCCTCCAGAAGATGCGTCAGCTCTTCCATGAAGGTGTTGATATCCTTGAACTGGCGGTAGACCGAGGCAAAGCGGACGTAGGCGACCTCGTCGAGTGATTTGAGCCGCTTCATGACCATTTCGCCGATCTCGCTCGTCGGGCATTCGCGCTCGAGCCGGTTCTGCAGCTCCTGCTCGATCTCGTTGGCGATGCGCTCAAGATCGCCGAGGGCGACGGAGCGCTTTTCGCACGCTTTGAGCATACTGTTGATGAGCTTATTTTTATCGAACGTCTGGCGGCTGCCGTCGCGCTTGACGACGACGAGCGGCAGGCGCTCCATGACCTCATACGTTGTGAACCGGCGCTGGCAGGCGAGGCATTCTCTTCTCCGCCGGATGGACGCGCCTTCGTCCGCCGGGCGGGAGTCGATGACCTTGCTTTCCGCATAGCCGCAGAACGGGCATTTCATACTGTGTTACCCCCTGAAAGAAACATTTTTCAGCATATTATATCATATGCCGCGCGCCGTCACAAGACAAGATACGGTTACAAAAAAGCAGAAAAATCCACCGTTTCCATATGTTGTCCGTTGCGGCGCAATGCGCTGCGCGGGTACAATGGAAGCGGTGATTTTATGAAACGTCTTTTCTCCCCGCTGAGCGAGGAGGCCTTCGGCATGGTGCGCGGGACGCTCTGCGTGAGCTGCGCGATGCTCTTCTGCTCGGTAATCCTTCTTTTACATATCGGAGAGCTCGCGCCGCGCACCTATGCTCTCTACCGGCTCGCCGCCGAGCTTGAGACCGCCTCCGGCGGCTTTCTCCTGCTCGGCAACGCTGCGGCCTTCGTGCTCGAAAGAGCGCGCCGCCGATAGAAATTCATCCCGTGTATAGAGCGAATTGACCGCGTCGAGCAGGGCGTTGGCCGAAAGATTTTCCGGCAGCGCGAGCTTTTTCTGCAGAGCTTTCCGCCGCGCGGCGCTGTCCGCCCCGCCGGAGAGACCGAGAGCGGCGAGATCGGCCTTGGTGACGCGCCCGCGCGTCTCCGTATCGCACACCGCCCCGGCGCGGCGCAGTGCCTCTTCCAGAATTTCCGGTTTCATGCCCTCCACGCCGAGCGTCCCGGCGCGCGAGGGCGCTTTTTTGCGCCGCTCCTTGCCCGCCACGTCCGGGATGTAGGCATGCTTGAGATACTGCGCGCTTATCGCGCCGCGCAGACGGTTGCGAATGACGAGCCCCGCGTCATCCGCGTCCGTGAGGACGATGAGCCCTCGCTGCTCGGCCACGCGCCGGAGCAGGGCGAGCTTTTCCTTATTTTTGAATATACCGAACCCGTCGGTCGTGAAAATCGCGGTATCGACGAGCGGCTCAAGGGCGATCTTATCGTACCGTCCCTCGACGACAATGGCTTCCTTGATCTTAAGCACGGCGGCTCTCCATCGCAAAGCGGATCAGAAATTCCTTGATTGCCTCGGCGTCTGTGATCGCGCCGTTTTCGCGCGGCTTCATGGCGCACTCCGCGCACAGGCGCACGCCGTTCGTAAGCGCCGGAAGCGAAAACTTTGCCGCGGTTTCGGCGATCTTCCGCGCGCGGTACTCGCTCGACGTGCCGAGGATCTCCATAAGAAACGGCACGCCGCGCCCGCTCTTCTCGGCGATCTTCGCGGCATAGAGTTGCCGCACCTGCCAGCCGATCACGCCCATGATCTCGACGGGCTCGGCGTCCCCGGCGAGAAGCTCTGCGAGCTTGGCCGCGGCGCCGTCATAGTTCCGGCGGGCAATCTCCTCGGTCATCTGGAAGGCGTCCGCCTCCGGGATGTGGTGCGCGAGCTTTTCAACGTCCTGCGCCGTGACGCGGTCTCCGGGGACATAGCCGCAGATCTTTGCGATCTCCGGGATGAGCCGGTTCATAAGATCGCCGGAGAGGAACACGAGCCGGTCCACGGCGTCGCGGTCGATGCGCTTGCCGTTGGCCTCAAAGCGGCGCGCGATCCAGTTGTTGAGCGGCGTGCCGGTCTGCGCCGTGAAGTTCACGGCCTTGCCCGCAGACTTGAGCTGCTTGATAAATGAGAGCCGTCCGTCCGGCTCCATACCCGTCGGGAGCGTGATGACAACGGTACACCAGTCCGGAATGTCTGCAAAGAGCGCGGTGGTGCGCTCGTCACGGCACTTGTTCACGTCAAATCCGCGCAGCTCCACGAACGTCCTGTCTCCGAAAAACGGCATGGCATCGAGCGCTTCGGCGATGTCGTTCGCCGCAGGCGCGGGAGAGTCGATGCGCTTTGCGTTGAACTCGTCCCCCTCCGTGCCGACGCACGCGGCGCGCAGGCGCGAAACGAAGTCCGCGAGAAGATAGTCCTCCTCGCCCCAGAGAAGATAGAGCTTTTCCGGGCCTTTGTCGCGGAGATTTTTTACAAGCGCGCCGTAGTCGAGCGGCGTCTCCTTTTTGCCGAAGGACGGTTTTGCCATAGCGTTTTACCCTTCCCCGGCGGCGATGGTGATCTCGCCGTCGGTATCCGTGCGCAGCACGGTGATCTCATATTTTGCCAGCCGGTCGAGAACCTTCTGCGTCGGATGGCCGTACGTATTATACCCAACGGAAATGACCGCCGTTTCCGGCGTGATCGCTTCCAGAAGCTCTTTGCAGGTGGATGTGTTCGAGCCGTGGTGCGCAACGAACAGCACCTCGGCGTCCGGCATCGGCGCGCTCGCTATGAGCGCCTTTTCCGCCTTGGACGGCGCGTCGCCGAGGATGAACGCCTCAAAATCATCCTGCGAGGCCGCAATGATGAGGCCGTTTTCGTTCGCGTCGTCGGATTCCGGCAGCAGCGGTGACCAGACGGCAAGCCCCGCCGTGCCGAGCGGCAGCGCCATATCCTCCGTCACATATTCCACCCGTGTCCCCTGCCGCTCCGCTGCATTCAGTATCTCCGCGAGCAGAGATGTTTCCTCCGTTTCGCGCGGCAGATAGAGCGTGCCGACGCGCACGCGGGATAAGAGCTGCGCCGCGCCGTTGGCGTGGTCGGCATGGAGATGCGTGAGAATGAGCGCGTCAACGCTCCTCCGGCACTCGCCGCCGAGAAACTGCACGGCGCTTTTCCCGGCGTCGTGCGTGACCCAGCTTCCGCCGCAGTCGATCACCGCGGCATGCTCCCCGCTCGTGAGAACGATGCATTCCCCCTGCCCGACGTCGAGCGCCGTGAGACGGAGCGTATCGCTCCATTGGAGTCTCGTAATGCCCGCGGCGGCAAAGAGCAGCGCGAGCGAAACGCATATCGGCGCGAGCGCGCGGAAGCGCCCGGTTTTCCGAGAGCGCAGCCACGCGGCGAAAAAGAGCGCGTATACGAGCGCGAGCCAGCCGAGAAAGAGCGGATTGCGCACATAAACGTTCGCGCACGGGAGGCGTGAGAGGAAGCCGGACACCGCGTAAATATACCGCACGCCCCACGCGAGAACGCTTCCGGCCAGCGCCGCGGCGCCGGGCAGAAACGCGCCGAGCAGCACGATGATGTACCCGCCGATGTAGACCGCCGAAACGATCCACAGGCAGAGGATGTTCGATATCGGCGACACGACCGACACCGAGCCGAAGTGCACTGCCGTGAGCGGCGCGGAGAGCGCCATCGCGCCGATGCTGCTCGAAACCGAGCCCGCGGCGAAAAGAAGAACGCGCCGGGCGTGCCGGTTTTCGGCGATCTTCAAGTCCTCGATCCGCCGGCTGAGCGCGCGGTACATCCGATCGGAAAGAAACCAGATTCCCGCCACGGAGGAGAAGCTCAATTGCAGACTGACGCTCGCACAGGCGGAGGGGTTGAGAAGGAGCAGCAGGGCAAGCGCCGTCAAAAGCGACGTTACGCCGTCGCTCTCCCGGCCGAAAAGCGGGGCGGCGAGAAGGAAGAACTGCATGACCGCCGCGCGTGTCACCGACGGCGTAAAGCCGGTCATTGCCGCAAAGAGCAGCAGCACCGGCAGACTCACCGCGACCGCCCACGGCCGCCGCCCGATCAGCAGAAAGAGAAAGCCCATGAGAAAGGCGATGTGCATGCCGGACACCGCCACGACGTGCGCGAGCCCCGCGTCGGCAAGGGCGTAGTAATGCGCGCCGTCGTCGTAAAGGTCGGTCTTGTCGCCGGTGAGGAGCGCCGTGAGAAACGGCTGCACATCCGGCGGGAACACGCTTCGGCAGATCTCCCCGATGGCGCGGCAGAGCGCCTTCGGCGCATAAAGAAACGAAAAGTCCCAGCGTCCGGTGATCTCCGGCGCGCCGGTCGCCGTAGCGCGAAGGAAGATGCCCTGCGCGGCGTAGGTATCCACGCTCTGCCCGTTGCGCTCGCGCGCCGGGAGCAGCTTTACCGGGACGGAAAGCTCGTCGCCCGGCGTGAGCGCGGTGAAATTTTCCGTATCGTAGGAGGCGATGCGGCACTTCACGCCCGGCAGGTCCGGGTCTCGGACACGCACCGTTATGTATTCGCTCGTATCGTAAATGTCCGGGTAGTCCGTCACGCGCACGGAGATCACACGCTTTTCCCCGGCGAGCGCGTCCGAGGGCACGGCGAGAAAATGCTCCTGCACGAAAAAGGCAAAAAGCCCGATCGCCGCGCCGAGCAGCGCGAGATGCGCGCGGGCCCGGCCCTTTCCGCGCGGAAGCAGCAGCGAAAGCGCGGAAAGAAGCGCGCAGACGCCCGCCGCCGGGAGCAGAACGCTCTCCGGCAGGAGATAAAAGGATACGAAAACGGCAAGGGACAGCGTCCCGCAGAGCAGCGCCGCTTTACGCATGGCCGTTCTTTTCGTCCGTCAGGCCGAGCAGATAGTCTGTGGAAACGTGATATAGCTCCGCGAGCCGGATCACCGCCCAGACCGGGATCTCCCGGATACCGGCTTCGTACCGGCGGTAGACCTCCGGATGCATGGTCAGATATTCGGCGATCTTTTTTTGTGTCAGATCATGGTCTTCCCGAAGCTCATACAGACGCGGAAAATACATACAATCACCCGAATTGATGCTACCAAACGGTTGCGTTCCGCTTAGTTTTTCCAACCATAGCGTCGATTGACAAGGGCACGCACGTCGGACAGCCAGCCTTTTCGGTGCTTTTTGCCCTTTTGTCCTTGGCGGGCGACAGCCCGCCTGCGTCCAAAAGAACAAAAATCCCTCGAAAATCCAAGGCTGTCCGATGCGAAGCAGTTCTGCCGGAGCTGAAATGCTCGCAGACAAGGAAAAGGCCGCAGAGAATACTTTGTGTATTCTCAAGGGCTTTGACGCAGTATGAGGGCATTTCCGCCCGGCAGAACCGCGTGTGCCCTTGTTAATCGACGCTACGGTTGGTTGTGCATGTTTAAAAATGCTCCCTTGTGCAAAGGGAGGCGATTGGGTTTGCGGTAAACCAATTTCTTCCCGCGGGCGGAGCAGAGCCCCGCCCACGGGCGCAATGCAGATATTCCTGTAGGGGCGGGGCTCTGCTCCGCTCTTGTACGTTTTTCCGTACCCTTTACGCCATCGTGTCGTCCAGGCGCTTGCCGCCGAGGATGTGGAAGTGGAGATGCTTCACGGTCTGTCCGGCGTCGGAGCCGACGTTGGATACGATGCGGTAGCCGCCGGTCAGCGCTTCGCGCTCGGCGATCTTCGCCGCAGCGACGAGGCAGCGCGCGGCGGCCGCGGAGTTTTCCTCCGTCAGCTCCGCGGCGGAGCCGATGTGCTCTTTCGGCACAACGAGAATGTGCGTCGGGGCCTGGGGGTTGATGTCGCGGAAGGCGTAGACGTGCTCGTCCTCATACACCTTCGCGGACGGGATCTCCCCGGCGATGATCTTGCAGAAAAGGCAGTCGTTCATAATAGTGCTCCTTTCACATAATGGGCAAAAGCCGCCGCAATGCGGCGGCTTTTGAAAAATTCAGTTCAGCTTTCCGGCGACGAAATCGTCCACGGTAGCGAGAGCGTCGTCGAGCTTGAGCGTATCGGCGCCGCCGCCCATGGCGGAATCCGGCTTGCCGCCGCCCTTGCCGCCGCAGATGGCGGTGACGGAGCGGATGATATCGCCCGCGCGGACGCCGGCAGCGACCGCCGCCTTGCCGCACACGCTGTGGAAGGTGATCTTCCCGTCGCGCACGGCGGCGAGCACCGCAACGATGCTCTCGTCCTTGTCGCGCAGGAAATCGCCGATCTTGCGGAGGTTATCCGGCGTATCGACCGGCACGACGCCGGTGAACACGTGCAGCGGGCCGACCTTCTTGGAGCTGGCGAGGAAGCTCTCGGCGTTGGAGAGCATTTCGCGGCCGCGGAACTTTTCGAGCTCGGAGCGCAGCTCGCGGATCTCGCTCGTGCGCGCCTCGGCGCGGGTGAGCAGCTCCTCCGGCTTGGCCTTGAGTCGCTCGGAGAGCGTCATGAGCAGACGGGTGTTGTTCTCCATGAATTTGAGCGTTTCCTGGCCGGTGATGGCCTCGATACGGCGCACGCCGCTCGCAACGGAGAACTCGCTCACGATGCGCAGCGAGCCGACCTTCGCGGTATTGTCGAGGTGCGTGCCGCCGCAGAACTCCACGGAGTAACCATCGCCCATATCGACGACGCGGACAACGTCGCCGTACTTTTCGCCGAAGAGCGCCATTGCGCCGATACTGCGTGCCTCCGCGATGGGCATCTCCTTCACGGTGATGGGGAAGCCTTCGAGCACGGCCTCGTTCACCATGCGCTCAACGGAGGCGATCTCCTCGGGCTTCATGGCGGAGAAGTGGGTAAAGTCAAAGCGGAGACGGTCGGGCTCAACGAGCGAACCGGCCTGATGGACATGGTCGCCGAGAACGGTGCGCAGCGCCTTGTGCAGCAGGTGGGTGGCGCTGTGGGCGCGCATGATCGCCTTGCGGCGGCCGGTATCGACGCAGGCGTTCACCTTGTCGCCGACGGCGAGATTGCCGGAGACCATCACGCCGTGGTGAAGCACCTTGCCGGCCTTGTTCTTCTGCACATCGTGCACCTCAAAGACAGCGTCCTTGAGAATGAGCAGGCCATGGTCGGCGCTCTGGCCGCCCATTTCGGCGTAGAACGGTGTTTTGTCAAGAACGATGCTCGCGTGCACGCCGGAGCCAACGCGCTCGCGCAGCTCGTCCTCGGCAACGATGGCGAGGATGGTGCAGTCGTCGTGCAGACGCTCATAGCCGGTGAACTTGGTGGGGAGATTGTCCAGACCGAGATCGAGTCCCGCCCAGGCGGTCTCATCGGAGCTGCGGGCGGCGCGGGCGCGCTCGCGCTGTTCTTTCATCAGGGTCTGGAACGCGGGCTCATCGACCGTCATGCCCTCGTCCGCCGCCATTTCCTTCGTGAGATCCAGCGGGAATCCGTAGGTATCGTAGAGCTTGAAGGCGTCGGCGCCGGAGAACACGGTCTCGCCCTTTTCCTTGTGGGAGGCGAGCATACCGGCGAAGATGGCCATGCCGCCGTCGATCGTGCGGGAGAAGTTCTCCTCCTCGGAGCGGATGACGCCGGTGATGTACTCCTGCCGCTCGGTAAGCTCGGGGTAAGCGCCGCGGTTCTCGTGGATGACGGTATCGCAGACTTTATAAAGGAACGGCTCCTTCTCGCCGAGCAGACGTCCGTGGCGGGCGGCGCGGCGGAGCAGACGGCGCAGCACGTAGCCTCGGCCCTCGTTGGAGGGGAGAACGCCGTCGCAGATCATAAAGGTCGAGGAACGGATGTGGTCGGTGATGATGCGGAGAGACACGTCCTTCGCGTTCGTCTCGCCGTAGTGCGCGCCGGTGATCTCGCTCACCTTGTGGGTGATGTTCATGACAGTATCGACGTCGAAGAGGGAGTTCACGTCCTGGCAGACGACCGCGAGACGCTCAAGACCCATGCCGGTGTCAATGTTCTTCTGGGCAAGCTCGGTGTAGTTGCCCTGACCGTCGTTGTTGAACTGGGAGAACACGATGTTCCAGATCTCGATATACCGGTCGCAGTCGCACCCCACGGTGCAGCCGGGCTTGCCGCAGCCGTATTTCTCGCCGCGGTCGTAGTAGATCTCGGAGCAGGGGCCGCACGGACCGCTGCCGTGCTCCCAGAAGTTGTCCTCCTTACCGAAGCGGAAAATGCGCTCCGGGGCGATGCCGATCTCGTTGTGCCAGATGTTCCAGGCCTCGTCGTCATCGAGATAGACGCTCGGGTACAGCCGGTCGGGATCGATGCCGACCCAGTCGGGGGAGGTCAGAAATTCCCACGCCCAGTGGATGGCTTCGCGCTTGAAGTAATCGCCGAAGGAGAAGTTACCGAGCATTTCAAAGTAGGTGCCGTGGCGCGCCGTTTTGCCGATGTTCTCGATATCGGGCGTGCGGATGCACTTCTGGCAGGTCGTCACGCGGCGGCGCGGCGGCTCTTCTTCCCCGGTGAACCATGTTTTCATGGGGCTCATGCCGGCGTTGATGAGCAGAAGCGAGGGGTCGTTGCGGGGGATCAGCGAGAAGCTGGGCAGACGCAGATGACCTTTTGTCTCAAAGAAGGAGAGATACATCTCCCGCAGCTCATTGAGTCCGAAATTTTTCATACTAACCTCCAAAAACAAATACACCCCGCCCCTGAAAAACAGGGGCGGGGAAAAACATTCCACGCGGTACCACCCTGATTGCGGCTTTAAGCGCTGACGCCAGCCGTATCTCGTGCGCCCGATAACGGAGGCGGACCGCCGCGCTCTTCGCGCGAAGGCTCAAAAGTGGCTGCCGCGGCGCCGGACGAGGGGCTTTCAGCCTCCCCCTCTCTCTGTAGACCGTATCAGCGCGGCTTGCTTCGTCATAGCCCAAAAATCTTATATATTCTATCACGAAATATCCGCTTGTCAACCGGGAAAACGACTCTTTCCGGCGGTTTTTCCGTACAGGAAAAACATACTGCTTGCTATCATCGCGCAAAAGTGTTACCTTTATAAAGGGTTTTTATGCCTCTGATACGTTTATACTAACCCGGAGGAGGGGAAAAATGCCCAACTGCGATGCCGGACTCGTTTCCGTTCTTATGAGCGTATATAACGGCGCCCCCACGCTCGAAAAGGCGGCGGCGTCCGTTCTGGCGCAGACGTACCGCGATCTGGAGCTCATCCTCTGCGACGACGCCTCCACGGACGATACATGGCGCATCATGCAGCGCATTGCCGCGCAGGATGCGCGCGTCACGATCTTCCAAAACAAAACAAATCTCGGTCTCGGCGCTTCGCTCAACGAGTGCCTTGCGCACGCGCAGGGCGCATACATCGCCCGGCAGGACGCCGACGATGTTTCCGACTCTGACCGGATCGAGCGGACGATGGACTTTCTGCTCTCGTCCGGCGCGCCCTACGCCGCGTGCGGCGTGCGCGTTTTCGACGATACCGGCGTATGGAGCACGCGGCAGTTTCCGCAGAAGATCACGAAGCACATCATCGCGCAGAAGAATCCCTTCTTCCACCCGACGATGCTCTTCCGCCGCGCCGTGCTCGAGAGCGTGAACGGCTACAGCACCTCCCCCGAAACGCGCCGCACGGAGGATTATGATCTCGTCATGCGGCTTGCCGCCAACGGCGTGATCGGGGAGAATTTGCAGGAAGTGCTCTACTCGGTGTATGAACCGCAGGAAGCCTATCTCCGTCACAATGCCAGGACCCGCATGTATGAGGTTCGCGTCCGCGCGCGCGGACTGCGCGCGATGGGCTCCCCGGCTTCGGATTACATCTATCTTGTCAAACCGCTCATCATGGCGTGCGTTCCGCGCGGCATGATGCGCTCGGTAAAGCGGCTGCAGTGGAAGCTGCAGAGCCGCGATACGAAAAAGTGAGGAATACCGGATCATGGCATTCAACAAAGGCTACGTAAAAGAAAAAATGGAGGGCTTTCACCGGTTCACGCCGCTGCTGCGCGAGCTTGTGGTGCGCGACATCAAGGTGCGCTACCGCCATTCCGCGCTGGGGCTCGTGTGGACGGTGCTCAACCCGCTGCTGATGATGGTCGTCATCACGATCGTCTTTTCCACGCTCTTCAAGCAGAATATCCCGAATTTCCCGATCTATTATCTTTCGGGCTCGCTCATCTTTGCGTTCAATTCGGAATCGACGACGACCGCGCTCAACTCGATCATATCCAACGCCTCCCTCATCAAAAAGGTCTATATCCCGAAGTACCTTTTCCCGCTCTCGAATGTGCTTTCGGGGCTTGTGAATCTCGGTTTTTCGCTCATTGCGATGTTCATCGTGATGCTCATTACCGACGCGCCGTTCCACGCGACGCTCCTGCTGCTCCCGATCCCCATTTTCTATACGTTCCTCTTCTCCGTCGGGCTCGGCATTCTGCTCTCGGCGGTCACGGTGTTTTTCCGCGATATCGCGCATTTCTACAGCGTGTTCATTCTCGCGTGGACATACTTCACGCCCATCTTCTACCCCGTGGAGATCCTGCCGGACGCCGTGATGAAGCTCATGCAGATCAACCCGATGTACCATCTTGTCACCTACATGCGCTCCATCGTGCTCTACGGCGTGTTCCCCAGTCTGAAGGAAAACCTTCTCTGCCTGTGTCTGGGGCTTTTGATGCTCGCGCTGGGGCTTTTCGTATTTTATAAAAAGCAGGACAAGTTCGTCCTGTATGTCTGAGCGGAGGTGCGCCATGGGCAGCGTTATTAAAGTCAACGATGTTTCGATGATGTTCAATCTCAGCTCGGAGAAGATCGACAGCATCAAGGAATATTTCATCAAGGCCGTGCGCCGGGAGCTCCATTTTCAGGAGTTCTGGGCGCTGCGGGACATATCGTTCACGCTCGAAAAGGGCGATTCTCTCGGCATCGTCGGGCTGAACGGCTCCGGCAAGAGCACGCTTTTGAAAATCGTCTCCGGCATTTTGAAGCCGACCAAGGGCACGGTGGAGACCTACGGGAGCATCGCTCCCCTCATCGAGCTCGGCGCGGGCTTTGACGCCAACCTTTCCGCGCGCGAGAACATCTATCTCAACGGCGCGATCCTCGGCTACAGCCGCGCGTATATGTCCGAGCGGTTCGACGAGATCATCGAGTTTGCCGAATTGCAGGACTTTGTGGACACCGCCGTGAAGAACTATTCCTCCGGCATGGTGGCGCGTCTCGGCTTTGCCATTGCGACGATGAACGTGCCGGACATTCTCATCATCGACGAGATCCTCGCCGTCGGCGACTATAAATTTCAGGAGAAGAGCTTCGCGCGCATGCAGGAGATGATCGCCTCCGGCGCAACGGTCGTTTTCGTCTCCCACTCGATCGAGCAGGTGCAGAAGATCTGCAAAAAGGCGCTCTGGCTCGAGCACGGCCATATGCGCATGCTCGGCGACGCGGACGCCGTGTGCGGGGAGTATATGCGCGCATGAGTACCGCCGCACCGAAAAAAAAGCGCGTCCTTTTTATCATCAATCAGTTCTTCAGGGGCGGCGCGGAAACGGCGCTCGTGAATCTCCTGTGCACGATGGACAGCGCGCGCTTTGACGTTGATCTTCTCATCTTTGATATGATCGACCTGCCGGGCAGTCTCTCCCTCATCCCGGAGATCCCGGACTGGGTGCACGTCATCAACGTGGCCGAAAACGAAAAAAAGACCGCGTTCGTGAAAAAGGCCGTCTTCAAGCTTGAGCGGAAGCTCACCGGCACGCAGCCGTTCCGCCGCGGCGCCATCCGCTATCTGCAAAACCAATACTACGACGCCGCCATTTCCTACGGCGAGTGGTTTTCGAGCGCGCTCTGCGCGCGCTATGCCGCGGCACGGCGCAAATATGTCTGGATCCACGCAGACATGGACAAGGCCGCCTTTCTCCACCCGGACATTCTGCGCTTTGAAGCGCAGTTCGACGGCTTTCTCTTCGCCTCCCGCCACTCGATGGAGGGGGCGGTGAAAAAATATCCGCAGCTCGCCTCCCGCTCGTCCGTGCTTCCGAACCGCGTGGACAGCGAGAAGATCATCGCCATGAGTGAGGAACCGCTGCCCGTCTCTCTGCCGGAGGACGGTCTGCCGCTGCTCGTGACGGTCGCAAACGTGCGCGAGGAGAAAAACCATCTGCGGCAGGTCGCGGCGATGCAGCGGCTCTTTTCCGAGGGGCTGCGGTTTCGCTGGGTGAACATCGGCTCGCTTGCCAACGCCCCGCTCGTGGAAAAGCTCCGGCTTGCGGTGCGGGATGCGGGGCTTGAAGACTATTTCACGCTGACCGGCCCGCTCGACAACCCCTATGGCGTGATGTGTCGCGCCGACGCCGTGTGCGTCCTCTCCGACCATGAATCGTGGTCGATGGTCATCACGGAAGCAAAGGCGCTCGGCGTGCCGGTGATCGCAACGCGCACCTCCGGCGCGCTCGAACAGATCGAAGACGACAAAAACGGCGTCCTCTGCGGCTTTTCCGATGAAGAGATCGCCGAAAGCCTCCGCGCCTTTCTCACCGGCGGCGCGGCGGAGACGATGCGCCGGGACGCGAAACGTCCTGCCGCCGAAACATCCCGGGACACACTGGAAGCGCTATTGGAAAACGACACGAAAAAGGCTCTCTATGTATTCGACAATATAAACTACGCGAGCGGCGCACGTGCCGCGGCGCTCGCGCAGGCGCGCGCCGTGTCCGGCGTAGCGGAGGTATGGCTCTATTCCGCTGAGCCGTGCCGGGACGCCGCGCTCCGACAGGAGTTCCGGCTGCTTGAGATCCCCGACGGTGGGGGGCTGCGGCTGCTCTCACGCCCGACGCGGCAGGTGCTGCGCGACGGGGACGTATCCCTCGCCGGAAAGCTTCTCCGGCTTGCCTACGCAGTGCTCGCGCACATCGGGCTCGAGTCCGTGCTGCCGAAAGCGCTGCTGCGGCGGAACATGGCCGCGGCGTTTGAGACCTTCGACACGATCTTCGTCGTGAGCGAGGCCTCCAAAATGCGGGAATTTATCTCCCGCTGCCGCCATCCGGGAAAGATCCAGTGGATCCATACGGACTACGCCGCCTGGCGGGAGCTGAACGAATGGACGCGCGCCGTTACGAAAAACGACGCCGCGCTCTATCGCCGGTTCGATGCGATCGTCTGTCTCAACAGGACGCTGCGCGAGAAGTTTCTCGCCGTATATCCGCAGTTTGCGGACAAGACGCTCGCCGTGCCGAACCCGGTGTTCCGCGGCGAGATACGCGAGCGCGCCAAAGCGCCGCTCACGGTGCCAGTGGACGAGCGGGTCTGCAATCTCATCACCATCGGGCGGCTCGAGCGCGAAAAGCGCTATGACCGGCTGCTCGATATCGCCGCGGAGCTGAAAAAGCGCGGCTTCGCGTTCCGCTGGTACTTTGCCGGCAGCGGGCCGCTGTACGAGGATATCCGGCGGCGGCGCGACGCGCTCGGTCTCGGCCCGTGCGTGACGCTGACCGGATATATGGAAAACCCGTGTCCCCTGCTCGCGCGGTGCGACGCGCTCGTGCTCTTTTCGGAGTATGAGGGCACGCCCGTCACGATCGACGAGGCCAAAACGCTCGGCGTGCCGGTCATCGCCAACGATGTCGGCGGCGTAAGGGAGATGCTGGAGGACGGGCGGTACGGCAAAATTACAGGCGGCGACGACAGCTTTATCAAACTTATCACTCAGCTATAGAAGGAGATCCAAGGATGGCGAAAATTATTTTTACGGTCGACAACATAAACTACAAAGGCGGCGGACATTTCGCCACGTTTAAGATCGCCAACTATCTTTGCAGCTGCGGCCACGGGGTCATTTTGTACTCTCCCGTTAAAGCGGAAGCATCGGTGCGCGCGGAGCTTGCTGACGGAATCGTGGTCTCACAAAGAGCCTCTTTTTCCGATGCCGACTATATCGTCGTTCCGTTTGAGAATTCAGCCTTCTTTGAAAAAATCGCAAACCTCAAAACCCGCGCAAAGAAGATCCAGTGGATACACATCGATTACGACGTCTGGAAGAACGTCGTGCAGGACGATACGGAGCGCAGAAGGCGGCTGCTCACAGCCTATGACAGGATCGTTTTTGTTTCGGAACATAACCGGAACAACTTTTTGAAGTATTTCCCCGAACACGCAGAAAAAAGCACGGTAGTATACAATTTCGTAGATTCTGACAAAATCCGCGCTATGGCAGCCGATGCAGTCGATGCGGAACTTTTCTCTAAGAAAACGTCCAATTCGCTGACCGTTGTTCTGCCCGGACGGCTGGAAGAGCAGAAAGCCTTTCACCGGATGCTGGACGCCGCCAAAGTACTGAAAGAGCGTGGATTGAATATTGAATGGCTGATTTTAGGACGCGGATATGAATACGATTCCCTTCTGCAGAAGAAGGAGCGCTACGGTCTGGACAATGTGCATTTTCTTGGCTTTCGGCAAAATCCGTATTCCTACATGAGAGCCGCCGACGTAACGGCGATTTTATCGGAATACGAAGGTCTCGCTCTCACCGTAGCAGAGAGCCTTACCGCCGGAACGCCGGTGCTGTCCACCCGCACCGGCGGTGTGGCGGAACTGCTTCCGGACGAATACGGCTGGATTATAGAAAATGACCTTTTGTCGATTATAGACGGAATGACCGCCATTTACGATGACCGGAAATTGCTGGAAGAAAAGAGAACTGCTCTTCGCTCCTATGCGTACAACAACGAACGAATCAAAGAAAGTCTGGACGCACTTTTCCAGACATCCGAAGAAAGAGGCCGCGCCGTGATGAACACGCAAACTATCTACTCCTCTAAAACGCCGGATATTTCCGTCATTATCCCGGTATACAACACCGCTGACTATCTCCCGGAGTGCCTTGACTCTGTGGTGGGACAGACTTTCGATAGCTTTGAGATCATTATCGTTAATGACGGCTCGACAGACAAGTCGCAGACGATCATCGATGACTATGTATATCAGTTTTCTGACCGCATCCGGGCGTTCACCATACCGAACGGCGGGCTGGGCAACGCGCGCAATTACGGTATCGGCAAAGCCCGCGGAAAATATCTCGCATTCGTTGATTCCGACGATTTTATCCACTGCGATATGCTCAAAAAAATGTATGAAGCCGCACGGCAGCACAATGCCGACTGCGTGATGGCGGATTATATCGCCTTCTGGGACGACGGGCGGGAAGAGCTCGTCCGCTCCGTTGAGTTTCCCGACGCTGGACGGCCGGATATTATGAAATACTCCGTCAAGTACGGCACAGTGAATATCTGCACAAAGCTGGTCGCGCGCGAGCTTTTCGATATCATCCGCTTCCCTGCCGGATTCTACGAGGATCTCGCCACGACGCCGATCCTTCTGAGCTGGGCCAAAAACGTCTCCTATCTCCGCGAGGGGCTCTATTTCTACCGCCAGCGCGTCGGTTCCATCACGTCGATAAAATCCGGCGACAAGCGCCTGCTCGACTGCTATGCCGCGTGGGATCGTATCCGCGAACACGCCAACCCTCTCTTTGAAAAGGAAATACAGTTTGCGGTATACTGGAGCCTCAACTTTTTCTGCACCAATTTTCTCGATGACTTCACAAAGCAGTCCAAGGATTACTATGACCGGAACCGGGACTATTTCCGCGGAAACGCATATATTGCCGACGCGATCCGTGAAGAGACATTTCTGGATTTTGAGCATCTGGACACGATCCCGAAAATCATCCATTACTGCTGGTTCGGCAACGGGGAGAAAAGCGAGCTCATTCAAAAATGCATGGATTCCTGGAAGAAGTACGCCCCGGATTTTGAGATCATGGAGTGGAATGAATCCAATTGCAACATTCACACAAACCGGTATGTGGAAGAAGCGTACGAAAAGAAGCAGTATGCCTTTGTTTCCGATTATTTTCGGTTAAAGGCGCTGTACGATCACGGTGGCGTTTACATGGATACAGACATGGAACTTCATCAGCCGTTGGAAAGTTTTCTCTATGCGAAATCGTTCTTTGCTTTTGAAACGCCTCTCTTCATTCACGCCGGTATTTTGGGTGCCGAAAAAAACTGCGGGCTCATTGGCGAACTGCGCCGCTCGTATGAAGAAGACACTTTCGATCTGACAGAGTGTCCCGGAGAGGACTTCACGATCCCACGCCGTCTTACGCAGCTTCTCATCAAACGGACGAACCTGCAATTGAACGGAAAATCACAGCTTTTGGAAGGCAACATCCGTGTATTCAGCGCCAATCGTATGACTGTGAATATGCACGACGGGAGATGTGTCTGCGAGCACCATTACGAGGGCAGTTGGCTAAGAAAGGATAATGGTCCAGCTCCGGATTATACATACGAAGTTTTGAAGCACTACTTCACATGGGATCTGCTGCACGGAGACAACGACATATCTCTCCCCGGTGATACGGCGCAGCTTCTCGCCTACTATAAAAGCGAATGTGATCGCTACGAAAACTCCACCTGCTGGAAAATCACCAAGCCGCTCCGCATTCTCGGAGATTTTCTGAAAAAGATTTTCCGGCGCAACAAAGTCTCCTGACCGGGACATATTACCGGGGTACAGGTTATGAAAAAAAACAAAAACTATCTCGCATTGCCGGCCATTGTTCTGGCTGCGCTTTATCTCACCTTTCTGGTCAACCTCCAAACACTGGAGACCGCGATGCAGCGGGTGTTTATCTTCTGCTATTTCGTGGTCATGGGCGTGCTGGCATTCTTTTTGAAGGGCAAATACGCCGAGGGAAAGCCGTTCCCGCTCCAAAGCCGGATCGCCGCGGCGCTGCTCGCCGCGCTGCTCGTCGGCGCGGGCTGGAACACATTTCTGCCGCATGTACGCTTCCCGCTGGAAGGCTCGCACATGTACGCGCTCTGGGAAAAGCTGCTCTATACGCTCGGTGCGTGGTGCGTTGTGTTCTACTTTGCGCAGCTCGCGCTGCTGTTTCTCGCCCGCCCCATGGAAAAGCGCGGCTGGACAGAGCGGCAGAAAGTGCTCGCCTTTCTTCTCATGGGAAACTTTGTGTTTCTCTTTTTCACGAGCGAGCGCATCCAGCCGACGCATCTGACGCAGGGCTTTCTCCTGCTGCTGACGGTCGCTTCCGTCTGGTGCTTCAACCGGAAGAGCGGCTGTATGGAAAAGTACCGCACAAAGGGCTCCCGTGCCGCCATTGGGATAATCGCCGTTTATGCCTCGCTTGCGAGCTTCGCGCAGCGCTTCTTTCTGGACGGCAACACGAGGATGCATTTTTCGCTGCCGGGGCTTTTCTATGTGCTAAGCGGTATTCTCTGGTTCATCCCCGTTATCCGGCTGCTGCTGTTCGCGCTGGAATGGCTCTCCTCCCGCCCCCGCACGCTGCCGAAACCGGGAAGCCGGAAGAAGGCGCTGTGCGTTCTTCTTATTGCACTGCTTCTCTGTCAGGTCTTTGTACTCTGGGCCGAATGGCCGGGCGGATTTCCGCTCGACGCCATTGATCAATATCATCAAGCCCTGGGGGATTACGGGATGAGCGACAACCATCCGTTTCTCTGCACGATGCTGGAGCGGATCGTTCTGACCGTTATCCCCCATCCCGCCGCGCTCACGGCGGTGCAGCTGCTGCTCTTCTCGCTCGTGCTGTGCGCGTTCCTCATGATGGGGTACGACCGCGGCGTGCCGCTGCCGCTGCTCGTATTTCTCGGATGCTTCTTTGCGCTGATGCCGAATCAGGTGCTCAGCTGGACGAACGTACTAAAGGATTTTCCGTTCACGCTCGCGCTGCTGTGGGGTACATATCTCCTTTTGCAGCTTGCGCTCGATACGCCGCGCAGCCGGAAATGGCCGTTTTACGCCTGTCTTGCGCTGGACATCTTTCTCGTGTCCCTCCTGCGGCACAACGGCGCCGCGCCCGCGGCGGCGATGATCGTTCTCTGCATTGTACTCACCGTCCGGCGCTATAAGCAGGTGAAGCTCCGCGCGCTTACGGCGGCGGTGCTTGCCGCGGTGTCGTTCGGCGTGTTCAAAGGGCCGGTCATGACGGCACTCAATGTTGCGCCGGTGTCGCTCTCGCCGTTCACGACGCTTTTCTGCGCCGTCGGCTCGTGCGTAAATAAGGATCTGCCGCTCTCCGAGGAAGCGGACGCGATTTTGGAAAAGGCGCTCCCGCTCGAGGACTGGCACGATTATTACGCCCGCTATTACGGCCATGATTTCTATTACTGGGGCCGTCCGGAGGGGAGCGTTCCCTATACGCCGACGGAGGTAACGACGCCGGATATCCTCCGGGTCTACGGCGAAGCGCTATGCAAGTATCCGGATGTGATACTCAAGGACCGCATCGACGGGTGCGACATTCTCTGGGATGTCGCGGAACCGGAGGATAGCTTCAACGCAAAGTCCTTCTGTCTTGTGTATGACCGGGACTGGATGGCGCAGTACGTCGATATGGCCGATTACTACGATGCGGACGACGGCGTGCTCCGCGATTACCGGCAGAACTTCTTCACCAAAGCCTACCTCCGGCTGACCGGAACGCCCCGAAACAGCGTGGTGGACATTCTGCTCTGGCGCACGGGCGCGTATCTGATCGCGTTCTGGGTGCTGCTGCTCTTCTGGCGGAAAAACGGTATGCAGCGTTTCCGCTCCGCAGCCGTGCCGTTCCTCGGCAATCTCATCATCTCCGTGCTGTATGTTTACCACCAGAGCTTCCGGTACGTCTACTTCGTGCAGGTGTGCGTGCTCGCGCTCCTCTTCGCCACGGTCGTGTGCAGACCGCGGCCGCCGCAGCCGGAAGAAGAATAAAAAATGACCGCCGCGTTTCCGGTGTTTCGGAAACGCGGCGGTCGATTTTCTCAGGAGTCTTTTTTATCGACGCGGTATTTTTTCTTGAAGATGCTCGCGCGGATGCCGAGCTCCTTGCCCTTGACGAGGCGGGCGAAGTTCTTCCGGTGCTTCCAGAAGATGAGCGCGACCGTGGCGGCCATGATCGCAATGTCCCAGCCGCTCCGTCCCGTGAGGATGCACCAGACGAGATACCCCACGCTCGCCGAGAGCGTGCCGATGAACATATAGTCCGTGATGAACGTGATGACCGCGACGCCCGCCACAAGGATGAGAAACAGCCGCCAGTCGAGCGCAAGCGCGCTGCCGAGCAGCACCGCGATGCCCTTGCCGCCCTGGAATTCCAGATAGAACGGATAGAGATGCCCCGCCACGCACGCCGCCATCGTCACGGTCTGGATGGAGGGCGAGCTGTGGAACAGGAATCCCGCCAGCCATACCATGAGCGCCGATTTGAGCGCGTCGCACAGAAACACGACCGCCGCGACGCCCGAGCCCATCGTCCGCCCGGCGTTCGTCGTCCCAGCGTTGCCGGAGCCCTTCGTGCGGATATCAAAGCCGCGCTTCTTCGCCAGCAGCCACGCAAAATTCACCGCTCCGGCCAGATAGCCCGCGAGAATGCAGAACACATACGGAAGAACGGTTTTCAAAAAAGCCTGCATGAATGCGATCCTTTCGCAGATACATAAAGAAATTTATATACTTCAGCATACTACTATGTGATATCACAGTATAAAGATTTTGTCAACGAACATATACGCGCTATTGTCTTTTTCGGCGGAAAGGTACTTGCGTTTCCGCGCCTCAGCGGGTAAACTGTATCTGCATTTAAATTATGTAACCCAATTCAATACGGAGGTAGTATATGTACTGCACGAAAAAAATTGCGTCGGATCTTGTCTGGGTCGGCGCGAACGACCGCCGTCTCGCCATGTTTGAGGGCGTATATTCCGTTCCGGCGGGCGTTTCCTATAACTCCTATCTTCTCACGGACGAGAAGACCGTCCTCTTCGACACGGTCGATAAGGCCGTGAGCCGCACCTTCTTTGAAAATCTGGAGCACGAGCTCGGCGGGCGGCCGCTCGACTATGTGATCGTACACCACATGGAGCCGGACCACTCCGCCACGCTCTCGGAGCTGCTGCTGCGCCACCCGGAAACCACGGTCGTCTGCAACGACAAGACCGCCGTGATGATCGCGCAGTTTTTCGGCAAGGACGCCGTGAAGAACATGCAGCTCGTCAAGGAGGGCGACGTGCTCTCCGCGGGCGCGCACGAGCTCACGTTCTATCTTGCCCCGATGATCCACTGGCCGGAGGTCATGATGACCTACGACAAGAGCGCGCACACGCTCTTCACCGCGGACGCCTTCGGCGTTTTCGGCGCGCTCAACGGCGCGATCTTCGCCGACGAGGTGGATTTTGACCGCGACTATCTCAAGGAGGCGCGCCGGTACTATACGAACATCGTCGGCAAATACGGCGTGCAGGTGCAGAATCTCTTCAAGAAGATCGCGGGTCTGGACATTCAGATGCTCTGCCCGCTGCACGGTTTCGTCTGGCGGCGTGATCTCGGATATATTCTGGAAAAGTACAACCTCTGGAGCACCTATACGCCGGAGGACAAGGGCGTGATGATCGCGTACGCCTCGATCTACGGCAACACGGAAAACGCCGCCGAGATCCTCGCCTCGAAGCTGCGCGAGCGCGGTGTGCGCACCGCGATGTACGACGTGTCCGTCACCCCGGCCTCGGACATCATTGCCGAGTGCTTCCGGTGGAGCCATCTGGTGTTTGCCTCGGCGACGTACAACGGCGGCATTTTCGTCACGATGGACGAGCTGCTGCGCGATATTGCCGCACACAATCTCCAGAAGCGCACCGTCGCTTTTATGGAAAACGGCACGTGGGCGCCCGTCAGCGCGCGGCAGATGGCGGCGATCCTCGCCCCGCTCAAGAGCATGACGGTGCTCGAGAAGAGCGTCGCGATCCGCTCCTCGCTCACCGAAGGGCAGCTCGCTGAGATCGAAGCGCTCGCCGATGCGCTTGCGGAGGACATCCGGTAAAAACTGGCAACGAAAAATAACAAAAATTCCGAGCGCGGAGGAAACCTTTTGACCTCGCCGCGCGTCTTATAGTCAGAAAGCAAGCGGCAGGGCTATGCGCCGCGCCGTTTTCAAGGAGGTACTTTGTTATGACAAAGAAACTGATGGCTCTTCTGCTCGCCGTGCTGATGGCAGTATCGCTGCTGCCCATGCCGGCGATGGCAGGCGACGCCCAAGTCATCACGGACCTTTCGGGCATTTCCGCGGGAGGATCCTATGTTGTCGATAAATCCGTCAAGGATATCGTCCTCTCCGCGCCGCTTACGCTCGACAAGGACGTGACGCTCGAGCTGACCGGTCAGACGGTCACGCTCAAGCTCGCCGACGGCGAGAGCTATGCCGACGCTTCCGTTTTCCATGTGGAGAGCGGCAGTCTGACGCTCAAGGGCTCCGGCACGGTCAAGGTGCCGGATAACGCCTCCGGCGTCGTTGTCGCGAAGGACGCCGCCGTGACCATCTCGGGCGAGGTCGGCATCTCCGGCGGCGCTTCCGGCGTGAAGGCCGTTGTCGGCGCTTCCGGCGTGAAGATCCGCGTGAATACGCTCGGCAAGATCGAGTCGGCAAACGGCATCAACCTGTCCGGCGCTTCCGGCGAGATCAAGATCGCCTCCGGCACAGTCAAGGGCAGCGTCTGCGCCATTGCCCCCGATAAGGACAACGCGCTCACGCTCGGCAAGATGCTCGACGGCTCCACGCTCTACATCGGCGGCACGGCCGCCACGGAGGAGCAGCTCGCCGCCGCTCCCACCGCCGAAATGAAGGAGCTTGTTTTTGACGACGGCAAAGCCCCCGCGCTGACTATTTCCTCCGCCGTGCGCACCTCGGAGACCGAGGGCAGCGTCACCTTCACTGCCTCGAAAGCCGGTACATACTACTACCAGCTCGACGGCGAACCCGCTTCCGCGGCGGACATCATGAAGGACGAGGCGAAGGCCGAGCTCATCCGCGGCGCGAATACGATCTCTCTCAAGGATCTCGACGCCAACGCCCACACCGTCTACATTGCCGCGAAGGACGCCTTCGGCCATACGACCGAGCTTCTGACCGCAGCGATCCCCGCGGTGCTCGCCGCGCCGACCGCCCCCGTCTGGGACGGCAAGAAGGCCGCGTGGACCGGCGTGGAGGGTGTGAATGATTACACCGTGCAGCTCTATCTGGGCTCCGACGCCTACGGCGATCCCATCCCCGTGAATGGTGCGTCCGCTACGGATGATCTCTCCGACGTGATGAAGGACGACGGCGTTTACACGTTCGCCGTGCGTTCCGTCGGCGCGAACACCGTCGGCGCATGGTCTGAGCGCAGCGCCGAAACGGTGCGCGACACCGCCGCCCCCATCCTCACGGTGCCGGCCGACGGCGTCAAGCGCACGGCGCAGGACACCGCCACCGTCGCCTTCGTCTCCAACGAGGACGGCAAGCTTTACTATGTTCTCAACGACGATGCCGCCGATGTATTCACCTCCGGCAGCACCATGGCGCTCACGAAGGGCGAGGACAACACGCTCACGCTCACCGGCCTTGCCGACAGTGCCGCCGTCGTCGTCCGCTACGCCGCCGAGGACGGTCTCGGAAACCGCGGCGAAGTGCAGAGCGTGACCGTGCCGCTCTATCTCGCAGCTCCCGCCACGCTCACCTGGGTGAACGGCACCTCCACCGCGATGTGGTCGGAAGTCCCCGGCGCTGCGTCCTACTGCGTGCAGCTCTATAAGGACGGCGCGGAGGTCGCGCCTGCCGTTACCGCGGATACGACCAGCTACACCTTCACGCTGGAAGAGTCCGGCTCCTACACCTTCAAGGTGCAGGCCCTCAACGGCGATATTCTGAGCGCGTGGTCGGAAGCGAGCGGCGCTCTCACCATCGATAAGACCGCGCCCGCCATCTCCGGCGAGAGCGCGAGCCGCACGGACGCTTCCAACGGCTCCGTGACCTTCACCTCCGACGAGGCCGGCAAGGCCTACTACATCGTCGGCGGCGAGAAGCCTGCGCAGGATGCTCTTCTTGCCTCGGCAAACGTGAAGGACATCGCCTCCGGCGAAACGAAGATCGATCTCTCCGGTCTCGGCGCCGAAGCAACGAACGTGTATCTTATGGTCGTGGACGCCGCCGGGAACAAGAGCGACATTAAGACCGTGAAAGTTCCCGTGTATCTCGCAAAGCCCACCACGATCACCTGGGTCAACAACACCGCGACCGCCATGTGGAACGCCGTGTCCGGCGCGGAAGCCTATAACATCCAGCTTCTCCGCGACGGCAGCGATTACGGCAACGTGATCGTCGTCAACGGCGGCTCCACCACGACCTCGGACCTTGCGTCCCACATGAACGACGACGGCGTTTACACCTTCCGCGTGCAGGCGGCCGCCGCCGGAACGCAGAGCGAGTGGTCGGACGCTTCCGCCACGAGCTATAAGCGCGACACCCAGAAGCCCACCATCAAGGGCGAGCCCTCCAAGCGCATCGACGCGAAGACCGCGGAGTTCTACTTCACCTCCTCCGAAGATGGAACGTATTACTACATGGTTGGCAGCGTGAACGGCGGTGTTCCGACCGCGGAGCAGATCGCCGACGACAAGAACCCGCACGGCGGCTGCACCAACGTCCGCACCACCATCAATCTCAAAGATATCGCCGATACGAACGCCCGCAAGGTCTATGTCGTTGTGCGCGATAAGAGCGGCAATCTGAGCGACGTGTTCACGATCACCGTTCCCGCCTACAGCGCGCAGCCGACGCCCACCCCGACGCCGGCCCCGACCGCAACGCCGACGAGCGCTCCCACGACCTACACCGTGACGCTCCAGGGCGGCACCGGCTATACCATTGCCGCGACCGGCGGCTCCAAGAGCCCCGTAAACGCCGGCGGCAGCTTCTCCTTCACCGTGACGCCCAGCAACGGCTACACCCGCGGCAACGGCTTTGCCGTAAAGGCCAACGGCACGACGCTCACGAGCAACAACGGCGTTTACACCATCAGCAACATCAACGCCAACCAGACCGTCAGCGTGTCCGGCATTGTGAAGAGCCAGAACACCGGCGGCGGCACGCTGCCCGCCGCGCCCGCCATCACCACCACGACGCTCGCCGCGGCCACGATGGGCAAGGAATACCGCCAGCAGATCACCGCCACCGGCGGCACTCCGATCACCTGGTCCTACAGCGGCACGCTGCCCGACGGCATGACGCTCGCGGCCAACACCGGTATTCTCTCCGGCACGCCCACGCAGGAAGGCTCCTTCCGCTTCGCCGTGAAGGCGACGAACTCCACCGGCTTCTCCACGCGGCAGATGACGCTCGTCGTCGCCGGCAGTGAGTACACCGTCACCAAAGGCGCGAACAGCGAATGGACACAGGGCGGAGACAAGGGCATCGACTTCTCCGGCAGCGGCAAGGGCACCTTCACCGTGAAGGTGGACGGCGCCGCGGTCGCCGCCGGGAAATACACTGCCTCCGCGGACGGCTCCACCGTTACGCTCAAGCCGGAATATCTCGACACGCTCGCCGCAGGCTCCCACACCGTGACGCTCGTCTACGGCGACGGCAGCGCGAAGGCCAAGTTCACCATCAAGGCGAAGGATAAGACCGTCGCCCCGACCGTATCCTCCCAGCCCGCGAGCGCGTCCGTCAACGCGGACAGCTCCGCCACGTTCACCGTGACGGCGAGCGGCACCACGCCGCTGCTCTGCCAGTGGCAGGTGGACAAAAACGACGGCAGCGGCTGGACGGATATCTCCGGCGCGGTGAACGCGAGCTACACCGTCGAAAAAGTCACCGCCGAGCAGAACGGCTGGAAGTACCGCTGCGTGATCAAAAACGCTGCCGGTTCCGTTGAGAGCAACGCCGCGACGCTCACCGTGAAGGAAGCCATCGGCGACGTGAAGAAAAACGACGACACCAAGGACACCACGTCGTCCGGCGGTCTCGGCCGCATCCTTCTCATCACGGGCATCATCGTGGCCGTCCTGGCACTCGGCGCGGGTCTGTACTTCTACTTCCGCCGCCGCAGCGCCTCCCGCTATACGGAGGACGATACCGCCTGGAGAAAGTGATCCGGAAATAAACCAATACGCAAGGGCCGCCCCTTATCGGGGCGGTCCTTGAGCTTGTCAAAAAAGTATTTTTGACAAGCTCTCAAACGAGACCCACTTCGTTGGGCTCTCGTTTGAAAAGGCTGCGGCTCGCCGCAGCGCACTCGCTGCGCTCGCACGTTTGCGAGCCGAGAAGTATTTTCTCCGACGTACACGCCGCCGGAGAAAATGAATGAAACTCTATTTGCGCCTGCGGGCGCAAACTCTGCGAGGCTTTTTCGACAGGCTGAAGGCCGCCCCGATACGTGGCGCCCCTGATTTTTTCCGCCTCTCGCATAGACTTTTTTCTGTCGGCCTTTTACCGGGCTGTGAAGCCGTAAATCTGTGCAGTATGCGGCGGGATCGGGTGCGGAAGGGTGCTTTGCTTGGCATTATGAATAATATTTATTTTACCGCTTGACATTTTCGGATTTATGAATTAATATTCAGCCATAAATTAAATATATCGCCTTCCGCATCACCGGGTGCGGGTCAAAAAGACGTCCGGGCAATTCCGCAGGTACGGCGCACATGCGCTACAAGGAATGCCCCGGACGCCTTTTGCTTTATCCGGGCTGCAGCGGGCGGAAAGGAGAATTATTATGTACATCAAGCCGTTTGCCGTAGAGGAATGGATGAACGAATGGGAGGTCGGCGCGCGATACAACATCGCGGAGACGTGCGTCGATTCCGTGTCGCTCAACGAGCTGTTCGCGCTGACCGGCGAGGACAAGGCCGCCTTTCTGGAGAATCTCGCCGCGCGCCGGCTGACCTACGGCGACATTGAAGGCGCGCCCGCGTTCCGGCAGGGTATCTGCTCGCTTTATAAAACGGTCAAGCCCGAAAACATCGTCACAACGCACGGCGCGGCGGGCGCGAACCACCATGTGTTCTGCTCGCTCGTATCGCCGGGTGACCGCGTCATCAGCGTTCTGCCGACGTACCAGCAGCTCTACTCCATCCCCGAATCGCTCGGCGCAAAGGTAAAGATTCTCCCTCTGAGCCGCGAAAACGGGTATCTCCCCGATCTTGACGCGCTGCGCGCGCTCGCCGTGCCGGGGACAAAAATGATCTGCATCAACAACCCCAACAATCCGACCGGCGCGCTCATGAGCCGCGATATGCTTGAAGAGATCGTGCAGATCGCGCGCGAGGCGGGCGCGTACATTCTCTGCGACGAGGTATACCGCCATCTCTCCCAGACCGACGAGTGGAGCGAGTCCATCGCGGATCTTTACGAAAAGGGTATCTCCGTGAGCAGCATGTCGAAGGTCTTCTCCCTTGCCGGGCTGCGGCTCGGCTGGATCGCCACGCGCGACAAGGACGCGCTCCGCGCGCTCGTCTCTCACCGTGATTACGATCTCATCAGCGGCGGCATGATCGACGAGGCCATTGCCGCGCTCGCGCTCAAGCACAGCGATAAAATGCTCGCGCGCAGCCGCGCCATCGTGCGGGAAAATCTCGCCATTCTGGACAATTGGGTCGCCGGAGAAAAGCACGCGAGCTACGTCAAGCCCCTCGGCGGCACGACGGCACTCGTCTACTACGATTTCGACATTCCCTCCTATGAGCTGTGCGAGGAGATGTACCATAAGACCGGTGCGTTCGTCACGCCGGGCGACTGCTTTGAGCAGCCGAAGAGTATGCGCATCGGCTACGCCTACGGCAAGGACGCGCTCGTGAAAGGGCTGAAGGCTGTGAGCGAGTACTTTGCGTGGAAGGAAAAGGAGCTGGAAAAATGAGCACCATCCGCGTTATCGGACGGGAGGATATCCAAAAGGTATTCACCGTGACCGCGGCGCTCCGCGCCGTAGAGAGCGCCTACGCCGGGAAATCCGCCGGAACGGGCCGCGTGTGGCCGATGGTTTTCCATGAGTTTGACCCCGGCCACGCCGATCTCGACATCAAATCCGGCGATCTCGAAAGCGCGGGCGTATACGGTCTGAAGGTCGTTTCATGGTATGACTCGAACGCGGAAAAGGCGCTCCCGGCGCTTTTCGGCACGTCGCTCCTCTTTGATCTTGCCACCGGTGAGCCAAAGGCGCTTTTGAACGCCGGGCCGATCACAGCGCTGCGCACCGGCGCCGCGGCCGCCATCGGCGCAAAATACCTTGCTCGCAAGGACGCGAAAACGCTCACGATCGTCGGCTGCGGCGAGCTCTGCCCGTATCTTGCCGCGGCCGCGCTCGCGGCGATCCCGTCCCTCAATACCGTGTATCTCACAAACCCGCACCGCCCCGAAAAGGCCGCCGAGCGGCTCGCCGCTGTGACAGCGGCAACGGACGCGCTGCTCAAGGCGTGCGGTCATGCCCGTACCGCCGCGATCAACGCCGCGGCAGATGCAGCATCCGCCGTCGGAGAAAGCGACATCGTTTTCACCGCCACCTGCGCCAAGGCGCCGGTCGTAAAGAGCGCCTGGGTCAAGCCCGGTACGCATGTAAGCTGCATCGGCGCCGACCTGCCCGGCAAGCAGGAGGTCGAATCGGCGGTGCTCGCCCGCGCCGCCGTCTACGGCGACGATACGGCCCAGTGCTTCGCCGTCGGCGAATGCGAGCTGCCGCACAAAGAGGGCGTCCTCCCCGCTCTCGCCGGGGAGCTCGGCGAGGTCATTCTCGGCGAAAAGGCCGGACGGACGAGCGATGCAGAGATCAGCGTTTTCGACTCCACCGGCATCGCACTGCAGGACATTGCCTCCGCCGCAGTCATTCTCAATGCCTGCGAAAAGCAGGGACTCGGCACGGTCTGCGAAATATAAACCAGAAAACCCTCGCCCCGGACGATGCGTCCGGGGCGAGGGTTTTCTGCAATTGCAATTATTCGACGCGGCCTTCGAGGACCTTGAGATCGTAGGGCTCGAATTTCACGTGGCGGTAGGCTTCCACATCCAGCGGCACGCCGGTCCAGTCGGAGTGCGGCTCGCCGGTCTGCTTGACGAGAACGTCGTAGAGAATGTCATACGTCGTGCCGTCGATCGTCTCGGTCATCGTGCTGTAGGGCAGCGTGCGGTGATAGGCGATGTGCTGGCCGTGGTTGTTGAAGTGGTAGCCGCAGCGGATGCGGCAGCCGTCCAGACCCAGATACTCAAAGTTCTTCATAAGATCGGCGAGGATCTGGTCGCCCTCTCGCTCGTAGAGGTTTTCGGGTGTGGTGATGGTGTAGTCCGCGCGGAACTGGATGGGCAGGCCGTACTTTGCGAAGCGGTTGGCAAAGGCGATCATGCCGTCGTGCGGATAGTTCTTGAAGAGCACGCAGTTGATGCGCACCGGCACCTTGAGCGAGCCGAGAAGCTCGTCGTTGCACTCCTCCACATAGTGCACCATGTGGCGGGAGATGTTGATGCAGGTGATCTTATCCTTGTTGCGCTCCGTGAACGCAATGATGCGCTCGGCGGGGAAAAGATCGGATACCGGGAGCGTCGTGTTGATGAACACACGGTGGCCCTCCGGGATGCAGTCCATCATCATCTGCAGCGCGTCCGGCTCGGAAAACGGCTCGCCGCCGGTGAACACGAAATCGCACTTTGGCGTGATCTCATGGAACATGCGGATGCTCTCGCACACCTTTTCCACGCTGAAGCCTTCGGGATTCTGGTATTCCTGCTTATTGATGCAGAACGGGCAGTGGTTTTTGCAGTCGTACGGGACGAACACCGTGACGGTCGCGCCGCCCTCGCGGGTCATATACGGGTTGTGGTTTGTCATATTCTTCACCTACATGGGGTAATTTCAAAAAAATATTATAACACAGCCTTAACAGAAAAGCCAGAAAAAAACAACATAAAGTTGAAAAAAACGAAAATTTTCCGGTTTTACTCGCTTAGTACGTCACGTCCCAGAGGAAAAGCCCCTGCGCCGGGGCGGTAAAACCGGCACTCGCACGGCTGTGCGAGGCAAGGATCACCTCCATATCGCCCGGACGGCGCTCTCCGAGACCGACCTCGAGCAGCGTGCCGGTCAGGATGCGCACCATATTGTATAAGAACCCGTCGCCGGTATACGTAAGCCGCACTTCTTCCCCGCAGCGTTCGATCCCGATAGACTCTATCGTGCGCGTGGCGGCGCGGCCCGTTTTCTTTCCGGTGGAAAAGGCAGAGAATTCGTGCCGCCCGCAAAGCTGTGCCGCGGCGCGGCGCATGGCGTCAAGATCCAGCGGGCGCGGCTCCGCATGCACATATTTTCTTTCAAACACGCAGGGCGCATCGCTGTTCCAGACACGGTAAATATACGTTTTCCGCACCGCCGAAAGGCGAGCGTGGAACCGTTCCGGCGCTTTCTCGAGCGCGAGCGCGCCGATATCCTCCGGCAGATATTCCCGGAGCAGCGCCAAAAGCTCCGCGCAGGACTTGTCCGTATCCGCCCGGAAGGAGCACACCTGCATTCTCGCGTGGACGCCGGCATCCGTGCGACCGCTGCCCGCGATCTCGATGGGCTGCTCCAGCGCGCGGGAGAGCAGCGTCTCAAGCTTGCCCTGCACCGTCTGGGCGGTGTTTCCCTGCTTCTGCCAGCCGCGGTAGCGCGTGCCGTCGTAGCAAAGCGTCAGTTTGTAATTTTGCATCGGGCAACTCCCTTCTTTTTCTCGCAGAGCTTAGTATAGCACATTTGAATACATCGTCCATATACTTTTCGATATTTTCTGTTTTTCTGTTGAATCTGCCGATCCGTTCAAATTTGTTTACATTTTCCCCGGAATTTGTTCATGAAATGTTCACTCTTTGATTTTAACGCCGGTTATAATAGAATCATACAGAGCATCCGGTGTGCAGCCGCCGAATGATCTAAATGCCTCCATCTTAATTTAAAAAAATCCGCCGCTCTTTGCGGCGGATTTTTTATTTCAGACTGTCAAAAAAGCCTCGCAGAATTTGCGCCCGCAGGCGCAAATAAAGTTTTGATCATTTTCTCCGGCGACATGTGCGTCGGAGAAAATACATTTCGGCTCGCAAACGTGCGAGTTGTGCGCCATCGACGCACAGCAAGTGCGCTGCGGCGAGCCGCAGCCTCTTCAAACGAGAGCCCAACGCAGTGGGTCTCGTTTGAGAGCGTGGCAAAAATACTTTTTTGACACGCTCAAAAAAATCCGCCGCTTCCTGCGGCGGATTTTTTATTTTGCCATTCGCCTCATAACGGCAGAGCGATTCCGACAAATAGTTGTTGCATTTTTGTACGGCACTTGGTATATTTGAATAAAATCAACGTGAATCCCCTTTCCTGCGCAGCGTCCCCTCTCCCCTTTGGAAAGCGGCGGTCTGACCGCTTTTAAAATAAAGAAGAGAATTGGGAGGACATCACATGAAAAAGATTCTCGCTGTTATCCTCGCGCTGACCATGGTTCTGGCTCTTGCCGCCTGCGGCGCGGCGCCCACCACAGCAGAACCCGCTCCAGAAGCGCCCGACCCGCTCAAATCCGAAATGCCCTCGAAGATCTACGAGGAATCCGCCGCAGCCAACCCGGAGGGAAAAAACGTGAACATTCTTCTTGTCATCGACATGCAGAAGGATTTCGTCGATCAGGCGCTCGGCACCGCCGAGGCACAGGCCATCGTCCCGAACGTTGTGGCCAAGATCAACGAATACAAAGAGCGTGGCGACGTCATCATCGCCACGAAGGACACGCACGAGGAATCTTATCTCGAAACGCAGGAGGGCGTCAACCTCCCGTTCATCCACTGCGTGCAGGATACCGAGGGCTGGCAGCTGGACGACGCGGTGCAGGCCGCCATGCCGGAGAACGCCACGATCGTCAATAAGCCGACCTTCGGCTCGACCGACCTTGTGGAGATCATCGGCGAATACGTCGCGCAGTACGGCGAGCCGAACGTCCATGTGGAGATCATCGGTCTTTGCACCGACATATGCGTTATCTCCAACGCCCTGCTCGAAAAGGCGTTCTATCCCGAAATGCCCATCACGCTCGACGCCTCCTGCTGCGCAGGCGTCACTCCCGCCAAGCACGACGCCGCCATTGAGACCATGAAGAGCTGCCAGATCGGCGTATATAACGACACCATTACCGCGCCGCTCTCCACGGAGGTTCTCAAAGCGCCGAAGGCCTCCGAGATCTACGCCCACGCCGAAAAAGTCAACCCCGAGGGCAAGACCGTCAACGTCCTGCTCGTCATCGACATGCAGAAGGACTTCGTCGATCAGGCGCTCGGCACCGCCGAGGCGCAGGCCATCGTCCCCGCCGTTGTCGCCAAGATCAACGAATATAAGGCCCGCGGTGACGTCATCATCGCCACGCGCGACACGCACGAGGACTCCTACATGGATACGCAGGAAGGAAAGAACCTGCCGGTCATCCACTGCGTAGAGGAGACGGACGGCTGGCTTCTCAACACCGAGGTCGCCGACGCGCTCGGCGAATACGCCACCGTGATCAACAAGCCCACCTTCGGCTCGACCGATCTCGTAGCGCTCATGCGCGAATATGTGCAGCAGTACGGCCAGCCGAACGTCAATGTGGAGATTATTGGTCTCTGCACCGACATCTGCGTTGTATCGAACGCGCTGATAGAAAAGGCGTTCTATCCCGAAATGCCCATCACGCTGGACGCGAAGTGCTGCGCGGGCGTCACCCCCGCAACGCACGACGCCGCCATCGCCACGATGCGCATGTGCCAGATCAACGTCATCAACGCTGACTGATCTCTTTTCTGACATACACCTCGCCCCGCCATCCGGCGGGACAACAGACTAAATCACCCGTTGGGAGTTTTCCCAACGGGTGATTTGAGCATTGGTTATCAGTTTTTGGAGAACTCCGCGAGCTCCAGGCCGGGGTTCTGCTTGAGCGTGTAGGCGATGTTCCACTCGCCGCCGAAGAGCAGGAGGTTGTTGCCCTTGAAGTCCTGCACCCACTTGGTGTCGCGCGTGAGCGTGAGAGTTGCGGGGTCGGTGTCGCTCACGATCCAGCGGATGTTTTCATACGGCAGCGCGCGGCGGCGCACGGCGGTGGAATATTCGCTCTGCAAACGGTATTCGAGCACGTCGAACTGCAGCACGCCGACGACGCCGACGATGACCTCCTCCAAGCCGGTGTTCGGCTCGTGGAAGATCTGGATGGCGCCCTCCTGCGCGATCTGGCGGGTACCGGTCTCGAACTGCTTGCGCTTCATCGTGTCCTTGCGCTCAAAGGCGGCGAAGTGCTCGGGCGCAAACGTCGGGATGCCCTCGAAGCGGACCTTTTTGTCCTTGGAGCAGATCGTATCGCCGATGGAGTAGATGCCGGGGTCGAACACGCCGATGATGTCTCCGGCGTAAGCCTCGTCGATGATCTGGCGCTCCTCGGCCATCATCTGCTGCGGCTGCGCGAGCTTGATGGGCTTTCCGCCCTGCACGTGGTAGTATTCCTCGTTGCGCTCAAACTTGCCCGAGCAGATGCGCATGAACGCGATGCGGTCGCGGTGCGCCTTGTTCATGTTCGCCTGGATCTTGAATACGAAGGCGGAGAAATGGTCGTCCGTCGGCTCGACCGGCACACCATCGGAAAGGCGCGCGAGCGGCGGCGTTGTGAGATCGAGAAAGCTCGCCAGAAACTGCTCCACGCCGAAGTTCATCAGCGCCGAGCCGAAGAAAACGGGGCTCAGATCGCCGCTGCGGACAAGATCGAGATCAAATTCGTACCCCGCGCCGTCGAGCAGCTCCACATCGTCGCAAAGCGTGCTGTACAGCCGCTCGCCGAGCGCTTCGCGCAGGCCCGCCTCGTTATCCATGGAAAGCTCCGCCGCGTGGATGGCGCGGCTGCCCGCGTGACGCTGCGTAAACGCGAGAACTTCCTTTTTCTCGCGGTCGTACACGCCCTTGAAGTCCACGCCGCAGCCGATCGGCCAGTTCATCGGGTACGTGCCGATGCCGAACTCCTTTTCGAGCTCTTCGAGCAGATCGTAGGGGCTGCGCGCCTCGCGGTCCATCTTGTTGATGAACGTGAAGATGGGGATGTGCCGCATGGCGCAGACCTTGAAGAGCTTGCGCGTCTGCGGCTCGATGCCCTTGGCCGCGTCGATGACCATGACGGCGCTGTCCGCCGCCATAAGTGTGCGATAGGTGTCCTCGGAGAAGTCCTGGTGGCCGGGGGTGTCGAGAATGTTGATGCAGTAGCCGTTATATTCAAACTGGAGCACGGACGACGTGATGGAAATGCCGCGCTGCTTTTCCAGCTCCATCCAGTCGGAGACCGCATGGCGCGCCGCCGCCTTGCCCTTTACCGAGCCGGCGAGCTGGATCGCCCCTCCGTAGAGAAGGAGCTTTTCCGTCAATGTCGTTTTGCCCGCGTCCGGGTGGGAGATGATCGCAAACGTCCGCCGCCGCGAGATCTCCCGCTGTAAGTCACTCATGTTGTTTCATCCTTCCGGTAAATTTTTGAAATGAAAAATCTACCGTATTTTTAATCCTTCATAACCCGTCTCTTCCCTTGAAAAAGTTGTAACACTCTTTTTTACCATAGAATTCCCGAAAAAGCAATGCGCGTATTCCTTCTTTGCGGGGAAATTGAAAAAAGCCCTTGCCTCTCCCATTGAGAAATGCACCCCATTCCTTAGTACTAAGTATTTGACGATACTTGTCTAACGAATGGGGTGCTGTTCACTGTGCGGGGGATCCTTCTTTTCTTCTTATTATTGGAGCTCGGTATACGGCGTATAGTCGAGCGCCGTATAGCGTTCCGTGTGGGAATCGATGATCGCCTGACAGGCCGCCTCGTCGGACGGCGTGTCATTGGAAACGTCGTAGTCCGTATCGTACGTCATATACCACGCGCCGGACTCGCTCGTCACGCCCTGCATGAGAGCAAGCTCTCCGTTCTGGAGCGCATAGTAAAACCACACGCTGCTCGCCGCGCCGCCCGAACCCTCGTTCGCAATGAGCCAGGCGTTTTCGTCCGCGAGATATTCCACATAATACTTATCTCTCGCGTGGCTCTGCGCGAGCATCAACGGCGCGCCGTCCTTGACCGTCCAGATCTCCAGAACGGCCGGATCGGTGTCCGCACCCAAGATCGCGCCGATCACCATCTCCGGCGAGCCGTCGCCGTCAAGGTCAGGGAAAAATACGCCGACGTTCGCGCGGGCGTCGCCCTCGTAGTAGTACCCCGCGAGCTCGCTCATGCCGTTTTCAAAGTACCGTCCCTCCGGCCACTGCTCGGAGAGCGCCGCGGCATAGCGGTCCAGCTGCGCGGCATAGAGCGTTTTCCCCTCTTCGGCCATGTTCACGATGCCGGTCGATTTCTCCACCGGCTGGGAGACCGGCTCCGCGGTGGGTTCTTCCGTCGGCTCCGCCGCTGCGGTCGTCTCGGGCGTCGCGGTCGGTTCCGCGGTGGCCGTCGGTTCAGGCGTCGATGTGGGCACTGCTTCGGTGGGCTGCGCGCCGCAGGCCGTCAAGAGCAGACTTGCCGCCAGCGCGAAAATACCGAGCCATTTCATCTTCTTGTTCATTGTATAACCTCCTGCGGCCGGGTTTTCCGCTCCGCAGGATATTAGACGCGCTATGCGTCAGGATGGTTCACACGGAGTGGATAAATTTGGTTCCTGCCGCGCCGCCCACGCCCAGGCGCGCTCGTCCACGGCGGTTTTCCCTTCGCGCAGCGCCGCGATCTCCCGCCGGCAGAGCGGCACGGCGGCGGCCAGGAATTCCTCCGCAATGGCTTTGGTGAAATGTACGCACTCGCCCGGCGGGGGCGGCGTCGTGAAATCCGCGTGCAGCTCGGCGAGAAATTCCGGCAGCGCAAAATCGGAAACAGCGCAGATCGGCTCGGCGGAAAAATTCTCCGGCGCGGTAAGATCCTCGCGCAGGGCGAATTTCTCAATGGCCCAGGTATTCAGAATGCGGTAATCGTCGTAAAGCCGCTCGACCTTCTGCGGCGAGTCCACCTTCCAGCCGTGGTCGAGATAGAATACCTTGCGGAACACGATGTCCTGCACAAGATGGAGATAGTACCCGAGATAGAGCGGATCGTCCATTTTGTCCGCGAAGCGCGCGCGGAAGCCGCCGAGCGCCATCATCGTCTTCGTTCCGCCGTCGATCCGCACGCGGAAATGCGCGCTCACGCGCTCTCCGGCGTCCGGTAAGATCGAGCCGAGACGAAAGCGCTTTTCGTCCGCCGCGGGATGCTCGTCCAGAATGAGCTTTGCCGCAGCGAGATGAAGGATACGGGATGCCATGGTCTTTCCTCCTGTATACGAAAAAGACGGGACGCTGCCCGGAGGCGCATCCCGTCTTTTTCCCAAAAATTACTTGAGGCCGTACTTCTTGTTGAACTTGTCCACGCGGCCGCTGGTGTCGACCAGCTTCTGCTTGCCGGTGTAGAAGGGGTGGCACTTCGAGCAGATCTCGACGGTGATGTCCTTCTTGGTGGAAGCGGTCTCGATGACCTCGCCGCAGGCGCAGCGGATGGTCGTGCGCTGGTAATTGGGATGGATTCCTTCTTTCATGTCGTTCACCTCATGTTAGGCTGCCCTGAGGCCGAATACTCGGAGATACAAGGCGCAACACAAATTATAGCAAATGGCGCCGTGCAATGCAAGCATTTTTTGCATTACGGAAAAAAGTCGTTTCTTCCCGCGGAAGCGTCGATTAACAAGAGCACACACGTCGGACAGCCAGTCTTTTCGGTGCTTTTTGCCCTTTTGTCCTTGGCGGGCGACAGCCCGCCTGCGTCCAAAAGAACAAAAATCCCTCGAAAATCCAAGGCTGTCCGATGCGAAGCAGTTCTGCCGGAGCTGAAATGCTCGCAGACAAGGAAAAGGCCGCAGAGAATACTTTGTGTATTCTCAAGGGCTTTGACGCAGTATGAGGGCATTTCCGCCCGGCAGAACCGCGTGTGCCCTTGTCAATCGACGCAAATCATAGAAAAAGGCTAAGATTCCCGGGCGATGAATTTTGAAAAAAAATGTTCCATCAGGCGGATATTATGGTATAATCGCAATATGTGACAATATGACGGAGATTTCCCCGTCTCCGCCAGCAGCAAGAAAAGCAAACCAAAGGAAGAAAGGAAAGAAGCTATGTTTCCTATCGTAAGCAAGCGGCCCCTGAATGAGGCCGGCACGGTCCTTGAGTATGTCATCAAGGCCCCGCTGGTCGCCAAGAAGTGCCTGCCCGGTCAGTTCATCGTTCTGCGTCTGGACGAGCACGGCGAGCGCGTTCCTTTGACGATCGCGGATTATGACCGCGAAGCGGGCACCGTCACCATCATGGTGCAGCCCGTCGGTCAGACGACCCGTATGCTCGAGCTCATGGAGCCGGGCGACTGCCTCGCCGACTTTGTCGGTCCCATGGGCAAGCCCACCCAGATCGGCGGACAGAAGCGCGTCTGCGTCGTCGGCGGCGGCGTCGGCTGCGCCATCGGCTACCCCGTGTGCAAGGGCTTCTTTGAAGCCGGCATCGAGGTCGATATGGTCGCCGGTTTCCGTTCCAAGGACATCGTGATCCTTGAGGACGAGATGCGCGCCCACTCCACCAACCTCTACATCTGCACCGATGACGGCAGCTACGGCGAGAAGTGCTTCGGCAACGCCAAGCTGGAAGAGCTCATCAAGTCCGGCCGCGAGTATGACGAAGTGTTCATCATCGGGCCGCTGAAGATGATGAAGTTCACCGCTCTCACCACCAAGCCCTACGGCATCAAGACCATCTGCTCTCTCTGCCCGATCATGATCGACGCCTCCGGCATGTGCGGCGGCTGCCGTCTGACCGTCGGCGGCGAGACCAAGTTTGCCTGCGTGGACGGCCCCGAGTTTGACGGTCACCAGGTCGATTGGGACGAGCTGATCGCCCGCAACTCCTTCTACGCCGGCGAAGAGACCGCCGCGAAGGAACATATCTGCCGCATCACCGGAGGTGTAAGACATGGCTAATATGAGTATGACGAAGAACCCCATTCCGGAGCAGGAGCCTCTGGTACGCAACAAGAACTTTGACGAGGTCGCTCTCGGCTACACCGAGGAGATCGCCATCGACGAGGCCAAGCGCTGCCTCAACTGCCGTCAGCATCCCTGCGTCAGCGGCTGCCCGGTAAACGTCCGCATTCCGGAGTTCATCGCCAAGGTCGCCGAGGGCGAGTTTGAAGAGGCCTACAAGATCATCACCTCCACCAACAGCCTGCCCGCCGTCTGCGGCCGTGTCTGCCCGCAGGAGCATCAGTGCGAGGGCAAGTGCGTCCGCGGCATCAAGGGCGAGAGCGTCGGCATCGGCCGTCTCGAGCGCTTCGTCGCCGACTGGCACGCCGCCCACGCCGACCCCAACGCGAAGGTCGAGAAGCCCGTTTCCAACGGCCACCGCGTCGCCGTTGTCGGCTCCGGCCCTGCCGGTCTGACCTGCGCCGGCGACCTCGCCCGCATGGGCTACGAAGTCACCGTGTACGAGCTGTTCCACAAGGCCGGCGGCGTGCTGGTGTACGGTATCCCCGAGTTCCGTCTGCCCAAGGCGATCGTGGCGCGCGAAGTCGCGGCGCTCGAAGAGATGGGCGTTAAGATCGTGACCGACGCCGTCATCGGCCGCGCCATCTCCATCGACGAGCTGCTCACCGAGGAAGGCTTTGAGGCCGTGTTCCTCGGCTCCGGCGCGGGTCTGCCCCGCTTCCTCGGCATTCCGGGCGAGAACCTGCTCGGCGTTTACTCCGCCAACGAGTTCCTGACCCGTATCAACCTCATGAAGGCTTACCGCGAAGATTACGACACGCCGATCAAGCACCACAAGTGTGTCGCCGTCGTCGGCGCCGGCAACGTCGCCATGGACGCCGCCCGCTGCGCGAAGCGTCTCGGCGCGGAGCATGTCTACGTCGTCTACCGCCGCGGCATGGAAGAGGTCCCCGCCCGTAAGGAAGAGGTCCACCACGCCCAGGAGGAAGAGGTCGAGTTCAAGCTGCTCACCAACCCGGTTCGCGTCATCGGCGACGAGAAGGGCTACGTGACCGGCATCGAGTGCATCAAGATGGAGCTCGGCGAGCCTGACGAGAAGGGCCGCCGCCGTCCGATGCCCGTTGAAGGCTCCAACTTCGTGCTCGAAGTGGACGCCATGATCGACGCTCTCGGCACCAGCCCCAACCCGCTGCTCCGCATGACCACCCCCGGTCTGGAAGCGGACAAGCACGGCTGCCTGATCGCCGACGAGAAGGGCAAGACCACCCATGAGGGCGTGTTCGCCGGCGGCGACGCCGTCACGGGCGCTGCCACCGTCATCCTCGCCATGGGCGCCGGAAAGACCGCCGCTACCGCCATCGACGAGTACATCAAGAACAAGAACGCCTGAGTTCTTACATAAGGCATAAGAAAAATCCGGTTTGGGATTACCCAAACCGGATTTTCTTATGGACTTTTCGTCGGGAATCTGCTATTTTCAATGTGCAAATTACCCAAAAGGAGTGAGGCGTCATGCGTCAGAATAAAGGTTGGAGAACAGAATACTTCTCTATGATTTAAAAAGGAGAACCAATCGATTTATGCTGAACAAAGAAGGGTTCAACGCATGGGCGGACGGGTACGACCGCAGCACCGCCCGCTCCGCCGCGGGAAAGGTCACGTTTATCCAAAGCCTTCTTCCGCTGCTGCGCGAGGGCGGAGTCATCTATATTGGCGACGTTGCCTTCGAAACACGCGCGGAGCTGGAGGCGTGCCGGGCGCAGTCCGGAGACCGCTGGGACAAGGACGAGATCTATTTTGTCTATGACGAGCTGAAAAAGGCGTTCCCCGCCATGACGTTTGACCGTCTCTCCCCCTGTTCCGGGATACTGTCGCTGCGGAAGTGAGGCTGCCATGACATCCACCGACTGGATACACTATATACAGGATGCTTACAGCACAGAGCCGGAGCATCCGTGGGCGGACAAGCCGGAGTTTTCCGTATTCCGTCATGCGAGCAACAAAAAATGGTTTGCTCTTTTTATGACCGTAAAGGCTTCGCTGCTCGGTCTGCCGGGAGCCGAAGAAGTCCCCGTGCTGAATCTCAAGGCCGATCCTCGTCTGATCGGGCCGCAGCGGGAAAAGCCCGGGTTCTTCCCTGCCTACCATATGAACAAGGAGCATTGGATCACCGCCGCGCTCGACGGCAGCGCGCCGGAGGACGAAATAAAGATTCTGCTTGCCATGAGTTATGATCTGACAGCAATGACGCGCGCTTTCCGCAAAAATACTATACTGCCATGAAAAAATCCTCGTGATCGGCTGTCCCGGGTCGGGAAAGAGCACGTCTGCCCGGCGGTGGGACAGGACTGAGCTGCCGCTCTATCCTCTCGATCTTCTCCGGCACAGGCCGGACAAAACGGCCGTTTCCGAAGCGGAATTTGACGCGGCGCTCGCCGTATTTCATTCCCGCGCCGAGTGCGAGGCCTATGAGATTCCGGCGGCGGAAGCCTGACGGTTTACCCATGGAGGACCGATATGAACGAAACAAACCAAACCGACCGTTTCGCCCCGCTGTTCGCGGAGCTTGACCGGCGGCTCGCCGGAGAAGCCCCCGTGCGTCTCGCCATTGAGGGCGGGAGCGCGAGCGGCAAAACGACGCTCGGCAAAATTCTCGCCGAACGGTATGACTGCACCGTGTTTCATATGGACGACTTTTTTCTCCGCTCTGAGCAGCGCACCGCCGCGCGGTTTGCCGAGCCCGGCGGGAATGTGGATCGGGAACGGTTTCTCGCCGAGGTGCTGCTCCCGCTCCGGCGCGGCGAAAAGGTTTTTTACCGGCGGTTCGACTGCGCTTCCATGCAGCTGCAAAATGCCGTGGAGACCGCGCCGAAAAAGTTCGTCGTTGCCGAGGGGGCATACTCCATGCACCCCGAACTTGCGCCGTATTACGATCTTTCCGTATTTCTGGACATCTCCCCGGAATTGCAGCGCGAGCGCATTTCCCGCCGCAACACGCCGGAGAAAGCCAACCGCTTTTTTGCCGAATGGATCCCGATGGAGCAGGCGTATTTCGCCGCGCTCGATATCCCGGCAAAGTGCACGCTGCGCCTTCCCATACTGTAAAGAAAGAAGAGGCACCTGCAATCTCATCATCCTCGACTGCGCCGCCGGAAAGGACCGGACGGGCGTTGTGTCGGCGATCCTTCTCCACAAATCGGGCATGAGCCGCGAATACATCATCGCGGATTTTATGAAGACCGCGTCCAATCCGGAAGCGTATCTCGCGCAGTTTGCCGGCAAGCGCCCCGGCATTCGGCTCGACGTCATCACGCCGCACGAGCGGTACATGGAAGAACTCCTCGCGTGGCTGTCAACGCAGGAGATATAAGGCGCACAGGCAACAGCGCGTTGCTTGCCTGCGTCGGAGGCTTCGGGTATACTTTCCCCAAGAGGTGATCGGAATATGGAAACAAAAGATGTGATATTGCAGCTTCGGAATCGGGAAAACCTGTCGCGGGAGGAGCTCGCGGAAAAGCTTTTCGTGACGCGGCAGGCGGTGTCCCGCTGGGAAAACGGCGAAACGCTCCCCAACACGGAAACGCTCAAGCGCCTGTTGGCGCTCTTTGACGTCTCCATCAATACGCTTCTCGGCTCGCCGCGCCGGAACATCTGCCAGTGCTGCGGTATGCCGCTTGAGGACGAAATAACCAGCCGCGAACCGGACAATACTGCAAATGGTGCTATTCCGGCGGCGAGTTCAAGTATGAGAGCGCCGAGCAGCTCATTGATTTCTGCGTGGAGCATATGGCGACGGAGGCATGGCCCGCGGAGCAGGTACGCGCGCACATGGAAGCCGTCGTGCCGCAGCTCAGGCACTGGAAACACGAAAAATGATTATAGCAACGAAAAAAGCGTATGGCCGCGGCCATACGCTTTTTTCGTTATTCGTTATTCCTTCTCCGCCGGGGACTCCGTTTTGGCTTCGGCTTCCGCCTTTTCCGTGTCTGCAGGAGCGGCTTCGCTTTCGGGCAGAGGCTCGGTTTTTCCGTCGGGCAGCGTTTCCGCCGCTTCCGCGGGGTCAAGCTCGATCACGGGCGCCTGTCCCGCGAGGAACTCGGCGCGCGATTTTCCGTGCGCCACCGCAACGGTGGTGAAGAGGCCGGAAATGCCGTCCAGCAGGAAGCCGAGCGCCGCGGCAAACAGGAGCGTATCGTTCTTTTCAAAGGGATTCACAAGCAGCAGCACGCCCGCCGCACAGATGCACACGCCCAGCACAAGCGCCGCCGACCAGCCGCCGGTTTCGCAGCTTTTGATATCCAGCCCGTGCTTGCAGTCCATGAAGCCGTGGTAAAGCAGCACAACGCCCATCACAATGACCGTAAGGCGCATGACCTGCTCCGCAAGGCTCTGCGTGAGCAGGATCCAGACGCCCGCCACCGCAGCGATAATGCCGGAGATGAGCAGCAGCTTTCGCAGCAGCCCGACACGCTCCCCGGTAAGGTACGAGGCGATCTGCAGTATGCCCGAGAGGATCATCACCGCGCCGAAGCCGTAGCTGATCCACTTCATGGCGGTCGCCGTCCATATCAGCATGGCAATGCCGAGAGCCAGACAGAGAATGCTCACGCCGAACGCGGCAAAAGCAAAATGACGGAAAAAACGTTTCATGGCGTATCCTTTCAAATGACCGAATAGATCGTGGAAACAAGCTCGTACCGCAGCGGATAGTGCGTCATGGTGCCGAGAGCGGAAGCGTCAGTCCTTTTCATCAGCAGCACATCGGCCTCGCCCGCGGCAGCCGCGGCAGCGAGAACGGACGCATCGCCGGCATAGACCTCGGCAATGTATCCGGTCGCGGTCTCAAACGCCGGGAGCCACGCTGTGAGAATGCCGCTCTCCAAAAGCTCCGTATCCGCTGCGACGCGCACACGGCGCGTCTCATCCGTGGCCGCGGGGATCTCTTCGGAATTACGCTCTGCAGCCGGGACCGTATACATCGGCGTATCCAGCCCGTCGGGGATAAAGGTCTCCGCTGTGTCCTTCCCTGCGGAACGGAGCCAGCGGCTGAGCGCCTTCGCCCCGTCGCTCCTGCCCTCGCAGAGGACATACACGGTCTCCTCCCCCGCGGTGAAGCGCGGCGCGGCGGTCGGCTCCGGAGTGAGCTCCGCCGTCGGCTCCGGCGTCGGCGCATCCGTTGTCTCCGGCGCAGCGGACGGCGGGTCGGACGGCTCCGCCGTATCCGGCGCTTTGGGGCCGCACGCCGTCAGCAGCAGGCACGCCGCGAGGAAAAGCGGCACAACATATTTCTTCATGGTTTATTCTCCTTATCGCAGCCGCCGGAACAGCTGCCGCAGTCTCCGCCGCAGCCGCGCTTCCGGTTTTTCCAACCGCGCTTCACGGCGATCACCGCCCACACGGCGACGCCGAGCAAAATAACGATATCCCCTATGGACATACGATGCCTTTCATTTCACTAAATAAGCAGTGCGATCTGGTAGACCGCCGCGCCGAGTCCCCAGGCGAGCAGGCACTGAAACACCACGACGCCGAACGTTTTCCACACCGAGTCAAGCTCCCGCCGGATCGCCGCGACCGCCGCCACGCAGGGCGTATAGAGCAGCGTGAACACAAGAAACGCCGCCGCACTGCGCACGGAGAAAAGCGTGGAAAGCGCCGCGCCGCCGGTGAGCACGCCGAGCGTGCTGACAACGGCTTCCTTTGCCATAAAGCCCGCGATGAGCGAGGTGCATACGCGCCAGTCCGCAAAGCCGAGCGGCGCGAAGAGCGGCGCGAGAAGTCCGCCGAGCGCGGCGAGAAGGCTCTGCGAATTGTCCGAAACCGGGTTGATGCGCGTGTCGAACGTCTGCAAAAACCAGATCACAAGGCTTGCCACGAAAATGACGGTAAAAGCGCGGTGAAGAAAATCCTTCGCCTTGTCCCACATGAGCTGGAGCGTTGTGCGCACCGAGGGCATGCGGTAGTTCGGCAGCTCCATCACAAACGGGATGGGATTGCCGCGAAAGAGCGTTTTTCCGAACACAAGCGCCGCCAGAACGCCGATAAGGATGCCGAAAACGTACAGTCCGCCCATGGCGAGCGCCTTATACTTCGGGAAAAACGCCGCGACGAACACGGAATAGATGGGGATCTTGGCGCTGCAGCTCATAAACGGCGTGAGAAGCACGGTCATACGGCGGTCACGATCGCTCGTGAGCGTCCGCGTTGCCATGACCGCCGGAACGGTGCAGCCAAAGCCGATGAGCATCGGCACAACGCTTTTTCCGGAAAGACCGATCCGGCGCAGGAGCTTGTCCATCACGAACGCGACACGCGCCATATACCCGGTGTCCTCCAGCATGGAGAGGAAAAAGAACAGCACTACAATGATGGGCAGGAAGCTCACCACATTGCCGACGCCGCCAAACAGCCCGTCGATAACGAGCGAGTGCACGACCGGATTGATGCCGTAAGCCGTGAGCGCCGCGTCTGTCACCCCTGCCAATGCGTTGATCCCCATGGCAAGCAGGTCAGACAAAAACGCGCCGATCACTTCAAACGTGAGATAAAACACCAGCAGCATAATGCCGACAAAGATCGGCAGGGCGAATATGCGGTGGGTAAGGACGTTATCGATGGCGCGCGAACGTTTCCGCTCGCGGCTCTCCTCGGGTTTTTTCACCGTTTCGGCGCAGACCGATTCGATGAAGGAATACCGCATGTCGGCAATGGCGGCATTGCGGTCGAGCCCCGTTTCGCGCTCCATTTCCACGATGCTGTGCTCACACAGCTCCAGCTCGTTCTCGTCGAGCGCGAGACGCGCGACGATATCGCTATTCCCCTCGATCACGTTCATGGCCGCCCAGCGGGCACTCATCCGGGCGCGCTCGGCGTGATCCTCCACTACGTGCGTCACGGCGTGGATGCAGCGGTGGACCGGTCCGGGCGGGCAGAAGTCGTATACCTCCGGCTTGCGCCCCGTGGCTGCCGTGCGGCAGGCGAGCTCCGTCAGATCGGCGATGCCTTCGCCCTTTGCCGCGCTGATCGGCACGACCGGGATGCCCAGCAGCTCCGAGAGCTTCACAGTATCGACCGTGCCGCCGTTGGCGCGCACCTCGTCCATCATATTCAGCGCGAGCACCATCGGCACCTGCATCTCGATCATCTGCAGCGTGAGATAAAGGTTTCGCTCAATGTTCGTGGCGTCCACGATGTTGATGATGCCGTCGGGCCGGCCGTCAAGAATGAAATCGCGCGTTACGATCTCTTCGGCGGAATAGGGCCGCAGCGAATAGATGCCCGGCAGGTCAACGACCTCGTCGCCCTTCGTGTTGCGTATGCTGCCGCTTTTGCTGTCCACCGTAACGCCGGGGAAATTGCCGACGTGCTGATTGCTTCCGGTGAGCTGATTGAAAAGCGTCGTTTTGCCGCAGTTCTGGTTTCCGGCAAGAGCGAATCTCATGCGAGCTCCACCTCCACCTTGGCGGCGTCCTCCAGCCGCAGCGAAAGCGTATACCCGCGCAGAAATACCTCCACCGGATCCCCCATCGGCGCGATGCGCGTTACGGTAATGTGCGTTTTGGGAATGACTCCCATATCAAGCAGCCGGAGCCGGAGAGCGCCCTCGCCTCCGACGCTTCGGATGATCCCCGACTGTCCCACATGCAGTTTATCCAACGTCATTTCTTTTTCACCCGCTTTATATTGTATTCTCTATTTTACGGCATTATCGTCAAAAATCAATATCCAATCTGCCGGTTTTATCCCGCCTTACACTTTTGCTGAAAACGTATATTGATTTCCTCTTTCAGCTCTGCTAATATAGTACACAAGATACAACGATATCCGTATTATATATGCTGGAGGTTTCATCATGTGCGCACAAGCTCTGCCGGAAGGCATTTACCGCGAAGAGATCGTTTTCACGCCGGAGGAGACGGACAGCTGTGGCCGCGTCCGGCCCGACGCGCTCGCCCACCGCTTTCAGGAGATCGCCGCAGTACACCATGCCTCGCTCGGCGTCGGGCAGGAGATCGCCGTGACGAAGGGCTGCTTCTGGGCGCTCGCGCGCACGGAGATTCGCATTTCCCGGCTGCCCGCCGTGGGCGAGCGCGTGTTTCTCGACACCTGGGTCGGGCGGCAGTCGCACGGGCTGTTCTGGCGGCACTACCGGATCGCCGGTGAGGACGGCGCGGCGCTTCTCTACGCCGTTTCGATCTGGGTCATCATGGATATCGAGAGCCGCGCGCTCACCAAAGATCACGCCTGGGCCGTCGTTTCGCGCGTCACGGTCGAGGGGGAACTGCCCGCGGCGTTCAAGCCCATTCCCTTCCCCCGTGAGCTGCCGCAGCGTAGTTCCCGCCGCGTGACCGACGCCGAGACCGACGGAAACGGCCATCTCAACAACTGTCTGTATCTCCGCTGGGGACAGGATCTGCTGCCGGAGGAATTCGCACGCACGCATGCGCTGCGCAGCGTCTGGATCGAATATCGGAAAGAATTGCCGCGCGGCACAGAATCGGAGTTGACGTATTCGCTCAGCGGGAGTACTCTGTATGTGCGGGGAACCGCAGAAAACAAAGAACGATTTTTGCTGAGGATGGAATATGATGAAACGGTTTGAAAGCGATTATCTGGAAGGCGCGCATCCCGATGTGCTCCGGGCACTGATCGAAACGAACGGCGAGCAGACCCCCGGCTACGGAGAGGACCCCCACTGCGAAGCCGCCCGCGCTCTGCTGCGCGAGCGCTGCGCTCTGCCGGAGGGCGAGGTGCAGTTCCTCGTCGGCGGCACACAGGTCAACCGCACCGTGATCGCCTCGATCCTGCGCCCCCATCAGGGCGTCGTTGCGGCGGACACCGGCCACATCGCCGCGCACGAGACCGGCGCGATCGAAAACTCCGGCCACAAGGTGCTGACCGTGCCGAACACGGACGGCAAGATCGCCGCCGCGCAGGTTGAAGAGCTTTGCCGCGCGCATTACGCCGACGCGAGCTTTGAGCACACGGTACAGCCGGGCATGGTGTACATCTCGAATCCAACGGAGTTCGGCACCGTGTACACGCGCGGCGAGCTGGAAGCGCTCCACGCCGTGTGCAAAGCGCGCCATCTCCCGCTCTTTATCGACGGCGCGCGTCTCGGCGCCGCGCTCTACAGCCCGGTGTGCGACTATACGCTCGCGGACATGGCGCATATGTGCGAAGTGTTCACGATCGGCGGCACGAAAATGGGCCTTCTCTTCGGCGAGGCGGCAGTGTTCTCCGCGCCGGAGCTGGCTAAGGATTTCCGTTACTTCATCAAGCAGAACGGCGGCATGCTGGCCAAGGGCCGTCTGCTCGGCGTGCAGTTTTACGCAGCCTTCAAGGATGGGCTCTATGACCGCATCGGCGCGGAGGAAGTGCGTCTTGCGCTTCGTCTGCGCGACGGCTTCCGCGCCCGCGGCTGGGCCTTTCTGGTGGAGTCTCCCTCCAACCAGCAGTTCCCCATTCTGCCGGACGCTCTCATCGAACGGCTCAAACCGGAGTTTTCGTGCAGCCATACGCAGTCTTTCCCCAACGGCATGAGCGCCGTGCGCTTCTGCACGAGCTGGGCGACGACCGACGCCGACATCGACGCGCTGCTTGACGCCGTTCCCATCAACGCCTGAACCGCATAAATATTGCCAAAGCCGCCCCGCCCGGATCGATTTTTCGGGCGGGGCAGCTGTCCGTTAGAAAGGTTGCGCGATAGTTGGTGGCGCAACCGGCAGCGGGGTGTTATATTGACGGCAAAAAGGAGGTCATTTCCATGAAAATTTCCATTCTTATGGCTGTTGTGTCGCTTCTGATCCTCGCCGTTGGCGTTTATGTGCTCGTGCTTCTCATCCGTGCGCTGCGAAAGTACATCCGCTCCGAGCCCGTGCGGAAGGAGAAGGCAGCGAGCGCCCGATCGCTCGGTGAGGTATTGAAGCGCCGCCGGACGGAGTGCAAAATGACGCAGGAGTTTGTGGCGGAGGCGCTGGGCGTCAGCCGGCAGGCGGTCTCCAAGTGGGAGAGCGGCGCATCCGATCCAAGCACGGCGAACCTCATTGCGCTTGCAAAGCTCTTCGGCACAACGCCGGAGGAGCTTCTGAAAGAAAGTCAGTAACAGCAGAAGAGCGTCCTTCCATACGGCTTTGCAGCATAGTGGACGCTCTTTTCTCTTTTATGCGGCAATATTTTTCCCTTTGCGCATCTCGCACCGATAAAACGGGATGAGCAGCGCCGTGGCGCCGATCCAGGCAAGCGGTGAAGAGCAGCACACGCCCGTGTAGCCAAGCACACGCGCAAGTCCCAGCGCGCCGCCGATGCGCATCACCAGCTCAACGACGCAGGCGAGAAACGGCGCGGTGCTGTTGCCCATGCTCTGCACTGCGGAACGGTAAACGATAAGAAGCCCGAGCACGACGTAAAACGGCGCGACAACGGTTAGATACCCGCCGGCATAGGAGATGACCTCCTCGGTCGGTGCGTCGATGAAGAGCGACACGACCGCGCGCCGCGTGAGCAGCATCGCCGCGCACATGAGGACGTTGACACTCTCGAGCTGAATGAGCGAGGCTCGGACGCCCTCGCGGATGCGGTCGAACCGGTGCGCGCCGTAGTTCTGCGCAACATAGCCCGAAATGGCGATCTGGTACGCCGTATTGACGAGCACCGAGAGCTGATCGACCTTTGTCGCGGCGGTATAGCCCGCCACCGCCGCCGTTCCGAGAGAGTTGACGCACGCCTGTACAACGAGCTGTCCGATGCACATCACGGACATCTGAAAGCCCATGAGAAATCCGACGCGCAGATGGCGCGCCGCGGCGATCCTGCTCCCCGCGAAGTCTGCCCGGCGCGTGCGGAGCACCGGATACTTCCGCAGCCCGACGATCGTGCAGAGGATCGCCGAAAGGAGCTGGCTGAGCACTGTCGCCCATGCCGCGCCCGCAACGCCCATATGGAACGGGACGATGAAGAGAATGTCCAGCCCGATGTTGAGCAGCGACGAGAGCACGAGGAAGATGAGCGGCGTGCGGCTGTCGCCGAGCGCACGGAGCATATAGGAAATGATATTATAAAAAACCGTCGCGCCAGTGCCGAGCAGTATCACGAAAAGATAGGCATAGGCGTCGGTGAAGATGTCCTCCGGCGTCTGCATCCAGCCGAGCACCGGCCGGGCGAGCAGGCACACGAGCGGCGTGAGCAGCAGCGTAAACGCCGCCGAGAGCGTCCACGACACCGCAGCGCTCCGGCGCATGCCGGTCTCATCCCCTGCGCCGCAGCACTGGCCCAGGCAGATACCGAAGCCGCCGGTCAGCCCCTGCACGAAGCAGAGGACGAAATAGCTGATGATGCCTGTGGAGCCGACGGCGGCGAGCGCGTCCGCGCCGAGCGTTTTGCCGACGATGACCGTGTCGACGAGCGTATAGAAGAGCTGGAAGAGGTTCCCGCCGAGCACCGGCAGCGCATACCGCAGCAGCACGCCGAACGGACGGCCTTCCGTCAACTGTCTTTCCATGCAGAAAACTCCTTTTGATTTTCGCGCAGATACTATACTCCACGTCGCCGAAAATGAAAAGCGGCATAATCCACAAGGATGCAAAACCGGCTTTCGCCGCATTTGTACGGGAAAGCCGGTTTTGCATTTTTCTATGTAAACGACCTGCGGCGGTCGTTGTTGGTCTGCCGCTTTCGGCTCCTCCGCGGTGGACAGTTACCTCTTATGTGCTGCTGTTTGCAAGCGCGTAATACTGCCTGATAGTTTAAGAAAATGTATTCATAACCCTAGCGTCAATTAACAAGGGCACGCACGTCGGACAGCCAGCCTTTTCGGTGCTTTTTGCCCTTTTGTCCTTGGCGGGCGACAGCCCGCCTGCGTCCAAAAGAACAAAAATCCCTCGAAAATTCAAGGCTGTCCGATGCGAAGCAGTTCTGCCGGAGCAGAAATGCTCGCAGACAAGGAAAAGGCCGCAGAGAATACTTTGTGTATTCTCAAGGGCTTTGACGCAGTATGAGGGCATTTCCGCCCGGCAGAACCGCGTGTGCCCTTGTCAATCGACGCTATTCTGTAGGCAACTTATTTGCACGCAAGTCCAACAGACGTATACATCCGAGCAACACAACAAGCAGACTGCCGCAAATCAGCGGAATGACGTAAGACTCCACCATATCAACAGTCTTTCCGTATGCAGCACAAAACCCGCCGCACGAGCGTTCGTGCGGCGGGTCGTTTTTTTGATAGCTTATTCGAGTGAGAGTGTGCAGTCATGCCCCGTGTCGGTGCGGGCGATGAGCGCGGTGAGCTTTTCAAAGAGCGTTTCACCCTCGCCCCGGCGCGCTTCGGCGAGCAGCGCCTCCATGCGCGGGCGGTTATTCGGGTGGCAGCGGCGCAGGAGCTTTTCATAGTAGATCACCGTGGCGCCGTAGCCGAAGTCCTCGCGGCTCTTTTCGGAGTTGAGCCAGCGGATGTGCAGCCGCGCGCCCGCCGGGATCTTGCCGATGCCACCGCCGAGCAGGTCGTTGAGCGCGTCAAGGCTGTGCACAGCCTCGTCCGGTCCTACGTCAAAGAGACGGTTGAACTCGCGGAACAGGCCGTCCATCGTGGAGAAGTTCGCCCCATCGATCACAAGGGTGCGGCGGCGGCCGTCGCTCGGTTCGGCCGCTGCAGCTGCCGCGGTGCTCCGGCCTGCGCCCTTGCCGCCGGATTTCTTTGCTTTGAGCCTATCGATATAGTCCCGGAAGTCGGCGGTATAGAAGCTCTCCGGAATGCGGTTGGAGATCGCGTATCCGGCAAAGCCGCCGATCGAGCCGGTGATCACGCCGCCGAGCACGTCGGTAGCGTAGTGCACGCTGAGATAAATGCGCGAAACGCCCATGGCGAGCGCGAACAGCAGCGCCGTCCAGCTGACCTTTTTGTTGCCGCGGAGGAACACTGCAAGCGAGGCTGCCATTGCCGCGGTCATATGGCCCGAGGGGAAGCTCTTGTCGCTTTCGGTGTGCTTGCCGAGCATTTCCCAATACTGCTGGAAAATGCTGCCGTCGTGCGTATACGGGCGTGGCCGGGCGACGAGCGGTTTAAAGCAGACGTTTGTTACCAAAGCGCCGATGGCAAGCGCGAGCAACATCGTTGTGCCGTACCGCCGCGTTTTGCGGAAAAGCATCAGCGCGATCGAGAGCAGGATGAGGAAGATACCGCCCTTGCCGAGGAGCGAAATGAACGAGAGGAACGGGGTGAAGAACCACCCGGCGGCGACGTAGAGCTGATGGATCGCGGTTGCGACCGCTTCGTCAAAGCCCGCAAAGGCCGTATTCAGCCACAGCGCCAGAGCCGTGAGTTGCATAAGCCGGACTCCTTTTTCTTTTAAATAATCGCATGGATATCTTTGGTATTATAACCGAGCCGCGCCGGAATTGCAAGTCAGCCGACGACACGCCCAAATACGCGCAGCTCGTCCCCCTCCGCCACACGGATGGGGGCATACCGCGGGTTGAGCGACACAAGCTCCACGCGCCCCGCCGCGCGCTCGAACCGCTTGCAGTACCCCGCGCCGTTATAGAGGAACACGCCGATCTCGCCGGAGCGGAGCGTTTCCTGGCGATGCACCCAGACGATCTGCCCGTGAACAAAGCGCGGCTCCATGCTGTCCCCGGCAATGCGCACGCCGAAGTCCGCGTTCGGCGATACCTCGTCGCCGACTTCGACGGTGTCGTAATCCGTCCCGTCGAGCAGCTCACCCGTACCGGCGGATACCGCCAGCCGGTAGAGCGGCAGCGTCCGCACGGCGCGCCGCTCCTCCGCGGGCGCAAACGCCGCGACGACATCCCGGATATGATAGAGACGGCAGAGCTCCACAAGCTGACGGGCGCTCGGCAACGTTGTGCCGCGCTCCCACTTGCTCACCGCCTGCGTCCGCACCGGGAAGCCCGCCTCGGTGATATATTTTGCCACCTCCGTCTGGTTGTATCCCGCGGCGCGCCGCGCCGCCGCCAGACGCGCGCCGAAGCTGTTGTCGTCCATGGGCGTTCTCCTTCCTGTGGGTCTGAAATCTTCTATCTACAATATATAGGGTACTGCCAAAAAACGCAAGCCTTTTTCTCTTATAAAGCGAAAAATTACCGCTTGATTTCGCTTATAAAGCGAATTATAATACAATTAATCGCTTGTAAGGAGAATTTTTCGGTATGGACGCGCTGAATATGCCTCTGGAGATGATCGCCGTATGCTCGCCGGACGGGGAGCTTTCCCCGGCGCGGTTCCGGCTGGAAACGGAAAGCGGCGAGCGCGTCACGGTGCGCATCCGTCAGATCCGCCGCCGGGAGGAGATCCGGCTCATGGGCGTGGAATCGATCCGGTTCGACTGTCTGGCGCTGCTGGGCGGACAGCTGCGGCGCTTTGAGCTGCGCTACGGCGTGCGCGCGCACCGCTGGACGCTCTGGCAGTTTCTCGACCGGGATGTTCCCGCGGGCCGATAGATAATCTACACATGTGACAAATTCAAAAATCTGTTGAGCTTTTTAGCGGCGTTCCGGGTTGCAAAGCGGAAAAATTGCTATATAATGTGGTATATTGTAAATTCTTCCGTTATGGGGTGGTTCTCATTCGCTGGGACGTTTTCTTCCTGCTCTGGGCAGGGATGATGGTTTTTCATCTGGTCACATATTTCGGCTCGCAGTATCTTGAGGGCGAGCCGCACACCGTGGGCGGCTCGCTCGACGAGCGCATTCCGTTCCATCCCGGATGGATCTATATTTACAGCTCCTGGTTCGTGCTGCTGCTCGGCGTGCCGGCACTGCTCAACATCGTTGCGCCGGAGCTCTGTCTCAAATACATGCTCGCGCACAGCATTGACCAGCTTTTGAGCAACATCATTTATCTGATCTACCCGACGACGTTTGAACGCCCCGTACCACCAAAGAAGGGGCTGACCGGCTTCGTCATCGGTACGGTGTAAGGGGCAAACCACCGCTTTCTCAACTGCGCGCCGAGCGTGCACTGCTCAGTGTCGTTCCTCTTCGCATTTGCCGCGCTCGCCGCGCCCATGCTGCCGCTGTGGCTGCGGCTGGTAATCGTTGTGTGGTCGCTTGCGATCGTCGCATCGACGATGCTCGTCAAGCAGCACATGGTCATCGACGCTGTGACCGCGCTGCCGGCCGCCGCAGTCTGCTGGCTGCTCGCGGGGCTGGTGAACTTCTCTTCTCTTGCCGCAAAGTTTTCTTAAATAAAATCGTCCGCCGCATTCCGATGGAATGCGGCGGACACAGACTGTCAAAAAAGCCTCGCAGAGTTTGCGCCCGCAGGCGCAAATAAAGTTTTAACCATTTTCTCCGGCGGCGTGTACGTCGGAGAAAATACTTTACGGCTCGCAAACGTGCGAGCGTAAGCGAGTGCGCTGCGGCGAGCCGCAGCCTCTTCAAACGAGAGCCCAACGCAGTGGGTCTCGTTTGAGAGCGTGGCAAAAAATTTTTTTGACACGCTCCGTCCGCCGCGTTCCGATGGAATGCGGCGGACATTTTTTCGTTTTTCCTTTATTTCAGGGCGCGGCGCAGCGCGTCGGCGACGGTCTGCACCGTCTCACGCGTGAGATACGGATGCATCGGGAGGCTCAGCACCGTGGCGCACAGCTCCTCCGTCACCGGGCAGGGAATGTACTGCTTCAAGCCGTCGAACGCCTGCTGGGTGTGCATCGGCTTCGGGTAATACACCATGGTGGGGATGCCCTGCGCTTTAAGCTCCGATTGCACGCAGTCGCGCTCCTCCCGGCTGCGCAGCCGGAGCGTATACTGCGCCCAGCTCGAATACCAACCCTCCGGAACGACAGGCAGGATCGCCGGGATACCGGCGAGCGCTTCGTTGTACATGGCCGCTGCCGCGTTCACGTCCGCGAGCTCGTACTTTTCAAGGGCGTCCATCTTCACGAGCAGGATCGCCGCCTGGATCGTGTCGAGACGGGAGTTCATGCCGATACGGACATTGTCGTATTTAAAAGAGCCCTTGCCGTGGACGCAGAGGGAGCGGATCATGGCCGCCGTTTCGTCGGAGTCGGTGAACACCGCACCGCCGTCGCCGTAGCAGCCGAGGGGCTTCGCGGGGAAGAAGGACGTGCATGCCGCGTCGCCGAAAGCGCCGTTGCGCTTGCCGTGCAGCATGCCGCCGAAGCCCTGCGCCGCGTCCTCCAGGAAGAGCAGGTCGTGCTTTTTGCACACGGCGGCGACCGCCTCATGGTCTGCGGGCAAGCCGAAGAGATCGACGTCCACCACGGCCTTCGGCGTGAGCTTTCCTTCCGCAATAACGGCTTCGATGGCCGCCTCAAGACTTTTCGCGTCCGCATTGAACGTATCGGCGCAGACATCATAGAATACCGGCGTGCCGCCCACGGAGGAAACGACCTCGCCCGAGGCGAAGAACGTGAAGTCCGGTACGAACACGGCGTCGCCGGGGCCGACGCCCCACGCCATCATGCACAGCTCCAGCGCGTCGGTGCCGTTGCCGCAGGTGATGCAGTGCTTGCGTCCGACATAGGCGGCAAGACGCTCTTCGAGCACTTTCACCTGCTCGCCGCTGATGAAATGCGCGCCGGACGCCACAGCGGTCATGGCAGCGTCCATCTCCGGCTTCAAAACCTCATACTGCTTTTGCAGATCACGAAATTGCATTAGTCCTTTACCTCCGTAAGTCCGTTTTCGCCCTCGCGGTATTTCCGGCCGCATTTGGGGCAGTTCAGTCCATTTTTCAAAAGCTCGCCGCATTCGCACGCCCAGCCGCAGCGCCGCGCCGGGACGCCGAGCATCAGCGCATGGTCCGGCACATTGTCCGCCACGACCGCGCCCGCGCCGATGAGCGCCCAGCGCCCGACGGTGTGACCGCAGACGATCGTGGCGTTTGCGCCGATGGACGCGCCCTCGCGGATGAGCGTCTTTTTATAACCCGCCGCGCCCTTGGGATACTTTGCGCGCGGCGTGAGATCGTTTGTAAATACGCAGCTCGGGCCGCAGAACACATAGTCCTCCAGCTCCACGCCCTCGTACACCGAGACGTTGTTCTGGAGCTTGCAGCCGTCGCCGATGTGGACATTATTCGATACGTTCACGTTCTGGCCGAGCGAGCAATGTCTGCCGATGAGAGCGCCCTTCTGGATGTGACAGAAATGCCAGATGCGCGTCCCCTCGCCGATCGTGACACCCTCGTCCACCACGCTGGACGGATGTACATAGTATTCGCTCACCGGTCAAACCTCCCAACATAATCCATCGTCGAGCCGCGAGAGAGTGGGAAGCGCACGGGCTTTCCGCTCGCGGCGGATTCGTATATGCCGAGCACGAGTTCGAGCGCCTTTCGCCCCTCGATACCGGAGCAGACCGGCTCGCGGTCGTGTTCGATCGCGTCGATCATGTCGCGGTAGAGCGGCGTGTGGCCCGTGCCCATGTCCGCAACGGCGTATTTTTCGATCGCCCCCGGAAGGGAATCCGTGCCGTTTTCAAACTGCCAGCGTTCGACCTGATCGAGATACTTGCCGGACACGGACACCGTGCCGGTCTCGCCGAACACGGCAAGCGCATCGCTGAGGTTATTGGGATACACGTTCACCGTGCCCTCCACGGTCGCATAGGCGCCATTCTTAAAGCGGATGAGCGCGAGACCCATATCCTCGGCCTCGATGTACGGATGCGTCAGACGGTCGGTATAGGCGAATACCTCGTCCGCGTCGCCGAACATCCATTGCAGAAGGTCGGTATAGTGGATGCACTGGTTCATGAGCGTGCCGCCGTCGTTCTTCCACGTGCCGCGCCATTTTCCGGCGTCAAAGTACGCCTTGTTGCGGTTGCGGCGGATCTGCGCCGCGCCGTGCAGAAGACGGCCGAAGCTGCCGTCCGCGACTTCCGCGTGCAGCGCGCGCATCGACGGGCAGAACCGGAGCTGATGGTTCACACAGAGCTTCACGCCGTTTTTCGCGGCCGTTTCGATCATCGCGTCGGCGTCCTCGAGCGAGAGCGCGACCGGCTTTTCCACGATCACGTTCGTCCCGGCTTCGAGACAATCGCAGACGATCTGCCGCTTGATGCCGCTGCCGAGAGCGACCGCCGTGAGAGCGGGGCGCTGCTCGGAGAGCATGGCGCGGTAGTCGGCGTAGAGCTTCACGCCGGAGCGCTTCTCCTCCGGGAGCATCGCAAGCGCCTTTTCGCGGTTTTCCTCCACGAGATCGCAGAGCGCGACGATCTCCAGCCCGGTCTCGAGCGCGGCGCGGATATGGTTGGCGCAGATCATCCCGCAGCCGATGAGAGCATATTTCATAGTTTTGTCTCCCGCAGAATATCGCAGATTTTTTCCGCCGCGTGGCCGTCGCCGAACGGCTGGTAGGCCGGGTCGATGTGCTGCTCGGCGGAGAGCTTTTTCAGAATATCGTTTTTGTCCGGCCGGGCGAGCTGATTGCGGTTATCGACCATTGTCTCCGGCCACACCACATGATCCATAACGAGCAGGCACTGCACACCGGCATAGAATGCTTCGCACTGCAATCCGCCGGAGTCGGTAACGATTTTTTTCGCATGCTGCGTGAGATGCACCGAATCGGAATACCCAACTGGCTGCGTAAGAATGATGTTTTTAAAGCCGTGCCGCTCGCGCAGACGCAGCGCACGGGCATGGTTGCGCGGATGCACTGCGTAGATCGTCGGCGCATCAAGGCTGTCCATGGCGGAGAATATCTCAGTGAGCGCTTCGTCGCTGCCGGTGTTTTCCTGCCGGTGGCAGGTCATGAAGTAATACTCCTTCGGCACGGTCACAGCCTTGCCGTCAAAGTCCAGAATGTTGGGGTGCTCCCACGGCTGGTTGGCAAAATGCAGAAACGAATCGTACATGATGTTGCCCACGAGGTGCGCCTTGGCGGCGAGATTTTCCTTCCGGAGATTTTCCATGCAGGACTCCGTCGCCGCGAAAAGAAGGCGCGAGCAGTGGTCTGTGCAGACGCGGTTAATCTCTTCGGGGTTGTCGTTCGTGCCGAGACGGTTGCCCGCCTCCACATGCAGCACGGGGATCATCAGCTTCACCGCCGCGAGCGCCGCAGCCAGCGTGGAGTTCGTGTCGCCGTACACGAGAAGCGCGTCCGGCGTTTCGGCAAGGAGAACCTTTTCGATCTCGATGAGCATGCGTCCGGTCATTTCGCCATGCGTTCCACCGGCGATGCCGAGGTTATAGTCCGGCCGGGGGATTCCCATCTCCTGAAAGAAGATGTCCGACATATTGGCGTCATAGTGCTGACCGGTGTGGACAAGAATCTCCCGGTGTTCGCGCCGGAGAGCACGAGAACCGGCCGCAGCTTTGATAAACTGCGGCCGGGCTCCGACGACGGTAACGATCTTCATTTTAGAGCACCTCGATGTTGCCGCGCTCGGTGACGGCCTTCATCGCGTTCTTGGTGTCGAAAACAAATTTTGCGTTTTTCTGCACGAAGGCATAGTCCACATTCGTGTGCGCGGTCGTGACCATGACGAGGTCGGCCTCGCGTAGCGCTTCTTCCGTGAGCGCCGGGATGCCGGTCATGCTCATGCCCTTCCAGCGGAAGGACGGCACCCACGGGTCGTAGTACGCGATCTCTGCGCCGCGCTTTTGAAGCTCCTTGATGACGTTGATCGCCGGGCTCTCGCGGAAGTCGGCAATATTCTGCTTGTAGGCGACGCCCAGCACAAGGATCTTCGCGCCGTTCATCGACTTTTTGAAGGTGTTGAGGATGCGGGCGGCGCGGTCCACGCAGTACTCGGGCATGCGGTCGTTGACCATCATGGACGATTCGATCATCGAGGTGTGGAAGCCGTATTCGCGCGCCTTCCAGCTCAGATAATAGGGGTCGAGCGGGATGCAGTGGCCGCCGAGACCAGGGCCGGGATAGAACGCCTGGAAGCCGTAGGGCTTGCTTTTGGCCGCGTCGATCACTTCCCAGATGTTGATGCCCATCCGGTCGCAGAGAATGGCAAGCTCGTTGATGAGGCCGATGTTCACGTTGCGGTAGGTGTTCTCGAGGATCTTCTCCATCTCGGCGATGGCGGGAGAGGAGACTTTATAGACCGGCGCTTCAAGGACGGTCTCATACATGGCCGCGGCGATCTCGGTGCACTTGGGCGTGCAGCCGCCGACGACCTTGGGGGTGTTCTTCGTTTTATAGATCAGGTTGCCCGGATCTACTCGCTCGGGCGAGAAGGCAAGATAGAAGTCCTCGCCGCACTTGAGACCGGACTTTTCGAGGATGGGCTTGCAAAGCTCCTCGGTCGTGCCGGGATACGTCGTGGATTCGAGCACGACGAGCATGTCCTTATGGACGTACGGCATGATGCTCTCCGTGGAGGAGCGGACGTAGCTGATGTCCGGCTGCTGGTGAGCGTCGAGCGGCGTCGGCACGCAGATGCACACGCAGTCGCACTTCGCCGCGTCGGCAAAGTTGGCCGTGGCGACGAGCTGTCCGGCCTTGACGAGCGCTTCGAGATCCTCGTTCACCACATCGCCAATGTAGTTTTTACCGGCGTTGACCATATCCACTTTTTCTTTCTGCACGTCAAAGCCATAGACCTTGAAGCCGGCCTTCGCCTTTTCCACCGCAAGCGGCAGGCCGACGTAGCCAAGGCCGATAACGCCGAGAGTAGCTTCTCTGGCAAGCAGTTTTTCCTTGAGTCCCATATGTATTTCCTCGATTCCGTTACGAAGTTGATAAGCTATCCTTAGGATAATATCACGGCTGATCCGTTTTTTCAAGAATCAACGTGTATTGCGCCGAAAAAACGTTTTACGGGTATTGCGGTGTACAACCTCCGGCGGAACAATTCTGCGCTCCGGCCATTCCGCCGCGCCGTTCGGTTCATCCGTGGGAAAGAAGCTTCTTCCTGTATTCTTTCATTCGCTCCATATGGAGCAGCTCGCCCATTTCCTTTTGAGCCGCCGCACTGTGCTCGCCGCCGGGAGCAAATGTCAGCTCACCGAACACGGGTTTGCCGCCGATATCGTAGAGATCCACCCGGACAAACGGAAACGGTGCGCTCAGTTTTCGGGCAATGTCCAGCATTTCATCGTAACAAGACGGCTTCGGCGCTTCGGCATATCGAAATTCATTGCAAATATCCTGCCGGTCATTCCAGTCAACATCCTTGTATACCTCTATCGGCGTTTCTCCGGAAAATCGATCCGAAATCCAGAGAACATACCGCGGCTCCCCGTGAAAACAGTAAAACTTATAATCGCTGGGGAATCCGCCCCCGTCCGCCGTCATGAGATGCTCACAAATATAATGCTGATTTTCTTTCGCCGCAAAAAGGATGCCCTCCTGGCGGAAAGTAATCCGTTGTTTTTCCCAGCGGCGGAGTCTTTCCTTTGCCTGTTCCGGATCAACCGGCTCTCCGTGTGTGCGGAATACGTGGTTACTCCAGCCGCTGGTCGCTTTGATCGCGCACTGCGCCGGAAGCGAGTCCCATGGGATGTCATTCATGTCGTCCCACACACCGTATATCGGGTTGAGCGTGTATTCACAGCCCTGCTGCCTAACAAAATCGCGCACACGGTATTTATCGTAGCATTGCTGTACCAACGGGCTTTTATTGTAAATATAGTACTGGAGCCAGAGCAGCTTTTCATTGAACAGCTTTGGATGGCTCAGATCGATCGGGTTTTCCGGTATATAATGACCGTATTTCACGCGCAGGCGAATGTGCAGCTTGGGAAACAGCGGCGCCGTCAGGAGCAGAATAGCGTTTTCTCTCACTGCGCGGTTCGTAAGCGTTTTGCGGAAAAACGCAAATCCCTTCGACACTTTAGATAAAAAGCCACGGATGCGGTTCATTGTTCGTTATCCTTTCTTCCGTCAGAAACCTTCCGCTTGACCGAGCCAAGCAGTTTGTACATCTTGTCCCACAAAAAAAGAAACGACGGGCTTTTGCGGAACAGAATAAACCACACGCCGTTCGGAACGATAAGGCAGATCGCCAGGCGGATCAAGCAGTGGAGCACATTGTATTCTGAAAACTGTGCGCAAATCAGCGACACGAGCGCACCGGTAGCCACGATCAGCGCCAAATATCCAATATATGAAAGATAGTACGGTATCGAGCTTTTTTTGAATACTTTTTTATATATCAGATATGGGTCAAACGAGATCATGATCAGGATGCTTGCCGTTGTTCCAAGCAGCACACCCGTAACGCCCAGACCGCAGGGACCCATGAGAGCATACGAAATAAACACATTGAAGATTGCGGAGAAGAGGTGGCGGTATTTGACCTCCCAGTGGAGGCCGCAGGCAACGCGGTATTTGTATACCGCACCGTTCAGCCCATCCAGCAGATAATTGATAACAATCAGAGCGACTGCCGCGTCCGGCAGAAGCCATTTGGTATCGTGCAGCCATACGCCGGCAATGAATACATTATAAAGATTCCAGAAGCAGATCGCCGTAAAGCCGTACAGCCAGAAATACGTAAACTGCAGTACGTGGAAAAGATGCTCCTTTTTTTCCGTATCGTCTCCGGCGCACACGTCGCCGATACCGGCGGCGATGGAGCCGAAAAGCGTATCCATCAATCGGGAAATGTATTTTTTTAATGTAAGATAGTTCCCGTAGACGCCCACGGTGCCGACGCTGATAAATGCGGATATGAGAATGTTATCCGCCGAGGTCAGCGCAATGCCGCACAGGTTGGACACAGTCAACCCGGTGACGTTTTTGAATATATGCTTTTTGGTTTCCCGGTCAAGAGGCGCCGCCCCCGTTTCGCGCAGCTCTGGGTACATTTTGTCCGCCTGATACTTGAGCGCATAATTTGACGCTATGCCAAGCAGGAGCCCCGATACCGTGTATGCATAAAACGCCGTCACCGGGTCTTTGCGAAGCGCAAGAAGCAACACGATTTGAAGTACCGTTGCGGCTATGGACGTGCCGGCCGTAACAAGCGCGTTGACATAGTTTTTCTGCATACAGTACAGCAGGTTCTGCTTATACGAAAAAAGCCAGTAGGAAGCGGCGTTGTTCACAAGGAACAGAACATAGATCACTCGAACATTCACGAGATCCGTGGTTTCCTTCATGAGATACGGAAGGAACGGAAGCAGCACAAGACCGGCAAGCAAGATGAACGACCCGATGAAAAAATAGGCTTTCTTATAGAAAAGCATCAGCGAGCGGATCTTTTCGCTGTCCTTATCCGCAATAGGCTTATACAGCTCATACGTAATGGCCGCGCCGAGGCCGAGTTCCGAAAAGGACAGCACCGAGAGGATGCTGCTGAAAAGGCCGTTTACGCCGAGATACTCCTCTCCCAGCACGTAGATGAATACCGTGCGGGACGCGAAGGAGAGCAGCATACTGACGAGCTGTCCGGCAAAGCCTGTTATGAAATTGCGGAATGCATTGATCGTTCGCATGGTCCATATTGCTGCGGCAGCAGCTTCCTTATAAGAGATATTTCCGATAGGCGTCCAAAAGGACGGTCTTTTCCCGTTCCCAGCAGAGCTCCCGCTTGGCACGGAGAAGGTTCTGTTTGCAGGAGTTGTAAAACTCGCGGTCTGTACGCATCCGTTCCAGACACTGCGCAAGGTCATCCACGTTTTCTGGTTCGCAGATAAGCCCTATGCCGTACTCGTCTACAAGCCGGTGCATCTCCGGGAGATCGGAACAAATTACCGGCGTGAGACTTTGCACATTCTCAAAGAATTTGTTGGGAAGAGTATAGTAATAGCTTAAACACAAATTTTCGATCGGCATTATACCAACATCCATCGCGCCGGCATATTTCCAGATCTCATTGACCGGTACCGGAGGGAGAAATCGGAGCCGCTCCGCGGCACCGCACTTCGCGGCGATCTCTTCGAGCGTCCGCCGGTATTCATCGTCGGAATTTCCCATCAAAATGAGCGCCGCGGACGGGATCTTTGCCACAGCGCGTATACCCGTCTCGATGCCGTTGCCGGAGGAAAGGCCGCCGTGGAACATAGCAAGAAAGGTCACGCCCTGCGGGGCAAATTCCCGCAGCACGGCCTGCCGGTGCCGTTCTATTTCCGCTTCATCCAGCTCCCAGCAATAGGGTGTCGAACGGATAACGACTGGGCGCTGTTTCAAAGCGTGGATTTTCTGAACCTCATCGGCGATGCTGTCATTTACCATGATGGAAAAAGCGCAGCGCCGCATAAGAAAGCGCTCCTTCCGGCATCGTTTCGCACGATCCTTTTCCTTCCGAACGCCGCGGGCGTAAAGATCAAACTCATGGGAGTCGTAGATCAGCTTCGGACGGCGGAGGAAAAACCGCGTGACTATATACGCCACCTCAAGATTCGGAAGATTATGGCAGCTTATGACGTCCGGGTGGTTGGCATGAAGCACTCGGCCAAGCCGGATCCATTCGCCGAAGATATGCTTCCATTTGGAGAGAATAGAATGTTTTCCCTTCAGCGGTCTCATTTTAAACGGCACCAGTTCAACACCGGCAAGCTCGGCTTCCGGTACGTAGTCCGGTTCATAATAAATCGCCACGACCCGGTAGCCCGCTTCCTGCGCTGCTGCCATCTCCCTCTTATTCCGGCTGGCGGATGAAAGCGGAAGTCCCGGCATCAGTTTAATATAGGTTTTCAACACTGCACCTCCTCAGCGGCAGATGAGCCGCTTATATTCCGCTGTCAGCTGTTCGCAGACAGCATTTTCCGAGAAATTGTTCCGGCAGAACCGGCGGATCGCCTCCGGATCGTAATCGTCATACCGTTCGATCATAGTTTCCATCGCGTATGCAAGCCCCGCGGGATCTTCCGTCTCCACAGCAAGTCCGGTCTCGGGCCGTACAAGAGTTTTCCACGCGCCGGTTTTTGTCATGATAATAGGAAGTCCACAGCCCATGGCCTCCACAAACACGATGCCGAACGTCTCATACCGGCTCGGCAGGACAAACGCCTGACTGTCCTTCAGACGGCGGGCGCATTCCTCGCGCGAGCAGCTTCCGGCAAACTCCACCGCACCATCAAAAGCAAGCGTCTTTGCCTGCGCGCAGAGATTATCCATTTCCTCCCCGTCGCCGCAGATCGTAAGCATTGACTCCGGATATTTTTTTCGCACCTCGGCAAAAGCGGCCAGCAGCACATCCATTCCCTTTTTATGGTCAAGCAGACAAACGGAAATAAAGCGGAACCGTCCGTTCTGCGGCGGAGCATGGCATCCGTTTTCGAAAAACCGCCGGTCCGCCAAGTTGGGAATGACCTGCACCTCTTTCCGGCACAGCGGCTGTATGGCGTTTTTCAGCCCTTCCCCTACCGCGATCACGGCATCCGCAGCATTATAATCGCGGGAGACCGCGGCAAGCTCCTTTTCGCTGAGCATATTCCGTTCAAACCACGTGACATGCTCCGTAACAACAATCGGCACATGCAGCCGCCGCTTGAGCGCACGGGCATACCGGATGGCGCGGAACGAGTGAACATGAATGATATCCGGCTTTCCGCTCTCACGGAGAATGCGGAGCATTTCGCGCAGAATGCGAAAATATGTAAGATGGAACCGCAGCGGCTTTACATGGATCAGGTATTCCGTAAGATTGCCGTCTGAGCGCTTTTCGGTCTGCACTCCACGCTCGCCGTCGTTATAGACCGCCATGACCGTGACCGTGTGACCGTAACGCGCGAGCGCCGCCGCCTGTTCAGCGAAAAAGCTCCCCTTAACGGGATCCTCCTTTGTCGGATACCACGACGGCAATACCAGAATATGCATTTTCAGTCCCTCTCCGGCGGCAGGAGCGCCGTTACCTCGCGGATCTCCGCGGCGATGCGCTCGTCCCACGTCCAGAAATTTTCGTCAGCAAAGCGCTTTGCACCCTCACCGAGACGTTTCCGTTCATCTTCGTCCGACAGCAGACGACATATCTCTTCGGGCAGACAGGAAAGCTCTTTTTCCGGAAGAAGTATACCGTTTGCTTCGTTTTTGATTACCGAACCGGTCGTCCCAGTGTCAACGGTGATGATCGCTTTTCCGCAGCGCATAGCTTCAAAAAGCGGATTACCGAGATTTGATGCAGAATACAACGAAAGGAACACATCCGCGCGCTGCAAATAGTCATAGACCAACTCATGGGATATTCTTCCCGTGAAAATCACATGCTTTTCCAGCCCTAGCGCGCATACCTGTTCTTCCAGATTTTTTCTCTCTTCCCCATAACCAACGATAACAAGCTTTGCCTCCGGATGAGACTTTACAACCTCTGCGAGTGCATCAATTGCCAGATTCACCCGTTTTCCCGCCTGCAGGCGGGAGAGAGTCATTAATACTGTATCCGATTTATTCAATGGAAGCTCCGCTCCCAGAGAGGCAGCCGGCGCTCCCGGAATATCTACGCCGTTGCGCCAGAAAAAAATCTTTCTACTCTTATTTCCGGAGCGCTTCAAAACTTCGTCTCCGCGCGTACCGTCGTTTGTCATCAGCACCATGTCCGCCTCGACACCGTATGCCTGCAGCTTGGGGTAATACCGGAGACGGTTGACTAAATTATCTTTTTTCGTCATCATGTCCCATATACCATAAAACCGAGTAACCAACGGCATAGCGTAGGTCCTGCTGATTTGTTTCGCGGCGTGCACTGCGTGGGTGTCCTGTCCGTAAACCACAGTATTATCGGCGGCAAGATGCTGTTCATTTATAAGTCGCCCTGCTTCCCGGATCAGGATATGGCGAATGGCAAACACATTGGCAAAGCCAAAAAACCATCCAATTTTCCGGATTCTGGTCTCCCTCAAAAAAGGAGGATTAAACCGCACGATATAAAGTCCATCCCCGTAGTCCCGTTCGCCGAGCGGCGTATCCTCTTTTGTGCCGACATCCACAATCCAAACCTTCCATCCGGCAGCAATAAACCCCTCTACCGTTTTCCAGAACGTAGGGGCGCCAACATTATGCCGCTCTCCGAGACCGGCAAACGTAAGAAGAAGAAGATTCTTCATTATTTTTCCTCCAAATCCGAAACGATCTGACGAACGCGGTGAACCCAGAGATTTCCGTTTCTAAGTGCTTCGATACATTGTTTTTCATATTCTTTTCTTTTCCCTGGATTGTCCATTATGCTTTGCAGCGCGTTCGCCAGAGCTTCCGCCTCATACGGCACGACCAAACCGATGCCGTTTTCACGGACAATGGCCGAAATCGTCCGAGCGTTTGTAACAACAACAGGCAGACCATAACTCAGGTAGTCAAAAAGTTTTACATTGACCGCTAAATGCGTGTATGGTGTCGGAGACACCGGTATGACCGAAACGGCAGCGCGTGCATACAGCGGCTTCAGCCCATCGCCCGAAGTATGATGTACTTCCAGCCACGGAGCTTCCTTATACGGACTTTGAAACGCTTTCCATTCCTTTTCCCGGCAAACAAGGATCAGACGGTATGTCCTGTCTCCGGCGTTTAGCTGCTCAAGCGCCTCAAGCAGCATCCCGACGCCGTACCCGCCGTCCAGCCCACCGACATATATGCAGGTCTTTTCCTCCGGGCACCGCTCAGAAAGATGATCTTCGCCTGCTGGGGGCAGCGAACGCATATCTGTATAGGAAAAATACTTCTTACATTCTTCCGATGGAAAGTACACGATGTCTGCACATTTGAGCACGTTATTTGTGCGCTGCTGCAAATAATCCAGCCAGTGATCCTTCAGCCAGCCGGTAAGATCTGTCCGGCGGGGATACAGTTCTGGAAACATCCAATAGAAATCCCGGTAGAAATACCCGATGGGAATTCCCATTCGGGAGATTTTCCGGATAAGAGCGATATCGCAGCGGAACGTGATCGGCATAGAGGGAGATTCGATATAGCAGATATCCGGCCGGTTTTCCCTAAGCCACCGCCGTATCTCCTGTACCGCTTCGGTGCGCGCCTTTCTTCCCCAGCGCTGCTGTGTGCCGGAAAGGAGCTTTACCTCGTGTCCCTCGTCGAGAAACGCCCGGTACATCTTCTGCGGGCGTACCGACGATCCGGAGGTGCCGGAGTTAATATCCACATAGGTGATATACAAAATCAGCATGAAAGAACTCCCTCATAAAGCTCGGTAAGCCGCGCGGCGATGGTCTCGGGGGCGAATTTCCGGCGGATGTCCGCGGAGATCGCCGCGCTGTCGTAGTCTTCGCGGCGGAGCATCATGTGCTCCATGGCGCCAGTGAGAGCGTCTTCGTCGTCCACGGGGATCAGAATGCCGTTCTCCTCCGTGACAAAATCCTCCGGACCGCCGCAGCGCGTGGCAATCACGGGAAGCCCCGCCGCCATTGCCTCAATATAGGCGACGCCAAACGTTTCGCTCCTCGACGCCAGCACAAAGCAGTCCGCCGCGGCGTACGCTTCGGCAAGTTTCTCTCGCGGACAGTGGCCGCGGAAGGAGACGCGGCTGTACAGCCCCAGTTCGGCGCATAAAGCCCGCAGCGCGCCACTCTCCGGTCCATCGCCGAAAATGATAAGCCTCGGCTCGCCGTGCAGCGCAGCGAACGCATGGAGAAGCTCCGCCATGTTTTTCACCGGGATGAGATTGCCAGCCGATACGAACGTGAAGCGCTCGTGCGCGATCCTCTTCGGCGCAAACTGCGCCGTATCCACGATATTGGGTACGACAATAGCTTCGACCCCGGTGTTGGCGCGCATGTTTTTCGCAAGCGCCCGGCTGACCGCCAGCACGGCGGCACAGCACTCATATTTTCTTTTCAGATGTTCCGCCTTCTCCGGTGAAAGCGCACGGTTGTGCAGGGAGGAGTGCTCAGTGAAAACGAACGGAATGCCCTCCCGCTCCGCCATCGCGGCAAGTTCAAAGCCGAAATGCTGGTGGATAATGTCCGGCTTCCAACCATCCTTTGCTATGGTGCGACGGATGCCGGAGGCCGCCAGCCGTCCGGCCAGCTCCGGAAGCCCCATCGGCAGCGCGCCGCAGGGAACCGAAGCGTAATAAACGGGTATGCCGTCCAGCGTGTATCGATAACACCCCCACGGGCGGGAGTGGCGGATCGACCGTGTGTCCACGGCGGCAAAGCGGACATCATGTCCGGCATTCCGCAGCGCTTTGGCCTGATCTAGAGCAAAAATATTTACTTCGTGTTTTCTCGGACTGTCAAAGCCAGAGGCTGCAATGAGGATTTTCATCCGTTATTCTCCTGCAAGAATGTCCGCAATGCGGCGGCAGGCATGGCCGTCGCCGTAGGGGTTCGCGGTACGGCTCATTTTTTCGTACGCCGCCGCGTTATCCAAAAGCTCCGTGAAGCTCTCGTAGATCGTTTCCTCCCGCGTGCCGACCAGCTGGAGCGTTCCGGCCGCGACGCCCTCGGGCCTCTCGGTCGTATCGCGCATGACGAGCACCGGCTTGCCGAGGCTCGGCGCTTCCTCCTGAATGCCGCCGCTGTCGGTGAGCACGAGATAGCTGCGCGCGAGAAAGTTGTGGAAATCCAGCACATCCAGCGGCTCGATGATATGGATTCGCTCGTCGCCGCCGAACACCTCCGCCGCCGTTTCGCGCACGGCGGGGTTGCGGTGGATGGGGTAGATCGCGCGGACATCGTCGTGCTCATCGAGCACGCGGCGGATGGCGCGGAACATGTGGCGCATCGGCTCGCCGAGATTTTCCCGGCGGTGTGCCGTGATGAGAATGAGCCTCTTCCCTGCCGCCCATGCGAGCTCCGGATGGGTATAGTTGGCGCGGACGGTCGTTTTCAGCGCGTCGATGACCGTGTTGCCGGTCACGTGGATCGTGCCGGGGTCGCGCCCCTCGGCGAGAAGATTTTCCTTTGCCTGCTCCGTGGGCGCAAAGTTGTAGCGGCTGACGATGGACACCGCCTGCCGGTTGAATTCCTCAGGATAGGGGCTGTAGATATCCCGCGTGCGCAGCCCGGCCTCCACATGCCCCACCGGGATGCGCAGATAATAGGCCGCGAGCGCGGCGGCAAAGGCGGTCGTCGTGTCGCCCTGCACGAGGACGATGTCCGGCTTTTCCGCTTCCAGTACGCCCTTGAGCCCTTCGAGAACGCCGGTTGTTACGTCAAAGAGCGTCTGCGAATCCTTCATAACGGAGAGATCGTAGTCCGGCACGACGGAAAACGTTGCAAGGATCTGGTCGAGCATCTCGCGGTGCTGTCCTGTGACGCAGACAACGGTTTTTATTTCGCGCCGGGCGCGCAGCTCCTGCACGAGCGGGCACATTTTCACGGCCTCCGGCCGCGTGCCGAAAACCAGCAGGATCTTTTTCATGGCGTTCCTTTCCTTTTGCGCGCCGGATGTCTGTGCTTGTCAGAGGATCCAGCGCTCGGTCTCAAAGACCTCGGCGTACTGCCGTCCGATCTGCACGCCGTGGCTCATGGCCAGTGCGCGGATATACTCGCCGGAGGCATAAATGCGCCCACGCTGCGAGATATACCGCTCCACGGCGGCGATCTTCTTTTCTACATGGCGTTCTTCAAGCGTGACATATACCTGATTGTTGAACGTCAGGTTGTTCCACGGCTCCTCGTAGCCGAGGATGCTCGTGCGCTTGAAGGCCCGGATGGCCTCCTCGGCGATGGTATGGTGATCCTGATGCACGTCGTGCAGCGACGGGGCAAGCACGAGATCCGGCACGATGCGCCGATTGAGCCGCACGAGCTCTTCCAAAATCTCCTGCCGGTGCGCCGGGAAATGACGAACCTGAAAATCGAAAAGGATAAGCTGTTCCGCCGGTATTCCGTAGCTCTCCATGGCGGAGAGAAACTCCGTTTTCAGCTCGTCCGCCGGAAAGCCCGCCGGGACGGACTCCGCGCAGGTGGAGAACACTGCGAAATGCACCTCGCAGCCTTCCTCCAGCAGCCGTGCCACCGTTCCGCCGCAGCCGAGCTCGCCGTCGTCGGTGTGCGGGGCGAGGACTAGAACTTTCTTCATATCGTCAGCTCCTTTACCAGTCAAGTCGGTTTCCGGCGGCATCGAAAAACGCCTCCTGATACCGCCGGGACATACGCGTGCCGAAATGAGGCGTCAGCTCCGGCAGCGGCTCGCCGAGCAGCCGCTTCATACCGAGATACGGCAGGTTGACACCCGCCGCCGCACACGAAACAACGCCCGCGGTCAGGCGCGGATTGATCTCGATAACATATGGCGTTTCATCGTTGGCATTATAGAGAAGATCAAAGCCGAAATTGCCGTCGAGCTCAAGAGAGCGCACGACCTGCGTGCAGATTTCCTTGACTGCCGGATTGTCGTCCACGACAAGCGACATCATGTTGCTCGTGACGACCGAGAGGCCGCGGCGCGATACCGTATAGATCGGCTCACCATGGTCGGCAAGAAAATCAACGCTGTATTCGGTGCCGGGGAGGTATTCCATAACGAGCATTTCCGGCATGGTCTCCCGCTCGGAGAGCGTGCGGATCAGCTCCTCATAGCTGATGAACATGGAGTTCGGCTTCTGCTCAAAGAAAAGGTCAAAGCGCGAAATGTTCGCGTTGAGCATGCGGATGCCGCGGCTGCCGTTGCCGACCGCCGCCTTGACGCACAGCGCCTTTTCCGGATAGCCCAGCGCGGAGACGGCGGCCTTCAGCTTCTCCACGGTATGCACGCGCCGGTACTCCGGCGTGCGCAGGCCACGCGCGCGCATTGCATCGAGCAGGTGTGCTTTGTTATTAACGATCTCCAGCTTGTCCGGCTCCATCACGGATACCTTCGCGCCGAGGGCCTCAAACTCCGCTCGCGCGCGGGCAAATTTCATGAGCTCACGCGTCACGATGGGGATGACGACCTGCACGCTCTCACGGCGGCAGATATCCAGCACGGCGGGAAGGAAGTCCTCCTTTTCCGCCGAGGGAACAGTATAAAATGCATCGACAAGATCGCGCGCACCGGCGTTTTCATTGCGGTCTACGGCAACGATGCGGATGTCCCGCTCGCCGTTTTTGCGCAGACACCGGATGATCCCCGGCGCGCCCGGCGCGCCGCAGCCGGTCATGAGAACCGTACATTCTTTCATAGCTCTTTCTTACTCCTCGAAAACATACTGAGCGAATATTTCCTCCGCCGTCTGCGCCCGCTTGATGAGGCGCAGGGAATCGTCGCCCTTGCGGTACTCGATCATCGGCACGTCCGGGTGGATGAACGGCGGCTTGAGAACGTTGGAATAGGAGCCGATGTTATCAAAAATCACGCTGCTGCCAACATCGAGCGGCCCGGTGTAGCCCCGGTACAGGATGTCGTATTCGAGACAGGTGTAGCCGGTGAAATTCAGATTTTCCCGCGGCGTTTTCGCGTCGAGCACGAGCAGCGGGAGATTTCGCATCTGCGAGATGACGCCGGCGGTATGGATGCTCGCGTCGAGCACCGCGCAGTCGTTCCCCGGCAGGGATTTGATCGCCGTTACGGGCGCGGCAAACTGCATCGTGTCGGCCACGAGCGTTGTACCCGGCTCCGTGATGAGCGCGGGGCGTTCGCTTACCGGCAGCGCGCCGTACTGCGCCCGAAAAAGCGTACCGACCGCCGCGCCGTACTCGGCAAACGTCGGGATACTCTGAGCGAACGAAGCGCGCATTTCCTCCGGCAGGCGGCCGAACATGCCGCTGCCAAGGTCGATGAACTTCGGCGGCGAGTCCGGGAAAAGCTCCCGTGCGAGCGCGAGCATGACTCTCGCGCGGCTCTCCCATCCGGCAATGCTGCGGCTGCCGCTGATGTGGCACTGGATGCCGTCAAAGGAAATGTTCCCCGCCGCGCGCAGCCGCGCGGCGAGCGTTTTCAGATACTCCGGTTCGGCGCACAGGCCGAAACGCGAGGGCTTGCCGCTGCCGATATCGACATGCAGCCGCAGCGCCGTATGACAGACGCATTCCGGGTGAGCGGATGCCGCGCGGAGCACCGCGGCGAGTTCCTCCGCATTATCGATGATGACGCATGCGCCGTCGAGCAGCGCGGCAATTCCGTCCTCGCCCTTGCACGGGCCGTTGAAGAGGATATTCTCCGGTGCGTTGCCAACGCGCCGCGCCAGAGAGTACTCCATGCCGGAGACGACTTCTGCCATGCCGCCGAGCGAGCGCACCAGTGAAACGATGCAGGGCGTGTAGTTGGTTTTGTAGGAATAGGCCGCACGGTAAGGCGCATAGGCGGCGCTCATGCCCTCCGTGAGCAGGCGATAGTTTTCGCAGAACCGGTCGGAATCAAAAATATAGGCAGGAAAGCCATATTCTTTTTTTATACGGCGATATGTGGATTCATCCAGCATGGATCATTCTCCTTTGAGAGACAGCAGCTCTTCGTACAGCGCCAGCAGTTTTTTCTCCTCGGTCTGCCAGTTAAAGCGGGTTTGCAGCGCGCCGTAGCCGCGCTCGCCCATGGCCGCCCGGCGCTCGGGATCGTCCAGCAGCGAGCGGATGGCGGCGGCGATCTCCTCGGGCTTGTCCGGATCGACGCAGACGCAGCAGTCAAACTTCTCTTCAAGTTCCCGGGCCGAGAGCGTATCGGAAACGATGGACGGGAGCCCCGCGCCCATATATTCAAAGACCTTGGTGGGCAGATTGTCGGTACAGATGTACTGGTGGATATTTAAAAGCGTTGCGCAGCCGACGGAAAAATGACGGCAGTATTCCGGCACCTCGGCATACGGAACGACACCGGCATAGTCCACACACGCAAACTCCGGCATTTTCTTCAGCTCTTCGAGATACGCCGGCCAGACGGGACCGGCCAGATGCAGCCGCGCCCTGGCGATGGCGCACGCGCGGATGAGATTTGTAATGCCGCGCTCGGCGGTCACGCCGCCGACATAGCCGACGGCGTTCTCCGCGTCCGGATAGAGCTTTTCCGGCGGCGGGAAGCGTCCGGCGTCCGGGAGATTATCCACGATCACGGTGCGCTTGGCGCACTTCTCAAACGGGTTTTTCCCGAACGAGGTGCAGGGAATGATGACCGCGTCGAGCTTTTGGAAAACGCCCGCTTCCAGCGCGCCGTAAATACGCGACGCCGGTTTTTTGAGAAAGCCGGGGATATACCCCTTTTCCTGAATGAGCAGGGAATAAAATTCGTGGCTGTCGAAAATCACGGTTTTCCCGTGCCGCTTGAGCTTGAGCGCATACGGCAGCAGCTCCGGATCGTGCAGATGGTAGAGCTCGCAGTCGAGCGTGAGCGCCGCTTCGTAGGCGTGCTTCACAAAGGGCGACGTGAGCCGGTTGAGCGTGCCGACGGGCTTTTCCCCCACGCCGACGATGTGCACGCCGAGCTCTTCCCGGCTCTCGCCGGGGGCGACGAGCGTTACATCGTACCCGGCGCGCGCGAGCGACACGCACTCCTTATGAAACACCCGCGTATCGTCGCTGCTGTGCACGCTGGTGAGATGGCAGACTCGCTTCATTCCGTCTCCGATCCGGCTTCCGGCGCAGGAAGCGCAAAGGTCTCGTCCGTCAGCGACGCGCCGATGGCGCGGAATTTCCGGATGCCGCGGACGGTATACAGCATGCCGCTCCAGACCGCGAGCGGCAGCGGAACGCGGACGTAGCGATACGTTCCAAACGTCATGCGCGCGGCCTTGAGCTTGTTGCCGGATTTGGACGAGCGCGACACGCGGTAAACGAGCAGCGGCTCATTGACGCCGTAGGCCCACGGCTTCTCGCAGAGGATCTTCAGCCAAACGGCGAAATCCTCATGGATGGCGTCGTTCCCCATGGGGTAACGCTCCATCAGTTCCCGGCGGACGAGCACCGACGAGCAGGAAATGACGTTCTGCCCGAGCAGACGGCGGTAATCCACCCGTTCCGGCACGGAGAGCGTGTAGCCGTATTTGCGGTCGTCCTCGGAAATGAACGCCGAGCCCGTGAAAAAGAGGCCCGCTTCCGGGTGCTGCGCCGCGAGCGCCATCTGGCGCTCGAGCTTTTCCGGCATCCAGAGATCGTCGCTGTCGAGAAAGGCGATCCATTCGCCCCGCGCCTCGCGCACGCCGCGGTTGCGCGCTTTGGATACGCCGCCGTTCTGCGGCTGCGCGATCACACGGACGCGCGGCTCTTTCGCCGCGTAGCTCTGTGCCAGAGCGAGCGTTCCGTCCGGCGAGGCGTCGTCCACGACGAGCACCTCGAGCTCACGCCATGTCTGTGAGAGGATGGAATCGAGCGTGGCGGCAAGCGTTTTTTCGGCGCGCCACGCCGGCACGACCACACTGATGAGACTCCGTTCGCCCATTTCCCTGTTCCTTCCGATGATCTGTATAGTTTATCAAGGTATTTTACCAATAAACCACGGAAAATGCAATCCTTAATATGAGCAGCTGATACCTTGTGTGTTCTTATATTTTTCCTTGACTTCCGTTGTCTAACCGTGTAGACTATGCATAGAGTCTATCAACGTAGACAAGGAGGGCTTACCCATGGAGATTCCGAAGATCCACGAGGGCGAATACCGTTTCTGCCTGATTTTGTGGGAGCACGGACCGATCGCCGCCGCGCAGCTTGCAAGGCTGTGTCAGGAGCAGCTGGGATGGAAGCGGACCACGACGTATACAGTCATCAAGCGGCTTGGGGAGCGCGGCGTCCTGAAAAATGAAGACGGCATGGTAACGGCGCTTGTATCAAAGGACGAGGCGCAGGCGTGGGAGATCGACGAGCTGGTGGAAAAGAAGTTTGAAGGCTCTCTCCCCGCGTTTATCGCCGCTTTTACCCGGCGGCAGGATCTCTCCGATGACGAGCTTGACAAGGTGCAGCAGATGATCGACCGTATCCGAAAGGGGGAGAGATCGTGAGCGAGCTGTTTCTGGAGATCGTCAACCGGAGCATAGCCGCAAGCTGGATCGTGATCGCGGTTCTGATATTGCGGTTCTGCCTGAAAAAAGCGCCAAAATGGGTGAATGTTCTGCTCTGGGGCATTGTCGCCGTCCGGTTAATCTTCCCGTTCTCCATCGAGAGTGCGCTGAGTCTTATACCGAGCGCGGAAACGGTCAGCCCGAGCATTATGATGGAGACGGCGCCTTCCGTTCAAACGGGCGTTCCCGCCCTCGATCAGGTCATCAACCCGGTCATTGACCATTCGCTTTCGCCCGCGCCGGGCGCGAGCGCCAATCCGCTGCAGATATGGATCTCGGTTTTAACGGTGATTTGGCTTTTGGGAGTAGCTGCACTTTTCCTCTACTCCGCCGTGAGCTACCGGCGTTTGCGCCGCAGGGTCTGCGAAGCGGTGATATTGCGGGACAATATCTATCAAAGCGAAAATGTTTGTTCTCCGTTCGTGCTGGGGATCATCCGGCCAAAGATCTATCTCCCGTATCATATGGACAAACGCGAGATGGATCATGTGATCGCCCACGAGCAGACACACATCCGCCGCGGGGATCACTGGTGGAAGCCGCTCGGTTTTCTGCTGCTGACGGTCCACTGGTTCAATCCGCTGCTATGGCTCGGCTATATCCTGCTGTGCCGGGATATCGAGCTTGCCTGCGATGAAAAGGTCATCCGGGAAATGGGCAATGAGCAAAGAGCCGATTATACGCAGGCGCTCGTATCTTGCAGCGTCAGCCGCCGCAGCATCGCGGCGTGTCCCCTCGCTTTCGGCGAGGTGGGCATAAAGGAGCGGGTGAAGTCCGTGATGAACTATAAGAAGCCCGCGTTCTGGATCATTTTGGCCTCTGCGCTCATCTGCGCCGCGGCAGCGGTCTGCTTTCTGACAAATCCAAAAACAGAGCAGATCCCTCCCAGCGGCGGTGATAATGTGTCCGATATGGGGCCGGCGCAAACGGAAAAGTGGTTCGACTACCTGGAAAACCCCGAGGAAATGAACTGGGACGGACGTCTGGAGATCGATCTCCCAGAATATCCGGGCGTAACGTTTCGCTGCTATCCGGAGAAGATGGAAGCCGTGACGGAAAACGAGATCACACCGCTTTATACCGGAATGCCCATCTGGAACACATATTTCTGCGACCTCACCGGTGACGGACTTCCCGATCTGTGCTCCACAGTCACCTTCGGCTCCGGCATCATCGACAGCCGCATCATAGTCTGCGACTATGCCAACGGTGAGAGTTACACGCTGGAAGACCGCGGGAAATACGACTATTCCCTTCGGCTGGATGGATCGGACGGCAGCCTGTGTGTCGTTCAAAGGGCGCATGACAGCGGTGATATCGCTGCCGTCGGCGAGCTGTCTTTCAGCGACAGCGGCTTACACTTACAGGTTATCAAAACAAACTTTGAAACGCATAAATTCACATCGGTGACGATCCGCAACGACGGAGAGGACACTCTGCATATTACGATTGGCTCTGATGAAACAGCTCTTCCCACGGGTGAGGAGACGACCCTGACCTATGCGGCCTTTGAGGTGAGAACGATCCGGCTATCGTCTTTCGGAGAGCTGAGCTATACAGTCGCATACGATTGACGCGCGGAGGTTCTGCCGTCGTATCAAAATGCAATCAGAAACGAAAACCGCCGCGAATTTTCCTCCTATATGGAGCAGGAAATTCGCAGCGGTTTTTTAGCGAAAGAGCAGCAAAATTATTTGCTTTCTCCGGCGCAGGCCGGTTCTTTCTTCTCCGGCTCGGCGGGTTTGGTTTCCACGCCCTCGGTGCTCTCCTTGACGAAGATGATCTTCAGCGTATAGAAAATGAGCTGCAGGTCCCAGAGGAAAGACGCCTTCTGGATATAGTACATATCGAGCAGCGCCTTGTCCGCAAAAGTGGTGTTGTATTTCCCGTAGAGTTGGGCGTAGCCGGTGAGACCGGCCTTGGCCCGCAGGCGGTAGGCGAACTCCGGGTACTCGGCGCAGTATTTCTGATAAAACTCCGGCCGTTCCGGACGAGGGCCGACGAGCGTCATATCGCCGTTGAGAATGTTGAGAAGCTGCGGCAGCTCGTCGATGCGCGTGGCGCGGAGGAACGCCCCCACCTTCGTGATGCGGGAATCGCTCTTCCCTGCCAGTACCGCGCCGGTGGCAGATTCCGCGTTCACGACCATGCTGCGGAACTTGGTAAGGTAAAACGGCTTGCCGTTCAGCGTGAGACGCTTCTGCCGGTAAAATACCGGCCCGCCGTCCTGAATTTTGATGGCAATGGCGACGGCAAGGAAGATTGGGCTGCAAAGGATAAGGCCGCATACGGACGCAACGATATCGAGCACACGCTTCGCTGTCAGATAGCCGCGGTCGTAGTTGCCGGTGTGCACGGCGCAGAGCGGCACATCGCTCATGATGACCGTGTCGGCACAGTTTACCATGATGTCCTGCATATCCGGCTTGAGCATGATGGCGATGCCGTGCCAGAAGCAGTCGTCCATGATGCGGCGGCGCAGCTCCTTTTCCATCGGCATCAGCACGACTGTCGTGTAGGAGTGCATGATCTCGCACAGCTCCTCCCACGGCATATCCGCGGAAACGACGCGGTCGATGGAGTAGCGCGTGCGGCGGCGGTCAAACTTGCTGCGGACGTTCTCCTCGGCATCCTTCTCCGGCACGATCAGCAGCGTTAACGCCGGCGGCTCGAGCCGGTCGGCCAGAATGCGGGCGAGAATAAAAATTCCTGTCTCCACGAGGCACTGCAGCAGCAGCGTGAGGATGACGTACTTCGGCGGCAGGAGCATTTTTGCGATCATGCACATGAGGAAATAGGCAATGGTGTCCGTGAAAAAGCTCGAAAGGCCGAACGCGAACACCAGCTCCCGCGTGCGGTATTTCCGTACGCTGAAGCTGCCGTAGATCGTCATAAACAGCACGAGGATCGCGAAATAGACAACGAAGAACAGCACATTGCCCCGCAGAAAAAACGTCGCTGACGGGTAATGGTGAACGTATGTATAGAAGAACAGCAGCGCCGGCACGACCGCCAGCGATATTTCCAGCAGCGCGCTGATTGCTGCCTGCCCGGTATGTCCCGTATGGGAAGTCTTTTTCATCGTATCCGCCCATTCTGTCGAAAGGATATAAAAACGCCCTTATCCGTATATTGTACCAGATAAGGGCATAAAACGCAATATGTATCCCACGCTTCGGCGAGAAAAACGTCTGAAAGAGTCTTTAACGGTCTCTGTCGTGCTCTCCCCAGTCCATCGTGGCCTCAAACTCCGGATCAAGCGGATACCGGACACCGTCGATGATCTTGCAGTGGATGATGCCGGTGCCGTTCATATAGAACATATGGCCGAGAGCATCGCGCATGTCGTAGTAATCCTGATCGCACCGCCAGGGGTCCTCGTTGGACTGTACCCAGTCGTACACGCCGTGATATACGATGTCCGGGTGCGCCTCCTGCAGTTTTTCCTGCTCCTCCTGCGTGAGAACGCCGTAGCTGAACCACACGCGCTCGATTTTGTCCATTTCCATCAGCGTCTGGAACGTGTCCTCCGGCTGAAGGAGCGTCATAAACGTGATGTTCAGATCGCGCAGGCTCTTGCAGTCCTTGAGCGGGGCGATGCTGGTGGCGTAAGCGCGGTTGAGCTCCAGCCAGATGAGATTGTCGCACGAGGCGATCGGCGAGAGATCGAGTGCATGGCAGTCGAGCAGGACAAGATATTTTAGATCGGGCATCTGATAGAGGAAGCTCAGATCCTCGATTGGCCGGTGGCCGAGATCGAGCGCGATCATGTCCGGGCAGTAAGCGAGCTTCTTGATCGTTTCGTTCGTGAAGTATCCGTAATAGCGGGAGGAGGCGCGGAAATAGGTGGTGTCTGTGCGGATGTTGTAGTGCGTGATGTGCAGCGTCCACACAAAACGCACGTTCTCATATTTCTTATTCAGCGCGTCCATTTCCTCATCGGAAAAGCCGCAGTCAGACATATCGACCTTTTCAAGCCTGTGCATCACGGGAAGGATGCTCTCCACCGGTTCAGTGGATTCCATCTCGATGCCGGTAAAGTCAAGAAGCGTGTCCTCGGTGCTGATCGGCACGCCGTAAAGCTCGAACGTGAATGCAAAATCGACCGCCGGGTATTTCTCGCAGACCGGCGTCATCTGTTCGACCGTCACGCCGGTGCCGGTGAGATCGACGCGCGTGAGCTTCGGCAGCGAGGCGAGCTTTTCCGAAAGCTCCGCAACATCCGCTTCGGAAAATGTGCGTCCGGCAAAGCTCAGCTCCGCGGTATCGCTCGGGTAAGTATCGCCGAAGATCGCCACGGGCCAGACGAACGCAACGGCGGGAAACTCGGCGCGCAGCGCGTTCTTTTCTGTCTCGCTCCACGGGCACGCAGGGAACGACACGGTCTGCGCCGCCGGAAGATACCGCAGCGCCTCGCGCAGCGCGTCCGGTGTGATGGAGATATCGTCCACGGCGATCTCCGTGGCGCTGTCAAGATACTCCGTGCTGCCGAGCGGCACCTGCCACTCCAGTTTGAGCGCCGGGTATTTCTCCCGCAGTGCGAGAAGAGCGTCGTAGCACGCGCAGCCTCGCGCATCGGCAGAGCGCAGCGCCGTGAAGTAGTCAAAAAGCGGCAGCTCGGAAACGGTGAAGTCCGTCAGCGTGATGCTTTCAGCATCCGAGGGATACCGGCTCGCGCCGATGGGGATGCTCCAGCGCACCGAAAGCGCCGGATACGCCGCGCGGACGGCATCAAAGCGCTCCGGAGAAACGTCCGCCGCCGTAAGATCGAGCTCCGCGAGCGCGGGGAAAAACGCCAGACGGGCGACGTCCTTCTCCGTGAGTGACGTGAGCACGATGGCCGTGCTCTCGCAGTCGATCACCGCGCCGCCGATGGGAACGTCCCAGTATATTTTGCAGTCCGGCAGCTGCTCGCGCAGACGAAGATACCTTTCCTCCGAAATGCTCTTGCCGCGCAGGTCGATCTGCGCGCTGTCGCGGCGGTGGAGGCCGCCGGCGTAAACATACACCGAGTTCAGCCACACCAGTGCCGCCGCAATGATGAGAACGGCGATCACCGGGATCAGTATCCACAGCTTTTTCCCGGCGCGGCCGGTATCGGTATGCTTGGACATATGGGGGTTCCTCCCATGTGTATAAAATTCCTTTTATATTTTATCTTGTAAAGCGTGGAATGTCAATGCGCTTCTCCCCTTCTGCACGGGCGAGCCGATTGACTTTCCCGCCGATGCTCCGTATAATGAAAGCGCCGAAAGGGGTGTTTTTCATGCGCCACGCATGGCTTATCATTACGCACGGAAACTTTGAAATTCTTGAAAAGCAGCTGCGCTTTCTCGACAGCGAAAACGCCGATTTTTTCATCCATGTGGACGCACGGGTCAAGGATTTTGACTTTGCACATGTCCGCTCGATCCCCCGAAAATCGCGTGTTACGTTCCTTGACCGCAAACCGATCTCCTGGGGGCATTTTTCTCAGGTCGACTGCGAGCTGCGTCTGCTGTGCGCCGCCGTTCCGGGCGGGTACGACTATTACCATCTTCTCTCCGGCGTGGATGTGCCGGTCAAAACACGGCAATACATCGAAAATTACTTTTCCTCCGTGCAACCCGGAACAAACTTTGTTCATTTCCAGCACAAAGAGATCATCCGCGATCACCGTGACCGCGTGAAATTCTATTCCCCGCTCCAGCGGTGGAATCTGCAAAACCGCATCATACGCCTTGCGCTGCGCCGCACGGGAGAGCTTCTGCAGCGTCCGTTTGTCGACCGGACAAAAAAAGACCCGGAGGACTATGTGTTCCAAAAGGGTGCCAATTGGTTCAGCATCACGCACGCGCTCGCAACGTACGTTCTTTCGCAGGAAAACTGGCTGCGCGAGCGATACCGCAGCACCTTCTGCGCCGACGAGATCTTTTTGCAGACGCTCGTCGTCAACTCTCCGTTCCGGGATACGCTTCCCTCCGACTACTTCGGCGACGACCACAAAACCTGCCTGCGCTATATTGACTGGCAGCGCGGCAAGCCGTACTCCTTCCGCAACGAGGATTACAGCGAGCTTATCGCCACGCCGCCGGAGTACCTTTTCGCCCGCAAATTTGACTACCGCACAAATGCCGAGGTCGTAGACCGGCTGTTTGCGCTTTTTGGAGAGGAGGCTTCCGATTGAGACACGCATGGCTCATTCTCACACATGGGAATTTTGAGATCCTCGAAAAGCAGCTGCGCTTTCTCGACAGCGAAAACGCCGATTTTTATATTCATGCAGACGCCAAGGCGGCATTCGATCCCGAGCGTTTTCGTGCCGTGCCGAAAAAGTCGCGTGTCACGTTCGTGCCGCGCCACCGCATTTCGTGGGGCCATTTTGCCATAGTCGAGGCGGAGCTGGAGCTTCTCCGCGCCGCTGTGCCGGGTGGGTATGACTACTACCATCTTCTCTCCGGCGTGGACGTGCCGGTCAAAACGCGCGCGTACATTGAAAACTATTTTACCCGCGCACCCGGGAGAAACTATGTAAGCTTTCTCTCGCCGGAAATTTCCCGCGCCGATCTCTACCGCGTCCGGTTTTACTACCCCCTGCAGCGCTATAACATCCGAAAACCCGCCGTGCGCCGGACGCTGCGCAATCTCTCCGCCGCGCTGCAGCTCGGCTTCGGCGTAGACCGTACGCGGCGGCGGCCGGACGGCTTCGTTTTTCAGAAGGGCGCGCAGTGGTTCAGCATCACGCACGCGCTCGCGCAGTATCTGCTCGAAAAAGAGAGCGAGATCCGTGAGTTTTTCTCCGATACCTACTGTCCGGACGAAATGTTCGTCCAGACGGTGATCGTAAACTCCCCCTTCCGCGATACGCTGCCGGAGCACGCGTTTGAGAACGACTACGCGAGCTGTCTTCGGTACATCGACTGGCAGCGCGGCAATCCCTACACATTCACGGACGGCGACCTCGACGAGCTTCTCGCCGCACCGGAAACGGCGCTCTTCGCGCGGAAGTTTGATTACCGCACGAGCCCCGGCGTCGTTGACGCGCTCTTTGACCGTTTCGGATAATTTTCTCTCCGGCGCACGGATGCTTCCGTGCGCCGTTTTTTCTTCTTGCAGATGGGCGGCATATGTGGTATTCTGTATCTATATGGTGTATATGCCAAGCCGCGCATATACTTTGTGCGAAGCCGCAATCTGTCCGTAGCTTTAGAGAGAGGGAATGATATGAAAAAACGTCTGTTCAGCCTGCTTCTTGTACTTACGCTCTGCTTCACGCTGCTGCCGTATTCCGCTGCGGCGGAGGGCGGAGAAGAAACGATGGTCACCGTCACGTTCGATATGGGCGGCCACGGCGGCGCGGCTCCGGCAAGCGTCACCGTGCCGAAGGGCAGCAAGATCACCGCGCCCGAATCCCCGGCGCCGGGCTGCGAGGACGGCAAATACTACTTCGTCCATTGGACGGCGCACCCCCTTTCCGACGCCTCCTCGGACGCATGGAATTTTGCCAAAGACACCGTGGAGAGCAGCATGACGCTGCGCGCCGTGTGGTACCAGTACGCCGAGATGCACGAAAAGGTCTCTCTCCGCGGCAAGCCTTATGCCGGCGCCCTTGTGGAGTACCGCGACAGGGCCGGCAGCGTCGTATATACGCTGAAGGCCTCCGGCACCGACGGGAACTGCACCGATTACGTCTGTGAGCGCACGAAGCCGGGTGAGTACGACCTCTACATCGACGGGAAATACATCCGTCCCGTGACTGTCAACCGCGGCGCGGCCGGTTATTCGACGACCACAAGGCTTTTTTACGTCACCTTCAGCGCCAACGGGCAGGAATTCACGCCGGAGACTCGTCCCGCCGAGGTGCTGTGCTTCACCTCCGGTCTCTTCCACGACGATTCCGTAAGCATGCCGAAACTGACGCCCAAGGCCATGGACAGCGCTTACACGTTCTCCGGCTGGACAGTCGGGCCGGAGGCGGGTTCCGATCCGTTTGATTTTGCCAATAAGGTCTACGGCGATACCGTGGTCTACGCGCAGTGGGAAAAGGCCGCGGATGAGGATTCCGTTCTCGTCACCGCCATCAGATCGAGCATCATCGGCGAAAAATACGCCAAGAAGGGACAGGATTACTCCGCAAGACTCGTCCCGGACGAGGGCTATGAGCTGCCCTACCACGCGGCGATGGGGAGCTACACCTCCTATACCTATGTGACCATCGGTGATGAGGTGCTCAACTCGGCAAACTACACGCTCAACTGCGCCACCGGCGAGATCACGATCCCTGGAAAATATGTCACGGGCGATATCCGCATCAAGACCATTCCCCGCATCCACCCGTATACCGTGACGTTCGATCCCAACGGCGGTACCGGCACGCAGACGCCGATGCTGGTTTTCCCGCACAGGGACGGTTATGACTATGAAAAGTCATCCGCAACGCCCTATGCCTACTTCCGTGCGCCGGAGTGTACCTTTACGCCGCCGGACGGCAAGGTCTTTGCCGAATGGAGCGGCGGTGAGAAGATCGCCTCCAGCCTGAGAGCCCGCGGAAACGTGACGCTTACCGCGCAATGGGCCGACGCCCCCGAGGGCGTTTACACCGTGGCGTTCGATCTTAACGGCTGCACCTTCTCCGGCAAAACGAACACGCAGGCGGACGCGGATTACTCTGTGAAGCTTGCCCCCGCGGAAGGCTATGCCTACCCGATCACGCTTCGGAATATTTCTATTGGCGGCACGGTGCTCGGCAGCGGGAAGTATTCCTATGATCCCGCGACCGGCATTCTGACGATCCCCGCCGCGGCGATCACCGGAAATATCGTCATCTCCGCCGCCGCCCTAATGCCGACGCCCACTCCGACACCGACACCTACGCCGACTCCGACCCCGACGCCCACTCCGACGCCGACACCCACTCCGACGCCGACACCTACCCCAACGCCGACACCTACGCCCACTCCGACACCGACGCCTACCCCGACTCCGACGCCGACACCTACCCCAACGCCGACACCTACTCCGACGCCGACACCTACTCCGACGCCGACACCGACGCCTACCCCGACTCCGACGCCGACACCTACCCCAACGCCGACACCTACTCCGACGCCGACACCTACTCCGACGCCGACACCGACGCCTACTCCGACGCCTACCCCGACTCCGACGCCGACGGCGAAACCCACCGCCACGCCGACACCAGCGCCGAAAGCGACAGCCACGCCCAAACCCTCTGCCTCGGCAAGCGCTTCGCCCGCCTCCGGCGGCACGGTCTCGCCGGACGTCTCCGCCCCGGCGGATATCCCGGCAGACGCCCCCGCTTCTGACGTGCCCGGCACCGACGTTTCCGAAAGCGAAGCCGGCAAAACCGAAAGCGCCGACAGCGCGCCCTCCTCTCCCGCGAGCGGCAGGACCTCTTCCGCAGCCCCGGCGGTCATCGGCATTTCCGCCGCCGTCATTTTGCTGATCCTGTTCCTTCTGTTCCGCCGCAAAAAACAACAGTAAGTAAGAAATAAGCCAAAAGAGAGCATTGCAGGTTTTGAGCTGCAATGCTCTCTTCAGCCCGTCGAAAAAGCCTCGCAGAGTTTGCGCCCGCAGGCGCAAATAGAGTGTTAATCATTTTCTCCGGCGACATGTGCGTCGGAGAAAATACTTTACGGCTCGCAAACGTGCGCTCGAAGAGCGTGCGCTGCGGCGAGCCGCAGCCTTTTCAAACGAGAGCCCAACGAAGTGGGTCTCGTTTGAGAGCTTGTCAAAAATACTTTTTTGACAAGCTCAAAGAGAGCATTGCAGGTTTTGAACTGCAATGCTCTCTTTCTTCATGTTCTATTACTGGATCGTTTCGCTGTGGTTGAGAACGCCGGTGCTGTAAAGGAAGAGCACGTCGTCCGCCTGCGAGAGATCCACGAACCGTCCGGCAAGGGCAGGCGCCATATACCGGATGTCCACGACCGTGACCTTGGCATAGCCCTGCGCGAGCAGCGGGGCAATGCTGCTGCCGAACGAATCGCGGAAGATCACCAGCTCCCGGTCCGTTTCAGCGTTGGGGTTTTCGATCGTGAGCAGTGCTTTCGTCCCGCCGAGGAACATTTCGTATCCGTCGCGCCCCGCGGCGAGGGTGAAATCGTAGACAGGGATCTCCGCGCCCGTTTCGTAGTCGTACACGCGAAGCGCCGCTATCGTGCCGTTCGTGAGATAGCGCAGCGCATCCGGTTCAACGGGAAGGGCGTACTGCCCGGCGTACACGCCGCGAAACGCCGAGGACACATCCACGGTCTCATATTCCGCCGGAAGCGAAGCGCCCATCGCCGCGGCGATCGCCGCCGCCGTTTCTCCCAGCGTTTCCTGCCGCCAATGGGTGTCGGTGCGGTAGTACATATCAAGCGAGAGGGTATCGAAAATATCGATATACTCCGCAAACGTCATCCCGGCGCGCATCGTATCGGTGAGAAGCTCATAGTCCATGGCGGGATAGCCGTTTTCCTCCGCAAGGAAATAGTTCTTATCCGGCACAACGCTATAGTAAACGTTCGCGCCCGCACCGGCAAAATACGTTTCATATACGGCGGAAAACCGCTCCGCCGCGTGCCGGACGAGATCGGTATTCACCGGATAGTCGAGCTTTGCGAGATGCCCGCCGGCTGCATATACGCCGTTATTATCGAGCTGCCGCAGGATATCCCCGGAGAAAAATGCCTTGAGCGCGCGGAAGCTGTCCCGCAGCGGGAACTGGTCGAGCGTATACTTTTCAAAGGCGGTCATATACGTCCCGTCCGCCACCGCCGAGGCGCGCAGCGCCGGGCGCTGAGCGAGCTTTCGCCGCTCGGAGAGCGAGTCGGTCCTGTCCGGCGTCAGGATCGCCGCGAGCAGAAAGCCCGCAAGAAAGAGTCCCGAGAGCGCAAGCGTGAGAATATTTCGGATCTTCTTCATGCCGCACCTCCTCAAAACCGGAAATAGAGGAACGGGTTAAACGACCCGTCCACCAGAAACGCGGTGCAGAGCGCGAGCAGCGCGAGCGTGCAGAGCGGCTCTGCGACCGTGAGCACCGGCGCGAGAGACTTTGCCTCCTGCGCCTTTTTCCAAAGCATCGCCGGGAGCGGCGTTGCGCCGAGCACGGCGAGCGCGAGCACGACGCCGTAGCTCCGGAGCATATAGAGAGCCTCTGTCCCCAGCCCCGAAGCCGTCCCCGCGCCGAAGAGCGTACCGAGCTGATGCAGCGCATCCTTCAGAGACGCCGCATCAAAGAGCACAAAGCCGAGCGTTACGGCGAGAAGCACATAGACGTGCGGAAGAACTCTCCCCTTTTTCAGCGCCGGAAGGAGGAAGAACTTCTCCGCCATGAGCAGCACCGCATAGAAAAGTCCCCAGAAAACAAAATTCCACGCCGCGCCGTGCCAGAAGCCGGTGGCCATCCAGACGACGAGGATGTTGAAAATGTGCCGGATGCGGGAGCAGCGGCTGCCGCCGAGCGGGATATAGAGATAGTCCCGGAACCATGTGCTGAGCGACATGTGCCAGCGCCGCCAGAACTCCGTGATGCTCTTTGCGATATACGGATAGCGGAAGTTTTCCGGGAACATGAAGCCGAAGATGCGGCCCAGCCCGATGGCCATATCGCTGTAGCCGGAGAAATTGAAATAGATCTGGAGCGTGAAGGCGATCGCGTACAGCCAGGCATAGGGCACCGTCTGCTCGGCAGAAGCCTTATACGCGGAGACGAGCTGCGCAAGGACGTTCGCAACGAGCACCTTCTTCCCGAGACCGACCGCGAAGCGCGAAGCGCCCGAGGCCGCGGCTTCGAGCGAGTGTGTCCGCTCCTTCAGCTGGGGCGCGATATCGCGGTAGCGCACGATCGGGCCCGCGATGAGCTGCGGGAACATGGCAACATAGGCGGCAAAATCGATAAAATTATGCTGCGCCGCCACATCGCCGCGGTATACGTCGATCTCATAGCTGGCGATCTGGAACGTATAGAAGCTGATGCCGATCGGCAGGGCGATCTTCAAAAGCGGGAGCGATAGCCCCGTCACGGCATTGAAGTTTTCGATAAAGAAATCCGCGTACTTGCAGTAAGCAAGCAGCGCGAAGCTCACAACGAGCGAGAGCGTGAGAAAGAGCTTTTTCCTTTTTCCCCGCGCGATGAGGCGCGCAAAGACATACCCCTGCACGATGGAAAACACCATGAAGAGCAGGAATTTCGGCTCGCCCCAGCCGTAGAAAAAGAGGCTGGCGGCGAGCAGAACGGCATTTCTCCCCTTTTGCGGCACGGCGAAATAGACGAGCAGCACGCACGGGAGAAAATAAAAGAGGAACGGGATACTCGAAAAGAGCATCGGCGCTTACACGATCGGGTCGTCGCTCACGGTTTTGGCGTTCGGGTACGCCGCGGCGAGCTTGGCGGTGAACGTGTCCACGAGATCGGTGTAGCCGTACACGGATACGACATAGTCCCCCACCGTGACGATCACGAGCTTATCGGGGATACCGCACATCCAGCGGCGGGCGAGAATGTTTTCGCGAAGCGAGGCGCACAGCGCGGTCACATCGCCGCTCTCCTTCACATGGAACGCGCCGCAGGTGAACGTGTTGAGATTCATCATGTGCACAAGAGAGGCCGCGCCGTCGATTTTTCCGGCTTCCGCCGCGGGAAAGCCCAGCGAGGAATCCAGAAGATCGGCGTCGTCCATGCTGAAGTTGCCGGGCGCGCCGTCGCACATGTTCTCTTCGGAGTAGTCGCCGCCCGCGGCGGGGAATTTTTCGTCGTCGCCGTAGCTGTTCCAGACGGTTTCCAGCAGTTCGAGCGCGCTCGCCGGGGCATTGTCGTCCGCGTCCGCCGGAGCAGACGATCCGCAGGCCGCCAAAGAGAGGAGCAGCACTGCGCAGAGAAGGATGGATACGATTCTTTTCATGGATTTTTCTCCTTTAAATTTCAAGTAATTTTAAGCGGATGATTCTATGACGAAATTAGATTTCCCTTTGTTCCCGAAAAAAACCGGACGGCGTAGGAATTTCCTTCTGCCGTCCGGCTCATTATTCCGGCTGAGCTCAGCCGTTCTCGTCGCCGGTGTCGCTCTCCGGCGGATAGTAGACCTGTACCGCATTGCCTGACCAGTAGCTTGTGAGGTCCGCGGCGGACATCGGCTCGCCGTAGATCGTCGCGCGCAGGAAATTACGGTTTATCACAAAGTCCGCGTTATAAATGGAAAGGCCGTTCGCATCCAGTCCGCGCCAGAACGAGCCGGGCGTCGGACACTGCTGCATCTGGATATCGTAGGTCAGAAAATCGGGCGCCTGCAGCAGCAGCGAGGCGCACTGGCCCATGGTAAGGTCGGTGCTGATGATGGACATGATATCCTTCGCGAGCGCGTACTGCTCGGCGAGACTCATCTTCTTCACGTTGCCCCACATCTGCATGAGAGCGTCGCGCTGCTTCTGGCTGCGGCCGGTGTCGCCGCCGACGTGGCGCTCGCGGCAGTAGCCGAGGATCTGGAAGCCGTCACTGATGGTATAGGTGCCGTCCTGATCGGTCGGGAAATAGCAGCGCGGCACATCGGTGCCGTAATAGGTGTCGTTGAGCTGGCACGCCTCGCGGATGAGGAGGTTGATATCCGCGGCCTCCTCCTTGGTAACGGTAACCGTGATGGGGCCTACCATGGAGGCGATCTTGGCGAAGTCCAGAAAGTCCACCATCGCCCAGTTATCCACGTTGACAGCAAAGTTTCTCGTGCTCTCGATCGTGTTGATGAGCATATCCACACCGCCGAAGCGCGTCGCCCAGTTCAGATGGCCGATGCCCCAGTCGGCGATCTCCACCTGCGTGTCGCGCATGAGGGAGGTCAGCCACATGGTCTTCGTCGTTTTGTTGATGGAGAGCAGGATCATCGCGTCGCTTCGCTCAAGCTCTTCCGTCCGTCCGTCCGCGCCGATGAGCAGGATGTTATAGACATTCGAGTCGCTCATGACGTCCTCGGCGGATTCCGCCAGACTGCTGCGAAGCTCCATCTCCTCCAGCTCCGCTTTTTCCTCTTCGGTGAGCGGGCGGGGCGTCGGCTCCGGCGTGGCCGTCACCTCGGGCGTTGCTTCGATCACCGCCGCGGGTGCAGCCGTCGGCTCCGGCGTGGTGCGCGGCTTGGTGTTCATCTGGCTGTAAAGATCGCGGAAGATCAGAAATACCGCGAGCAGAACAACGAGGATCACCGCCGCGATCACGATAATGACCGTGCGTCCAACGTGCTTTTTCTTCTTTTCCGGCTGTTCCGGATGCTCGTTTTCGGGAGCGGCTTTCAGATGACGGCCGCGTTTTGCGTTGTTATCCATATTTGTCCCCCTGTGACCGTTGGGATAATTGCATACATTTTATCATATCCGCGCAGCATTTGCAACGGTTTCCCCACTCTCAAACAAAACCCGCTGCCGCCGGGCCTTCGTTTGAAGGGGCTGCGGCTCGCCGCAGCGCACTCTTCGAGCGCACGTTTGCGAGCCGAAAAGCATCTCCGGCGCACATGCCGCCGGAGAAAATGGTCAAAACTTTATTTGCGCCTGCGGGCGCAAACTCTGCGAGGCATCTTTGACGTTCCGGCAAAGAAGGCGGGACAAATCCCGCCTTCTTTGTCTGAAATGGTTCAGTTCTTTTCGACGTCGTAGACGGTCTCGGTGCCGTCGGGCTGCACGAGGGTGTACACCGTGAAGCCGTCATAGGGCAGCACGCCGTCCTTGCCGCCGGTGACAAGGCAGCTGGAAGCATATTCCGCCTCACCGGTCGGCATGCCGATGGCGTCATAGAGCTCCTGTACCGGCTTGCCCTTGAGCGAGAGCACCAGCTCGATCATACCGGCCACACGGTCTTCTGCGCCGTCTCCCTCCGGTTCGGCGGGGGCTTCGGTCACGGCATGCTCTTCAGACGCCGGAGCTTCGGTCGCTGCGGGGGCTTCCGTTGCGGGCGTTTCGGTGGGGTCAGGGGTCTCGGTGTTTCCGCCGCAGCCGGCGAGAGCGAGCGCCATCAGCGCGGCAAGCAGCAGAGCAAGGATCTTTTTCATGTAGTTTTGTCTCCTTTGGTTTTTTATCAGTCTATAGCATAGACGGCGGATAGACGGGAAAAGTTCCCTCCCGCCGCCGCATATACGGCGTCGATCGTGCTGCCGACCGGCAGCGATACAATAAACCCGTCCGGGCGCGGCACAGCCTCATAGAGCACGCCGTCGGAGAGAACGTAGACATTGGACGCGTCGTCCGGCGTCACGCCGTCCCACGTGCCGGAAAAGAGCGCGTACCCTTCCGTACCGGCGCTCTCCGTCAAAACGGCTCTCCCTTCGCTCAGGGCAGCCGTCTCGATGAGCGAGGCGTCCCGCTCCGGTGCGGGGGCGAGCGAATCGTACTCCACGAGATACCGGAGATTGCGCTCGACGAGCTCGATCACGAGCGTGCCGTCTCCCGGAAGCGTCGCGGCGGTATACTCGTTCCGGCGGGAAAACTCCGTCGAGGCGAAGCTCTCGGCGAGATACGGATAGAGATTGCGCCCGAACGAATCACGGTAGCAGAGAAGCGCGCCGGTCCCGACGCCGCTTTCGGTCGTGATCGTCACGCGGTCGGGGTTATCGGTGTTCGCGGTGAACGAAAAACCGGGGGCATATGCGAAATCTTCCTCCAGCTCTTTGCCCGCGGGATAGAGCATTTCGTAAAGGTCGCCGCGGTGGGTGTTTCCGGCGGATACGGCGCCGGAAAAATAATCGCTCTCGCGGCCAAGAGCAGCGAGCAGTGCGTCGGCGGCGAGCGCCGCGCCCTTCGCGTTCCAGTGGCTGTCCGTTTTGAAATAGAGCGGCTCGGCTTCCTGTGAGAATACATCGCGCAGATCGAGATACGAAACACCCATCTCGTCGAGCAGCGCGTAGAGCGCGTCCATATCGGAAACGCTGCCGAGACGCGTCCGCGCCGGCATGTACTCCGGATAGAGCGTATTCTTGTTCGGCGCGACCGTGAAGAGGAAGTCTCCGCCGCGGTTTTCCGCATACTCCTGCAGAAGATACAATGTGCGCGCCGCGCAGTAGAGCTCGCGCGCCGTCATGGGCGCGTCGCCGGTATAATCATGGATCGTCGGCGCGTAGAAAAGCCAGCCGTCCCGTCCGAGCAGGACGTTCTCCGCCGTGGACGTACGGAAGAGCGCAGCGTTGAGCTTTGCCCAGGCGGTGATGCCCTCGAGTCGGAAGGAAAACCGGCCATTCACATAGTCCGCCGTTTCCGCGAGAAAATTGGGATTGAAGTCCCCGTCCGCGGCGATCACCGGCGCAGCGGGCAGTATCTCATTCGCCGCAGCGTCCGCCCCGCCTGTCAAAAGGAGTCCCAGACCGGGGACAAGGCACACGGCGAGGAACAGCACCGTAAAGATAAGAGAGAGAGTTTTTTTCATATCGTCTGCCGCCCTCCCTTAAAACTGCTGGTAAATGAACGGCGTGAAGCTCCCGCCCGAGAGGGCGAGGATCGCCGCGAGAAGGCCGAGCAGCGCAAGAACGTTCCAGACAATCTCCCAGCCGCGGCCGGTGCACCGCCGCGTGAGCGCGGGGACGACCGGCAGGGAGAGGACGGTGCCGCCAACGAGCGCCGCAATGCGCGCGCCGGTCAGTATCTCCTCCGCGGCAAGCCGCCCGGCAGCGCCCGCTCCGGCAAAGGAGAACATTCGAGCGATAATCAGGAAGCCCTGCTGCACGGAGGACGCGCGGAACATCGCAAAGCCAAGAATGACCGCGAGCAGCGTATAGACGTGCATCACGATCCGCCCGCCGCGCTTTTGGCGCAGCTTTTCGATCGGCGCTTTCAAAAGCCCCTCGCCGGAAACGAGCATGCCGTGCCAGAGACCCCAGAGGATATATGTCCAGCCCGCGCCGTGCCAGAGGCCGGTGCAGAAGAATACGATGAGCTTATTTCGCACCGTCCTCCATTTCCCGCGGCGGCTGCCGCCGAGCGGGATATAGAGGTAGTCTACGAACCAGCGGTTGAGCGTCATGTGCCAGCGCCGCCAGAACTCGCTCACGCTGCCGGAGACATACGGGTAGTTGAAGTTTTCCGGAAACTCGAAGCCGAAGAGCATGCCGATGCCGATGGCCATGTCGCTGTAGCCGGAGAAATCGAAGAAGATCTGGAGACAGTAGCTCACCGCGCCGAGCCACGCAAGCCCCATGCCGAGCTGCTCTGGCGCGAGGGCGTATACGGCATTGGCGACCGCCGCCGCGCTCTCGGCGAGCAGGAGCTTCTTCAAAAGGCCGCGCACAAGACGGCGAAGGCCCGCCGCCGTCATTTCCGGCGAGATCGGGTGCTCCGCGAGCTGCGCCGCGGCCTCCTGCCAGCGGACGATAGGCCCCGCGATCAGGCGGGGGAAGAACGCAAGATACAGGAAGAGCGTGTCCGCCCTCCGGCAGACGCGGGATGGCTCGCGGTACACATCCACGAGATAGGAAATGCCGTGGAACGTGAAAAACGAAATGCCGAGCGGCAGCGCGAACGGCTGCGAGAGCGCCGGAAGATGCAGCGTTTCGAGCACGAACGCGAGATATTTATAAAACCCGAGCAGCGCCAGATTGCCCGCCGCGGCGATGCCGCACCAGAGCTTCGAGCGCTTTTCGTCCTTCGCAATGAGCCGTCCGAAGAGATAGTCCCAGAGAAACGCCGCGAACAGCACGGGGAGCGAGGCAAGACCGCCGAAGCCGTAGAACAGCGCGCTCGCTATTGCAAGAAAAACGTTCTTCGTCCGGCGTCCCGGCATGAGCCGGTAAAGAAGAAACGCCGCGGGGAAAAAGAGAAACAGAAATCCCGCCGTATTGAACGCCACAGCCGCAGCCTCCCTTCCTTCGGCAGATATGTATAGATAGCAGTATTATAGCGTATTTCCCGGTGCAGCGCAAGATGCAGCTTTTCGGCACGGCTTGGGGGCGATTCGACAAATTTACAGTTTCTCCACACTTTTTTTATGGATTTTTCAAAGGGCGATGCTATAATACAGTCAAAAGTAAAAACCGGACTGTTTGGAAAGGAGCACATACAATGATCAACAACAAAGTGCAGGCCATCGTGGAGAAGGTCAAGGAGCTCGTGCAGCGCGGCAACGTTTCCCGTATCGTCGTGCGGAAGGGCGAGCGCGTTCTGCTCAACATCCCCGTGAACGTCGGCATCGTCGGCGGCGTTGTGGCGGTCGCCTCCGCCAAGTGGGTGCTGCTTGCGAGCATTCTTGCCACAGTCGGCTTCGGCTGCAGCGTCGAGGTCGTCAAGGAAGACGGCAACATCGTCAACGTTATGAGCGAAGAGGACACCCAGCGCGTCCGCACCGCCGCGCAGAGCGCGGTCTCCTCCGTGAAGGACGCCGTGCATTTTGAAAAGGTCGTCGATCAGACGACCGAGGCGACCTGGACCGTTCCCGAAGAGGAAACGTCCGAAGAGCCCGAGGTGCACACCGAGGAAGAGCACCGCGAGGAGTAATTCCGCCATACGCGAAAAAGCACTTGCATCGGCAAGTTAAATGAAGCGACGCGAAGGAGGCTTGACGAAATAAGTCCCAAAATTAAGCAGAAAGCCTCCTTGACAAATTCCGTCTTGCTTTTTTCTTCCTTGCATTTCCCTGAAAATTATGGTATAACAGTCCCGCGTGAGTTAGCAGTGTCTAACTCACGCGGGACTGTTATATTAAAAGGATACTCTCATGTTCAGCACACTCAGCAAACAACAGGAAAAACTTTTGCAGACCTCTCCCCTTTTTGACAGCCTGGCGCCGGAGCAGATCCGTCCGGTGCTGTACTGCCTTCAGGCCGAGGTGCGCCGCGCCGCGCCGCGGCAGATCATCATTCAACCGCAGGAGTGCTCTTCGGGGCTGTTCATCGTTCTCTCCGGCGCGATCGAGCTGGTCCATACGGACGCCGGCGGCCGGAAAAGCACGATGAACATTCTCTATCCGGGAGACTGCCACTGTGAAAACGTCGGGCTGCTGGACGCTCTCTCCGCGCAGGTGCAGGTTCTGGCGCTGGACGAGGTCACCATGATAAAGCTGGACATCAACCGCATTTTCGCCCCTGACAGCTGTCAGTGTCCCTACAAGCTGGCCGTTGTGGAAAATCTGGTGCGCATTCTCTCCGCGGACAACGATTTTCTGAAGCTGAAGGCCACGCTGTTCAGCCAGAAAAGTCTGCGCAGCAAGCTGCTCATATATCTCCGGCATCTCGCGCAGAAGCAGAACACCGACACCGTGTATGTCCCCTTCAACCGCACAAAGCTGGCGGATTTTCTGGCCGCCGACCGCAGCGCTCTCTGCCGGGAGCTTGGCCGGATGCACACGGAAAAGCTCATCGCCGTCCGGGGCAACCGCATCCGTCTGACCCTCGGCAGCGAATCTCTTCTCCCCTGACATTAAAAAAACGTCCCGCGGGTACGGCAGCTCTCTGCCGTGTCCGCGGGGTTTTTCCGTTCGGGGGATCAGCTCCGGACGATCATGACCATCATTTTGAACCGGGTGACGGCGGCGACCTTGTGCATCGCGCCGGGGCGGAAGGAGAAGCTCTCGCCCTGCTGCACCGTGTGCGGCACACCCTCGTTGGTGATGACGCCCTCGCCCTCCAGACAGAGCATCATGGCGTCGCCGCCGGCGGCGTGCTCCGGCGTGGCGCAGCCCGCGTCAAAGCTCATAAGCGCCATTTTCATATGCGGATTATTTACGATATCCGCGTTGACGATCTTTCCCTCCTCGTAGGGGAGCAGATCCTTCAGGGCAAATACTTCGTCCGTTTTGATAAGGTTCATACAAAATCCTTCCTTTGCTTCAATTTCAAGAAATACGCAGGGATCCTGCGCCAGCACGCGAAACGGCGTCTTCTGCGGGATCAGCAGCGCGCTGCCTTCCGGCAGAACGCGGAGCGAAGGTGCTTCTACGCGCGTCTCGCCCGAGAGCGACAGATAGAGATACGGATGCGGATAAAACTCCTCGCTGATATCGGTGCCGGCGGCGATCGAGAAGATCGTAGCATGCTCCTCCGGAGACATGAAGAGCGTCTCGGAGATCGTCATGCCCGCGCGGGGCGCATTTGTCCCGGCGAAGGTGAAAACCTGTCCGCGCTTCATATCAGTAGTGCCGGTAGGTCTGCGCCGGAGCCGTGAGAATGTTGGCGACGTCCTCATCGGTCAGCTCCATGCCGTACCACTTCTGGTAATACTCCTTGACCATGGCGTCCATATCGACGTCTGTGAAGAGCTCCGGATAGGCCGTCTTCGCCGACCACCACATCGCAAGCGGCGTATCCGTGCACGGCGGCCACCAGCGGTGCATGCCGAAGGGATACTTGAAGACCTGCTCTTCCTTCACGGCCGTGATACCGCTCCAGTCGTCCTCGCCCACCGTGTTGTTGTAAATGTCCGCCGGGGTCTTGTCCGAGAACGTCAGAATGAAGATCTTGTCGGGGTTCCACTCATAGATCTGCTCCATGTTGACGGAGGAGTTCGTGGCACGCGCGCCGAGGTTTTCCGCGCCGAGCAGATCCGTCCACCACGCCGCAAAGCTCTTCGCGCCCGCGATCACAAGGCCGGAATCGCTGTAGGTATTGATATAGAGATACTTTTCCACGCTCTCCGTGGGATTGGCTTCAATGCGGCTGCGGATTTCCGATTCCACTTCCTCGCCGTAGGCAATGATGTCCTGCGCGGAAGAGGTCATCCGGAACGTCTGGGCATAGGTGTCCATCCAGGAGCGGAGCGTTTCGAGCGGGGAGGAGCTGCCGCCCTTATTGGGATGCGTGAGAGCCACGGCGGGGATGCCCGCCTGACGGATCGGCTCGGCGTCCGACTCGCTGTGGTAGAACACCACATCAGGATCGAGCTTTACGAGCTCTTCCATGTTCAGCTGGCCGCCGGCGTAAAAATCGCTGGAGACGTCCATGATCTCCGGGCAGTACTTGGCGAACACCGAGTATTCCACGCCGTTTTTCAGATCCGGCGTAACGCCCACGAGCTTGCTGATGTCACCGCCCATGAACACGGCGTAGACCGTAGCGGCGGGCAGCGGCCCGAGGATCACGACGCGGTCGATCTCGTCGGGCACTTCGGTCTCCTCGCCCTTGAAGTCCACCACGATATGCGTGCCGGACGACGCCGGCTCCTCCGCCGGGGTCTCAGCCGCGGCGGGCTCTTCCGCCGGGGCCTCGGTCACGGCCGGTTCTTCACTTGCCTCGGGCGCAGCGGGCTCTGCGCCGCAGGCCGCGAGCGACAGCACCATCAGTGCCGCCAGAAAAAGGGATAAAATGCGTTTCATTGGATTCCTCCTGAAAAAATTTATATTTTAAGTCCTTCGGACCAAAATACTTACGTATTGCACAGGGAAATGGCCGTGATAGCCTGATAGTCCATGCCGTCGTACTGCGCATCGACGATATCGACGTTGACCTTGAACACGCGCCCCATGATCTCGCGCGTGATGACCTCCGAGGGCTCGCCGAAGTCTGCCGTACCCTCGCGTGAGAGGACGAGCGCCCGGTCGGAGATGCGCAGCGCGTGGCCGGGATAATGCGTGTTGAAGATGCAGCACAGTCCCTCTTCGCGGGAAAGGCGGCGAATCGTTTCAAGAATGATGAGCTGGTTGCGGAAATCCAGATTGGATTCCGGCTCGTCCAGCACAAGAAGCTTCGGCTCGGCGCACAGCGCGCGGGCGATCAGCACCATCTGCAGCTCGCCGCCGCTGATCTGGTTGCAGAGCTTGCGGCGCATATGCGCGATGCCAAGCTCCTCCATGGCGCGCTCGCACCGCTCGCGGTCCGCCTTTTCCGGCGTTCCGAACGTACCGATGCGGCTGCTGCGTCCCAAAAGGATCATTTCCTCCACTGTGAAGGCGAAGGGGAAGGATTTTGCCTGCGGTACATACGCCATCTCCCGCCAGAGGCGGCCCGGCGTCATGTCCCGGATGTTCTCCCCGTCCAGAAAGCTCCCGCCGGACGTCCACGGCAGCATTCCCATCATGCTGCGCAGCAGCGTTGTCTTGCCGACGCCGTTCGGCCCCAGGACCGCCAGGACCTGACGGCTCTCTACGCAAAACGAGATGTTTTTCAGTATGGGCACAGTCTTCTTATAGCCGAAGCAGCTGTTTCGCACTTCAAAGGTCATCGCCAGCTCCCTCCCGTCTTTTTCAAAAGCGCAATGAAAATGGGCGCACCGATGACCGCCGTGAGAATGGAGATCGGGATCTCCGATTCCGACGCGCTGCGGGCCACGGTGTCGAGCAGGAGCATGAACGCCGCGCCGATGCTCGCACTGGCGGGGATCACGCGCCGGTTGTCGCTGCCGAAGAGCATCCGGCAGGCGTGCGGAATGACAAGGCCGACCCAGCCGACCTGCCCGCACATGGACACGCACGAGGCGATCACCGCCGTAGCCGCGACGATGATCAGTGCGCGGATCTTTTTGAGATCCACGCCGAGAGAGCGCGCTTCATCGTCCGAGAGCGTCAGAACGTTGCACTTCCAGCGAAGCATGATCAGCACGAGCGTACCGGCGAGAATGACCGGCATACCCAGCCGCAGCCCCTTCCACGTTGCGCCGTTCAGACTGCCGAGCAGCCAGTAGGTGATCTCCGGCAGCTTGTCCTCGGAATCGGCCGTATACTTTATCAGGCTGACGAACGCCTGAAAGAGCGAATTGACCACCATGCCCGCCAGCACGAGCATGATGATTGAGGTCTCCCGGCGGTTCTTTCCGGCTTTGTAGGTGATCAGCATGGCAACGACGCCGAACGCCATCGCCGTAAGCTGTACAGCCACGAGCCCGCCGTTGAGTATCAGCGCGAGCGCCGCGCCGAAGCACGCGCCGGACGCTACGCCCAGCGTATCCGGGGATACCAGCGGATTCGAGAGCAGCGCCTGCATCCCGGCTCCGGCCACGGACAGCCCGCCGCCTACCAACAATCCGAGCAGCACACGCGGCAGACGCACGCCGATGATGATGCGCTCCTGCGGATCGACCGACGCCGCCGCTGCGTACCCGCGCTTTACCACGCGGAAAATAATCTCCAGCGCGTCGCCGAGATGCACGGCGTACCGCCCGACGGACAGGCTGACCGCCGCCGCAGCGAGCGGGACAAAAATGAGCAGTGCCACAAACGGTGTGGCGCGAAGTTTGCGGAGCAAGGGGTTCATCGTTCCTTTCGGTTAGCATTGTCTAACCGAAAGGATAGCATAAGGCTCCGGGTCTGTCTGTTGCCGGAGCCACAGTCGTTTTATTGCCTTCTGCACCCTTTTCTGCCGTTAAAAGTAACCCCCCAGTAAAACTGGTGGTTCTTCCTATGCGGGCAAAGCCCTCTGTTCCTCGCGTAACGCGTAAACATGTAATACGGTCTGCCAGCTGCGCAGGGATTGTTACTTGCCGCCCGTAAACGGGCCAATAGAGGCTATCGTCATCTGTTCACCTAATTCGTCCTCTTTCAGTTGGTTCTTTATATACTCCGCAATTCGGGTCTCGTTCTTTCCTACCGTATCCACATAATACCCCCTGCACCAGAATTCTCTGTTGCGGTACTTGTACTTCAGTTCCCCGAATTGCTCATACAGCATAGTGCTGCTCTTCCCCCTCAGGTATCCCATAAATCCTGATATCGACAGCTTCGGCGGTATCTCCACAAACAGGTGAATGTGATCCGGGCAGGCTTCCGCTTCGATGATTTTCACACTCTTCCATTCACATAGTTGCCGGAGTATTTTTCCTATCGCTGCACGCTTCTCTTTGTAGAATACCTTTCTTCGGTATTTCGGCGCAAACACTATGTGATATTTGCA